>Ga0209887_1000500_pt1 | contig 11791 bp, 11 predicted proteins | sample GWRWN1_30_40_FD_187230 | JGI IMG/M metagenome (GOLD analysis project Ga0209887, IMG submission 187230) | Riverbed sediment microbial communities from areas with no vegetation in Columbia River, Washington, USA - GW-RW N1_30_40 (SPAdes)... | ecosystem: Environmental > Aquatic > Freshwater > River...
CTGGCTTCGGGTGGAACCGACTCTCGTGGTGTGACGGGCGGTGTGTACAAGGCCCGGGAACGTATTCACCGTCGTGGTGCTGACCGACGGTTACTAGCGATTCCGGCTTCACGCAGGCGAGTTGCAGCCTGCGATCCGAACTGAGACCACGTTTATGGGATTGGCATCCCCTCGCGAGGTAGCAACCAATTGTCGTGGCCATTGTAGCATGTGTGTAGCCCAGGGCATAAAGGGCATGCGGACTTGACGTCATCCCCACCTTCCTCCGGCTCGTCGCCGGCAGTCTCTCTAGAGTGCCCGGCATTACCCGCTGGCAACTAGAAACAGGGGTTGCGCTCGTTGCGGGACTTAACCCAACACCTCACGGCACGAGCTGACGACAGCCATGCACCACCTGTGCAGGCTCTCGACTTTACGAGTCCCTCCCCTTTCGGTTCGGTACTTCCTGCATGTCAAACCCTGGTAAGGTTCTTCGCTTAGCATCGAATTAAACCACATGCTCCACCGCTTGTGCGGGCCCCCGTCAATTCCTTTGAGTTTCAACCTTGCGGCCGTACTCCCCAGGCGGCTCACTTAATGCGTTAGCTGCGGCACTGAGGGAGTAACCCCCCAACACCTAGTGAGCATCGTTTACAGCTGGGACTACCGGGGTATCTAATCCCGTTCGCTCCCCCAGCTTTCGCGAATCAGTGTTAGGGATGGCCCAGGTGACCGCCTTCGCCACTGGCGTTCCTCCCGATATCTACGCATTTCACCGCTACACCGGGAATTCCATCACCCTCTGCCACCCTCAAGCCCGCCAGTCTGGCGCGACCTCTCACAGTTGAGCTGTGAGCTTTCACACGCCACTTAACAGGCCACCTACTCGCGCTTTACGCCCAGTAAATCCGAACAACGCTCGCCCCCTACGTCTTACCGCGGCTGCTGGCACGTAGTTAGCCGGGGCTTCCTCTGGAGGTACCGTCACCCTTGCGGGCTTCTTCCCTCCTGACAGGGGTTTACGACCCGAAGGCCTTCATCCCCCACGCGGCGTCGCTGGGTCAGGCTTGCGCCCATTGCCCAAAATTCCCAACTGCTGCCTCCCGTAGGAGTCTGGGCCGTGTCTCAGTCCCAGTGTGGCTGACCACCCTCTCAGGCCAGCTACCCGTCGTCGCCTTGGTAGGCCGTTACCCCACCAACTAGCTGATAGGCCACGGGCTCATCCCACAGCGTCTTGCGACATTTCCTCACCAGGAGATGCCTCCCGGCGAGGGTATCGGGTATTAGCCCCGGTTTCCCGAGGTTATCCCCGTCTGCGGGGCAGATTGCCCACGTGTTACTCACCCGTTCGCCGCTAGAGTTGAACCGATCCTTGCGGACCAGCCAACCCTCGCTCGACTTGCATGTTTGAGGCACGCCGCCAGCGTTCGTCCTGAGCCAGGATCAAACTCTCCGTCGGAAATCCTCAAAGGTCTTCCGAGGAACCAGAAGCCTCCATACGAAACAACACCCCGCCAGATCTGATCGATCCGCCGGGGAGACGCTCGTTAGGAGGTAGTGTGCATCGGCTCCCTTACCGCTTATGCAGTTTTCAAGGTACGGACGGGATTCCACCCCGTCTACGGCTTCTATAACTTACCTCTGATGGATAGGGTTGTCAACCCCGAACGGAAGCTGACGACCGATGAGTAGCGTGTTGCTCTTGCGACTACTCGTCGGATTTGCTGGAGCGGTTGTGGTCGCCTTCGTCGCGCGCCGCGTGAAAGTACTTACCACAGACGGGGCAATCGCTGCGGCGATTATCGGAACAATCATCTATGGATTCGGCGGCTGGTCCACGGCTGCGCTGCTGTTGCTGTTCTTCGTGAGCAGCGGTCTGCTGACGCGCGTGCAATCCCATCGCAAATTTCATCCCGAACACCGGCGAGGTCGTTCAGCGGATCAGGTGCTGGCGAATGGCATGGTGGCGGCGTTGTCAGCGATCTGGTACGCGATTAGTCAATCACCCGCTGCAATATCGGCATTCGCCGGAGCCGTCGCTGCTTCGACTGCGGACACGTGGGCAACAGAAGTCGGGCTTCTTGCGGCTGCTCCCCCTCGACTGATCACGACATTGAGAGAGGTTCCCCCCGGTACCTCTGGAGGGGTTACCTGGCTCGGGACCGTCGCTGGAATCGTCGGCGCCGCAGCGATCTCATTCGCCGCATTCTACTGGCTGAGAACGCCGGTCGTTCCAGTACTGGCTGGCGGTGTACTCGCAATGGTTCTTGACAGCGTGCTCGGTGCGACGATCGAGGGACGCGTTCAGATCATCGACAACAATGGAGTAAACTTCGCCGCCTCAATCGTGGGGGCTGTACTCAGCGTTCTGCTCGCTTAAGAGACTCAGTGACGAAAGCGGCGGATGCCGGTGAAGACCATGGCCATGTCGTGCTCGGTCGCGGCAGCGATGGCTTCCTCGTCGCGGACCGAGCCGCCTGGCTGGATCACAGCAGTGACTCCCGCGCGCGCGGCCTCATCGACGCCGTCGCGGAACGGGAAGAAGGCGTCTGAAGCCAGGACGCTCCCCTTCGCTCGATCGCCGGCGCCCTTCACAGCAATAATTACGGAGCCGACGCGGTTTGGTTGACCACCGCCGATGCCGACGGTGGCGACGTTCTTCGCAAGGACGATCGCATTAGACCTGACCCACTTCACGACTTTCCATGCGAACAGCAGATCCTCCATTTCCTGCGGCGTCGGGGAACGCGGCGTGACAACGCGCAGCGGGAACTCGTCGAGATCCCTCGCATCCGCGTCCTGCACGAGTATGCCGCCGGAGATCGATCGAAACTCGCGTGATGGATCGGGTCGCTTCCATCCGGCTTCAAGCAGTCGGAGATTCGGCTTGCGTTTGAACACCAATCTGGCTTTCTCAGAAACGGCCGGCGCGATGACGGCTTCAGTGAAGATCTGAGTGACGGCCTGGGCCGTCTCTTCGTCGATCTCTCGATTGAACGCGACGACCCCACCGAACGCCGAGACCGGATCGCACGCGTGCGCGGCGGTGTAGGCTTCGTGAGCGGTTTCTCCCACGGCGGTCCCGCACGGCGCGGCGTGTTTGACGACCGTAGCGGCCGGGCGGACGAACTCGTGAACCAGCTCCCAGGCCGCACCCAGATCGGCGAAGTTATTAAAGGAGAGCTCCTTTCCTTGGAGCTGCGTCGCAGCGGCCACGGTGCCAGAGACATCGTGTTCCCCTACATACAGGGCGCCCCGCTGATGCGGGTTCTCTCCATAGCGAAGATCCTTCAGTTTCCGATATGGGAGCGTGAGCCGCTCGGGGAACGCCCTCGATCCTGCAAAATATGTCGCGATCGCAGCATCGTAGGCCGCCGTTCTCGCGAACGCGGCACGGGCGAGGCGCCGCCGGCTCTCCTCTGAGATCCCACCTGTTCGATCGAGTTCAGTGAGAACATCTCGATATTGGTCGGGGCTACTGACGACCGCTACGCGCGCCCAGTTCTTCGCCGCCGCTCGAAGCAGGCTGACACCACCGATGTCGATGAGTTCGAGGGCTTCTTCCATGGGAGCCGTCGCGCCGGTTCGCTCGAATGGATACAAATCCACGACGACGAGATCGATTGGTTCCAGTCCCAGACTCTGAAGCTGAGACTCATGGGCCTTGATCGGGCGGGCCAGAATCCCGGCGAAGATTGCGGGGTGAAGCGTCTTGACCCGGCCGTCGAGAATCTCTGGAAACTTGGTAATGTCTTCAATCTTCGTTAGGGAAAGTTCCGCGCCGGCGAGCGCTGTTGCCGTGCCTCCGGTCGCGATGAGCTCGATGTCGAGCTTGGCAAGCGCAGTCGCGAACTCCACAAAGCCTGACTTGTCAGAGACGCTCAGCAGCGCGCGGCGGACGCGGATGGTCGCAGGTCGTTGGTCATGGGTCGTGGGAAGGACCACTGGGTCACTCACCGGCTCACCTCGCTCGCCACTGATTCCCGCTTTCGCGCTTCCACAATCCCAACCTTTCGTCCCTCAATCAGCAACCGGCCCTCGGCGAAGAGATGAATGGCCAAGGGATACAATCGGTGTTCCTCCTCGGCGATGCGCGCGCCGAGCGACGACGGTGTGTCATCCTCTTGTACTCGCGCCACGGCCTGGAGAATGATCGGCCCGCCGTCTGGTGTCTCATCGACGAAATGCACCGTGCAGCCCGAGATTTTCATCCCGGCACTGAGGACGGCTTCGTGCACGCGCTCGCCATACATCCTCCGTCCTCCGAACAGCGGAAGCAACGAAGGGTGAATATTCATGATACGGCCTGCGAATTGTCTGACGAACGCCGGGCCAAGGATGCGAAGCCAGCCGGCCAGGCAGACGAGGTCGACGGAGTACGCGCGCAGTGTCTCGGCCAGTCGCGCCTCAAAGGTTTCGCGGGTTGGGAACTCACGGTGATCGAGCAGAATCGCGGGAACACCCGCCCGCCGCGCCCGCCACAACGCGTGCGCGCCCGGTTTGTTTGAGACGACCACGACGACCTCACCTGGAATCTCCCGGCCGGCGCAGGAATCCATAATCGCCTGCAGATTCGTCCCCTCGCCCGACGCGAGGACGGCAATCCGGATCCCCTCAGGCACCCAGATCCACTCCTCTCTCGCCGGGGACGATCTCACCGATCACCCACGCTTCTGCGCCATTTGCTTTGCACAGGTCCACAGCCACGCCCGCGCGCGGCCCAGGCACGACCGCGATCATCCCCACGCCCATGTTGAACGTTGAGAGCATCTCTTCAACTGGGATCTTCCCGGCGTTCTCGAGGATGCTGAAAATCGCGGGCACCGGCCAGGCGCCGGCCCTGACGCGCGCCCGGCACCCGTCGGGGAGAATTCGCACGAGGTTGCCAGGGATTCCACCACCTGTGATGTGCGCCGCGCCACGGAGGTGACCCGCGGCGGCCAGTGCGAGGACGGGCCTCCGGTACGATCGGTGGGGTCTCAGGAGTACTTCGCGCCACGTCGTTCCTAGTTCTGGAACCCTGTCCCCCAGCGACCAGCCGCGCTGTGCAAGCACGGCGCGTGCGAGCGTATACCCATTTGTCTGCAACCCCGCCGCGACCATACCGATCAGAACATGACCGGGTTTGATGGAAGAACCATCGATGATGGCGGACCGTTCAACGACACCGATGACGCACCCGACGATGTCGATGCCCTGGGGTGTGTAGACTCCCGGCATCTGGGCCGTTTCCCCGCCGATCAGCGCCACGCCCTCGTCGCGGCACGCGGCACTCATGCCGTCAAGCACCTGAGCAGCGGCTGATGGCTCGAGACGTGCGGCCGCAATGTAGTCGAGCATCAGGAGCGGAGCCGCCCCGAGAACCGCGACATCATTCACGCCATGTACAACCACATCTCGGCCGGCGAGATCGAGCCGTCCGGCTTCTGCGGCAAGCAGCGCCTTGGTCCCAACCCCATCGATGGTGCTCACGAGGACGGGATCGGAGTAGCCTTTCAAATGGAACAGGCCGCTGAAGTGACCAAGATCCCCCAGCACACGGGTCGTGAACGTGCTGCGGATTGTCCGGCCGACGGTTTCCAGCAGCTTGGCAGATGCCTGCCGATCCACTCCTGTGTCTTTGTAGGTCAGCCATTCGACTCGCCCACGTTCGGGCTCGCTCATGGCCTTCGGCCGCACCGAGTCGAATGCTCTGAGCGAACGGAGTGAGTCGAAGGGCTCACTCATGGACCACGCCAACGCCTTCGAGCGCGTACCGCCCCGCAGTCTCTTCGTGCGGGACCACTGTCGGATATTGCCCGTCGAGACACGCCATGCACAACCGATCACGAGACAGTTGCAGCGCCTCGACAAGCCCCGCCTGGGTGAGATAGCCCAGGCTGTCGGCGCCGATCATCTCTCGAATTGCATCCACGGAATTCGTTGCGGCGACGAGTTGTCCACGGCTGCTCGTATCAATGCCATAGAAGCACGGAAAGCGGATCGGCGGCGATGAGACGCGCATGTGGACTTCCACAGCTCCCGCGGTACGCAGCATGCGCACGATCTTGCCACTCGTGGTGCCCCGGACGATCGAATCGTCGACCAGAACGACCCGGCGCCCCTCGATGACTTCTCGCAGTGGATTCAGTTTTAGCCGGACGCCGAAATCCCGCACGATGGGATCGGGTTGGATGAACGTGCGGTGAATGTACCGGTTCTTGATGAGGCCGACCTCAAACGGCAGCCTAGAGGCTTCGGCAAAACCCATCGCCGCCGATGTCCCCGAATCTGGAGCGGCGATCACGATGTCCGCATGGGCCGGAGACTCGCGCGCCAGGATCCGGCCCATTCGCCGCCGGGTCACGTGGACGTTGCGGTCGGCGAGAACCGTATCCGGCCTGGCAAAGTAGATGTACTCAAAAACGCAGTGTGCGCGCCTCTCGACAGGAAGCATTTGAAGAGCCGTCACACCGCGTTCATCGATGATGACCAGCTCGCCGGGCTCGATATCCCGGACAAACTCGGCGCCCACGTGATCGAATGCGCAGCTTTCAGAAGCCAGCATCCACGAACGGCCGGCCCGGCCGAGCACCAGGGGGCGGATCGCATAGGCATCCCGGAATCCGAGCACACGGCCATCAACAAGCACCGCCACTGTGTACGCGCCGGCGATCCGGCGCATACAGTACTCGACGGCCTCTTCGACCGTCGCAACTGGTGCGCGCGCGATGAGGTAGGCAATCACCTCACTATCGGTCGTCGATGCAAAGGTAACGCCCACAGACTCGAGTTCGGTCCGAAGCTCCGGTGCGTTGATCAAATTTCCGTTGTGAGCCAGCGCCAGAGATCCCCAGGGCGATGGCACGACAAGTGGCTGTGCATTCTCGATGCGCGCGGAGCCCATGGTAGAGTACCGCACGTGCCCCACACCGAGGAATCCTGGCAGCGTGGCAATCTTGTCCGGGTTGAAGACCTCGGAAACCAAGCCCATACCCCTGTGCAGGTGCACTCGCTGTCCGTCGCTCGCCGCGATGCCGGCGCTCTCCTGACCGCGATGCTGCAGCGAGATTAACCCAAGGTGGACGATCGGCGCAGCAGGACCCTCTACGCTGTAAACTCCGAACACTCCGCATTCTTCGCGCAACCTATCGAGGTCCGGTGCAAGCCTCATGAGAACACCTCACGGAGTGATTCGTAGGCGTCGCTCATTTCCTCGATCGAGAGGTCGATCATTGGCCTAGCATCTGGACCGGCGATACTCAACCGGCTTCCGCCAATACGGCCGAGCACCACAAGCTCGATGCCCCCATGATTTGCAGCCAGAATCTGAAGATCGGGCAATCTATCAGGCGACACCGATACGACGACTCGCGAAGGAGCCTCTCCGAACAGCGCGACCTCAGCTCGATGGTCATAAGGCAAGGTCACTGCTACACCGACCCTGCCTGCGATTGCGCTCTCGGCGAGCGCGACGGCGATTCCACCATCTGAGCAATCGTGGGCAGATCTCACTAGCCCACTCACGATGGCCTCGCGCACCGCGGCGAGTATGCTTGCGTGGGTGGTTAGATCGACGTCTGTCGGTCGCCCGCGTGAGAGACCGTGGATAAGCTCAAGGAAGTAGCTCGCAGCCAGATCGGGCGCGCTGCTCCCTAACAGAACAACCACATCGCCTTCCGTCTTGAACGACTGGGTGGCAATCTGCGCTACGTCCCGGACCAACCCCACCATCGCGACGACGGGCGTCGGCGGAACAAGCCCTTCGGGAGACTCATTGTAGAAAGACACGTTTCCACCGACGACTGGAATCTGCAGCGCACGGCAAGCATCGGTAATCCCCATAACGGCCTGGCGAAAGGTCCAGAACACTTCCGGGTCTTCAGGATTGCCAAAGTTCAAGCAATCGGTCACACCCAACGGCTCTGCGCCCACGCAGGCGAGATTCGCAGCAGCCTCAGCGACAGCCAGCTTGGCGCCGCGGTACGGATCGAGCGCGCATAGCCTGCCGTTCCCATCAACTGTGATGGCCACTGCCTTGGGCGGCGATTCATGGATCCGTAGCACCGCTGCACCTGCCCCACCGGGTGGCACCACTGTGCGGATCTGCACCATGTGGTCGTACTGCTCAAACACGGCGCGCTTGGCAGCTACATCGCTGCCGCGCAGGAGACTCATCAGGGCCGATCCAGGATCGACTGTGGGCAGCACATCGGGCATGATCCACTGCTCAGCCAGTTCCGGCGGCTCGCATGCCGCGGGGCGGTACGCTGGAGCCTCGGCAAGCGCGTACGGCGGGAGTGATACAACAGGGCTGTCGCGATACTCAACCCGCAGTTCTCGATCGGCGGTTACATAACCGATGACTGCCGCTTGCAGTCCCCAACGCCGGAAGATTGACGAGATCCGGTTCTCGGATCCACTGCGGACAACCAGGAGCATGCGCTCCTGCGACTCAGACCTGAAGATCTCATCCGCACGCATCGAAGTTTCGCGCAGCGGCACGCGGTCCAGGTCGATGATCATCCCTACCCCACCGCGTGCCGACATTTCACTGGTTGCGCACGTGAGACCAGCCGCGCCCATATCCTGAAGCGCCACAACATCGCCCGTGCCCAGCGCCTCGAGCGTTGCCTCGATCAGCAACTTGCCGGCAAGCGGATCACCGATCTGCACAGACGCGCGGTCCTCGTGCTCGGATGCTTCGTGTAGTTCCTCCGAGGCAAAGGCTGCGCCGCCAATGCCGTCCCGGCCTGTCCTGGCGCCGGCATACAGGACGGGGTTTCCCGGCCCCGCTGCACGCGACCGCGCGATGCGATTGTGCCTCAGGAGGCCGAGGCAGGCCACGTTGACGAGCGGATTGTCACGGTACCCGGGGTCGCAGAGGATCTCACCGGCTACCGTCGGCACACCGACACAGTTGCCGTAGGCGGCGATGCCCGCGACGATTCCCGTCGCGATCCGGCGCGATTTTGGATCGGTCAACGGACCGAATCGCAGGGAGTCAACGAGCGCGATCGGCCGCGCGCCCATCGACAGAATGTCCCTGATAATCCCGCCGATGCCGGTGGCGGCGCCGTTGTACGGATCGACCGCACTCGGATGGTTGTGGCTCTCCATCTTGAATGCCACAGCCCAGCCATCGCCGATGTCAATGACGCCCGCGTTCTCGCCCGGTCCCTGGAGAAGATGGGGGGCAGAACTGGGTAGCGATTGGAGTGTCAGTTTGGAATGCTTATAGCCGCAGTGTTCCGACCACATGACGCCAAACAACTTTAACTCCAGAGGCGTGGGGTCTCGACCGAGGCGGCGGACGATTTCGTCGTACTCGGATCGGGTGAGGCCTACGGCCTCGGGGCTCAGCGTCGAAGGTGAGAGAGTTCTCAACGGAGAGCCTCGGCCCGGGAACGCGGAAGCGCGGGAACGCGGGAGCGCGATGTGACATATTCGATCACTGCCTCGAATATCAATCGTCCGTCGGTCGATCCCAGGATCGCTTCGGAAGCTCGTTCGGGGTGAGGCATCAACCCGACGACATTGCCCGCCTTATTGCACACACCGGCTATGAACCGTGCTGAGCCGTTCGGGTTGGCGTCCTCTGCGTATCGAAACACCACCTGGCGCTCGATATCATCAAGCAAGTCCTTGGGTGCGAAGTAGTTACCCTCCCCGTGGGCGACCGGCATCTGCAGGATCTGACCCTCCCGCAGATTCCAGGTGAACGGTGTCTTTGTCGACTCGACACTCATCAAGACCTGCCGGCATCGGAATTGGAGGCTCTGATTCCTCAACATGGCTCCCGGCAGCAGGCCCGCTTCGAGGAGAACCTGGAATCCGTTGCAGATGCCGAGCACCGGTTTTCCCGACGCCGCAAATGACTTTACTGAGGGCATGATCGGAGACGTCGCGGCCACAGCCCCCGCCCTAAGGTAGTCACCATACGCGAACCCGCCGGGGAGGACAACGCAATCCACGTCGTCGAGTAATGAATCACCGTGCCAGAGCTCCACGACGTCTTGAGCTAAAACATTGCGCAAGACGTGAATGCAGTCGTGGTCACAGTTGCTGCCGGGGAAGATGACGACGCCGAAGCGCATTATGACGGCCTCCGGGAGGGCAACGCATCTGTTTCGATTTTCCATTCCTCGATAAGTGGATTGGCCAAGAACCGGTCACACATCGCACTAATTTCATCGACTGAAGCCTCGTCAGGCATTGTGATCTCGATGTGCTTGCCGACCCGGACCTCGGAGACGCCCTCGTAGCCCAGAGCATGCAGCCCCTGGCGGACAGCTTGCCCTTGTGCATCGAGTACTCCCGGCTTGAGCGTGATGACGACCCGTACAGTGGTCATACGAGTTTTCCCGTTAGCCGGGCAAAGGTCTCCAGATACCGTTGCCGCGTCGCTTCGACGACATCGTCCGGAAGTGATGGCACTGGGGGCTCATGATTCCACCCGGCCTGGTTGAGGTAATCGCGAACGAACTGTTTGTCGAACGACGCGAGCGATTGAGGGTACTGTGCCGCGTCCCAGTAGCGTGACGAGTCGGGCGTCAGCGCCTCGTCGATCAACACAATCTGATCATCGGCAAGACCGAACTCGAATTTCGTGTCGGCGAGGATAAGTCCAACCTGCCGGGCGTGGGCGGCCGCCCGCCAGTACAAGGTCAGGCTCAACTCCCGCAGGGTCTGAGCCATCTCCCTGCCGACCAGGTCTTCCATCTCTGCGAACGTGATGTTTTCGTCGTGGCCATGGCTGGCCTTCGTGGCCGGCGTGAAGATGGGCTGAGGAAGCACATCGCCGTTCCTCAATCCCCTGGGCAGAGGTTCGTCGGCCACCGCTCCTGTGCGGCGGTATTCATCCCACGCTGAGCCTGTGATGTACCCGCGAACGACACACTCAACGTCGATGCGCTCACACCTTCGGACGAGCATCGTACGGCCCTCGAGAAGAGTGCGGTCGACGTCAGCGAGATCCTCAACAGCTTCAGAGATCTCATCTACGTCGGTCGTAATCATGTGGTTCGGAACGATATCCGGCGTGAAATCGAACCAAAATTCTGAAAGTTGGGTGAGAATCCGCCCTTTCCCGGGAATTGGCGTTGGAAGAACATGGTCGAAGGCCGAGAGGCGGTCGGTCGCGACAATCAATAGATTTCCATCTGCCTCATAGACATCACGCACCTTGCCGCGCCTATATAAAGGAAGAGACAGATTCGTTTCCAGGACTGCGCGTGAATCGTGAGCGGTGAATGGTGAATGGATCATGTTCCGCTCCTCGCAGGGATGGGCGAAGGTCGCTGTGTTGGAATCCCGACCCGCTCCAAAATCTCATCGACGTGCCTCGTGTAGTGCTCAAGGTCGAACAGTTCATCCAGCTCTTGCTCAGTGAATCGACCGCTCTTCAGCAGCCCGGTACGAAACGAAGCCGTTCTTTCGACTGCGGCCATTGAGGCATCCTGAACGATTCGGTAGGCATCATCGCGGGACAGGCCGCGATCAAGTAGCGCGAGCAGCACTCGATGGCTGAAGACGAGTCCCCCGGTTCGCTCGAGATTGGCGCGCATCCGATCAGGTTCTACGACGAGACCCTTCAGCACGAATGCCAACTTGCGCAGCATGTAGTGGAGCAGCGCTGTAGCGCCGGGGATGGCGATGCGTTCCGCGGATGAATGGGAAATATCGCGCTCGCCCCAGAGGGCCTGATCCTCAAAGCCCGTCGTCGCGTACCCGCGAAGCACCCTGGCCAAGCCGGCGATGCGCTCACAGAGGATCGGGTTCCGCTTATGCGGCATGGCGGACGAACCGGTCTGGCCCTTCAGGAAGGGCTCCC
>Ga0209887_1000501_pt1 | contig 11765 bp, 10 predicted proteins | sample GWRWN1_30_40_FD_187230 | JGI IMG/M metagenome (GOLD analysis project Ga0209887, IMG submission 187230) | Riverbed sediment microbial communities from areas with no vegetation in Columbia River, Washington, USA - GW-RW N1_30_40 (SPAdes)... | ecosystem: Environmental > Aquatic > Freshwater > River...
CGGGAACCCGAAGTTGGACGGCAGGCCCTCTGCGATGTCGAGCCACGTCTCCCCTCCGTCGTCCGATCGGTACACGCCGCCGTGGAACTGGAGGAACAGCCGGTCGGGCCGAACAGGAGACCGGTGCATGTTGTGCACGCACAGGTCGAGCGATGTCTCCCGCGCCTCCTCCGGGAGATATGGGGCCACGAGGCCCTTGTTCCCGTGGCGCCACGTGCGGCCGCCGTCGTCGGTCAACCACACGCCCACCGCCGAGATCCCGATCGCGAGACGCTCCGGGTCGCCGGGCCAAGGGCAGATCGAGTGAAGCGCCAGGCCGCCCGCTCCGGGCTGCCAGTCCTTGCGCCCCGGCTGGTCCCACAGCGAGCGGTTCAGCGACCAGGTGCGGCCGCCGTCCTCACTCAGGAACAGCGCCGCGGGCGCCACGCCGGCCCACAGGACGCCATCCTTCTCGCCGGGCTGCACCACCCAGATGCGCTCGACGGCGGCGTCCTCTCCCTCTGGGAAGGCCGGTCCATCGGCCTCCTCCCATCGCTCGGCCGTGGGATCGTCCGTGGAATAGAGGCGAGGCCCGAACTGGCCGTGCGTGACCGACGCGAAGTAGCGTCCAGTTCGTGGATCGCGCACCGCGAACTCCACGGTCTGTCCTTCGAACCGGCGCGCCGCGACGTCCATCGGCCGGCCGCGTTCGCCCCGCAGGACGAACAGTCCCTTTCGCGTTCCGACGAGGATCTCGGCGCGGCCGGCGCCGCCCGAGATGGCGGGGAGCACGTGGAGGCGATCCGTCGACGATACGGCCGCGTCGGAGGCGACGCGCTCCTGGTTCACGAACACCGCGACGTGTTCGCGGATCCTGCCCTGCTCGTCCAGGACCCAGCCCGCCAACCGGGGGTTCGCTCGCTCGAGCGCCTGCAGCACGTCGGCCACCGTGGTGCCGCTGACCTCGATCTCCAATCGCCCTCCGGCCAGGTCGCGGAGGGGAGGGCGAAGGGCAACGATCGCCATGGCTTCAGTCTAGCCGACGTCGATGACGGCCGTGACCTCCACCTCCACGAGGATGGCGGGATCGATGAACGCCATGCCGCCCACCGTCGTGTTGACCGGACGGATGTCGCGGAACACCTCGCCGTGCGCGCGGGCCGCCTCCTCCCACCGGGACGCGTCGACCAACAGGACTCGCGTCCGAACGACGTCGGTGAACGATGCGCCGAGCTCACCGAGCACCTCCCCGATCGTGGCCAGCGCGGCACGCGTCTGGCCCTCCACATCACCCGGCGCGAGGATGGTGCCGTCGGGGGCGGCGGCCGCAGTTCCTGAGACCTCGATGACGTTCCCGACCCGCACGGCGCGGGCGTACCCCATCACCTTCGCCCACGGCCGGTTGGCCTCCACGAGCTTCCTCATCGGTTCGCTCCCCCTTCCGGCCGCATTCGTGCCGAGCACCTTCGATAGCAGGCTGTCACGTTCGCACCACGGTGACTGGAGCGATCACCATGGTCCCCATCGCGGCCATCCTGTACCTGATGGTGATCAAGCCCACGGTCTGACCTACTCTGCCGGGCTCGGCAGTACCCTTGGCCCGTGGCCGAGCTCGACATCCCGGAGAGCCGGTTCGTCGATCTGGACGGACCCGTCCACTACGTCGAGTGGGACGGCCCGCCCGGGCGCAGCTTCGTCCTGATCCACGGCCTCGGTGGCTCGTACCTCAGCTGGGCGCTGGTGGGGCGGCGGCTATCCGAGCACGGCCGGGTCGTGGCACTGGACCTGGCCGGCTTCGGTCGCACGCCCCGCGACGGGCGGAGCAGCAAGCTGAGCGCGAATCAGGTCCTGCTCGCTCGGTTCATCGACGAGGTGATCGGGGGGCCCGCGGTCCTGGTCGGCAACTCCATGGGCGGTGCCATCGCCATGCTCCAGGCGGCCTACGAGCCGGCGTCGGCCGAGGGCGTCGTGCTGACTGCGTCGGTGTTCCCGTGGGCTCGGGGAGGCGTGCCGTCGGCCCTGGTCCTCACCGGCTTCGCCCTGTACCGGGCGCCGGGTATCGGCGAGTGGGTCGCAAGGAAGCGGTTCACTACGATGTCGGCCGAGCGGATTGTGCGCCTTGGGTTCCGGATCGTCTCGACCAACCCCTCCACCGTTCCCGAGGAGCTCGTGCGGGCGCACATCGACCAGATGCTCGAGCGGCAGAAGGATCCGGACATCGGACCAGCGCTGGTGGAGGCGGCGCGCTCGCTCCTTCGCCTGGGCGAGCGCGGCGAGCTTGCCCGCAAGGTCCTCGATCGCGTGAAGTGCCCGGTCCTGGTGATCCACGGCTACGGCGACCGGCTGGTGCCGGTGGCGTTCGCCCAGGCGGCCATCGCCAGCCACCCGAACTGGCGGGTTCGCCTGCTCCCGCGGGTGGGCCACATCCCGATGATCGAGGACCCCGACCGCTGGATGGCAGCGGTGACCGGGTGGCTGGACGAGGTCGTCGGGCCGGGGCCGGACTAGAGCCTCTCTGGCGGCATGGCGGGGCTATGGGCGGTGACGGACGCCGACCTCGTCGAGGTGGCGGAGGAGGTCGGCCGGATCCTCGTACACGCGGTAGGCCCCGGCGCGCTCCAGCTCGTCCTGCCCATAGCCTCCCGAGAGCAGGCCGACACCCAGGGCCCTGGCGCGGCGAGCGGCGAGCAGGTCCCACACGCTATCGCCGACGACGACCGACTCGGCGATGTCGACGCCCAGTCGCTCGGCGGCGGCCAGGAACAGGTCCGGATCCGGCTTGGCGTGGGCCACCTGGTCGCGCGTCACGATGGGGACACCGTCGGGTACCTCCAGGAGCGGCAGCACGCGGCCGGCGCTCTCCATGCCGCCGCTGGTGGCGATGGCCCACGGGACCCCCGCGTCGGAGAGATACGCCAGGAGCTCACGGGAGCCCGGGAGCAGTCGAACCTGCCCGGCCCGCTGTTCGTAGGCCTCCGCGTGGAGCTTCTTCAGGCGCTCCCGCTCCTCACCGCTGACCTCGCGCCCGGTCTCCCGAAGGAGCGCGTTCGCGAACAGGCCGCCGCTCATCCCGATCTTGCGATGGATCCGCCACACCGAGAGCTCGATGCCCACGTGGTCGAGCGCGTCCTGCCACGCCAGGACGTGCTGGTACACGCTGTCGACGAGGGTCCCGTCGAGATCGAACAGGAACGCCATGGTCCGGTCCATCCGGGCTCCTTCCGGCCAGAGCGTACTCCAGCCCGCCGCGCTGCTCGGCGGGCTACGGCACCTGCTGCTCCTGCACGGTCGCGGCCCGGGCCAGGCTGGCGGCGACGGCGCCCACGAGGATCAGCGCGCCGCCGAGCGCGATGCCGCCTGTGACCGACTCGCCCAGGAACACCACGGCCAGCGCCGCGGCGGCGAGCGGCTCCATCGCGGAGACGATCGCCGTCCGAACGGCGCCGATCCGCCGGATGCCCTCGAGGAGGCAGACGAACGCCGCCGCGGTCGCCAGGCCCATGCCGATCACCGGCCACCATTCGCTCCATCCGGACGGGAGCGCGCCGTTGCCCGTCACCGCGGCGAAGGCGACCAGGCCGAGCGACGCGCCCGCGCTCACCCACATCGCGCTCGTGAGCGGGCTGGTGCGACGGAGCACCCGATCGGTTCCGACCAGGTAGGCGCTGTAGGTGGTCGCGGCGCCGAGCGCCGCGACCACCCCGCGCGCCTGGATCGACAGCCCGCTCCCCGTTACCACGACCACCGCCGCGCCGGTCACCGCGCACACCAGCGCGATGAGCGTGAGCCGCCCCGGACGGCCGCGCCCCACCACCCACGACATGAGCGTCACCACTACGGGGTAGATGAAGAACAACAGCGTCACGGCGGCGGCGGTCCCGTGCTCGAGCGCGAGGAAGAAGAGCGTGGCTTCCACGGCGTAGCCACACACCGCCAGCACCGCGAGCCCGGCCCGCTCGCCCTCCGCCGCCGCGAGCGGATGGCGGAGCGCGATCAACAGCACGAGGAGCACCACCGCGGCCACCCCGAATCTGATGGCGAGGAGCGAGTACACGGTGATGCCGCTCTCGAGCTCGTGTTTGCCCAGGACGACGACGGAGCCGAAGCACAGGGCAGCCAGCGCGACGAGCCCGCCGCCGACCGCTTCGGCCCGCGTCGCGGAGGCCCGGGCGCTACCGGTCGACAAGCTCGATCCGCATCCGCTTGAAGTCCTTGCCCTTGCTCTCGGTCTTGACCACGCGGATCCGGCCCACCTCGGCCGTGGAGCGGACGTGGGTACCGCCGTCGGCCTGTTTGTCGACCCCTTCGATGTCGATGACGCGGATCGGATCGACGTGCTCGGGGATCAGGTTCACCTTCGTTCGGATGAGGTCCGGGTCGGCCAGGGCCTCGGCCCGCGGGACGAACGAGACGTACACCGGACGATCCTGGCCCAGGGCCTCGTTCAGCTTCTCCTCGACGGCCCGGCCGAACTCCGCCGACATGCTGGGGAGCTCGAAATCCATGCGGGCCACGCCGAGGTCCATGGACCCGCCCGTGACCTTGGCCCCGTAGTGGCGCCACACGATCCCCGACAGGGCGTGGAGAGCGGTGTGCGTGCGCATGTACGTGTGCCGGCGGTCCCAGTCGATCTCGGCGGTCACCCGGGTTCCGAGGGGAGGTGGGTCGCCCTCGATCGCGTGCCGGAGCGTGCCATCCTTCTTGAACGTGTCGGTCACGCGGGCCGTGCCGCTGCCCCACGTGAGCCACCCGGTGTCGCCGGGCTGTCCACCGCTTCGGGCGTAGAACACGGTCCGGTCGAGCACCACGCCGTCGGCGCCGGCGTCGGTCACCGTCGCCTCGCACGTGCGCGCGTACGCGTCGGTCGAGAACAGCTCCTCGGTCACGAGGCAGAGCCTACCGAAGGCCGGCCGCGCGGCCTCCCGGCGACGCCGACGCGCTCAGCCCTCGAAGTTCCTCTCGCCGGCCCAGATGGGGACGGCCAACCAGTTCTCCCCCGGCGGGATGGGGCAGCTCCACTCCGGGTTGTAGGCGCAGTACGGGTTGTAGGCGTCGTTGAAGTCCAAGACGACGACGCGGCCGTCCTTCGGCCGCTCGACCTCGAGGTACCGGCCGGCGCCGTACGTCTCCTTGCCCGACGTCGCATCGCGGAACGGCACGAACAGGTCCTCCTGTTCGGCGGACTCGTACAGGGTGATCTCGGCGGGGTGGCCGTCCACGTCGAACCGGACCTTCCCAACCCGCCGGTACACCTGCGTCCCGCCGGTCGTGGTCTGCATGACGATATCCTCGTCCCGGTCCACGTCGGTATCGAGCTCGGCCTCGATCCGAAGGGCAGGGTCCTCTGGGGAGTACGACAGGCCCTGGAACGCGGCGCGTTGCTCGGGCGTGAGCGGGGACCGCGGATCGTCTCTGAAGAACTCGTCCTTGGCCCCTCGGAACTCCTCCAGCTCGCTCATCCCTTCACCAAAACCCGGGCACGGCGTCGGTCATTCCCTGGTCAGGAAGGCGCCGACCCGTTGGACCAGGAACGGGATGGCCTGGAACAGCGCGATCTCGCTCTCGAACATCAGGAGCTCCGAGCTCGGCAGGAGGTCGTGCAGGATCCGGCCGAGCTCCGCCGGATGGATGTCGTCGCCCTCGATGCAGATCAGCAGCGTCGGCGCCGTCACGTTGCGCAGGAGCTCCCGGTCGGGGACCGGCCAGTCCTCGATGACCTCCCGGATGGCCCGGGCCACGCCCTCGGGATGGAGGTGCTCCCACATGACCTTGTCGACCTCGAGCCTCCACGGCGTCTGCACGTACTGGGCCACGCGCTCGGGCTCCGAGACGATGGCCGCGAGCGCCTCCTCGGGGGTCTTGCCGTCGAGGCTCGCCGCCAGCTCCAGGTACCGGTCCTTGAACCCGAAGGGAAGGTCCAGGGCGGCCGGCAGGAGCCACACCATCGGCCCGAACCGGTCGGGCTCCCGGCTCACCAGGTTGGCGATGGCCCCGGCGCCGAGCGACGTGCCGACGGCCCGGGTCGCTCCGTACGCCGTGGCCACGGCGTCGAGGTCGCGGGCGAGGTCCTCGAACCGGTAGCCGGTCTTCGGCGCGCTCGACCGGCCGTGGCCGCGGAAGTCGAACCGGACCTTGGTCCCGGGGATCATCGGCGTGAGCGACGCGAGTTCCCGGCAGTTGTTCGTCAGGCCGTGCGCGACCACCGTGACCGGGTCGCCGTCGCCGTCCACCTCGCAGTGCAGGGTGACGTCCTCGGTGACGACCTCCGGCAAAGGAAGACCTCCGTTCGAGAGCTCGCGTACGATACACATGGGGAGCAGAGCGTGGCCGAGATCGAGATCAGGCGTGCGAGCGGCGAGGATCTCGTGCCGCGGTTCCGCGTCACCGTCAGGGACGAGGACGGGTCCACCACCACCCACGACGTCACGGTTTCGCTGGCCGACTTCGAACGGCTCGGCCGGAAGTTCCGGGCCCTCGACGAGTTCGTCCGGGCCTGTTTCCTGTTCCTCCTGGAGCGGGAGCCGAAAGAGTCGATCCTCCCCACCTTCGACGTTTCCATGATCTTGAACTACTTCCCGGAGTTCGAGGAACGGATTTCCCAGGCCTCGCCGTACTGATCGGCGTCGGCCCGCTAGGGCACATCGACCCGAGGACCTAGCCGGGGGTCAGCGCCGCGAGCCCTCGGCGGGCCTGGTCCAGGTGGAACCGGTCGTGCCCGGCGATCAGCCGGAACGAGAGGTCCAAGCTCTCGGGACCGCGCTCGACGTGCAGGCCGACACGGGCCCTGTCCGTCGGCGTCGCCCGGGCCCACAGCGCGAGGTTGGCCCGGCGGAGCGTCTCGAACACGAGCAACATGTCATCGGGATCCTCGGCGCCGTGATGCAGCCGCTCCACCCAGAGGTCCTGGTCGTAGCCGATCAGGCGTGGCTCGTCCTGTGCCACGATCCAGCGGTACCGCCCCGCATAGACGATCTCCGCGTCCGTGGCATGCCCGAGACACTCGAGCGCCGACCACTCGCCGGGCTCGGGACGAACGGCGAGGAGGTCGCCCGCCTCTGCGAGGGTGGATCGCCATGCAGCCGGCGTCGCAGCCTGCACCTCCGCCGGGTCGTCATCGCCCAGGAGCGACAACAGATGGCGCTGGTACCCGGATGGGTCGCCGATCGGGTCGGGCGTGGGAGCCCGCGTCATCGGGCCCGCCCATCGCCCGTGGCGACCTGAGGGTCGGCGATGTCGTCCTGGCTGGCCAGCTGGTCCTTGATGCCCGTGGCCCACCGATAGATGGCCGCCGTCACGAGCAGGAACACGATGCCCGAGCCGATCAGGATGACGCGCACCCGGTCGTCGTTCCACACGAGCGACAACACGAGGGCCGGCACGATCCACCCCAGGTTGTAGGCGATGTCGAACAGGCTGAACCCCCGACCCCGGAAGTCGTCGGGGAGCGCCTGCTGCATGATCGTGTCGGCCGAGATCTTGCCCAGGAAGAAACCCAGTGCGCCGACGAACGTGAGCGCCGAGTAGCCGGCGATCGTCTGGACCCCGCCGAACAGGATGACCCCGACGCCGAGGGCGGCCATAGCCGACACCAGGAGGCGGTACGGCGGGACCCGGTCCTTGAGCTTCTGCGCCAGCACCATGCCGATCGCCGCGCCGATCGCCCCGAACGCCCCGGCGATGGCGACCACGGTCTTGCCCGAGTCGGAGCCGGAGAGCAGGTGGCGCGCCTCGAGTGCGAAGACCAGGGCCACGAACCCGAAGAACTCCATCCGCAGGGCCTGGAAGGCGGACAGGCCGAGGGCCGCGGCCGGCCGGCCGAACACCTCCCGCAGGCCGGTCGCGATGTCGCGGAAGACGCGCCGCACCTCCTCGGCGAACCGGGAGGTGCGGCGCTCGTACTCCAGCCGGTCGACCGAGCGTGCGACCATCGCGGCCACCACGTACAGCGTCGCGCCGAGGAGCGCGATGATCCACGAGGGCGCGATCGCAGTTCCCACCAGGGCCGCCCCGCCCCCCACGACCTGGAAGATGGCCCCGCCGGCCTGGGATAGGCCGTTCGCCTGGAGCAGGTCCCTGCCGTGGACCACCGCCGGGAGGCCGGCGGACTTGATCGCGAGGAGGATGCGGGTGCAGGCCAGCGCGACCACGATGGACAGGATCAGGACCGCGTCGGGAAGGGCGTCTCCTCCCGCCGCGAGCGCCAGCGCGGCCAGGCCAACGACCGCCGCGCGGAACAGGTTCGACCGGATCAGCAGGAGCTTGCGGTCGTAGCGGTCGATGAACGCGCCGGCGAACGGGCTGACCAGCGTGTACGGGACGTACAGCGCGAGGACCACGACGAGCAGGTAGCGGGCGGACGGCGCGCTGGCTACGTCGAACCCCTTCTCGCCGCCGAAGGCGATCGACTTGGCCAGCGACGCCTGGACGATGCCGTCGGCGGCCAGGGCCACGAACTGCGTCCCCATGAGCGCCGAGAAGCTCCGGTTGGAGAACACAGCGAACAGCTCGGCGAAGAACCGGGAGACGGCGGCGAACATTCGGTCGATCCTCGGTTTGCCGACGCGAAGCCCTACGGCGGCGGCCGTGGCCAGCCCGAGCGAGATCCACCCGTCCAGTGTGGAGAACGGGGCCCGCCGGATCGACACCCAGACGATGGCCGCGATCACGGTGAGCGCGATCGATATGCCGGGAACGAGCGCGACCTTCAGCCAGACGTCGTCGAGCTCGAACCATCTCGCCGCGATCAGGCCCGGGACGACGAGCAACAAGGCCAGCGCGAACAGCACCCACAGCGTGTGGCCGAGGTTCCCGAGGATCCCCGGGTGGGCCGCGTAGAGCGCCGCGGTCTCGGCCTCCGCGGCGCGGGCGGCGTCGAGCGTCTCCGGCGAAGGGGTGGCCAGGTTCCGTCCGGTCACCACGGCGATGTCGTCGCCGATCTTGACCAGGTAGTCCGGCGGGGGTTGCTGGTCCAGCAGCGCGGCATTGTCCGTGTTCCCGTTGAACTGCCGGACCAGGAACACGATCGGGGGCTGCGCGTACTTGCGCTCCACGGCCTGCACCTCGGTGAAGAAGCCGCGCGACATCGTGTTGTACGTGGGGTCCGTGAGCACGGTGGGCCGGTTGGCCAGGAAGTCCGGCACGCTCCCGAAATGGGACATGGACCGCTTCACGGCGTCGCCGGGCAGCCCGGTCCGCGAGACGTTCGTGTACGTCTTGGCCCAGCCGTAGGCCTGGTAGGTGTCGCCGAAGTTCAGGATGAAGACGATCGGGCGGCCCGGCTCGCGGGCCGCGACAGCGTTGGCGGCCGAGAGCGCCGTGCGGGTGGGCTGGTCGATCCATTGGTTGCTCGGCTTCGCCCACTGCGAGGCGTCGCGGCCCCGCACCCACACGAACGCCATGGCCCCCACGAGGACGGCCACGCCGAGGACGGCCACCGCACGAGTTCCGCCCTGCCGGTTCAGCAGCCACCGCACGGCCACCCACAGCCCGAGGCCGAGGAGCGGCATGAGCGCGGCGGTCGCGTTCATGAACCGGTAGTAGGGATACGTCTTCCCCAACAGGAAGCCGAACACCCCGAGCAGCGGCAGTAGCCACAACGCGGAGACCGCGCCGAACGTGTCGGCCGGATGCCGGTCCTTCCGGGCCCGGTAGATGACCCACCCGATCGCCAGAAAGATGAGGGGGAAGGTGATGAGGGGCTGGAGCGACCCCACCCATCCGCTCAGGCGATGGAGGAAGACCTCCCTCGTGTACGGGGGCGGAAGCGCCGCGTCGGCCAGGGACCCCTTCACGCCCCACGGTCCGGCCAGCCACGACGCCAGGCCCAGGATCATGCCGGAGCCGACCGAGAACAGGCCGGGCCCGTTCCGGCGAAGCGCCGAGGACAGCGAGAACCGGCTGGTCACGACGTGCAGGGCGAACACGGCGAGGAGCGTCCCGCCGAAGATGTAGCACGTCGTGGGGTGGGTGAACGCGGCGGACATGCCGAACAGGAACAGCGCCGACCTCGCTCCCCACGAGGTCTGCCCGGGCTCGTAGAACGCGAGGATCAGCGACAGGAAGTAGAGCACCGTGATGTTGTCGAGGTACCCCACGTACGGCGTGGTCATGAACAGCGCCGCCGTGGCCACCATCACCAGCAGGAACAACAGCGGGTCGCGGTGGCGGCGGTAGGAGAACGCGCCGAGCGCCAGCCCGGTGAGGACAGGGATGCCGACCATCATGAAGGCGCTGAACGTGTACAGGTCGATGCCGGCCACCCGCTGGAGGACCGATCCGTACAGGGGGACCGCGACCCGGTAGCCGGCGGAGAACATGCTGATCGGGCCCCATGTCCCGGCGATGAGGCCGGGGTCGTCGTGCATGATCAGGTTCGACCTCCACGTGTACCACGCCGGGTCACGCGTCGGGGCGCTGATAGAAGGGTCGCGCAGGAACGTCCAGCCGAACGCCACCAGCAGGAGCAGGATGGCCAGCACCAGGACCGCGGACCGGCGGAGGAAGCGGCTCCCCGGCTCCGGCGCCGGGACCAGGTCCTGGGCCGGAGCTTCCCTGGTCACCGCCATCGGGGTGGTCCTCCCCCTTCGTTACTCAGCTTGCACGCGCCTCGGGGAGGCACGGGAGCCGGGACAGCATAGACGAGGGGAATGCAGCCGAGAACACCGCGTCGTCCTCGTGGCCGGGAACAGGCGTGTTCCGGTTCTTGAACGTCTGCTGCTGTGTCATGCGCAGGATGAACTGCGAGACGTCGTCGAGCGAGAAGCCGTTGTCCGCGAGCTCATCCGGGTTGAGCCAGATCTCCGTGGCCCGGACCTTCTCGATCAACGGCACGCCGTCGCCATCGTCGTCGAACGCGTTCTTAACCAGCGAATCGATCTTGTTGACGTCGATCATGAACGCGCCGCTCACCGCGGGATCCCGCTGGGTCCCGTGGTCGGCGGTGAGGGCCATGACCCACTTCCCCTTGCCGACCACGCGGTTAAGGAACGACACGAGCTCGCGAAGCGCCGCGTCCTGATACCTGAGTGCGTCCGACATCTCCACCCCGTCGGCGCTGAACAGATGCCCGATCGTGTCGATGGCCTTGTAGTTCACGAACAGTAGGTCGGGGACGTCATCCTTCCCGAATCCCTCCCGCTCGACCACCGTCTCCACCAGCCTGGTTTGGTACGGCGTCCGGGCAGGCGTGTCGAACCCGTTGTGCAGCTCCGAGAAGGGATGGCCTCGCCACGCGTTGTCGAGCCTGCCGTCGGCCTCGTCGAGCGCGCGGGTGTACGCGGTCACCGGGGGGAGCGTGTTCACGTAGCTCGGGAACGTGTAGTAGGGCGACATGGCCGGCGTGAGGTTCCACACATCGGACTCGGCACCGGCGGTGGGCCCGAACTGCGCCTCCCGCACCACGGCGAGGTCCTTGTCGCCGCCACCCCACAGCGAGCCGTGGCCGATCATCATGATGTGGGCCGACAGGCTGGCGATGGCCCCGACGATCGGGCGGTTGCCCATGTCGCGATCGTACAAGTCGGCCAGGCTGGGCTCGAGGAGGAACGCGGGGCCGTTCGCGTTCGGCTTCTGGATCCGCCCGTTCACCCGGATGTACTCGTCGACGAAGCCGGTGCGCATGGGGAAAGCTCCGGTCCCGATGATCGAGTGCCCGGTCGGGGTGTTCGATGGCGACGCGCCGACCGTCACGTGGGTGAACCAGGCGCCGTGCGGACGAAGCGAACGCAGGTACTGCCAATCGTTCGGCCAACGATTCAGCACGTCCATGCCGCCCGAGTCCCAGATCA
>Ga0209887_1000502_pt1 | contig 11734 bp, 12 predicted proteins | sample GWRWN1_30_40_FD_187230 | JGI IMG/M metagenome (GOLD analysis project Ga0209887, IMG submission 187230) | Riverbed sediment microbial communities from areas with no vegetation in Columbia River, Washington, USA - GW-RW N1_30_40 (SPAdes)... | ecosystem: Environmental > Aquatic > Freshwater > River...
CTTCGCGCTCGGAACCTTCGGGCTCGGCTTCACCCTCGGCGGCCTCATCTTCGGCCGCTGGCGAAAAGCCTGAGACGATTGACCGGAAGTCGGTCAATCGTCTAAAGGGAAGGTCCACTCTCGGTCAGAGCGCCTCGTCTAGATGAATGACCGTGAATTTCGGTCATTCATCCAGGGATTTTTCGCCGCTCGGCGAAAGCGGCAAACGCGATGGTCAACACTGGCTGGGAAAAGATCTGCCTGGAGGAACGGCGGCACGCGGTCGTGCTCGCCGGCCCGTTCAGCCGAGCGCTCGGGCTCGCGGTGATCGGGATCGGGCTGATGGCGATCGGCTGGCCGGCGTCCATCATGGGCGTTCTCCTGCAGGCGCTCGGGGCGGCGGTCGCCTTGCGCGCGGTCTGGGACTGGGAACGCACTCGTCTCGTGCTCACGACCGAGAAGCTCTTCGTCGTGCACGGAACGTTGCGAAAGCGCGCCGCGGCGGTGCGCCTTTCTCGCGTGGGCACGGTCGAGATCGAGCAGAGCCTCCTGGGTCGTCTGCTCGGCTACGGCACGATCGTCGCCGGGGAGCTCGAGATCATGTACGTCCCCGAGCCGCGCCGCGTGTACGGGCTGGTCGAACGCCTCTCGGCGTAGAGTCAAGGCGTGATCGAGGTCGTCGACCTCAGGAAGCGGTACCGGAAGACAACCGCTGTAGACGGCCTGACGTTCAAGGTCGGCGACGGCCGCATCACCGGGTTTCTCGGGCCGAACGGGGCGGGCAAGACGACGACGCTCAGAATCCTGCTTGGCCTTGTCCACCCAACCTCCGGCAAGGCCACGATCGACGGACGGCTCTACCGCCGGCTGGACGAGCCCGTGCGTCGGGTCGGCGCGGTGCTCGAGGCCACGGACTTCCACCCGAAGCGGTCGGGACGCAACCACCTGAGAACACTGGCAGCAGCGGCGGGAGTTCCGGAGCCGCGGGTGGACGAGCTGCTCGACTTCGTCGGGCTCGGCAACGTGGCCCGGCGTGCGGTCGGCGGCTATTCGCTCGGGATGTGCCAGCGGCTGAGCGTCGCGGGAGCGCTCTTGGGCGATCCCGCGTTGCTCGTCCTCGACGAGCCGGCTAACGGCCTCGATCCGGAGGGAATCCGCTGGCTGCGCGACGTCCTGCGCAGCTTCGCGGGTGAAGGGAAGACCGTCTTCATCTCGAGCCACGTGCTCGCCGAGATGCAGCAGCTCGCCGACGAGGTTGTGATCATCCACCACGGCAAGCTCGTCACGCACGAGCCGGTCGAGCAGCTGACCGCACGGGCGGCAGGCGGGACGCGGGTGCGATCCCCGCAGGCAGAGCTGTTGCGCGAAACGCTGGCGCGCGAGGGGATCGAAGCGATCGTCGACGGCGACACGCTCGCGACGGCCGCTCCCCCCGAGCGGGTCGGCGAGGGCGCCGCCGCGAACGGGATCGTCCTGCACGAGCTCACGACCGAGGCCGCCAGCCTCGAAGAGGTGTTCCTCGAGCTGACAGCCGAGGGAGGAATCGAGTGAGCCGGCTGTTCCGTGCCGAGCTGCTGAAAATCAGAACGGTCCGCACGTTCCTCTGGCTCACACTGGGCGAGATCGCCGTGGTGCTCATCACGGTGATCTCCGTCGCCGCGTCTGCCGGTGAGATCAAGACGGCTGAGGACGACCGAGGCGTGGCACAGATCGCCGGCGCGGCGCTCGTCCTGGCGTTGATCGGCGGGGTCATCGTGATGGCCGGCGAAGCGAGGTACGGAACGATCACTCAGACGCTGCTGGTGACGCCGGTGCGCGAGCGCGTCCTGCTGGTCAAGGTCGCCGTCGCCGCGCTGATCGGGCTCGCGCTCGCCGTGCTGGCCGAGGCGCTGGTCCTTCTCGTGACGATCCCGGGCGCCTCCCTCGACTTTCAGAACGCGCGACTCGTCCTGCTCGGCATCCTGCTCGGGGCGCCGCTGGCGGGCGCTCTCGGCGTGGGCCTGGGCGCGGTCGTCCACGCCCAGGGCCGCGCGATCGGGATCAGTCTCGCGTGGCTGCTGATCGGTGAGAGCCTCGCGCCCGTCATCAGCGACTCGGCGGCGAAGTACACACCGGGGAGAGCGTTCGGCGCTCTTGCGTCCGGGGAGCGAACGGCAGAGGACTTGCTCGGGATGACCGCTGGCGGCGTCGCGGCCGCAACGTGGGCCGCGGTCTTCGTCGCCGCCGGGCTGCTCGCGTTTCTCGGGCGCGACCTCTAAGGCCTCGGGGCTGATTCTTGGCTCCAGGAGCGGCCTCGACAGAACCTGAACGAACACTTGTTCGATCCGATTCGCCTCGCTAGACTGGGTCGGTTATGGCCCAAGAAGAGCTCGTAGTCCACGGCGCCCGGGAGCACAACCTGAAGGACATCACGGTCCGGCTGCCCCGGAACAGGCTGATCTGCATCACGGGACTCTCGGGCTCGGGGAAGTCCTCTCTAGCCTTCGACACCATCTATGCGGAGGGCCAGCGGCGCTACGTGGAGAGCCTGTCCGCCTACGCGCGCCAGTTCCTCCAGATGATGGAGAAGCCGGACGTCGACTCGATCGACGGGCTTTCGCCGGCGATCTCGATCGACCAGAAGACGACCTCCCGCAACCCGCGCTCGACGGTCGGCACCGTCACGGAGATCTACGACTACCTGCGGCTCCTCTACGCGCGGGTGGGCCGCCCACACTGCCCGATCTGCGGCAAGCCGATCTCGGGGCAGAGCCAGGAGTCGATCGTCGACCAGATCCTGCAGCTTCCGGAAGGGACGAAGTTCACGGTCAATGCGCCCGTCGTCCGCGATCGCAAGGGCGAGTACAAGGACGTCTTCGAGGAGCTCCGCAACGAGGGCTTCACGCGCGTGAAGGTGGACGGCGAGCAGCGTCTGCTCGAGGAGGAGATCTCACTCGACAAGAAGTTCAAGCACACGATCGAGGTGGTCGTCGACCGCCTGACGATGAAGCCGGATCTCCGCACCCGCCTGGCGCAGTCGGTCGAGACTGCAGCACAGCTCGCGGACGGCCTCGTCGCGATCGACGTCGTGGACGAGGACCGCTCGATGTTGTTCAGCGAGAAGTTCGCCTGTCCCGATCACGGCGTGTCGCTGCCGGAGCTACAGCCGCGCATCTTCTCCTTCAACTCGCCGCACGGCGCGTGCCCGAGGTGCACGGGCCTCGGCGCGCAGCAAGAGATCGACCCGGACTTGCTCGTCCCCGATCCGTCGCTCTCGATCTCGGAGGGCGCGCTCGTCCCGTGGTCGGTGGGGAACTCCGGCTTTTACGAGTCCGTGATCCAGGCGATCGCGGACCGCTACGAGATCCCGCTCGACGAGCCCTGGGAGAACCTGACCGACGAGGAGCAGGATCTATTCCTCTACGGCACCGAGGGCGAGCGCGTGTACGTCAGCTACCGGAACCGGATGGGACGGAAGCGCTCGTACATGCTCGCCTTCGAGGGGATCATCCCGAGCCTCGAGCGCCGCTACCGGGAGACCGATTCGTCGACGCAGCGGGAACGGATCGAGGAGTACATGTCATTCCGGCCGTGCCCGGTCTGCAAGGGAGCGCGACTCAAGCCCGAGGTGCTTGCGGTAACGGTCGGCGGCAAGAACATCCACGAGTTCACACGGATGTCGGTCACGCGCGCCCTCGAGTTCCTCGACGAGTTGGAGCTGACGAAGACGGAGCAGTTGATCGGGAGGCGGATCGTGAAGGAGATTCGCGAGCGGCTGACCTTCCTCGACAACGTCGGCGTCGGCTACCTGCAGCTCGACCGCGCATCCGCGACGCTTTCGGGCGGCGAGGCGCAGCGCCTCCGCCTGGCGACGCAGATCGGCTCGCAGCTCGTGGGCGTGCTCTACATCCTGGACGAGCCCTCGATCGGCCTCCACCAGCGGGACAACAACAAGCTGATCGGGACGCTCGAACGCCTGCGCGACCTCGGCAATACGGTGCTCGTGGTCGAGCACGACGAGCAGATGATGCGCTCCGCCGATTGGCTGGTGGACATGGGGCCTGGGGCCGGCGAGCACGGAGGGCACGTTGTCGCCGAAGGATCGGCGACGAAGATCGAGCGCAACAAGAACTCGGTCACAGGCCAGTTCCTATCGAGGAGCCGCGTGATCCCGGTACCCGAGCGGCGCACCGAGGATAACGGCTCCTTCTGGGTGCGCGGCGCGTCTATGCACAACCTCAAGAACATCGACGTCGAGTTTCCGGTCGGGAAGTTCGTCGTGGTCACGGGCGTCTCCGGCTCGGGCAAGTCGACGCTCGTGAACGAGATCGTCTACAAGGCGCTCGCGAACAAGCTGCACCGAATGCGCACAAAGCCCGGCGATCACGCCGGTTGTGAGGGGATCGAGTGCTACGACAAGGTGATCGACATCGACCAGTCGCCGATCGGGCGCACGCCGCGTTCCAACCCGGCCACGTACACGAAGCTGTTCGATCACATCCGCGAGCTCTACTCGCTGACACCCGAGGCGAAGGTGCGTGGCTACAAGCCCGGGCGATTCTCGTTCAACGTCCGCGGCGGGCGCTGCGAGACCTGCAAGGGCGACGGGCAGATCAAGATCGAGATGCACTTCCTGCCCGACGTCTACGTCCCTTGCGAGACTTGCAAGGGCGCGCGCTACAACCGCGAGACGCTCGAGGTGCGCTTCAAGGGCAAGTCGATCGCCGACGTGCTCGAGATGTCGGTCGAGGAGGCGCTCCAGTTCTTCGCCAAGATTCCCAAGCTGCGACGCCGGCTCCAGACCCTGCACGACGTCGGGCTGGACTACATCAAGCTCGGCCAGCCGGCGACCACTCTGTCCGGCGGCGAGGCTCAGCGCGTCAAGCTCTCGTCGGAGCTGTCGAAGGTCGCGACGGGCAAGACGCTCTACATCCTCGACGAGCCGACGACCGGCCTCCACTTCGCCGACATCGAGAAGCTGCTCGACGTCCTGCAGCGGCTGGTCGACGCCGGCAACACGGTGCTCGTGATCGAGCACAACCTGGACGTGATCAAGCAGGCCGATTGGATCGTCGACCTCGGCCCCGAGGGCGGCGAGGCCGGCGGAGAGGTCATCGCCACGGGCACGCCCGAGGAGATCGCCGAGGTAGACGAGTCTTTCACCGGCGAGTTCCTGCGGCACGTGCTGCCCAAGGCAGCAGTGGCGGCGGCGTAGCGGCCGTGGTTGCGCGCGCCGAATCGCGCCAGGACGAGAAGACGTGGTTTTTGCGCGCGCTGGCCGTGCTGCAGAGCCCGCGGCCGGTATTCGCGGCCTTACGGGACGACTCCGACGAAGTGGCCGGGGCACGGCAGGACACTGCCGGCGCGATCGTTTGGCTCGGAGGCATCGCGGCGATCCTTGCCACGACGGTTGCGAGCAAGCTGCTCGACGACGTCGAGATGGACGGCTCGCTTGTTGCGATCTGGGCGTTCCTCTCCGGCGGCCTCTACGGCTTCGGGCTCTACTTCGTCGTCGGCAAGGTGCTCCACGTTGCGCTGCGCCGGCTGGGGGGTCGCGGCAGCTTCCGGCGCGCGCGGCACGTGCTCGCGTTCGCCGCGGCGCCGATCGCGCTCGCGCTATTCGTCTACTGGCCGGTCCGGATCGCGATCTACGGCGGCGACCTGTTCCGCACGGGCGGCGCAGACGGGCGGGGCGCCGGTGACGTCCTGGCGTGGATCTTCTACGCATTCGTCGGCTGGGCGCTTGTGCTGTTACTGATCGGTGTCCGCACTGTGCACGGCTGGAGCTGGGCCCGCGCGCTCGCGGGCGTTGCTTTCGCAGCGGCGATCGCAGCTGCGCTAGCCGCCGCGGTGAACTTGCTCTACGCGCTCGGCTGAAAACAGTTCGAGCTCATCCTCCGGCATTGCGTACGTGTGCTCTGTCGCGGGATAGGCGCCGCTTCGCACTTCATCCGCGTAGGTCGTGAGCGCGCTGCGGATGTCCCTGGCCAGATTCGCGTAGCGCTTGACGAACCGTGGCGCTCGCCCTTCCGTCAACCCGAGGAGGTCGTGGTAGACGAGCACCTGCCCGTCGCACTCTGGCCCGGCGCCGATCCCGATCGTTGGAACGGTCAGGGCTTCGGTGATGCGTGCTGCCACCGGCGTGGGGACCGCTTCCAGCACGATCGAGAAGCACCCCGCGGCCTCGAGCGCCAAGGCGTCCGACAGCAGCCTGCGCGCCTTCGCGGCGGTCCGGCCCTGGGTCTTGAACCCGCCGAGCATCGTCTCGGTCTGCGGGGTCAGGCCGACGTGGCCCATGACGGGGATGCCGGCGGCGACGATCGCGGCAGCGCGTGACAGCGACGGGCCGGCGCCTTCGAGCTTCACGACGTCCGCGCCGCCCTCCTTCACGAAGCGAACCGCATTCCTGACTGCGTCCTCGTCGGAGACGCTGAAGCTCCCGAATGGCATGTCGCCGACGACGAGGGGACGCTCGACGGTGCGCGCAACCGTCCGCGTCAAGAACAGCATCTCGTCCATCGTGACCGGCACCGTGCTCTCGTGCCCGAGCACGACCATCGCCGCCGTGTCGCCCACGAGCAGGATGTCGATCCCGGCCTGCTCTGCGAGGCGTGCGCCGGGAGCGTCGTAGGCGGTGACCATGACGATCTTCTCGCCGCGACCCTTCATGTCGGCGAGTTGCGTGAGCGTGAGCTTGCCGGGTTTCACCTCAACTCTCCTCTTTTGTGCGCCCAAGCCAGGCTGAAGCCTGGCACGGGATTTCCAGGATTACGTTGTCGATCAGACGCGTGGAGCCGACGCGGGCGGCCGCGGCGAGAACTCTGACGCCGTCGAGGTCGAGCACCTCGACGTAGTCGGGCTCGAGGCCGTTCAGCGCCGCGCGTGCCGCCGTCACGGGGTCAGACCCCCGGACATGTGCCGAACGGCCGGCCTCGAGGGCGCGTGGAAGTGTCAGCGCGAGCCTGCGCTCGTCCTCCGAGAGGTACGCGTTCCGCGACGAAAGCGCGAGCCCGTCTTCGTCGCGCACGGTGGGAAGCACGCGCAGATGCAGGTCGAGGTTGAGATCGCACACCATTCGGCGGAGCACGGCGGCCTGCTGCGCGTCCTTCTGGCCGAAGAACGCGACGTCGGGGCGGACGATGTTGAACAGCTTGAGGCAGACGGTTGCGACCCCGCGGAAGTGATCCGGGCGCGAGTCGCCCTCGCCCCCGGTGCCGGCGACGTCCACCCAGGTTGCGAAGCCCTCGGGATACATCTCCGCAGCGCTCGGCATGAACAGAACGTCGACGCCGGCTTCCTCGGCGAGTTTCGCGTCGCGCTCCTCGTCGCGCGGATAACGGGCCAGATCCTCGTTCGCACCGAACTGCGCCGGGTTGATGAAGAGCGACACGACGACGACGTCGCATTCAGCGCGCGCGGCTCGCATCAGTGACAGATGGCCTTGGTGGAACGCGCCCATCGTCGGGACGAGACCGACCCGCCCGCGGCCGAGCGCGACACGAAGCGCCGAGATCGTGCGGACCGTTCTCACTTCGACGTCGCTTCTGCGAGGACGTCGTAGAGCGGCTCCAGCTCGGGCTTCGCCTCGCGGATCGCACGACGGTGTGCCTCCACCGTCTCCCAGTCGCCGCGTTCGATTGGACCGGTCAGCTCGAAGTCGTTGTCGATCGTCCTGCGCATGAGCGGCACGAGCGCGTCGGGCGGTGCGCCCGCCGCGCGAAAGAGCTCGGACGCGACGGCGTGGAGCGTAACGAGGTAGTTGGACGCGATTGCGGCGCCGGCGTGATAGAGCGGCCGTGCCTCGTCGGCGAGCTCGAACGGCTCGAGGCCGAGCGTCCGCGCGAACTGGCATCCCGCCTCCCGCGCCTCCGCCGTCTCGGCCGTGACGGCGGCCCACGCGCCGTCGAGCTGCTCTGGCCCTCGGACCCGCGTGAACGTCTGGAGCGGATGGAGAGAGAAACGCCGCTCATGCGGGTCGAGCGCCGACAGCGGAGTGGCGCCCGACACGTGTGCGACCCAGGGGCCCGGTTCGAGGGTGCGCGCGACCTCGGCGATCGCGCCGTCGGGAACGCAAAGGAGGACGAGCTCGCCCTCTTCGGTCAGCGCGACGCCCCGCTCGCGGAGGCGAGCCGAGACGGCCGCGCCGACGCGGCCGGAACCGATGATGTGGACGGTGTCGAACATCTAAAAGCTCCAGTTCCGTAGCGGATACCGGGCAGTGGAAGCGTACACCGGCACTGGTACCCTGGCGGGCCTCGTGGGCCGTCGCCTGCTCCTGGGCTTGCTGTTCGCCGTCCTCCTGGTCGTTCCCGGTCAGGCGCACGCCGCGACTCCCCTCGCGCCCTGTGGGACGAACGGTGTCCAGTGCGGGACGGTGGATGTGCCGCTCGACCGCAGCGGTCGCGTGCCCGGGACGCTCTCGCTGAACGTCGAGATGCTGCCGGCCACCGGTCAGCCCCGAGGAATCATGTTCCTCGTCGCCGGAGGGCCCGGCCAAGGCTCCGCCGGGGCATACGACCTCGGCAATGCCGACAGCGCGGCGTTCATGCGCGCGATGATCCCGGGCTACACCTTCGTCGCCTTCGACAACCGCGGCACTGGAAAGTCCGGCCTGATTCGTTGTCCCGGTCTGCAGGAGGCGGAGGCGCCGACTGCCGAAGAGACTGCGGCTCTGGCGGCGGCCTGTGCGGCGATCATCGGAACGCAGCGCGAGTTCTACGCAACGCGCGACCATGCGGAGGACATCGACGCGGTGCGGGCTGCACTTGGCGTGAGCAAGATTGCGCTGTACGGCGTGTCGTACGGCACGAAGCTCTCGCTGGCGTATGCGCTCGCTCATCCGAACAACGTCGAACGGCTGCTGCTGGACTCGATGGTCGTGCCGACGTTCCCCGATGTGTTCGACCGCAACGTGCTCCAGCAGATGCCGGGAACGCTTCGTGCTTTCTGTGCCGGGGTGTGCCGCGCAGCGACTCCCGACTTCGCCGGGGATGTCGTGGCGCTTGCGAACCGCCTCCAGGCGCGGCCGATCAGCGGAAAGGTGATTGCGCCGAACGGTGCGTTGAGGACCGTTCGCATGAACGGTGAGGAGCTCCTCACGATGATGATCGACGCCGACCTGAGCCCGGGTCTCGCGGCCTCGGCGCCGGCAGCGGTCCGTGCGGCACGAGGCGGGAACGTACGGCCCCTGTTGCGTCTCTGGGATCTCGATATCCGGACCGGCAGGCTCGACGCCGAGGATCTGAGCTTCGGCCTCAACGCGGCCACCAACTGCGCCGACGGTCGGTTCCCGTGGTCCCCTGGCACCCCCACCACGGAGCGGCGGGCAGCGATCAACACAGCGATCGCAGGATTGCTGCCGGGGTCCCTTGGCCCGTTCGGGAACTGGGCCGCTCGCCTCGGAACCGCCTTCTACTGCGAGCAGTGGCCCTCCCCGGCCGGCAACACGCCGCTCGGCGCGGGCCCGCTACCGAACGTTCCGGTTCTGGCCGTCAACGGGGGCTTCGACATCCGCACCCCGACGTCGAACGCGCTCACGGTGATCAGCCAGTTCCCGCAAGGGCGGCTGCTCGTGGTGCCGGGTGTCGGGCACAGCGTGCTCAGCACCGACTTCTCCTACTGCTCACAACGCGCAGTCCGGGCGTGGATTCTCGGCACGCTGGTCGCGCCGACGCAGGCCATGTGCCCGCGCGTAGCCCCGGTCTCGAAGATCCTGGGCACGTTCCCGCGGCGTCCGGCGAAGCGAACGGTGCAGTCGACGCTCGCGATCGCGAAGAAGGCGGTGCGCGACGCGCAGGCGACGTGGCTCCAGTTGCTGTTCTCATCGACGAGCTTCACACCGCGTGGTCTTTACGGCGGCAAGCTGGTGTCCACGCAGAACGGGGGCGGCTTCACGCTCACCCGTTACAGCATCGTTCCCGGCGTCTTCCTCACGGGGAAGTTCACATTCGTCGACCTCGGCCCGCCCTCCACGTACAGGGGAACCGCCAGGATCTTCGGTCCCGCCGCAGTGGCGGGAAACCTGAGCTTCAGGGGGAACGTGGTCACAGCAACCCTCGGCGGGAAGCGGATCCGGGGCCAGTACTAGCCGATTTGCCGCTCGTCCGGCAGCGCCCCTAAACTGCCCTGGCGATGCCGATGTACGAGTACGTCTGCATGAACTGCGAGGCCCGCTTCGAGGAGCTCGTCCGGGGGGACACGGAGGTCACTTGCCCGGACTGCGGCACCACGAAGGTCGCCAAGCAGCTGTCGACGTTCGCGATGATCGGCACCGCCGGGCAGACCGGCGCATTCAGTAGTGGTGGCGGCTGTTGCGGCGGAAGCTGTGGCTGCGGTCACTGAGCTCACACGCGCCGACGAGCTGCGCGCCTTCGGCGACGTCGTCGCGAGCTGCACGAAGTGCGCGCTCGCAGGCGGGCGCACGCAGGTCGTCTTTGGATCCGGCGATCCGAACTCAGACCTGATGTTCGTCGGTGAGGCGCCGGGATTCCACGAGGACAAGCAGGGCATCCCGTTCGTCGGCGCGGCGGGCAAGCTGCTCGAGCAGTTGCTTTCGGGCATCGGCCTCACTCGCGACCAGGTGTACATCGCGAACGTCATCATGTGCCGTCCGCCGGGCAACCGCGATCCGATGCCCGAGGAGATCGAGGCTTGTGAGAGCCATCTCTGGCGACAGATTGAGCTGATCCGGCCACGCGTCGTCGCAACGCTCGGGAACTTCGCTACCAAGCTCCTTTCGGGCCGGCCGACCGGGATCACACGCGTGCACGGGCAGGAGCAAGAGACCACACTGGGGGGGCGACGCGTTCTCCTCTATCCGATCTACCATCCGGCCGCCGCGCTTTACACGCCGCGCATGCTCGACGTGCTCAAGTCTGACTTCGCGCGTCTGCCCGAGCTCCTCGGCCGTGAGGTCGCACCTCCTGAACCGGCATTTGTTGCGCCTGTCGTGACGGAGCCTGCCGTGCAGCTCGGCCTGTTCTGATCGAGTCGCGCTCTCCAGCCGAGACCGAGGAGCTTGCCGCGCGCCTTGCCGCGGATCTGAGCCCCGGCGACGTCGTGACCGTCTCCGGTGAGCTCGGCTCCGGCAAGACCACGTTCGTCCGCGGTGCGTGCCGCGCGCTCGGCGTGGTCGGGCCGGTGACCAGCCCGACTTTCACGATCGGCCATCGCTACACGGGCCGTATCGACGTCTCGCATCTCGATCTCTTTCGTTTCGAGGGCGTATCCGCGGCGGAGTGGGGCGACCTCGAGCCGTACTTCGAGGACGCCGTCGTCTTCGTGGAATGGCCGGAGGCCGGCGCGGGCGTACTACCGACCCCGCGCGTGGAGGTTCGGCTGGAGCACGGCGAAGAGGGGCACAGGCTTGTCACCATTGACGGCGATGCTGATCCTCGCCTTCGATACGGCGACTGACGTCGCGACGAGCGCGCTCGTCTCTGACGGTGAGGTGCTCGGAGAGCGCGTGTCGCGGGCGGTCACGTTGCTGGAGGACGTCGACGCACTGGTGCGGCAGGCGGGCGCGCGTACCAGGGACATCGACGCGCTTGCAGTGGGCATCGGGCCGGGCAGCTTCACGGGCGTACGGGTCGGGCTCGCAACGGCGCGCGGGCTTGCACTTGCGCTCGACCTGCCGGTGGCGGGCGTCTCGACCCTCGACGCCCTCGCCGCAGGCGCACCTGGCTCACTGCCGATCGTGGACGCGCGCCGCGAGGAGGTGTTCGTGCTGCAGGGTGAACCGCGGGTGCTCGCTCCGGAGGAGCTCGAGTTCGCGGAG
>Ga0209887_1000503_pt1 | contig 11728 bp, 10 predicted proteins | sample GWRWN1_30_40_FD_187230 | JGI IMG/M metagenome (GOLD analysis project Ga0209887, IMG submission 187230) | Riverbed sediment microbial communities from areas with no vegetation in Columbia River, Washington, USA - GW-RW N1_30_40 (SPAdes)... | ecosystem: Environmental > Aquatic > Freshwater > River...
CCGCCGAGCGGCGCGCCTTGATGGCCCTGGTCGAGACGATCGGGCGCGCGCGGGGACTCACGCTTCTGTTCACGGAGCACGACATGGACGTGGTCTTCTCGGTGGCAGACCGGATCACGGTGTTGCACCAGGGGCGGGTCATCGCCGACGGCGCGCCGGCCGTGGTGCGGGCCGATCCTGAAGTCCAGCGAGTCTACCTGGGGGAGCTGTGACCCCGATCCTCGCAGTGGACGGGCTCCACGCCTACTACGGGCTCTCTCACGTGCTCTTCGGCATCACGCTCCGGGCATCGCGGGGAGAAGTGGTCGCGTTGCTAGGCCGGAACGGAGCGGGCAAATCGACCACCCTCCGCAGTATCATGGGACTCCTCCCCCCGCGGGCCGGCAGCGTGGTCTTCGGGGGCGAGGAGATCACCGGGTGGTCGCCACACCGCGTGTGTCAGCGGGGCCTGGGGTTCGTGCCGGAGGACCGGCGGATCTTTGCCGACCTCACGGTGCGCGAGAACCTCGAAGTCGGGAGGAAAGGGAGGAACGAAGACTCGTGGACTCACGAGGGTATCTACGAGTTCTTTCCGGTCCTGGGGGAACGCCGGAACCAGAAGGGAGGCACGCTCTCCGGCGGTGAGCAGCAGATGCTCACGATCGCGCGGACGCTCATGGGTAATCCCGAGCTCTTGCTCCTCGACGAGCCGTCGGAGGGTCTGGCGCCGGTCGTGGTCCGGACCCTGCTCGACCGCCTCCTGGCGCTCAAGACCCGGGGGCAGACGATTCTGCTGTCGGAGCAGAATGTCCGCTTCGCGACGCGGCTCGCGGATCGCGCCTACATCCTCGAGCAGGGCCACGTGCGCTACGAAGGCGCCATCGCGGATCTGGCGGCGAATGAGACGGTCCGTCACGCGTACCTGATGGTCTGAGGCGATGCGCGCATACCACCTCGCACGGACCCTGGCGGAGGTCGAGGCAGTCCTGGCCACCACGGACGGCGACGTGCTGATCTTCGCGGGCGGGACGGACCTCATGGTTCGGGCCCGGGACCGGGTGCGCGCGGACACCGTCATCGACGTCGGAGATGTGGCCGAGCTGCGCCGGATCACCCTCACGGCGGGCGAGCTCACCCTGGGTGCGGGGGTTACCTATACGGAGTGTCTCACGGATCCGGTAATCCAACGGGCGTGTCCGCTGCTCACCCGAGTGGCCGAGCGGTTCGCCTCGCCTCAGATCCGCAACGTAGCCACGCTCGGCGGCAACATCGCAAACGCATCGCCGGCTGGCGACGGGGTGGCGGCCCTCTGGGCGCTGGACGCGACAATCGAGGCGATTACGCCTGGAGGTCTGCTGCGCCTCCCGATCCGGGACGTCGTACTGGGTCCCGGCCGCCTCGGGCTGCCGCCCCGGAGTGTGCTCACCGCCGTGCGGGTCCCGGCGGCCGTCCCGCGGGAGGGCGCCGCCTTCTACAAGCTCGTGAACCGCGCGCGCCCCGAGCACCCGATGGCGATCTCGGTCGCCAGCGTGGCCGCGCGGATCCGCGTGGACGCCGGCGGCCGGGTGAAGGTCGCCCGGCTCGTGCTCGGGGCGGTCGCGCCGACCCCTGTGCGGGCGTCGGCCGCGGAGCTGGTCCTCGTCGGCCGGGTTCCGACGCCGGCCGTCGTGGCCGACGCTGCCGGTGCCGTGGTTGACGCGGCGCGACCCATCTCCGACGTACGGGCGGAAGCGACGTACCGCCGCGACGTCCTGCCGGCGCTGGCAGCGACCGCGGTCGACGCGGCGCTCGAATCCGTCCGCTCCAGGGAGACCGGACATGCCTGAGATCTGTCTGACCGTCAACGGCGCTGCGGTGTGTGTTCCGCTCCGCGCCGGGGTCAGCCTCCTCGATCTGCTCCGCGAGGACCTCGGACTCACCGGGACGAAGTCCGGATGCCTGGAAGGGGAGTGCGGCGCGTGCGCGGTCTGGGTGGACGGGCGCCTCATCGACGCGTGCCTCTTCCCAGCCGCCAAGGCCGACGGCGCCGACGTCACGACGATCGAAGGGCTTGGGGCGGATGGCGAAGCGCTCCACCCCGTGCAGGAGGCGTTCATCCAGGCGGGCGCCGTCCAGTGTGGGATCTGTATCCCGGGGATGGTGATGGCGGTCGCGGGGCTCCTCGAGGTGAACCCGGCGCCCACGCGCGCCGAGGCTCAGGCATGGCTCTGCGGGAACCTCTGCCGGTGCACGGGCTACACGAAGATCCTCGACGCCGTCGCGCTGGCCGCGCGCTTCATGCGCGACGGTGGCGTGCCCTCGCGCGACACGGGCGCGATGGGCCACGCCGCGGCGCGCGTGGACGCCGAGTCCAAGGTCCGCGGCACCGCGCGCTACGGTGACGACTACCAACCGGCCGGATGTCTCCACCTCCGGATCGTCCGCAGCCCGCACGCCTACGCGGAGGTGCTGGGAATCGACCCGGGCCCCGCGCTCGCGCTGCCCGGCGTCGTCGGGGTTCTCACCGCCGGCGACGTTCCGGGGCAGAACGCCTACGGGATCCTCGTCGAGGACCAGCCGGTCTTCTGCGACCAGGTGGTGCGCTACGTCGGCGACGCGGTCGCGGCGATCGTGGCCGAGAGCCGATTCGCGGCCGAAGAGGGCGCCCGGTTGGTGCGCGTCCACTACCGGCCGCTCCCGCCGATCCTCTCGGCGGAGGCCTCGCAGCGACCCGGGGCGCCGGCTCTCCAGCCGGAGGGGAACCTGCTCGCCCGTCCCGCCGTTCGCCGGGGAGATGTGGCGCGGGGCTTTGACGAGGCGGCCGTCATCGTCGAGGGGACCTGGCAGACCCAGTGGATCGAGCACGCGTACATCGAGCCCGAGGCGGGGATCGCTTACCAGGAAGCCGACGGCACGCTCGTCCTCACGGTCTCGACCCAGACTCCGTACATGGACCGCGACGCGACCGCCAAGGTGCTCGGCGTCCCGGCGGACCGTGTGCGCGTCATCCAGGCGGTCACCGGCGGCGGCTTCGGGGGCAAGCTCGACCTGTCGATCCAGCCGTACCTGGCGCTCGCGGCGACGAAGTTCGGGCGGCCGGTCAAGTGCGCATTCGAGCGCGAAGAGTCGGTGCTGGCGACCGTGAAGCGCCACCCGTACCGGGTGGTGTTCCGCCTGGGGGCGGATGCCACCGGGCGGTTCACCGCCGTCGAGACGGAGGTCACCGGCGACACCGGGGCCTACGCCTCGTGGGGCCCGACCGTCATCACCCGCGCTTGTGTGCATGCGACGGGGCCGTACGTGGTCCCGCACCTCCTCGCGCGCGGTTCCCTCTGGTACACGAACAATCCGCCGGCCGGCGCCATGCGTGGCTTTTCGACGCCGCAGATGGCGGTCGCAACCGAAGGGGCGATCGATCTCCTCGCCCTCCAGCTCGGCATCGACCCGATCGAGCTCCGGCTTGGAAACGCCCTCCGGCGAGGCGCCGTGACCGCGACCGGCCAGGTTCTCGAGGGGAGCGTCGGGCTCGTCGAGACCCTGGAGGCCGTGCGCGAGGCGCGGCGGGCGCACGCGGAGCGGGCCCCACTGCCGGCCGAGGAGGGTTCTTGGATCCTCGGCGAGGGCGTCGCCTCGATGTGGTACGGGATCGGCAACACGGCACTCTCCAACCCGGCCGAGGTCCGCGTCGAGCTGGAGGAGGACGGCCGGGCGCACCTCTACACGTCCGCGGCCGACATCGGTCAGGGCTCGTCCACGATCCTCTGCCAGGTGCTCGCGGAAGTGCTCGCGTGCGACCTCGGCCAAATCCGGCTCACGACGGGGGACACGCGCCACACTCCCGACTCCGGCAAGACCTCCGCGAGTCGCGTGGCCTTCATCGTCGGCAACGCGGTGGGCGACGCAGCGCGGGCCCTGGTCAAGACGGTCGCCGCCGAGGGCGCCGCTCTGCTCGGCGTGGCCCCCGATCGCGTACGCGTTCGGGGCGGCCGGGTGGAGCGCGCGGACGGCCGCGGGGCGGTCGGACTCGATGCCGTGGCGAGGGCGATACGGGAGCGCGACGGCCAGTGGGCCTTTCGCGGCTACTTCGACCCGCAAACGACGCCGCTCGACGCGGACGGGCAGGGCGCGCCCTACCAGGCGTACGCCTTCGCCACGCAGCTGGTCCAACTCTACGTGAACCGCCACACCGGAGAGGTCCGCGTCCACCGGGTCATCGCCGCCCACGACTTAGGCCGTACGATCAACCCGCAGGCGGCCGAGGGCCAGATCGAGGGAGGCGTCGTTATGGGGCTGGGGTTCGCCCTGACCGAGGAGTACGTCCCAGAAAAGACACTGAACTTCTCGACGTACCTCATCCCGACCACGCTGGAGGTGCCCGAGATCGTGCCGATCCTCGTCGAGTCGCACGAGCCGTTCGGGCCGTTCGGGGCAAAGGGGGTAGGGGAGCCCGCGATGATCGCGACCGCCCCGGCCGTGCTGAACGCGATCTCGCGCGCCATCGGCCTGCGGCTCTGGCGCCTCCCGGCGACGCCCGAGCGCGTCTTCCGCGCGCTGCACGGAGAGCCAGCCCCATGAAGACCGTGATCCACGGGATCGCGCAGATCGTCTCCGGGAATATCGAGGCTCCGTTTCTTGACGGCGACACGATCGTCTGCGTTGACGGGAAGATCACGCAGATCGGCTGCGAGTCCGCGGTGGAGGCCGACGGCGCCGACACGGTGATCGACGCCAAGGGGACGACTGTGATCCCCGGGCTCATCGACTCCCACGTCCACCCGGTCTTCGGGGACTTCACGCCGCGCCAGCGCACGGTGGACTTTCTCGACTCTGAGCTCAACGGCGGCGTCACCACCATGATCTCCGCGGGGGAGGTCCACCTGCCCGGGCGCCCGAGGGACATCGTGGGCCTCAAGGCCCTGGCCATCGTCGCGGCCAAGGCGTACGCGAACTTCCGCCCGAGCGGGGCGAAGGTCCACGCAGGGGCGCCGATCCTCGAGCTCGGGATGACCGAGGAGGACTTCGCCGAGATGGCCCGGGCCGGGGTGAAGCTGGTCGGCGAGATCGGCCTGGGATCGGTCAGGACCGGCCGGGATGCCGCACCGATGGTGAAGTGGGCGAAGCAGCACGGGATGACCGTGACGATCCACACGGGCGGGCCGTCGATCGCGGGCTCCAACCCCATCAGCGCGGAGACGGTGCTCGAGGCCGATCCCGACGTCATCGGCCACATCAACGGAGGGACGACGTCCATGAGCCCGAGCGAGATCGAGCTGCTCGTGGAGCGTACGTCCATGGCGCTCGAGATCGTCCACTGCGGAAACCCGCGGACGGCCCTCCACGCGCTGCGCGTGGCGGGCGAGGGGGGGGCGTGGGGCCGGATCATCCTGGGCAACGACGCCCCGTCCGGGACGGGCGTGGTGCCCCTGGGCATCCTCCGCACACTCGCCTTGCTCGCGGCGCTCGGCGACTGCCCGCCCGAGGTTGCGGTCGCGATGGCGACGGGGAACACCGCGCGGGTCTACGGCCTGCCGGTGGGGTTCATCGCCAAGGGGCGCGAGGCGGATCTGACGATCATGGACGCGCCTGTCGGGTCGGTCGCCCGGACCGCGCTCGACGCCCTTCGGGCCGGGGATCTCCCCGGCATCTCGATGGTGCTGATCGACGGGGTGCCCCGCATCGGACGGAGCCGCAACACCCCGCCAGCGGCGCGCGCCGCCGAGGTCACCCGCGGCCGCCCGCTGGGCGGTGGCCACTGACTCCCGGGCGCGATGAATCCGGTGAGCGATCCCCCTTCGGTCACACAGCCGCCGAGGCGGCGGATTCCGAAGCCGCCGCCCGGCCGGCTCGATGTGGCGGGCATCATCGACGCCTTCGCCCACCGCATGATGTACTCGGTCGCGGAAGGGGACTACACGGCCAGGGATTTCGACGGCTACCGGGCCCTTGCCTACGTGGTCCGTGACCGGCTGATGGAGCGGTGGTTCCGAACCCAGGAGACGTACTACGACCATGACGCGAAGCGCGTCTACTACCTGTCGATGGAGTTCCTCATGGGAAGGGCGCTGCTCAACAACATCCTCAACCTCGGCGCCCGTGATGCCTGTAGCCGGGCGATGGAGCAGCTCGGCTATGATCTGGAGGCGCTCCAGGAGCAGGAGTGGGACGCCGGGCTGGGCAACGGCGGTCTTGGCCGGCTGGCCGCCTGCTTCCTCGACTCGGCCGCGACACTCGCGCTCCCCTTCTATGGGTACGGCATCCGCTACGAGTACGGGATCTTCGCGCAACGAATCCGGTCCGGCTACCAGGTCGAGGTGCCTGACAACTGGCTCCGCTACGGAAACCCGTGGGAGATTCCTCGCCCCGACGCCCTGTACCCGGTGAAGTTCTACGGACGGGCCCAACCGTACCGCGACACCCGTGGTCACGACCGGATGGACTGGGTCGATACCGAGAACGTCATGGCCATGGCCTACGACACGCCGGTCGTGGGCTATCGGAACGACACGGTCAATACGCTGCGGCTCTGGGCGGCCAAGTCGACCCGGGAGTTCGATCTCGCCACGTTCAACGCGGGGGAGTACGTCCGAGCCGTGGAGGACAAGAACCACAGCGAAAGCATCTCGAAGGTCCTCTACCCCGCCGATGACCGGTACGCGGGCAAGGAGCTGCGGCTGAAGCAGCAGTATTTCTTCGTGTCGGCAACGCTCCAGGATGTCATCCGGCGCTTCAGGAAAGTCCACCGGAACTGGGACGTGTTCCCGGACAAGGTCGCGATCCAGCTGAATGACACCCACCCGGCCGTCGCCATTCCGGAGCTCATGCGCGTCCTGGTCGACCAGGAGCACCTCGAGTGGGATGCGGCGTGGTCGATCACGGAGCGAGTGTTCGGGTACACGAACCACACGATCTTGCCGGAAGCGCTCGAGCGCTGGCCGGCGGAGCTCTTCGGAGACCTGCTCCCGCGCCACCTCCAGATTACCGAGGAGATCGATCGCCGGCTCCGTGAGACGGTGCGCGCACGCTATCCGGGGGACGAGGAAAAGGTGCGGCGGATGGCCATCCTGGGTGACGATGACGCGAAGAGCGTTCGGATGGCCCACCTCGCCGTCGTGGGCGCCCACTCCGTGAACGGGGTCGCGAAGCTGCATACGGAGATCCTGAAGACCGCCGTCTTCCCCGACTTCCACGATCTGTTTCCGGGCCGGTTCACCTGCAAGACGAACGGGATCACTCCACGGCGGTGGCTTCTCAAGTGCAATCCTGATCTGGCCGGGCTCATCACGGAGGTGATCGGAGATCGCTGGATCACCGATCTGGAGGAACTCAGCGGGCTCCAGGCCTTCGTCGAGGACGCTGAGTTCCGGACCCGATGGGCGGCGGTCAAGCGGGCGAACAAGGTCGCCCTCGTGGGCGCCATCCGTGAGCGGGCATGGATCGACCTCGATCCGGACACGCTCTTCGATTGTCAGGTGAAACGCATCCACGAGTACAAGCGCCAACTCCTGAACGTCCTCGGCGTGATCGCGCTCTACCACCGGATCCGCGAGGGACGCGCCGAGGGGGGGTCCCGCCGCACCGTGATCCTCGCGGGCAAGGCTGCGCCCAGCTACGGGCTCGCCAAGCTCGTCATCAAGCTGATCCACGCGGTCGCGGATATGGTGCACGCGGACCCGGCGGTCGCCGGGAGGCTTCGCGTCGCGTTTCTACCGAACTACGGCGTTTCGGAGGCCGAGCAGATCTTCCCGGCCTGCGAGCTCTCGGAGCAGATCTCCACCGCCGGCACCGAGGCCTCGGGAACGGGCAACATGAAGGCGGCGCTGAACGGGGCGGTCATCATCGGGACGCTGGACGGGGCTAACATCGAGATCCGGGAGCAGGTGGGCGCGGCGAACCTGTTCACGTTCGGGCACGTCGTCACCGAGATCGAGGTGCTGCGCGTCAATGGCTACAACCCCATGACGTGGGTGGAGGCCAACCCGGAGCTGGCTCGCGTCGTCCGCACCATCGCCGAGGGTGAGCTCGAGAAGGCGAACCCCGGCGTCTTCCGGCCGATCATCGACGTGCTCCTCGGGAGGGACCGCTACTTCCACTGTGCGGACTTCGGGTCGTACGTGGAATGCCAGGATCGGGTCGCGGAGACCTACTTGCGTCCCGACGACTGGACGCGGATGTCGATCCGAAACGTGGCCGGCATGGGGCGGTTCTCGAGCGACCGGACGATCCGCGACTACGCGCGGGAGGTCTGGGGGGTCACGCCCGTGTCGGTGAAGCTCGAGGCGTAAGCGGGAGGCGACGGCTATGAAGATCCGGAAGCTCGTGACGATAGTCGAGGAGATCTGGGCGGATGGGCAGAAGGACACCGCCCGGCCGATCCGCAAGGCGGCGGCGCTCGCGGTCATCGAAAACCCGTTCGCCGGACGTTACGAGGAGAACCTCGCACCCCTGATCGAGGTGGGCGAGGAGCTGGGCGCGCTCCTCGGGAAGAAAGCCGTCGAGACGCTGGGCGCCTCCGTGGAGAGCTATGGGAAGGCCGCGGTGGTCGGCCTCGACGGGGAGTACGAGCACGCGGCGGCGATCCTGCACCCGACGCTGGGCGGACCCTTTCGATCCGCCGTGGGCGGGGGCAAGGCGATCATCCCGTCGGCGAAGAAGCTCGGCGCTGCGGGCACGGCGATCGACGTTCCGCTGCACTACAAGGACGCCGCCTTCGTCCGCTCGCATTTCGACGCGATGGAGGTGCGGGTGCCCGATGCGCCGAAACCGAGCGAGATCCTCGTCGCGCTCGTGGTGACCGATGGCGGCCGCCCACACCCCCGCGTCGGCGGCCTCACGAAAGACGAGGTTAGAGGCGAGGACGGCCTCCGGTGAACATCAAACCGTTCCGTGGGTATCGGTACGACCACGAGCCGGGCCGCGATCTCACGAAGGTCGTGGCGCCACCCTACGACCAGATCAGCTTGGAGACGCAACAGCAGCTCTACACCATGAGCCCGCACAACATCGTCCGTGTCACATTACCCCGTCATGAGCCGGGCCGGGATCCTTATAGGGAGGCGTACGGGGTGCTCGGCGCGTGGCTGGCCGAAGGCGTGTGGGTGGCGGAGGAGCGGCCGGCGATCTATCCGTACCAGCAGACATACACGGTCGGGGGCGCCTCCGTGATGCGGACCAGCTTCATCGCCCTGGGCGGGATCAGCGACTACGCAAAGCGGGTTGTCCTCCCACACGAACGAACGCACGCCGGGGCCAAGCAGGACCGGATGCGCCTACTGGAGGCGACGGGGGCCGATGTCGGCCTTCTCTTCATGCTGGTGAGCGATCCCGCGGGCGAGCTGCTTCGGCTGACGGCGCCAGTCGGCGACCCGATCGCCGAGGCGCGCGATCTGAGAGGCGAGGTGCACCGGCTCTGGCGCATTACTGACGAGCTGACAATCGCCCGCGTGCAGTCGGCCATGGCGCCGAAGTCGGCTATTATCGCTGACGGCCATCATCGGTACGAGACAGCTGTAGAGTACGCCCACCGACGCCCGGGAGCATGCGACAAACTCATGGCGTTCTCCACCTTGGAAGCGCCAGGGCTTACGATCTTCCCCAACCACCGCCTCGTTCACAATGTCGACGGGTTCACGCTCGATCGGTTGGCGGGGGCGGCCGCGCCGTGGTTCGACGTCACGCCGCTTGCGGATCCCGGCGGTCTTCAGCCAACGAACCGAACGATCGGCGTGGTAGCTGGCCGCGACGCGATGGCATTCCGGCTCAGAGACGATGCGTTCGACCGCATTGCCTGGCCCGCGGGCACGTCGCGCGCCTGGCGAGAGCTGGCCGTATCGATCCTCCACCAGGGGCTCCTGGAGCCGCTGCTGGACATCACAGGTGCGAAGCTCGACGCCAAGACCCACGTCGATTACACCGCTGACAAGGGCGAGGCATTGAGGCTGGCGCGTGAGGGTCGGTATCAAGCCGTGTTCCTCATCGCGCCCACGACGGCAGAAGAGCTCTTGAGTGTGGTGCGGGGCAGCGAGCTGCTCCCGCAGAAATCGACACACTTCTACCCGAAGCTCTTGGACGGCCTGGTGTTCCACTACCTGGGTGTCGCCTAGCGTGCCGACCATCGGGCGCTCGAAGGTGGTGCCGCTGGCGGAGGCGGCGGCGCTCGTCGCGGACGGCGCGCATATCACGCTCGGGGGCGTGATGCTCCACCGGATCCCCGCCGCCTTCGTCCGCGAGCTGGCGCGCCAGGGCCGCCGCGGGCTCCGCCTGTCGAAGCCGTCGCCGTCGTACGACCTCGACCTCCTGTGCGCCGCCGGCTGCCTCGCCGAGGTCGACGCCGGCATCGCCTCGTTCGAGTCGGCCTTCGGGGGCGCGCTGCCCAACTACCGCCGGGCCGTGGAGGCCGGCCTGGTGCGGGTCCGTGAGTTCTCCTGAGTGGGCGTGATGACGGGGCTGCGGGCCGCATCCCTCGGTGTGCCGTTCGAGCCACTGCCGGGCCTCACCGGCACGGATCTGCCATCGGTCGCGGACTTCCGGACGGTCAAGGACCCCTGGACCGGCGAGGAGATCTACGTCGTGCCCGCGCTTCGGCCCCAATGGGCGGTCCTTCACGTCCAGGAGGCGGACGCCCGTGGCAACGCTCGGATTTTCGGCTCGCCTGGCTACGACGTGCTGATGGCGGCGGCCGCGGACCAGGTCATCCTCACCGCGGAACGGATCGTCTCGACGGAGGAGCTTGCCCGGGTTCCGGAGTTGACGCGGATCTCGGACCTGACGGTGGCCGCCGTTGTCGAGGTGCCGGGCGGAGCGCACCCCGGAGACTGCGCGGGCTGGTATGACGTGGACGAGTCCGGGGTGCGGCGATACCTCGACGCGGCCCCCACGCCTGAGAGCTTGGCCGCCTATCTCGCGGCCGTGCCGTAAGACTCCGGCAATGACCGTCGGCGCTCCCGAGCTGATGGTGGTGACCCTGGCCCGCCTCGCCCGGGACGGCGACGTGGCCTGTCACGGTGTCAACTCGATCCTCGCCTCGCTCGCGCTGATGCTGGCCCGCCGTCTCCACGCGCCGAGTCTCCGCCACGTCTCCATCGGCGGTGGCCTCGATTCGACGCCCGGGACGCTCCCCCGTTCCTCATCGGGCCCGGCGTGGCTGGCGGCCTCGCCAATCGTGCTCTCGAACGTCGACGTCTACCAGCTCGCGCTCAAGCGGAGGTTCGATCTCATGATGCTCGGCTGCGTCCAAGTGGACGCGCGCGGGCGGGTCAACTCGACGGTCATCGGCTCGTTCGCCCAGCCGAAGATCCGACTCCCGGGTGGGGGCGGCGCCGCAGTGCTCTTTCAGGTCGTCCGGCGGATCGTCGTCTACCGGACGCGCCACGACCCGCGGTCCTTACCGGCGACGGTCGACTTCGTGACCGCGACGGGCAACCTCGACCGGGTGGTCACCCCCCTGGCGGTGTTCCGCGCGACGCCTGAGGGCCTGCGGCTGGAGGGGCTCCAACCCGGGGCCACGCTCGAGGAGGTCCGGCGCCACACCGGGTTTCCGGTCATCCCCACGGAGGATTGCGGTCCGCTCACGCCGCCGACGCCGGACGAGTTGGGGGCGCTCGAGAGCCTGGATCCGGATCGGCTCCGCGAACTGGATTTCCGGTAGCTTGGGAGGCTCTCGATGAGATTCGGTCTCCGCCTGCCGACCTTCGCCCTGGGGCCGCGCACGGCGTCGCTCGCGGAGATGGGGCGCTATCTCCGACGCGCGGAGGCGCTCGGGTTCGAGGCTGCC
>Ga0209887_1000504_pt1 | contig 11706 bp, 15 predicted proteins | sample GWRWN1_30_40_FD_187230 | JGI IMG/M metagenome (GOLD analysis project Ga0209887, IMG submission 187230) | Riverbed sediment microbial communities from areas with no vegetation in Columbia River, Washington, USA - GW-RW N1_30_40 (SPAdes)... | ecosystem: Environmental > Aquatic > Freshwater > River...
AATATCGCGCCGGCGCTCTGCGCCGAGTTTCAGCTTGCCTGCCTCGCCGGCAATTTCAGGCTTGCGCTTCAGCTTCAGGACCGGCTGATGCCGCTGCACGATGCGCTGTTCATCGAGTCGAATCCCGGTCCGGTGAAATATGCCGCGAGCAAGCTCGGACTGTGCAACGAAGAGACGCGGCTTCCGCTCGCGCCTCTTACGTCGGCTTCGCGTAAGAAGGTGGACGAGGCACTTTCTGCGGTCGGCCTCGTTCTCGTCTAACTCCTATAAGGTGACGTGATGGCGCCGAAGCGCGAGAGCGGCAAGCTCGTCGCCGAGAACCGGAAGGCGCGCTTCAACTACGACATCGAGGAGAAGCTCGAGGCGGGCATCGCGCTGCTCGGCTCTGAGGTGAAGTCGCTCCGCGCCGGCAAAGCCAATATCGCCGACTCCTATGCCGCGAGCGAGGGCGGCGAGCTTTATCTGATCAACGCCCACATCGCCGAGTACACCCAGGCCGGCCGCAACGGTCATGCTCCGACGCGGCGCCGCAAGCTGTTGTTGCACCGGAAAGAGATTGGGCGTCTCGCTGGCGCCATTCAGCGGGAGGGCATGACGGTCGTTCCACTCAAGCTCTATTTCAATGCGCGCGGGATCGCCAAGGTGGAGCTTGGCCTGGCCAAGGGCAAGAAGCTGCATGACAAGCGCGAGACCGAGAAGAAGCGCGATTGGGAGCGCCAGAAAGGCCGCCTCATGCGCGAGAAGGGGTAGGCCCTTTATGCTGAGTGATGGTGGAGCCGATCACCTCAAGTCTGGCACGGCGTTGCCGTCACTCGCACTTCCGGCGACCGAAGGCAGCAGTGTCGATCTCGCGGCGCTTCAGGGACGAAGCGTCGTCATCGTCTATCCGTGGACGGGGCGGCCGGGTCACCCCGATCCGCCCGATTGGGACCAAATCCCCGGCGCTCATGGCTCCACACCGGAGCTAGAAGGCTTTCGCGACCGTCATGCGGACTTCATGCGGCTCGGCGTGCGGCTCTTCGGCCTGAGCCGTCAGACCACGGAGTATCACCATGAGCTTGCGGCGCGCCTTGCGCTCCCGTTTCCCATCCTGAGCGATGCCGAAGGGCGCTTCGCCGCAGCACTCCGCCTGCCCAGCTTCGCCACCGGCGGCGAGACCTATCTCCAGCGCCTCACGCTCGTGATCGAGAACGGACGCATCGAGACGGTCTTCCATCCCATCCCCGATCCCGCGCAACACGCGGCCGAGGTGCTGCTGTGGTTTCAACGATAGACGCTCAAAAGCTCCCGTCCTCGGCATCCTCGACCGAGTAGCCGAGCCGGTCGAGCCCTTCCTCGAGATAATCGGGGAGGAGAGGCATGCCGAGAAGATAGTCTTCGGTGCGATTGGTGCGTTCGGCGCGAGCTGTCGAGAGCGCCTCATCGAGCTCCTCAGGGGCAAAGGAGCCTCTACCGATCCAGGCCAGCGCCACGAGGCTCGCCTGTTCGTCCTCGTTGAGATCGCGGATGAAACCTTTGATCTCTTCTTGCGTCGCATCCTCGGAGAATGATTCAAGGATCGACTCGGCGTCGTGATCGGTCGTGGCGCCGTCGTCCCAGGCCGCCACCTTGGCCGCGATTTCGCGCGCCTTGACGATCACAAAGCCGACCTTCGCCGGGGAGATTTCCAACCCCGCCATGGGGGACCATCCTCGTTGGCCAATGACCGCCCGCGTGAAAGCATGCCCGACTTGGCGGACGGCGGCAAGGCGGCTCAACCGCCGCGTCTCAGGGCCTGTGCAAACTTGCCACGGCCTCGGCAACGACCTTCTCGAACATGGCTGTGGTCAGCCGCCCGGTATTGGTGTTCTGGCGGGAGCAATGATAGCTGTCGAACAGGACAAGCCCGCCAGGAAGCGCGTGCCGGGCGCCGTGGGAGAAGGGGAAATCGCGCTTCTTCAACTGAAACGCATCCAGGATGGCATCATGGGCGATGCGGCCGATCGCCAGGAGCGAGGCGAGATTGGGCAGTGCGGCGATGCGGCCGATCAGGAATGTGCGGCAAGTGGCAATCTCCCCTGGCTTCGGCTTGTTCTGAGGCGGCACGCAGCGCACTGCATTCGAGATCATGCAGTCGATCAGCTCAAGCTCATCGGGCGCGGCGGGATCGTGACGCCCGCTTGCCAGCCCGAGCTTGAGAAGCGTGCGGTAGAGAAGCTCGCCGGCATAGTCGCCGAGAAAGGGACGTCCCGTGCGGTTGGCGCCCTTCAAGCCAGGCGCGAGCCCGACAATGAGGAGTCGCGCCGTGTCGCGACCGAAGGAAGGGACCGCCCCGTTGAACCAGTCGGGATGCGCGCGGCTGTTCTCCTGGCGGAAGGCGACGAGGCGCGGGCATAGCGGACAATTCTTGGCAGGCTCGGGCCGATCGGAAATGTTCGCGGCAAGGAGCGCCATGGGTCTGGTCTCACGCCTCCGTAAGCACTGTAACAGTTACAGCGGGAGGCCGGATCAGGTCTCGATCAAATCCTCGGGCTCGAACTCGTCGAGCGGCCCGGGTTCAGCACGCCGCCGCTGCTCCCGCTGCGCCCGCTCGGCGGGATCACGGCCGATCTCCTCGTGGAGATGCGCCAGATCGATGAACTGATCGGCCTGGCGGCGAAGCTCGTCGGCGACCATGGGCGGATTGGTAGTGAGCGTCGACACGACGCTCACCCGCTTGCCCTTGTGCTGAAGGGCCTCGACCAGCGAGCGAAAGTCGCCGTCGCCGGAGAACAGCACGAGGTGGTCGAGATGGTCGGCCAGCTCCATGGCGTCGACGGCAAGCTCGATGTCCATGTTGCCTTTGATCTTCCGCCGCCCGGCCGCGTCGATGAACTCCTTGGTCGGCTTGGTCACCATGGTGTAGCCGTTATAGTCGAGCCAATCGATCAACGGCCTGATCGAGGAGTACTCCTGCTCCTCGGCGAGTGCCGTATAGTAGAGGGCTCTGACGAGTTGGCCTTTGCTACGGAACAGCGCGAGCAGCCGTTTGTAGTCGATGTCGAAGGCGAGCGATTTGGCGGTGGCGTAGAGATTGGCGCCGTCGATGAAGAGAGCGATGCGCTCGGTCGGATAGAAATTCATTTGAGCTCCGTTCACTGCAATATGCCTTGATTAAGAGAGAGCAGCCTCTCGCAATAAATGACTAGAGGGCTGCATGTACAACATAGGTGTGACAGCGTGACTCCGCAATTGCTGGCGCGTGGCAAGGTCCTGGTAGGTCTTGGTGCAAATTGTCCCGGACCTTGGGGGACAGCTCAGGACACGATTGCACAAGCTTTAGGCGAAATTGAGCGAATCAATATTGCCGTCACTGCGGTTTCTCCGTTTTACGAGACGGCAGCGGTCGGCAGCGCCCGGCAGCCAGCTTATGTGAACGCCGTCGCGCTGCTCGACACGAGCCTGCCTCCGGAAGCGTTGCTCAGAGTCTTGAAGGGGGTCGAGCGAAAATCGGGGAGGCGCGGCGGCAGACCCTGGGGGCCGCGCACCCTCGATATCGACATCGTCGATTATGGCGGCCTGGTCAGGCATTGGCGCGGGGGACGGCCCGCCTTCAAGGAGGCCGGGACGCGGCCTCTCACCCTGCCGCATCCACTCGCCCATGAGCGGCCCTTTGTGCTTAAGCCGCTCCTCGATATTGCGCCTCATTGGCGCCACCCGGCGCTGAAGCAGAGCGGCCGCAACCTCTGGCACAGAGTTTCGGAGCATGGGCAAGGCCGCGTGCTGAAACGGCTGCGAGCTTCTGCTAGGCAGGAAACTGCCGGCGGAAGACGGTCTTGATCTCCGTGAGGCGCTGCGACAGGCGCTCTGCTTCCTCGGCATGCCCAAGGCGGTGGGCAAGGCCAATCGCGTCATGGAGGAATTCCTTGGCGTCGCTATAGCGCGCGGCGAGATCCGAGCCGGGTCGAGCCTCGTACATGGCGCTATAGGCTTGCTCGGCTTGGGCCTCGAGCCAGCGCAGCCTGCCCATCGTGCCGTCCGGCGGTGCCCCATCCATGGCCGATGTTAGCCCAACCCTCTGGGGTGGGGGGAGCGCTCGCGAGGCCAGCTTTGCCTTGCCTCGCTAGGGCGAAGTGCCTAAATAGAGGCCAAATCCGCCTCCTCTACACAAGGATCACCTGATGGCTCGCGTCACCGTCGAGGACTGCATCGATAAGATTCCCAATCGCTTCGAGCTCGTGCTCTTGGCCAGTCACCGCGCCCGCACCATCTCGGCCGGCGCCCAGATCGCCGTGCAACGCGACAACGACAAGAATCCGGTGGTGGCACTCCGCGAGATCGCCGACAAGAAAATCGCTTCCGACGACCTTAGGGAAGACTTCATCCACTCCATGCAGAAATATGTCGAGGTGGATGAGCCCGAGGCTGAAGCGGTGCCCATGCTCTCGACCGACACCAGAATGCCGGTGATTGGCCAGGACGATCAGGCAACCGATTCCTCGATCGACAAGATGACCGAGGAGGAGCTGTTGCGCAGGATGGCGAGCCAGGCGCCTTCGGATGGCTCCAATGCGGGACCCCGCTCACGCTGATTCTAGCTGCCGCCACGGCATTGCGGGCTACCGCTCTGCCTTAGCTGGTGTTCTCAGCATTCGCCTCGCGTCCGTCATTCCGGCGAAAGCCGGAATCCAGAAAACACTTCAGGGCATCGCTCGCTGGATACCGGCTTGCGCCGGTATGACGACCAGCGGACAGGCTGACGCGCAAAGGGTAGCGCCATGACCCGCCAATACGAGCTGGTGGAGCGGGTGCTGAGCTATCAGCCGAGCGCCGACGAGGCGCTGCTCAACCGCGCCTATGTCTACGCCATGAAGGCCCATGGCAATCAGAAGCGGGCCTCGGGCGCGCCCTTCTTCTCCCATCCGCTTGAGGTCGCGGCAATCCTCGCCGAGATGCGGCTCGACGATGCGACCATCGCCACCGCGCTGCTGCACGACATCATCGAGGACACCGACACCACGCGCGGCGAGATCGACGCCCTGTTCGGCCGCGAGATCGGCACGCTGGTCGACGGCCTCACCAAGATCAAGAAGCTCGACCTCGTCACCAAGAAGGCCGAGCAGGCGGAAAACTTCCGCAAGCTCCTGCTCGCCATTTCGAGCGACATCCGCGTGCTTCTCGTCAAGCTCGCCGACCGCCTGCACAACATGCGCACCCTCGGGCACATGAAGCCGGCCAAGCGCAAAATCATCGCCGAGGAAACCATGGACATTTATGCGCCCCTGGCCGGGCGCATGGGCATGCAATGGCTGCGCGAGGAGCTCGAGGACCATGCCTTCAGATCCCTCAACCCCGAGGCCTACTCCGCCGTGGTCGAGCGGCTCAAGGTCTTGCGCGAGCGCAATCAAGGTCTGATCGACGAGATCGAGGCGGCTGTGACCACCAAGCTCGAAGAGGCCGATGTTGCCGGCATCGTGGCCGGACGCGAGAAGAAGCCTTACGCCATCTGGAGCAAGATGGAGCGGAAGCAGATCTCGCTCGAGCAGCTGTCCGACATCTATGCCTTCCGCATCGTCGTCCCGCAGGTCGAGGATTGCTACCGCGCGCTGTCCGTCGTGCATACCACCTGGCATGCCGTGCCCGGCCGCTTCAAGGACTATGTCTCGAACCCCAAGCAGAACGATTATCAGTCGATCCACACCACGATCGTCGGCCCGCGCCACCAGCGGGTCGAGCTGCAAATCCGCACCGAGCGGATGCACTCCGTCGCCGAATATGGCGTGGCGGCCCACGCCCTGTACAAGGACGCCAACGGCTCGCACGCGCCCAAAGGCGTGGTGCCCTCGCAGGATTCTAACGCCTATCGCTGGCTCCGCCATCTCGTCGGCATGCTGCTCGACGGCGATAACCCCGAGGAGTTCCTCGAGCACACCAAGCTCGAGCTGTTCCAGGACCAGGTATTCTGCTTCACGCCCAAGGGGCGCCTGATCGCGCTTCCCCGCGGCGCGAACCCCATCGACTTCGCCTATGCGGTGCACACCGACATCGGCAACACCTGCGTCGGCGCCAAGATCAACGGGCGCCCCATGCCGCTCGTCACCGAGCTCAGGAACGGCGACGAGGTCGAGATCATCTGTTCGAAGGCCCAGCTCCCGCCCTCGGCGTGGCAGAGCCTCGCCGTCACCGGCAAGGCGCGCTCGGCCATCAGGCGCGCGACCCGCGACGCCGTGCGCGCCCAATACGGCAAGCTCGGCCGCGAGATCCTGGTCAGGGCTTTTCAGCGCCGGGAAAAGACCTTCAGCGAGGAAAGTCTCGCCGCTGCGCTCGGCCGCCTCTCGCAAAAGACCGCCGAGGACGTGATGGCCGCGGTGGGGCGAGGCGAGCTTGCGTCGGCCGACGTGGTCCGCGCCGTCTTCCCCGAGGATAAATCGCCGGAAGCTCCCAAGCGGCGGCGCAAAGTGAAGCGCACCGATGAAGGCTGGTTCGGGCTCGGCAAGGTGATGGGCCTCAAATTCCGCTGGCCGGGTTCGAGCGGACGGCCCCGCGAGCATGGACCAAGCGGCATCCCCATCAGGGGCCTGCGCGGCGACCTGCCGGTGAGCTTCGCCGATGGCGGCGCCGTGCCCGGCGACCGCATCGTCGGTATCCTCACGCCGGGCCAAGGCATCACCATCTATCCGATCCACGCCGAGGCGCTGAAAGCCTTTGACGAGGAGCCCGAGCGCTGGATCGACGTGACCTGGGACATCGACGAGGACAATCCACAGCGCTTCCCCGCCAAGCTCACCGTCACCGCCCTGAACGAGCCCGGTAGCCTCGCCCAAGTGGCGGCCGTGATCGGCGAGGCCGACGGCAACATCGAGAACATCAAGATGACCAACCGCGTCCCCGACTACACCGAGATGCTGATCGACCTCGAAGTGTGGGACTTGAAGCACCTGAACGACATCATCGCCGGATTAAGGGCGAAGGACGTGGTGAGCAGCGCCGCGCGAGCGAACGCGTAGAGCGCTGGCGCCCGAAGGGAATTTTACCTAAATATGCTAAGGCCGCTGTCGCCAAAGAGCCACCAACGTCTGGCATTTGGTTTGGGGTAACGCGTTTCGAGGTGGTGATGCTGTTCAGGCGCCGCGAGGCCGAGAGCTTGTTGGAGCGGATGCGGGTGCATCTGTGGCCCCGGCGGAGCTGGACCCGCTCGAGCCGCTACGTGGTCTATCGGCTGAGGCGCTTGAGCGACACGCCGCACGCCGTAGCCCTCGGCTTCGCCATCGGCGTGTTTACCGCCGTCACGCCCTTTCTTGGCACCCACATGGTCATGGCCGCGCTACTTGCCTGGGTGATCGGCGGCAGCGTCGTTGCCGCTCTGCTCGGGACCTTTGTCGGCAATCCCCTGACCTATCCCGTGTTCTGGTATTCCACCTACGAAGTGGGCAATTTGATGCTGGGCGGGGAGGCGGAGAAGCAGCGCATCGACCTCTCCGGCGGCATCTTCCAATCCTCGCTCGAGCAGCTCTGGCCGATCCTGAAGCCCATGACTCTCGGCTGCCTGCCCGTAGGGCTCGCCCTTGCCGCGCTGAGCTATGTGCTCGTCAAGCCGATGGTCGATGCCTATAAGCATCGCCGCCGCCGCGAGCTTGAGCTCCGATCCGGGCGCGAAGCCTTAGGCACCAGATGACGTCGAAGACTGTGAAGACCGCGCGCCGGGATTCGAGCGTGACGCCGATGCGCCTCGGTATCAATATCGACCACATCGCGACGCTCAGGAACGCGCGGGGAGGGCGCCATCCCGATCCCTTGCGCGCCGCGAAACTCGCGGTCGAGGCGGGTGCCGATAACATCACCGCGCATTTGCGCGAGGACCGCCGCCACATTCGCGATGACGACATCGCCAGGCTCACCGCCGCCGCGCTAGCCCCGCTCAATCTCGAAATGGCGGTGACGCCCGAGATGCTGGCCATAGCCGTTGCAGCGCGTCCCCATGCTTGCTGCCTTGTGCCTGAGCGGCGGCAGGAGATCACCACCGAGGGTGGTCTCGATGTCGCCGGCCAGATCGGCACGCTTACGCCCTTCGTCGCCGAGCTGAGGCGCGGCGGCATCCAGGTCGCGCTCTTCATCGACTCCGAGATTGAGCAGATCGAAGCCTCTCGCAAGGTCGGGGCCGACGCTGTCGAGTTCCACACGGGCAAATATTGCGCGGCGGCGCTTGCAGACGATGGTCCGGCGCTCCGACGCGAGCTTCAGCGCCTCGTCGACGGCGCCCGGGCAGCCGCACGAGCCGGCCTCGAGGTGCATGCCGGCCACGGGCTCGATTATGATAATGTCGTCGCGGTCGCCTCGATTCCCGAAATTGTCGAGCTCAATATTGGCCATTACCTCGTGGGAGAGGCGGTCTTCGTAGGCCTTGCCGACAGCGTCTCCCGCATGCGGGCCCTCATGGATGGCGCGCGGGAGGCCCTGCGGCATAGCGACACCCAAGCCAAGGTCGGCGGCTCGTGATGATCATCGGAATCGGCAATGACATGATCGACATCAGGCGCGTCGAACGCACCATCGAGCGCTACGGCGAGCGGTTCCTCGAGCGCGTGTTCACCGAGACCGAGCGGCTGAAGTCCGACGGAAGGACGATGCGCGCCGCTTCCTACGCCAAGCGCTTCGCCGCCAAGGAGGCCTGCGCCAAGGCGCTCGGCACGGGCTTTCGCCAGGGGGTGTTCTGGCGCGACATGGGCGTCGTCAATTTGCCATCGGGGCGCCCCACATTGGAGCTTACCGGAGGGGCGGCGAGGGCGCTTGCCCTGCTGACGCCTGACGGACACGAGGTGCGCATCGACCTCTCCATCACCGACGATTTCCCGACGGCCCAGGCGATCGTCATCATCTCTGCCATAAGGGTCACCCTCCGCGACTGACCGGTTTGCCTCCTCCAAGGGGAGAGGCTATAGGGGCGGCTGCCCTGAGCGGGGGGCGGCATCCAAAGCTAAGACGTAAGGAGAGCTTCCGCATGAGCGTCGAAGCCGAAAAGACGGAGGCAAAAAGCGGCGTAAAGGACACCGTCCGCGTCATCATCCATGCGCTGATACTGGCGCTGGTGGTGCGCGTCTTCCTGTTCCAGCCCTTCAATATCCCTTCCGGCTCGATGATCCCGACGCTGCTTATCGGGGACTATCTCTTCGTGTCGAAATACAGCTACGGCTACAGCAGATATTCCTTCCCCTTCGGCTTCGACCTGTTCTCGGGCCGGGTCTGGGCCAAGGAGCCCGAGCGCGGCGACGTGATCGTGTTCAAGCTGCCCCGCGATAGTGAGACCGACTACATCAAGCGCGTGATTGGGCTTCCAGGCGACGATATCCAGATGGTCCACGGCGTGCTCAACATCAACGGCAAACCGGTGCCGAAAGTTCGCATCGACGATTATGTCGTGACCGAGCCATCGGGGCGGGAACGGCACATGCCGCGCTTTCTGGAAACCTTGCCCAACGGCGTGAGCTACCCCGTTCTCGATCTGGTGCAGGACGGCTTCGGCGACAACACCGAGGTCTACAAAGTGCCCGAGGGGCATTTCTTCATGATGGGCGACAACCGCGACAATTCCACCGACAGCCGCTTTCTCTCGGAGGTCGGCTTCGTGCCGTTCGAGAATCTGGTCGGCAAGGCGCAGATCATCTTTTTCTCGCTCGACGAGAATTCGAGCTTCTTCGAATTCTGGGATTGGCCCACGAGCGTTCGCTGGCCGCGCATTCTTCAGGTGGTGCACTGAGCCTTGCCTAAGCCGCGCAAATCGGCACTCAAAGATCTGTCCACCCGGCTTGGGCACGACTTCTCCGACCCGGCGCTGCTCAAGCTTGCCTTGACGCATGCGAGCGCGCGGGCGGGCTCAAAACCCGACGAGGACAATGAGCGTCTTGAGTTCCTTGGCGACCGCGTGTTGGGCCTCGCCGTCGCCGAACTCTTGGCCGATCGCTTTCCCAAGGCGCACGAAGGCGAGCTTGCGCGCTGGTTCAATCACCTCGTGCGCGCCGAGACCTGCGCCGAGATTGCACAAGAATGGGACCTCGGCGACTTCATCCTGATGAGCGGCGGCGAGGCCGGCAGCGGCGGGCGTCGCAAGAAGACCATCCTCGCCAATACGTGCGAGGCGGTGCTGGGCGCTGTCTTCGCCGATGGCGGCTACGAGGCGGCCAAGGCCCTGGTGTGGAAATTCTGGGAGCCTCAACTTGGCGTGTTCGAGCTTGCCGCGCCCGACGCGAAATCGGTGTTGCAGGAATGGGCGCAAGGGCGGCGCCTGCCCCTGCCGCGCTATCTCGAGGTCGCCCGCGAAGGTCCCGACCATGCGCCCCGCTTTACCGCCGAGGTTCAGGTCGAGGGCGTGGCGCCGGAGCGCGGGCAGGGGGCCAACAAGCAGGCCGCTGAGCAGGCCGCTGCGCTCGCCCTCTTGCTGCGCGAAGGGGTGTGGCAGGCGCCCCAAGATGGCTAGCGCCGGCGCCCAACCGGATCAGAGCGAACAAACCCGTTGCGGCTTCGTGGCGCTGATCGGCGCGCCGAATAGCGGCAAGTCGACCCTCACCAATGCGCTGGTCGGCGCCAAGGTCTCCATCGTCACCCACAAGGCGCAGACGACGCGCGGGCCGGTGCGCGGCATCGCGCTCATCGGCAACGCCCAAGTCATCCTCGTCGATACGCCCGGCATCTTTCAGCCGAAGCGGCGGCTCGACCGCGCCATGGCGCAAGCTGCCTGGGAGAGGGCAAGCGATGCCGACATCGTGGCCCTTATCATCGATGCCCATCGCGGGATCGACGAGATGCTTGAACCCCTCCTCAAGCATCTCCCCGAGGTGAAGCGGCCGGCCATCGCCGTCCTCAACAAGATCGACCTCGTGGCGAAGCCCAATCTTCTGCATCTCGCTGCCGAGCTATCGGCGCTCAAGCAGTTCGACCGGGTCTTTATGATTTCGGCGCTGACCGGCGACGGCATCGCCGATCTCAAGTCTTATCTCGCCGAGGCCGTGCCGCCGGGGCCCTGGCTCTTTCCCGAGGATCAACTCACCGACGCCTCGCTCAGGCAGACGGCGGCCGAGATCACCCGCGAGAAGCTCTTCTTGCGGCTGCACGACGAGCTTCCCTACACGCTGACAGTCGAGACCACGGACTGGAAAGAGCTCGCGGACGGCAGCATCAGGATCGAGCAGACCATCTATGTCGAGCGCGAGAGCCAGCGGAAGATCGTGCTCGGCGCCAAGGGTCAGACCATCAAGGAGATCGGCTCGGTCGCCCGCGCGGAGATCGGCGACATGGCGGGGGCGCCGGTGCATCTCTTTCTGTTCGTCAAGGTGCGGGAGCGCTGGGGCGAGGATCCTGAGCGTTATCGCGAGATGGGCCTCGACTATCCCAAGGGATAAAACGTCATTCCGGCGCAAGCCGGAATCCAAGGCGGGATGCTCCGACATTGCGACTCTGGATACCGGCTTTCGCCGGTATGACGACTCTGGGCTTCTCCTGTATGTAGACTCATGGACTGGAGTGACGAAGGCATCTTCCTCTCGGCCAAGCCGCTCGGTGAGGCGAACGCTGTCGCCGAGCTCTTCACCCTTGGCCATGGGCGCCATCTCGGGCTGGTGCGGGGAGGGCGCTCGCGCCGCATGCGGCCTCTGCTCCAGCCTGGCAATCTCCTGGTGGTTACCTGGCGGGCGCGGCTTTCCGAGTATCTCGGCGGCTTCACTGTCGAGCTGATCGAGGCCCATGCCGGACACATCC
>Ga0209887_1000505_pt1 | contig 11705 bp, 13 predicted proteins | sample GWRWN1_30_40_FD_187230 | JGI IMG/M metagenome (GOLD analysis project Ga0209887, IMG submission 187230) | Riverbed sediment microbial communities from areas with no vegetation in Columbia River, Washington, USA - GW-RW N1_30_40 (SPAdes)... | ecosystem: Environmental > Aquatic > Freshwater > River...
GCTCCTCCCGCGGCATTCGTTCCTCGATGTGCAGCTCGAGACGGGACGCACCCACCAGATCCGCGTCCACCTGGCCGCGATCGATCTCCCAGTGGCCGGCGATCCGGTCTACGGCCGGCCGCGCGAGCTGGGGCTCGAGCGCCAGTTCCTGCATGCGGGCCGTCTTGCGTTCCCGCATCCGTTCACGGGAGAGCGGATAGAGGCTGAATCCCCGCTGCCGGAGGATCTGGCTTCCGCCCTGAAAATCAGCCGAACCGAAAGCTAGCCGCTAGAATGCAGCGGTTTTTCGCACCCGACCCGGCGGATCAGCCTGGGTGGCGGTGCCGGCGTTCGACGGATGCCGGTTCCAGCCAGGCCCGCCGGAAGTAACGCTCACACAACCAGAAAGGGGAATCGATCCCGATGGCCGTCGTCTCTATGCGCGAATTGCTGGAGGCCGGAGTCCACTTCGGTCACCAGACACGCCGTTGGAACCCAAAGATGCGCCGCTTCATCTTCACGGAGCGGGGCGGCATCTACATCATCGACCTCCAGCAGACCCTGCAGTTGCTGGAGGAGGCATACGAGTTCGCCCGGAACATCGCCGAACGCGGCGGCTCGGTTCTGTTCGTCGGAACCAAGAAGCAGAGCCAGGGCGCTGTCGAGGAGCAGGCGAAGCGCGTCGGCATGCCGTACGTCAACCATCGCTGGCTCGGAGGCCTGCTGACGAACTGGCGCACGATCTCCGACCGCATCGACCGGCTGCACGAGCTTCGGCGCTTGAAGCAGGAGGGTCAGCTCGACCTGCTGCCCGCGAAGGAGCGGATCTCGATGCTCGGCGAGCTGGAGAAGCTCGAGGAGAATCTCGGCGGAGTGGCCGACATGAAGCGGCAGCCCGACGCCGTCTTCATCGTCGATCTGCGCAAGGAGCAGCTGGCGGTGCGCGAGGCACGGCGGCTCGGTCTGCCGGTCGTCGCACTCGTCGACACCAACTGCGATCCGGATGAAGCCGACTACGTGATCCCCGGCAACGACGACGCGATCCGCTCGTGCGACCTGATCGTGCGTGCGATCGCCGACGGCATCGCCGCGGGGCAGCAGAAGGCGACACCGGCGGATTTCACGCCGCCGGCCACGAACGGCGCCTCGGAAGCACCACCGGCAGAGGCACCGGCCCCGCCGGAGGCGAAGACAACCCCGGAGGGCGACGAGGCGGAGGTGCAGGAGCCGGCCGCCGAGGAGGTGCGCACCGATGGCTGAGATCTCCGCTGCGCTCGTCAAGGAGCTCCGCGACCGGACCGGCGCGCCGATGATGGACTGCAAGCGCGCACTGCAGGAGACGAACGGCGATATGGAGGCCGCCGTGCGCGTCCTACGTGAGAAGGGGATGGCGGGAGCCGCGAAGCGCTCCGAGCACGCCACGCCCGAGGGCAAGGTTGGCTACCGACTGGCCGAGGACAACAAGCGCGGGACGATGGTCGCCGTCGGCTGCGAGAGCGAGCAGGCCTCCAACAACGAAGCGTTTCTGGCGTTCGGGAAGAAGGTGCTCGAGGCGGTCGAAGCCGGTGGGCCCGGCGCGGAGGCCGAGCTCGAAGAGGAGCGCGTTCAGCTCGCTAGCAAGCTCCGCGAGAACATCGCCGTTGCCGGGACGGCGCGCTTCGAGGCAGTCAACGGCGCTCTCATCGCCGCGTACGCCCATCCGCCGCGAAACAAGATCGGGGTCCTGCTCCAGCTGCGCGGCGGCTCCGACGACCTCGCCCGCAAGGTCGCGATGCACATCGCAGCCATGAAGCCGAGCTGGATCGGCCGCGAGGACGTTCCGGACGAAACGGTGACGCAGGAGCGTGAGATCTACACGAGCTCGGACGAGGTGCAGTCGAAGCCGGAACAGGCCCGCGAGAAGATCGTCGAGGGGATGCTCAACAAGCGTTTCTACGGATCCCAGGTCCTGGTCGACCAGGACTGGATTCACGACTCGTCCAAGAAGGTCGGCGACGCTCTGCAGGACGAGGGTGCCGAGGTGCTCGAGTTCGAGCGGTTCGAGCTGGCCGGGTGACGGTCCAATCCGAAGAAACGCCTGCCGCGCCGGGCGAGGCGCGGTCGATGTTCCGCCGCATCCTGCTGAAGCTCTCAGGCGAGTCGCTGATGGGTGACCGCGAGTACGGCATGGATCGCAAGACGATCGACGCGATTTCGGAAGAGATCCTCGAAGTCCACTCGACAGGCGTCGAGATGGCGCTCGTGGTCGGCGCGGGGAACATCTACCGCGGGATGTCCGCGGCGGCCGAAGGGATGGACCGGGCAACTGCCGACTACGCGGGCATGCTCGCGACGGTTCTGAATGCTCTTGCGTTGCAGGACGCCATCGAGGATCGCGGAGCCCCTACCCGCATCCTCTCGGCGCTCGAGCTCAAGGAGGTAGCCGAGCCGTACATCCGCCGGAGAGCGATCCGCCATCTGGAGAAAGGCCGCATCGTCATCTTCGCTGCCGGGACGGGCAACCCGTTCTTCACCACCGACACAGCGGCCGCTCTGCGGGCTCTGGAGATCAACGCGGACGCGATCCTGATGGCGAAGCACGGCACGCAGGGCGTCTACGGGGAGGATCCGCGACTCGACCCGGATGCAGAGTTCCTGCCCGAGCTGACCCACCGTGAGGCGATCGAGCGCAGCCTGCGGGTGATGGACACAACGGCACTGTCGCTCTGCATGGACAACAATCTGCCGATCTACGTCTTCCAGCTCGCGCCGGGCAACATCCGCCGCGTGCTCGAAGGAGAACGGATCGGAACGATCATCTCGACCCCGGCGAAGGAGGAACGCTGATGGCCACGGTTGACGAGCTGATCCAGGACGCCGAGAAGCGGATGGATGCGAGCGTGGAGCACACCCGCACGGAGTTCAACACCGTGCGCACCGGCCGCGCCTCGGCTGCGCTGCTGGACCGGGTTCAGATCGACTACTACGGCCAGCAGACGCCTCTGAAGCAGCTGGCGACGATCAACGTGCCGGAGCCGCGCATGCTCACGATCCAGCCGTTCGACCCGAGCTCGATCAAGTCGATCGAGAAGGCGATCCTGGAGTCGGACCTCGGCCTGACCCCGTCCAACGACGGCAAGCTGGTGCGGCTGCCGATGCCCCAGCCGACCGAGGAGCGCCGCAAGGAACTCGTCAAGGTCGTACGGAAGATCGCGGAGGAGGGGAGGATCGCGGTGCGAAACGTTCGGCGTGACACGGTGCAGCACCTGAAGGAGCTGACGAAGGGCGATGTCGGCAAGGACGACGAACATCGTGCCGAGGAACGCGTGCAAAAGCTGACGGACGAGCACACGAAGACGATCGACGACCTCCTCAAGCACAAGGAGGGGGAAATCATGGAGGTTTGACGCCGAAAGTGCTTCGCACTCTCGGCGTGTTAGCGAAAGACTTTCGCTTCGCTCACTGAAGACCCGAAAAGCATGAGCCTCCTCACGAAGATTCGCACGCTCACGCAGGTCAGGCCCGCGCCCGAGCCCGACCTGCCGGACGCCGCGCACGCCGTCGCGATCATCATGGACGGGAACGCACGCTGGGCGCGCAAACGCGGCCTGCCGATAGCAGCGGGACATCGCGCCGGCACGAAGGCGCTGCGCCGGACGGTCGAAGCTGCGATCGACCTCGGCGTGGACTCGCTTGCGGTCTACGCGTTCTCGACCGAGAACTGGAACCGCCCACCTGCAGAGGTCGAGCTGCTGATGGAGATCTTCACGGAGACGATCGAGCGCGAGCTGCCCGATCTTCGCCGTCAGGGAGTCCGGACGCGCTTCATCGGCCGCCGTGACCGAGCGCCCGCTGCGTTGCGGCAGCGCATGGCGGCACTCGAGCGCGAAACGGACGGAAACCATCGCCTCAATCTCTGGATCGCCTTCGACTACGGCGGGCGTGCCGAGATCGTCGATGCCGCGAACCGTGCGGTAGCCGCAGGCGCTGCGGTCGACGAGGAGACGTTCGCGTCATACCTGAATGCGCCGGAGATGCCGGACCCCGATCTGCTCATCCGCACGTCAGGCGAGCTGAGGATCTCGAACTTCCTCCTGTGGCAACTCGCCTACGCTGAGCTCGTCTTCGTCGACACGCTGTGGCCGGACTTCGGCCAGGAAGAGCTTCGGGCGGCTCTCGACGACTACGCCAGCCGCAGGCGCCGCTTCGGCGGGCGCTAGTGAGCCAACTCGTCTCGCGCGTCCTGGTCGCGGTCGGCGGCGTGCCGTTGGTGCTCGGGATCGTGTACCTCGGCGGCTGGTGGCTGTTCGCGCTCGCGGCCGTTGCAGCGGTGCTTGCGCTGCACGAGTACGCCCTCATGACCCGGTCGCTGCGGCCCGTGGTCCTCGCCGCCTACGCCGGCGCGCTGCTGTCGCTGCTCGGTGCCCGGCTCGGCGGCTTGGAGTGGACGGTGGCCGGCTTCCTGAGCACGATGGTGCTCGCGTTCGTGCTGCACTGGATTGCGGAGACACGCCAGTCGGCGACGATTGCAATCGCCTCGACGGTGCTGGGCGCGGGGTGGATCGGTCTCTGCCTTGGACATCTGGTGCTCATCAGGGAGATCCCGGACGAAGGTGAGCTCGCCACGTTCACCGTCCTGCTCGCCGTCTGGGCGGGAGACATCGGTGCGTTCTTCGCAGGGCGGCTCATCGGGCGCCACAGGCTGGCGCCGACACTCTCGCCGGGGAAGACGTGGGAAGGCTTTCTGTTCGGAACCGCCGCGACGATCTTCGTCACCTTCGTCGCGCTCTACAAGCAGGACTATCTGTCGATCCCCGAGTCGCTCGTCCTCGGTGCGGTCATCGCGATCGCAGCGCCGATCGGCGACCTTTTCGAGTCCGCACTGAAACGGGACATGCAGGTCAAGGACTCGGGCCGCTTGCTTGCGGCCCACGGCGGCGTGCTCGACCGGATCGACTCGCTGCTCTTCGCGGTCGTCGCCGCGTACTACATGCTGCGCGCGTTCGACGCCGCCTAGAGCCGCTTGACGTACCGCACCTCACCGACGTCGAAGCCGAAGATCTCGATGCGCCGTGCCGTCCCATCGGTCGACCACCCGGCGATTTCGTAGAAGCGTCGGGCGCGCGGATTGTCGTCGAGGACCCAGAGGTGAGCATCGCGGTGTCCGAGCTCTCGTAGCCGTTGCTCGCCGGCTTCGAGGAGCGTACGGCCGACGCCAGTGCCCCAGTGGTCGGGATGGACGTAGATCGCGTAGAGCTCGCCGTCCCCTTGCTCGTCGTGAGTCGGACCGACCGCGACGAAGCCCACGACCGCTCCATCCACTTCGGCCACGAGCGGCGGCCAGCGACGGTGCATGTCCGCCCGGCTCTCGACGGACAGGGCCATCAGCCGGTCACGTGGCAGTGCGTGTGCGTAAGCGACCTGCCAGGTCTTCACCTGGACGTCGGCCACCGCCTCGGCATCGGCTGGAGTCCCGGGGCGAATCAAGGCCGCGAACCTACACTTCCGGGGTGAAGCGAATAGCGCTCCTTGGCGCCACCGGGTCGATCGGGCGCCAGGCGCTCGAGATCATCGACGCGCATCCCGAGCTCGAGCTCGTCGCGGCAGCCTCCGGCTCGCGGGAGGTCGACGGGCTGGCGCCGTTGACTCAAGTCGGCGGTGATCTCACCGAGCTGCTGGAACGGGCCGAGCCGGATGTCGTGCTCAACGCGGTCGTCGGGTTTGCGGGCCTGCCGGCGACCCTGTGGGCGCTCGAGCGTGGGGTGGACCTCGCGCTCGCGAACAAGGAGAGCCTCGTCGCTGCGGGAGAGCTCGCGCTTGCAGCCCAGAAGCTCGGCGGCGGCCTGTTGATCCCCGTCGACAGCGAGCATTCCGCTGCCTTCCAGTGCCTGGAGGGACGTGGCGCAGACCACGTGCACTCGCTCGTGCTCACGGCCTCCGGAGGACCGTTCCGGGGCAGAACGCGGGGCGAACTCGAAGACGTGACGCCCGCGGAGGCGCTCGCGCACCCGACCTGGAACATGGGGCCGAAGATCACCGTCGACTCGGCCACGCTTGCGAACAAGGGCCTCGAGCTGATCGAAGCCCACTTCCTCTTCGGGCTCGACTATGACCAGATCGAGGTGGTCGTGCACCCGAGCTCGACCGTGCACGCACTCGTGCGATTTCGGGACGGCGCGTCGCTTGCACACCTCGGCTATCCGGACATGCGCGTGCCGATCTCGTACGCCTTGACGTATCCAGAGCGCGCGAAGACCCCGGTGCCGCCGCTCGACCTCTCCTCGGGAGTCACGCTCGAGTTCCATGCCCCCGACCTCGACACGTTCCCACTGCTCGAGCTCGCGCGCCGCGCCGGCGAGCTGGGAGGAAGCGCACCGTGCGTGTTCAACGCGGCAAACGAAGTAGCCGTCGCTGCGTTCCTCGAAGAGCGCCTACCCTTCCTCGGGATCGGGGAAGTCGTCGCCGACGCTCTCGATGCGATCGATGGGACTCGTGCGCGCGACCTCGACGAGCTGATCGCCATCGACGCGGCTGCACGCCGGCATGCGTCGGAGTCGCAGAAGGTCACATGAGCATCTTTGTCGCCATCCTCGGGCTCGCGGTCCTGATCCTCCTGCACGAGGCGGGCCACTTCTTTGTCGCGCGGGCCGTGGGTATGAACCCGCGCCGCTTCTATCTCGGATTCCCGCCTGCGCTCGTGAAGGTGACCCGGAAGGGAATCGAGTACGGGATCGGGGCGATCCCGCTCGGCGGCTACGTGAAGATCCCGGGAATGCACCGTCCCGCGCCGTCCGACCTGGATGTGCAGCTGGGGCCGGCGGTCAAGGAGGACCCGTCGCTCTTCCCGAAGGTCGCACGGGTGAAGCGCGGCCTCGAGGCAGAAGACCTGGAGGCAGCACGGGCTGCCCTGCCGGAGCTCGAACGGGCGATCGAGGAAGCGGAGCTCAGTCCCGCCGCCGCCAGAGCTGCGCAGCGTGGCATGACGGAGCTCGGTGATGGTCTCAGCGGCGACGCGTACTGGGCCCAGCGGACCTGGAAGCGGGTCGCCGTGATCTTCGCGGGGCCGGGCGTGAACATCCTGCTCGCGATCCTGTTCGTGGCCGTCGCGTATCTGATCGGCGCTCCCGGCGATGTCAACCGCACGGTCAAGAACGTGCAGCCGGACAGTCCCGCCGCCTCGATCGGCCTTCGGCCGGGCGACCGGCTGATCGCAGTGAACGGGCGGCCGACCCCCGACTTCGACACCGTCTCCGCCCGCATCCGCGGCTCGGATGGAAAGCCGATCTCCGTCACGGTTGTGCGCGGCGACCAAGTGAAGATTCTGGGCCCCGTCCGGCCGGAGAAGACAGGCGGGCGCTGGATCCTCGGCTTCGAGCCTGCCTGGAGCGAAAAGCAGTACGGCTTGGGTGGAGCGCTGGTACACAGTCTCGACGACAACTGGCAGGCGACGAAGAGCATCATCACGTTCCTGCCGCGTCTCGTCACCGGCGAAGGCCGGAAGGAGGTGTCGAGCCCGGTCGGGATCGTCGACGTCTCGAGCCGCGCGGTCCAGCTGAACTTCCCGCTCTACCTGATCATCCTTGGGCTGATCAGCCTGTCGCTCGCGATCCTCAACCTGCTGCCGCTCTTACCCCTAGACGGCGGCCACATCCTGTTCTCGCTGATCGAGGGGATACGCGGCCGCGCGGTGGGCCGCGAGGTCTACGAGCGCGTGTCCGCGATCGGGATTGCCCTTTTCCTGGTCCTGATGTTCATCGGCCTCTCGAACGACATCAACCGTCTGGGAGGCGGCTGAGCCACCGACCGGGACTTCGTGGCTCAGAGCCACTACGTCTCTCGGGCCTGGAATTCCCGCTTCTGGAGCCGGCCCAAGCTGCCCGGCGAGGCTTGTGGCTCTGAGCCACAAGCGTCTGAATGCGCGGCGTACACTGGCGTCGTATGGCTTCCGAGCGACAGATCAGCGTCGGCGGCGTGCAGATCGGCGGCGGTGCGCCTGTCGTCGTCCAGTCGATGACGCTGACCAAGACCTGGGACGTGGAGGAGACGACGGCCCAGATCGCCGCGCTCGTCTCGGCCGGTTGCGAGGTCGTGCGCTGCGCCGTGCCCAAGACCGAGGACGCGGAGGCGCTGCGGAAGATTGTGCGCCTGTCGCCGATCCCGGTCATCGCCGACATCCACTTCAACGCGAGCCTCGCGCTGAAGGCGATCGACTCGGGCGTGGCGGCGGTGCGAATCAATCCGGGAAACATCGGCGGGCCGGACAAGGTGGCGCAGGTCGTGCGCGCCGCCAAGGCCGCGGGGATCCCGATGCGAATCGGCGCGAACTCCGGCTCGCTGCCGAAGCACCTCGCGGACGTCGCGCACAAGGATCAGGCGGAAGCGCTGGTGGAAGCGGCGCTGGAAGAGGTGCGACTGCTCGAGAGCCTCGACTACCGCGACTTCAAGATCTCCGTCAAGTCGAGCCACGTCCCGACGATGATCCGCGCGTACCGGATGCTCGCGGCGAAAGTTCCGTATCCGCTCCATCTCGGCGTCACCGAGGCCGGCACACCGTTCGCGGGCTCGATCAAGAGCGCTGTCGGCATGGGCGCGCTCCTGGTGGACGGGATCGGCGACACGATGCGCGTCTCCCTCACGGCTGACCCGGTCGAGGAGGTGCGGGTCGCGTGGGAGATCCTGAAGTCGCTCGGGTTGCGCGAGCGCGGCCCGATCATGATCGCCTGCCCGTCGTGCGGACGCGACAACGTCGGCGTGCAGACGCTGGCCGAGAAGGTCGAAGAGCGCTTGCACGCATACCCACAGCACTTCGAGGTCGCGGTGCTCGGTTGCGCCGTGAACGGTCCGGGTGAAGCGGGTGACGCAGACTTCGGCATTGCCGGCGGCCGCGACACCGGCTTTGTGTACGCGCACGGCCGCGTGTTGAAGAAGGTGTCGTCTGACATCCTGATCGACGAGCTGTTCCACGAGATCGACAGGTGGATCGCCGACGGGATGCAGCGGCCGAAGCGCTTGAAGATGGCGAAGCCGGCCGCTCTGGCGATGGCCGAAGCCTCGCTGATCCCGCTGGAATAGTCTGTCCGGACAACAGTGATCGCCCAGGCTTCACAGCTTTTCCTTCCGACCCTGCGTGACCCGCCGGCCGACGCCGAGGCCGCCAGTCACCGCCTGCTCGTGCGCGGCGGCTTCATCCGCCAGGTCGGTGCAGGCCTCTGGACGTTCCTGCCCCTCGGCTGGCGTGTCCACCAGAAGGTCGTCCAGATCATCCGCGAGGAGATGAACGCGATCGGCGACCAGGAGATGCTGTGCCCCGTCCTCACGCCTGCAGAGCTGTGGGAGCTCAGCGGGCGGATCGCGATTCCCGAGGTCTTCAAGCTCAAGGACCGGGGCGGCCGTCCCTTCGTTCTTCCTCTGTCACACGAGGAGACGATGACCTTCCACGCGCGGGAGATCCAGTCGTACAAGCAGCTCCCGCAGCGGTGGTACCACTTCAGCACGAAGGAGCGCGACGAGCCGCGCCCCCGCGCGGGACTCCTGCGGGTGCGGGAGTTCATCATGAAAGACGCCTATTCCTTCGACCGTGACACGGACGGTCTGGACGAGAGCTTCCAGCTCCATGAGCAGGCGTACAAGAAGGTATTCGAACGCTGCGGGCTCGAGTTCTACGAGGTCGAGGCCGAGTCGGGGATCATGGGCGGCAAGGAATCGTGGGACTACCTCGCGCCCGCCGGGTCCGGGGAGAACGAGCTCGTCCGCTGCGAAAACGGCGACTACGCCGCGGACATCGAGGCGGCCGAGGGGATTCCTCGAGCACCCGAGGTTCCGGACGCGCTGCCGTCGCCCGAGGAAGTGGACACGCCAGGCGTGACAACCATCGAAGAGCTCGCAGCGCTGCTCGACATCGACGCCGCCGCGACGTCGAAAGCCATGCCCGTGGTCGTCGGCGATCGTCTGGTGCTCGCGCTTGTCCGAGGCGATGATCGGCTAAGCGAGGAGAAGCTCACGACCACACTCGGCAAAGCGTTTCGTCCGGCGACCGACGACGAGATCCGCGAGACCTTCGGCGCCGGCGGCGGGTCGCTTGGGCCTGTGGGAGTCGACGTCGAGGTGATCGCAGACCAGGCCCTCGCGCAAGGCCAGTTCGTTGCGGGTGCGAACCGCGACGGCCGGCACCTGCGCGGTGTCGAGGCCGGGCGCGACTACGAGCCGCGCTTCGCCGACATCAGGCAGACGAATGCCGGGGACAGATGCCCGAAGTGCGGTGGAAAACTGATCACGGAGACGGCGATCGAGCTCGGCCACATCTTCAAGCTCGGCACGTTCTACTCCGAGCCGTTCGGCGCGACCTATCTCGACGAAGACGGCAAGGAGCAACTCCTCGTGATGGGCAGCTACGGCATCGGGCCCGCCCGGACGATGGCGGCGATCATCGAGCAGCACCACGACGAGAGGGGCATCCAGTGGCCTGCCGCGGTCGCACCATATGACGTGCACATCGTCGCGCTCTCCGGTCAGGAAGAGCACGCCGAGGCGGCAGCGTCGGCTCTCGCCGACGCCGGCTTCGATGTCCTGTTCGACGACCGTGACGCGCGCGCGGGCGAGAAGTTCGCGGATGCAGACCTGATCGGTTGCCCGATCCGCGTGACGGTCGGGCGAAAGGTCGCGGAAGACGGTACGGTGGACATTCGCGAGCGCACGAAGGGGGAAGACAACGCGGTGAGCATGGGCCAGCTCGTCACGAAGGTGCGCGAAAAACTCGGCTGATGGCGCGGAAACGACGCTTCAGCGAGGATTCCTTCGGCCCGACCATCGAGCGGCTGATGGGGGAGGCCGGCCTCACGTACCGCTCGCTCGCAGAGAAGACGAGGCTGTCCGCCGGCTACCTCAACCACCTCGTGCACGGAAACCGCCCCGTCCCATCCGACGACGTGATCAAAACGCTCGCGCGCGCACTCGGCGTCGAGGCCGAGCACTTCCGCGAGTACCGCCTGCGCGTCATCACCGACCGCCTCGAGCGCATGCCGGACCTGATCGACAAGCTGTACAGGCGCTACGGCGCGTAGCCGATACGATGCGCGGGTCGCGGGGCGTGGCGCAGCCTGGTTAGCGCGCTAGTCTGGGGGACTAGAGGTCCCGAGTTCAAATCTCGGCGCCCCGATGTGAAAAGGCCCTGCTGAGAGGGCCTTTTCTGTAGAGACTTTCCCGCTGGCGGGAACTTCGTGTGGCCTAATCACGGCCCAAACGTCTCTTCATGGAGTGAACGTGTGCCGCTGTTTGCATTCAGGGCAGACGTAGGTGCCGTCAGGCTCGAGAACGGCGTACAGCGCCACCACGTTCCCACCGCCGAGCTGGTCGGTGATTGGTCCTGGCAGGTCTGCCACGTTGCCGCCGGAGAGGTCGAGGTGCGGATACACCTCGCTGGAGAGCAGAGAAAGCTCGGTGTTGCAGTCGGGGCACGTCGCTGTCCTCTCTTTGTCGGTCGCCGCGAACAGGTCGAGCGCCGTCCGGGCGCGGTCGAGCGAGTCTGGCAACAAGTGCCCGTAGGTGCGGTCGATCTGCTCGACGGACGTGCCCATGAGCCGGGAGAGTTCGAACAGGCCGATGCCGGCGCGCTCCCGATCTGCTCCGCGACCGCGAACTATGCCGCGTGGCAGGACAGGTTCACGCCGTCACCCTCAACACCCGCGGAGTGGTTGGAGGCCGTCCAGTGGGCGGTCGCGAACCGGGACGAAGTACGCGAGCTCGCGGCC
>Ga0209887_1000506_pt1 | contig 11702 bp, 9 predicted proteins | sample GWRWN1_30_40_FD_187230 | JGI IMG/M metagenome (GOLD analysis project Ga0209887, IMG submission 187230) | Riverbed sediment microbial communities from areas with no vegetation in Columbia River, Washington, USA - GW-RW N1_30_40 (SPAdes)... | ecosystem: Environmental > Aquatic > Freshwater > River...
CGTCCGCTGATCCGTCGGCGGCCTAGCTAGCGGGCGACGTTGGCGTAGACCGCGAGGTTGCGGTAGGCCTCGGCGCTCGCTTGGACGAGGTCGGGGCCGATTGCCGTCGGACCGTTCATGGCGCGGATGGCGCCATCCTTCGCCCCAGTGATCAAATTGTTGGTGATGAGCGCGGTGCCTGCCGATGGATCGGTCGACACGCCGATGCCGATATGGGCGTTGCGGATCAGATTATCGGTGACGCTCACGTCACGAAGATAGTGGCCCCAGCCGATCAGGATGCCATAGGCGGGCGTGCCTTCGATCACGTTGCCGGTCACCACGCTGTCGGCCTCAACCGCGATACCGATGCCGCGAGACTCGACATCCTTGCGGAGGAACAGGTTGCGGATGAGATTGCCTTGCACGACCGCGAGTCTGCCTCCCTCGTTGAAGTTGGTGACGGAGACGCCGATCGCCGCCCTGTCGACGAGATTGTTGGCGATCACGGCGCCCTCGAAGGAGAACTCGGCATAGAGCGCGACCTCGCCGAGCCGCGCGCAGGAATTTCCGATCATCTGGCAATTCGAGCCGGAATTGGAGCGGATCGCCGAGAAGGCGCAGTCGGCGATGCGGTTTCCGCTGATCAGCACGGAGCCCGCGCGATACACATTGATAGCGTTGCCGTTCTGGCCGCTGCCGCCGCTCCTGGCGGCGATGCGCTCGATACGGTTCGCCGCGACGATGGTGGCGTCCTCGCCTTGCTCCGACCGCCACACCAGGATGCCGTTGTCGCCGCAGTCGCGCACATGGTTATGCGCGATCTGAAGACCGCCGGCATCCTCGCTGAAAAGGCCCGCTTTGCGGATATCGCCGATCTCGCAATCCTTGATCCAGCCCGACACCTTGCGCAGCACGACCCCATCCTCGGCGCTGCCGACGAAGCGGCAGTCCGAGAGGTCGAGATGCTTCGTCTCGGTTGCTGCGAGAAGCGCGCCACGCTCTCCGAGCGGTTTGCCTTCGCCATCGAGCACAAGCCCAGCTAGCCGCACGTTCTCCACGTTTTCCAGACTCAAGATCGCGCCACCGTCGCGATAGCGGAGGATCGATCGTCCCGGCACGCCCGTGATCTGGGTGCCCGATTTGAGGGTGAGTCGGCTCGTCGAATAGATGCCGGCGGGGAGAAATAGCGGCGTACCGGTCTCTGCCGCGTCGTCGGCAGCAAGTTGCAAGGTTGCCGTCTGGTCGATCTCGCCGCCCCCAGGCACGATCCCGTAAGTACTGAAGGCCTGTGGGGCGTCCGTCTCCTCGCGAGAAGCGGCCATCCGCGGTCCGGCCGCCGCGGCGAGTCCCAATCCCAAACCGCCCATCAACAACTGCCGGCGCCCAACGCTCATCGCTTAAGCTTCCTTTGCGCTCAAGATGGCCTCGCTCCGAGCAAATGCCGGGCCAATCGTTGTTTGCAACGGTTTATGGGCGCTCGCGAAGGTCAGCACATAGCGCAGCGTCTCGTGCGCGCCGTGAAGGAGGGCCTCCTCGCTAAAGGAGCCGCTCCTTCCCGACGCGGGCGGGATATGCACGAAAAGGACGAGACAAGCGCTCTCTTGCCGGCGCGCCCAGTCGAGCGAGTGATAGTAAAGGAAATTGCAGAGATAGCGGCCGGCGGAGCGGGACGCCATGGCGGGGAGGCCGCAGGTTTTGAGATGCGCGGCAAGCGCGCCGGCTGGCAGCGCGGTATCGAAACGGTCAGGTCCTTCGGGACGGATCACAGGTGCCGAAGGCATGGCACCCTTTGCATCGGCGCGGAGGGCAGCGCGGTTGTGCGCTGAACGCTCGATGCGGAACGCTTTGGCGCGCTCGCTGAGACCAAAATGAATCATTACATTCGGTTGCAGCGCCTCGTAGAGGCGCGGCATGAGCCGGGTTGCTTCCCATTCGGTGGGCAAGATCCTGGCATGGAGCTCGCTCTCGAATTGAGGCGAGGGGTTTTGCTCCGCCAGAGTTTCGGCGAGCCAAGCCGAAGGATTCTCGGTGACACCCGGAAATGGGCCAAAGCCCGTGAGGAGGACGCGCGGCCTTGCCATTCTCTTGGACTTACAAGGGGGGCGCGCGGGAGGGAAGCGATTTTGAGGGGCTTCTAGTCGGCGTCCTTGATGCCAGCGAGACGCCCAAGCTCATGGGCCGCGGCGGCCGGCGTCATTCGGCCTGAGCGCACCTTGTCCTCCAATTCCTGGAAGTGGCGGGCCGCGCGCCTCCCGCCTTTGAAGGCGGCCAGCAGGCGTTGCTCGAAGATCTCCTGCATCCAGGACGCGGCTTGGTCGCTGCGGCGTTCATTCAGTGCGCCTGAGGCTGCGAGCGCCGCATGCCGCTCCTTGATCTTCGCCCACAGTTCGTCCAACCCCGCGTTGTCCCGCGCCGAGAGGGTGAGGACCACGGGCTCCCAGTTCGGATGGCCAGCGGCAAGGATATGGAGCGCCGTGCGATATTCCATCGCCGCGCGGTTGGCGCGCTCGATCTGATCGCCGTCGGCCTTGTTGACGGCGACGATGTCGGCGAGCTCGAGCAGGCCGCGCTTGATGCCTTGCAGCTCGTCGCCGGCGCCGGGGATCGCCACCACGACAAAGACGTCGACCATGTGGGCGACCGCGGTCTCAGATTGGCCGACGCCAACCGTCTCGACCAGAACCACGTCGTGGCCGGCGGCCTCGGCGAGCGCGATGGTCTCGCGCGTGGACTTGGTGACGCCGCCAAGGCTCTCGCCGGAAGGCGAAGGACGGATGAAGGCGCGCGTGTCGGCGGCGAGCCTGCCCATCCGCGTCTTGTCGCCGAGGATGGATCCGCCGCTCCTTGACGAGGTTGGGTCCACGGCAAGCACGGCAACCTTGTGACCTTGGGCGATGAGGTTCAGCCCAAGCTGGTCGATCAGGGTCGATTTGCCGGCCCCGGGAACGCCGCTAATGCCGACCCGGATGGATTTGCCGGTATGGGGCAGAAGCCGATCGAGCAGAGCTTCCGCGCATGCCTGATCCTCACGCTTGGCGCTTTCAACGAGGGTAATGGCGCGGGCGAGCGCCACCCGGTCGCCCGAGCGGATGGCCTTGGCGGTCCGCTCGGTGTCTTTCTTCGATGTGTCCTTGCCGGGCATGGGATGCGGGCGTAGGGGCAAACCGGCCCAAGCGCAAGATTGTTGATGACATTCTTCTTGATATGTAGTACGTAATACGTACTATACGGGACCTGTCGGCGCTTGATCTGCTCCTTTGCCAGCCGGGATACGGAGCGGCTCTACGGCCGAGAGAGGGCGAACCGATTCCGTTCGTTCGAGCGGATCGCTTTGCGCAAGCTGCGAATGCTCGATGCGGCGGCAAGTATAGCGGATCTCAAAACGCCGCCAGGGAATAGGCTGGAAAAGCTGAAGGGCGACCGAGAAGGTCAATGGAGCATTCGCATCAACGACCAATGGCGAATTTGCTTCCGCTGGGAGGACGGAGACGCCTTTGACGTCGAGATCGTGGATTATCATTAAGAGGACGACGCATGACCAGGTTATTGCCCCCGATTCATCCGGGGGAGGTGCTCAAAGAGGAATTCATGCTGCCGCTCAGACTGAGCGCTAATGCACTGGCTCGCACGCTTCGGGTTCCGACAAACCGCATTTCGGCCATCGTCAACGCCGACAGGAGGATCACCGCCGATACCGCCTTGCGGCTGGCTAAGGCATTTGGCACGACGCCCGACTTTTGGCTGAATCTGCAGAAGCAATACGATCTCGATTGCGCGCGCGACGAGGCAAAGGATATCGCTCGAATCGAGCCAATTCGCGCCTGAGTCTGGCTAGGGCTATTCCGCTGCTTGCTTGGCGCTGCCGCCAACCTCGAGCTTCTTGAGGAGGTCGATGGCCGCTTCGGCGATGGGGGTGCCCGGTCCGAAGATGGCCTTGGCACCGGCCTCGTGGAGCGCGGGATAGTCTTGCGGTGGGATCACGCCGCCGACCACGATCATGATATCGCCGCGGCCTTCCGCCTCGAGCGCCTCGCGCAAAGCAGGCACCAAGGTCAGGTGACCGGCGGCAAGCGACGACACGCCGACGATATGCACGTCGTTCTCGACCGCCTGGCGGGCGGCTTCCTCCGGCGTCTGGAACAGCGGGCCGATATCCACGTCGAAGCCGAGATCGGCGAAGGCGGATGCGATCACCTTCTGCCCGCGGTCGTGTCCGTCCTGGCCCATCTTGGCGACGAGAATGCGCGGGCGCCGTCCATGCGCGGTCTCGAAGCTGTCGATGAGCTCTTTGATGCGGTTCATGCTTCCGTCCATGCGACCCATCTCCGCCCGGTAGACCCCGGTGATCGCCGAAACCTCCGCCCGGTGGCGGCCATAGACCTTCTCCAGAGCATAAGAGATTTCGCCGACCGTTGCCTTAACGCGCGCAGCCTGGACGGCGCCTTCAAGGAGGTTGCCGGTCCCTGTCTCGGCGTAACGGGTGAGCGCGTCAAGGGCCCGTTGCACCTCGTCCTCGCTGCGTTCCGCCTTGAGGCGGGCGAGCTTGTCGAGCTGCTGGCGCCTGACCGCCCGGTTATCTACTTTTAGGATGGCGATGTCGGCCTCGCTATCGGGCCGGTATTTGTTCACGCCGACAATGGTTTGCCGGCCCGAATCGATGCGGCCCTGGGTTGCGGTCGCGGCCTGCTCGATCATGCGCTTGGGGATGCCGGCCTCGATGGCGCGGGCCATGCCGCCGAATTTCTCGACCTCCTCGATATGCTTCAGCGCGCGGGCGGCGAGATCGTAGGTGAGGCGCTCGACATAGAAGCTGCCGCCCCAGGGGTCGATGATGCTTGTAGTGCCGCTTTCCTGTTGCAGCATGAGCTGGGTGTTGCGGGCGATACGCGCCGAGAAATCGGTCGGCAGCGCAAGGGCCTCGTCGAGCGCGTTGGTGTGCAGCGATTGGGTATGGCCTTGAGTGGCCGCCATGGCCTCGACGCAAGTACGCACGACATTGTTGAACACGTCCTGCGCGGCGAGGCTCCAGCCGCTGGTCTGGCAGTGGGTCCTGAGCGCAAGCGAACGCGGATCCTTCGGCTTGAACTCGTCCTTGATGAGCTTCGCCCAGAGGAGCCGCGCGGCGCGCATCTTGGCGATCTCCATGAAGAAGTTCATGCCGATCGCCCAGAAGAAGGAGAGCCGCGGCGCAAACGCATCGATATCGAGCCCGGCGGCCACGCCCGCGCGCGCATATTCGATGCCGTCGGCAAGCGTATAAGCGAGCTCGAGGTCGGCGGTCGCTCCCGCCTCCTGCATGTGATAGCCGGAGATCGAGATCGAATTGAACTTCGGCATGTTCTGCGAGGTGTAGGCGAAGATGTCGGAGACGATGCGCATCGAGGGAGCGGGCGGATAGATATAGGTGTTGCGCACCATGAACTCTTTGAGGATGTCGTTCTGGATCGTTCCTGACAGCTGCTCGGGCGGCACGCCCTGCTCCTCGCCGGCGACGATGAAGAGCGCGAGTACCGGCAGGACCGCGCCGTTCATGGTCATGGACACGGAGACCCGGTCGAGGGGGATATGATCGAACAGGGTCCGCATGTCGTAGATCGAATCGATGGCGACGCCCGCCATGCCGACATCGCCGGTCACGCGTGGATGGTCGGAATCGTAGCCGCGATGGGTGGCGAGATCGAAGGCGATGGAGACGCCTTGCTGGCCGGCGGCGAGGTTGCGCCGGTAGAAGGCGTTGGAGTCCTCGGCGGTGGAGAAGCCGGAATATTGGCGGATCGTCCAGGGCCGCTGCACATACATGGTGGGGTAGGGGCCGCGGAGATAAGGCGCGATCCCCGGCAGGCCGTCGAGGAAGTCGAGCCGCGCGATGTCCTCCGGCCCATAAGCCGGCTTCACCGCGATGCCTTCAGGCGTCTGCCACGCGGCGCCGGTCGCCGGCGCGGGAGCGTCGCCCGAGGCGTTCCGCTTGTCGAACGTCACTGCGGCAAATGAGGGTATGCGCGTCATCTTCGGTCAGATCTCGTCGTAAGCGGCGGTCAGAATCTGAAGCGTATCACAGCCCTGGTGAAGGAAGCTGCTAACGCCCACCTTTTCGAGCGCGGCCTGGTTGGCGCCGGGCTCGCCTGCGAGGTAAACGCGAGGAGCGCCGGCTTGGATCAGCGCCCTGGCGGCATCGGCGGCCTCGCGCTCATAGACCCTGTCGGAGGAGCAGAGGCAGGCGAGCCTCGCGCCTGATTCTTTGAATCGTTTCACCAGATTGTCGCCGCTGCTTTCCACCGCCTCGATGCCGCCTGCCTCGAACAGGCTCTTGGCGAAGCTTGCCCGCGCGTTGAAATCGGCGGCGCGGCCGAGACAGGCGAGGAAGACTTTGGGTCGGCTGCCATGCTGGGCGAGATAGGCATCGCTCCGGTCGCGCAAGCGCTCGAAAGGTTCGGCGAGCCTGATCGGGGTTAGCGCCGACTTGCGCGTGGATAGAGCCACCAGTCGCGATTGCGCCAGCACGGCAACCTGGTCCTCGACGAGATCGGGGAAGTCGCTGGTGCCGATGAGTGAGTCCTTGCGGCGCGCAATATTGGCTTCGCGTTCTACCCGGACCTTGGCCACGGCCCTCTGGATCGATCCTGCTTCGAGGGCTTTGTCAGCGCCGCCCACCTGCTCGATCTCCTGAAACAGCTTCCAGCCCGTGGCGCAGAGCGCATCGGTGAGCGCTTCGATGGCGCCCGAGCCCGCGGCAGGATCGGCGACGCGATGGATGTTGGCTTCCTCGATGAGGATGGTTTGCGTGTTGCGGGCAATGCGGCGGGCAAACCCGTCAGGCAGCCCGAGTGCTGTGCTGAACGGCAGCACCGTCACTGCGTCGGCGCCGCCGACCGCGGCGCCGAGCGCCGCGATGGTATTGCGCACGATGTTCCCCTGCGGGTCGCGCTTGGTCATCATACGCCACGCCGTCTCGGCGGTGACGAAGGCGGGGCGGGGCGCGAGGCCGCAAGCCTCCTCGATGCGCGCCCAGAGCTTTCTGACGGCGCGGAACTTGGCGATGGTGAGGAACTGATCCTGGTCGGCGGCAAGGCGGAAGTAGATGAAGGCCCGTGCGTCGTCGAGCTTGATGCCGCCTTGCTCCAAAGCGCGGAGATAAGTGACAGCGGTTGCAAGGGCGAAAGCGAGTTCCTGGGCCTCTGAGCCGCCCGCGGCGTGGATCACCCTGCCATCGGCAACGGCGAAGGGGCCGGCGAAGCCTTGTGCGGCGAGATCGGACACAAGCCCGGCAAGGATCGGCGCAATGTCCTTCCAAGGAATCGGGCTCTGTCCACTCATGGCAAGGAGGCCGAGAGGCCCGAAGCCGAAGCGAATCGTCACGTCCTTGGGATCGATCCCCCGCGCCTTGACCAAAGTGGCGATCAGGCCCGCGGCATCTTTCGACTGAACGCTGAGGTCGAGATCGATGGCGATGCCCGCATCGAGATGGACGTTGTCCAGCGCCTCGCTGATCGCGGCCCCGGTGGCCGGAAGGGCAGAGCCATAATCGCCAATGGCGCCTTCGAACACGAGCACGAGGCCGCCCGCGCCATTGTTAAGATCGTCGAGGAGTTGCGCGTTGGCGGCTTTAGGATCGGGAAGATCGATCCGCTGCATGACGGCCCATGGCGTGCCCGGGACGCGTCCCTCGATGCGGCTTGCCTCTTGCGCGCGCGGATAAAGCGGCTCGATGGCAATGCCGTCATAAGTCTTCGACCTGAGGGAGGCAAAGGGCGCCCCCTTCAGCGCCTCTGCAACGAGCGCCTTCCACGCCTCCTCGTCGGAGGGCGGGAAGTCACGGGCCAAGGAGCGTTCCACCATTGTCGTCAAGCTCTAAGCGGGGCTGATCCCCTCCTAGCATGAAGGAGAAGCAGCGCGGAAGCCGTGCGGGGTCAAACCTCGGGCACGTGCTGAGGCCGTCTTTGCGGCCAAACATGGGAGAAGCTAAAGTGCGGGGCAGAATCGAGGAGGAAGGCGATGGCGAAGCGCAAGGCAGCGCCGAAAGAGGACGTGGGCCGGAGCGAGGCGCCAGCCAAGGCCCCCGACGACAGCGTCTATATCGGGCAGAGCGTCAAACCGGAATTCATCTATCTCCGGCTGGCCAACCGCCACGGCCTCATCACCGGCGCCACCGGCACCGGCAAGACCGTCACCCTGCAAGGCTTGGCGGAAGGGTTCTCCGACCAGGGCGTTCCGGTGTTCTGCGCCGACGTGAAGGGCGATCTCTCCGGCGTGGCCGAGGAGGGGGAGCCCAAGTCCTGGATCGAGGCGCGCGCCAAAGAGATCGGCTACAAGGTCGAGTATCGCGCCTACCCGGTGATCTTCTGGGATCTGTTCGGCAAGCAGGGCCACCCGATCCGCACCACGATTTCGGAAATGGGCCCGCTCCTGCTTTCGCGCCTCATGAATCTGAACGACACGCAAGAGGGCGTGCTCAATATCGCTTTCAAGATCGCCGACGACGAGAAGCTGCCGCTCCTCGATCTCAAGGACTTGCAGGCGCTGCTTGAGAATTTAGCCGTGCGCGACGACCTCACCACGAAATACGGGAACGTCGCCAAGGCCACGGTCGGCTCGATCCAGCGCTCGCTGCTCGTGCTCGAGCAGCAGGGCGCCAGTCATTTCTTCGGCGAGCCGGCGCTGAAGATCCAAGATTTGATGCGCACTGCGCGCGATGGACGCGGCTATATCAGCGTGCTCGCCGCCGAGAGGCTGATGGAGTCGCCTCGCCTCTATGCCACCTTCCTCCTGTTCCTGCTGTCGGAGCTGTTCGAGGAGATGCCCGAGGTGGGCGACCCGGACAAGCCGAAGCTCGTGTTCTTCTTCGACGAGGCGCATCTCCTGTTCAAGGACGCGCCCAAGGCGCTGCTCGAGAAGGTCGAGCAGGTGGTGCGGCTGATCCGGTCGAAGGGCGTCGGCGTCTATTTCGTAACGCAAAACCCGCTCGACATTCCCGATACCGTGTCGCGCCAGCTCGGCAATCGTATCCAGCATGCCTTACGCGCCTTCACGCCGGCAGAGCAGAAAGCAGTGAGGTCGGCGGCGCAGACCTTCCGCAAAAATCCGAAGATCGATACCGAGCAGGCCATCATGCAGCTCGGCATCGGCGAAGCGCTGGTCTCGACGCTCGACCAGAAGGGCCAGCCGAGCATGGTCGAGCGCACCTTGGTGAAGCCGCCGAATTCGCGGGTCGGTCCGATCACCGATGCCGAGCGCAAGGCCGTCATCAACGCGAGCCCGGTGCGCGGAGAGTATGACGAGGTCGAGGACCGCGAATCGGCCTACGAGATCCTGCAGAAGCGCACGGCAAAGCGCAGCGAGGCCGAGGCCGCGCAGGCCGAGGACGAGCCGGCTGAAAAGAAAAAGGCCGGGGCGGGCTCGCGCAGCGACAGCTTCTGGACCACGCTCGGCAAAACGATCATTCGCACCGGCATGCCGATGGCGACGCGCGTGCTGGAGAATGCCATCAAGCGCGGCACGCTCGGCGGCATCAAGCGCGGCGGCGGGGGTGGCGGATTTACCGGACTCCGCTGAGGGTCCGCATCCCGCCGCAAAGTCGCGCAATTGACGGCAATTCGCGCGGCTATTTCGGCGCGAGCGCGAACATCTCCTCGACATGAGCCCAGTTGATGAGATTGTCGAACCAGGCTTCGAGATATTTCGGCCGCTCGTTGCGATAGTCGATGTAATAGGAGTGCTCCCACACATCGCAGCCGAGCAGCGGCCAGCCGCCATGGACGAGCGGGTTCTCGCCGTTGGGGGTCTTGGTCACTTCGAGCTTGCCGCCTTTCAGCGCGAGCCAGGCCCAGCCCGAGCCGAACTGGGTCTTGCCCGCTTCGATGAAGTCGTTGCGGAATTTGTCGAAGCCGCCGAGATCGCGGTCGATCAGCGCTAGCACCGAGCCAGGCACCTTCTTGCCGCCGCCGCCCTTCTTCATCCACGGCCAGAACTGGATGTGGTTGAAGTCCTGGGCGGCATTGTTGAAGACCCCGGCATTCTTGCCGAAGCTTGCCTTGACGATCTCCTCCAGGCTTTTGCCTTCGAAGCCGGAGCCCGGCAGCAGCTTGTTCAAATTGTCCACATAGGCCTTGTGGTGCTTGTCATGATGATAGTGGAGCGTCTCGGCCGACATATAGGGCTGAAGCGCTTCATAGTCGTAAGGGAGGGGAGGGAGTTCGAAGGCCACGGCAGTACTCCGCCAGATCAGAGGTGGGGAAAGTCTGCCGAAAGCTAAAGGTTCCCTTGAAGGGAGGCAAGCCAAGCCTCTGAAACCAGATTCATATTGGAGATAAGGGTGGGCGCGGAGCCCCTGAACTCCGCGCCCGGTGCCGAGGAAGGTTCGCTTACATCAGTACAGGGATCTGACGCTTTCGACCTTGCGCGAGGCCACCTGAACCGTCGATGAACCGCGCATGCAGGATTGCTTCAGGAAATATATCGTCATGCCCGGGCCTGACCCGGGCATCCAGGGCAACAGGATCGGAGCAAGCGGCCCTGGATCGCCGGGCCTTCGTCCGCCGAAGCGATGGATGGAAGACTTGGCTCAATAAGACTTCGGTCCGCGTAGGCGGGTCAAGCCCGGCGATGACGTGGGAGAAGGCGGCGTGCCTACTTGATCAAGGCCTGCAGCTCCTTGAATTCGGGTGTGCCGGCGCGCTCCAGCCACTCGAACAGGACCATTTCGCTGTCGACAACGTCGGCGCCCTCCTTCAGCAGGCGGGTCATGGCGCGCTTGCGGCTCACCTTGGAGCGCGAGCCGATGGCGTCGGCGACGACGAAGGCTTCGAAGCCCTGCGCCTCAAGATCGATCGCGGTCTGAAGCACGCAAACATGGGCTTCAATGCCTCCGATCACGACCTGGGGACGGCCTTGCCGGCGAAGCTCATGCAGCCTCTCGCGCAAAGGCTCGCTCCGCAAGCAGGAGAACTCGACCTTGTCGACGACGAAGCCGGCATTGGCGAAGGCTTCGCGGATGGGATCGACCGTCGGGCCTAGCCCTTGCGGATATTGTTCCGACAGGGTGATCGGGACCCCGAGCATGCGGGCCGCGCGCACCAGCCGGACGCAGCGCTCGACAACGCGGTTCTTGCCGGAGATCGGGTCCAGCAGCTTGTCCTGGACGTCGACGATGAGGAGCTGGGACTTGTCGCGGGCAATCAGCATGGCAAGTGTAATGTGGCGGGATTCGCTCCCGCGGCAAAGCCTCGCGATAACCCGTTTGGCGTCGTTATACCGTCCCTGCCGCGGAGGCCAGCCTCAGCGCGAAGGCGTAGGCCAGCGCCACCTCTTTCAGCCGCTCGAAGCGGCCCGACGGGCCGGCATGGCCGGCCTCCATATTGGTGCGCAGCAGAATGAGCGCCTCGCCCGTAGTAAGCTCGCGGAGCTTCGCCACCCATTTGACCGGCTCCCAATAGGTCACGCGCGGATCGGTGAGGCCGCCCAGCGCGAGGATGTGCGGATAGTCCATCGCCCGCACATTGTCATAGGGCGAGTAGGCGGCGATGGTCCGATAGTCCGCTTCGCTGTCTGTTGGGTTCCCCCATTCCGGCCATTCGGGCGGGGTGAGTGGCAGGCTGTCGTCGAGCATGGTGGTGAGCACGTCGACGAATGGCACCTCGGCGATGACCCCGAGAAAAAGCTCGGGCGCCATATTGGCGACCGCCCCCATGAGCATGCCCCCGGCGCTGCCGCCATGGGCGACAATG
>Ga0209887_1000507_pt1 | contig 11702 bp, 10 predicted proteins | sample GWRWN1_30_40_FD_187230 | JGI IMG/M metagenome (GOLD analysis project Ga0209887, IMG submission 187230) | Riverbed sediment microbial communities from areas with no vegetation in Columbia River, Washington, USA - GW-RW N1_30_40 (SPAdes)... | ecosystem: Environmental > Aquatic > Freshwater > River...
CGGCGCGCGGCCTCCGCCGCCTCGCGCTCGGTCATGTCCTTGATCACGCCAAGCGTCCCGATGACTGCCCCGGCAGCCCCGCGAAGGAGGGAGATGGAGGCGCTGACCGTCACCCACCGGCCGTCCTTGGCACGGAGCGCAGTCTCGTAGTTTCGAATCTGTCCTTCGGCCCCGAGCCGCTTCGTCACCGCCCGCGCCTCCGCCCGCCCCGATCGATAGTAGTCGGCGGCGGGCCGGCCCAGGACCTCCGCGGCCCGATAGCCGAACATCGCTTCGGCCCCCGGGCTGACGTACGTAACCCGACCGCGACCATCGGTCGTGACGATGGCGTCCGCCGAATTCTGGGCGATCGATTGGAGGAAGTCCCGGGCATTCCTGACCTCCTCGTAGAGCCGCGCGTTCCGGATCGCCAGAGCCGCCTGGTCAGCGAAGGCGGACAGAAGCCTCAGGTCGCCTTCGGTGAACACCCGGCCGGTGGTGTCGCCCAGGGAAAGGGCGCCGAGCGTCTCGCCGCGGGCCGTCAGTGGGGCAGCAGCCCCTGCCCCATGGCCTTCCTGCCGGATTCGCTCGCGGACCCACTCTGGAAGCGCGATCCGCGGGTCGATGAGCAGATCGGCCGACCAAATCGCCCGGGCCTCCGCGACGGCCAGGCCCGACACGGCGGCACCGACTGGCAGCGTCCGCCCGATCCAGTCCCCAGGGCTACCCTCACCCGCGGCGGCCACACAGACCAGGGAGCCCGAGTCGCGGTCGAGTTCGTACAGAAGGGAGCGGCGGACTCCGAACAGGCGGAGCACGGTGGAGACGACCCGATCGGTTGCCTGGGCGAGGTCCAGCGTCCCGGTCAGCTCATGTCCCACTTGGGTCAGGGCCCACGCTACTTCCTCGGTTCGCCTGCGGTCGGTGATGTCTCGAGTAACGGACCGCGCATGGATGAACCGGCCGTCCCCCCACAGCACGTTCGAGTCGATCAGCACGTGCTTGATCGAGCCATCCTTGGCTCGAAGCCGGGCTTCATAGTTGCGCAGCGTCTCATCTCGGGCCAGGCGCTCGAGGATGTCGTCAATCACCTCTCGGTCGGCGTGGAACTCCGCGATGTGGTGTCCGACGTACTCCTCGCGGGTGTAGCCGAGGAGATCCAGCTCGGCCTGGTTTACCCGCAGAATGGACCCATCCGCTCCCACCCAGTGGAGACCCACAGTCGCGTTCTCGAAGAAGTCAGCCAGTTCCTGCTCGCTCCGGCACAGCGCCTCCCGCGCGCGCTTGCGCTCCAACGCTCTCCCGACCATGGCGAACAGCGGGTGCATCTCGACCGGCTTCTCGACGTAGGCGAACACCGGTCCGTCAATGGCCTGGATGGCGCTCGACAAGGAGGCGTAACCGGTGATGACGATGACCTCGGTCGCGGGCGACGAGGTCTTGATGGCTCTCAAGAGGTCGAGTCCCGACATGTCCGGGAGCCTCATGTCGACGATCGCGACGTCGCAGGGCTGCCGCGCAAGGGTGTCCAGCCCGTCCCTTCCACACGTGGCCGTCTCCACGACGTAACCCGTGGCGCTGAGCGCGCCGCTCACGCTCTCGCGGGCACCCGAGTCGTCGTCCACAAGCAGAATGCGAGCCTGATCCCTCACCGCGACCCCTTTAGCTGGGAGGTGCTGATAATGAGTAATCAGATATAATTGCCGCAAATATCCGGGCGCGTCAAGTTCTGGTGGATCGCGGTCTGGCCGGTCTCGGCTTGCCTTGACCGCCCAGTCCCTCTCGGGGGAACTCGTCCAGCAGGCGGTTCCAGCCATCGCCCAGCCTCTCGCCACCGGGGCCTCCTTCTTGGGCCACGAACCGAGCCGAAGTAGAGACGTCCAATATCCGGTTTGTCCGGACACGGGCGCCGAGGATATGATGGAAGACCCGACCCGAGTGCCGAACGCCACACCTCGCGTGCTGGAGGCGACTCGTTGCGAGCGATCAAGATCCTGTTGACCGTCCTCGTGGCGGTCGTCCTGCTGCTGAGTGTCGGCGTATTCCTCCTCAACCGCTACGTGCAGTCGGCCGCCTTCAAGCTCGCGGCGCTCAATGCGGCCCGGCACGCCCTCGGCTCCGAAGTCACCGTCAGCGACGTCCGCGTCTCGTTGTTCACCGGGGCGACGCTCGAGCGCGTGGCCATCGCCAACCCCCCCGGCTTTTCCGGTGACCTCCTCAGCGCGGACGCGCTCGTGGTGCGCTATCGGCTCCTGCCACTGCTCCGCCGGCGCTTGGAGATGGAGCAGCTCTCACTGGAACGACCGGTGCTGCGGCTCGCGCGCGACGACAGGGGGGAATGGAACTACGAAAAGGTCGGCCCCAGGCCCGCTCACGCGACGGTCAGGTCTACCCCGCGGGCCTCCGGACCCTCGGATGCTCCGTCATCCCCCACCGTCGTCTCGGCGTTGGACATCGTCCTCCCGAAGCTGACCGCGAATCGGGGCGAGATCGTGATGGCGGACGAGCGGAACAGGCCGCTCGCGCGCGTTCAACAGCTGGAATTGGCGAGTTCGCTGAAGTGGGCCGGAGGCGCCCTCACCGGAAATGGCAAGGCGGACATCGAAACGCTCAACGTGGCTGATACGCTCTTCGTGAAGCGACTGGCCACAGCTGTCAGCTTCTCCTCCAGTGAGCTCAGGCTGGGCCCGCTCAGCGGCACACTGGCCGACGGTGACGTGCTGGGAGACCTGACGTTAAGACTGGCTGGAGGCTTCAGGTACGCGGTCAACGTGCACGTCAAGAACGCGGACGTCGAGCAACTGTTGCAGGAGGCCGGCGCCAAGAGACGGGCGATCCGCGGCAAGTTGCAAGGGCAGGCCACCCTCGAAGGCACGGGCGGACTGCCCACGATCGTCGGCAAGGGCCGCGCGGAGATCTTGAGCGGAACGGTGATCGACGTGCCGCTCCTGAACATGCTCGCGACGCTGCTGCAAGTGCCCGCCCTGCGCGATCTCAGGTGCGAGGAATGCCGGCTCGAATTCGCGCTCTCCGACAATGTGCTGCAGACACCCGTCATCCGGCTCGTCTCTCACGACGTGCGAATCACCGGCCAGGGCGCGGTCTCGCTGGCGACCTCCTCACTCAATCACCAGCTGACGCTGGCGCTCACGAGGCGGACGCTTGACCGCGCGCCACGCGACATCCGCGCTGCGTTCACCGAGCGACCCGATGGCCTTCTGGCCGTCGACTTCCGCGTGTGGGGCGCGTACGACTCCCCGAGGACGGATCTGCAGGACCGGGTGCTCAAGAGAGTCACCGAGCAGTTCCTGAGGCGGGGCCTCCGGAAGCTGTTTCAATAACCGGGAGCCCCGTGGCGCGGACGCGCGTGTTCTTCGGGTGGTGGGAGGAGCCGATCCAATGGGACTCGAGATCCTCGTGGCGCGAAGCCGCCCCTGCCCGCTGACACACATCCTGGACGCGCTCGCGGCCGCCGGCCTGCGGAGCGCCGTCGCGATGGTCGACAACGTCTTGCAAGGGCCGGGGGCCGCGCTTCCGCTGGAATGGCGAGACGTGCGCCTCAAGACGCCGGCGGGCATGGTAACGCTGCGCCGAAGTCCATCCGGCGTCGCCGTCGTCGTCTTCGGCAACGCCGACGCCGCCCTCCAAGCGGCTCAGCGGATGGTCGCCGAAGCCGTCCGCGGCGCGCCCTGAGGAGTCACGGCGTCACCGCTCCCAACGGCGTCGGGTTCGATCCGCTAGTCAGGCTGGCGATCAGGCCGGCAAAACGAGTCCCATGCGCCGCATCATCTCGCGCAGCTTGGGTTCCGCGACGGCCCGCGCCTGCTCGGCGCCGCGCGACAGCAGCGCGTCCAGCTCAGCCGAGTCCCGCATGAGCTCCGCGTGGCGCTCCCTGATCGGTGTCAGCTCAGCGATCACGATCTCGGCAACGACCCGCTTCAGCGCGCCGTATCCCCCCGCCGTGGCGAAGTCCGCTTCCACCCCCTCTCTGGTCTTGTCGGTGATGACCTTGTAGATGCTGAGAAGGTTGTTGACGCCCGCCTTTTCCGGATCGTCCGAGAAGCGAATCTCATTCCCGGAGTCGGTAACGGCCCGCATGAAGGAGCGCCGGATCTCATCAGGGCTGTCCAGCATCCGGATGGCGTGACCGCGGACGTGGGCCAGGCTCTTCGACATCTTAACCGAAGGATCGTCGAGGCCCATGATGCGCGCCCCGACGGCCGGAATCACCGCCTCCGGCACGACGAAGAACTCGCCGTAGAGCCGGTTGAACCGCTCGGCGATGTCACGCGCCAGCTCTACGTGCTGCTTCTGGTCCTCGCCGACAGGCACTTCGTCGGCATCATAGAGGAGGATATCGGCCGCCATGAGCACGGGATAATCCAGCAGCCCAGTCAGCACGCTCTCCTGCTTGCCGGTCTTGTCCTTGAACTGCGTCATCCGTTGTAGCCAGCCGACTGGCGTGACGCAGTTGAGCAGCCAGCACGCCTCGGCGTGGGCACTGACGTGGCTCTGGAGGAAGAGCGTGCACCGGGCCGGATCGAGGCCGGCGGCCAGCAGCATGGCGGCCAGTGAGCGCGTTTGACGGCGCAGCTCCTCCGGATCCTGCGGCGCGGTCAGCGCGTGCAGGTCGACGATGCAGAAGAAGTTCTCCTTCTTCGCCTGCATCGTCACCCAGCCCTTGACCGCGCCCAGGTAATTCCCGAGCTGCATATCGCCCGAGGGCTGAATCCCGCTAAACACGCGTCGCTTCACGTGGCTGACTCGTGTCGTTCGCGTTACGATGTTTCAGGCCGGCCAGCTCTGCTCCCCGCCGTCCACGCGGAGCACCTGGCCGCTGATGTGGCGGCTCGCGTCGGTCACGAAGAACTCGACAGCACGGGCGATGTCCTCGGGGCGGCCGTAGCCCTCCAGCCCATCGCCCTTGTCGAGCACATCCGGTCGGGCCTGCCCGGTCGCCCGGAAGCGCACCGTGAGCGTGCCGCCGGGGGCCACGCAGTTGACCGGAACGTTGAACGGGCGCAGCTGGACAGCCAGAGAGCGGGTGTACGCGTGGACCGCGGCCTTGGCCGTGGCATAGATCGCGCCCTCCGCCCGCCCTTCGAGCGCGGCGACGCTGCCGATGTTCACGATCCGGCCCGACCGGCGCGCCATCATCTCCGGCACCACTTCCCGGCAGACCAGGATGCAGGAGAGGAGGTTGCGGTCGAGCACGGCGCGGACGTCCTCGACCGAGATGAAGACACAATCGTTCCGCTCGGGCTTGCCACCTCGGGGACCGCTCGCGCCCGCCGGCCCCATGTCCCCACCGGCGTTGTTCACCAGGATGTCGATCCGGTCGAGCTCGCTCCGGATCTTCGTGACGGCGGTGCTGACCTCGCGCGCATCGGTGAGATCACCCCAGACGGCGAGGACCCGACGGCCCGTCTCGGCCGCCACATCCCGCGCCACCTGATCGAGCGACTCGGCCTCGTTGAACGCGCGCGCCGAGGTCGGGGTGGTCCCGTGAACCACCACCGACGCTCCCAGCCGTGAGAGGTGCGCGGCAATGACCCGGCCCAGGCCCCGGGACGACCCGGTCACCCACGCGACCTGCCCTTCCAGCGGTCGGTTGTCTGCCATCGTGCCCTCCTGCCCCGTGCTACGCTACTGCCGGCGTCTCGATCGCGCAACCGAGCAGGGACACCGGCGGGAGACCGCAGTGACCGGGGATACAGAGGATGTCACCGTGGTCGCGCGACTGCGGGTCTCCTTCCCGGAGTCGTCGGGAAGGCGCCTCAAGCAGTGGCTCGCGGAGGGCCGCGTGCGCGTCAACGGCCGTGTCGTCCGCGACGGGCGCACGCCTGTCGGCGCGGACGACATGGTCGCCCTGAGCCCCTATGGCCAGCCGGTCTTCCCCGACGCGCTCCGGCTAATCCATGAGGACGACGAGCTCCTCGTGATTGACAAGCCCCCCGGCCTCCTCACGATCGCCACGGAGCGAGAGCGCACCCGGACCGCGTACCGCCTGCTCTGGGACTACCTGGCGGCCGGGCATCCGCCCCGGCGGCCCTTCATCGTCCACCGTCTGGACCGCGAGACTTCCGGGCTCCTGGTCGTCGCCAAGTCACCTGCTGCCAAGCGTCAGCTCCAGGCCCAGTTCGCGGCCCGGACCGTGGAGCGCATCTACATCGCGCTCGTGGAGAAGTCCATGCGTGCCCAGGGCGGAACCCTGGAAGGCTCCCTTGTTCAGGATCGCGGGCTCCGCGTCAGGAGCGCGAGCCAGGGCCACCGGGAGCCGCGCGCCGGCACGGCGGTCCGCCGCGCGATCACCTACTACCGCGTGCTGGAGCGACGCCGGGACGCCACCCTCCTCGAGCTGGCCCTCGGGACCGGCCGGCGGCGGCAGATCCGGGTCCAGCTCGCGGACCTGGGCCATCCGATCCTCGGCGACGCCGCCCACGGCAGCCGACGGAACCCGCTCCGCCGGCTCTGCCTTCACGCGACACGGCTCGGCTTCATCCATCCCACGACCGGGACGCCGATCCGCTTCGAGAGCCCGACCCCGACCGCCTTCGGCCACGTGGGTTCCACGCGCCCCTGAGGCCGACGCGCTGTGGAAATCCGAGGCAGTCCCCCTCAGCTCGAGTTCACCGTCACGTCACCTCGGGCCGCTCTGTCGGGTACTTCTCGTATAGGCGCTCGGTGACCACCCGACAGAGCCGCACCACCGCCTCGTGGATGTCGGCGTACGAGGTGTAGAGCGGCGCGATGCCGAAGCGGATGTTGTCGGGGTAGCGGAAGTCCGGCAGCACGCTCATCTCCTCGATGAGCGCCCGGTCGATGCGCAGCGCGTCGCGATGACCAAGTGAGACGTGTGAGCCGCGTCGGCTCGCCTCGCGCGGTGAGTTCAGCGTGAACCCGAGCGGCTTCAAGAGGGCTTCCCACAGGCTGATCAGATACTCGGTCTGCTGCACCGACTTGACGCGCAGCCGATCCAGGCCGGCCTCGAGCAGCAGATCCACCCCGGCCTCGATCGCCTCCAGCGAGAGGATGGGCGGCGTGCCGACGAGGAAGCGCTGGATGCCCGGCCCGGGCTGGTAGTCCAGCGCGAGATCGAACTGACCGTTCTGGCCGAACCAACCCCAGATCGGGTTGAACAAGGTCTCTTGCAGACCCTGCCGGACGTACAGGAAGGCGGGCGCGCCGGGGCCGCCGCTGAGGTACTTGTACGTGCAGCCCACCGCGAGATCCACCCGCGCGTCTCCGAGCGCGAGCGGCATCGCCCCCACCGAGTGGCTCACGTCCCACAGCATCAAGGCGCCCGCCCGATGCGCCATTGCGGTCACCCCGGCGAGGTCGTGGACGAAGCTACTTTTGAAGGCGGTATGCGAGAGTGCGACCAGCGCCGTCTGCGTGTCGATCACCCGGGCCAACGCCTCGTCCGAGACCGTCATCCCGTCCGCCGACCGGACCATCTTCAGCCGGTGCCCCCGTCCCGACAGCGCGAGCGCGCCCTGGAGGATGTACAGGTCCGACGGGAAGTTGAGGTCGTCGGTCACCACATTCTCGCGGCCGGGGCGCGACCGCAGCGCGGCCATGGCCAGCTTGAAGAGGTTGACGGAGGTGGAGTCGGTGACGATGACCTCGTTCGGGGACGCGCCGAGGAGCTGGGCGATCTTCGCCCCGATCCGCTGTGGCGCCGTGAACCAGCCCTCGCCCCAGCCGCGGATGAGCCGCGAGCCCCACTCCGCTTCGACCACCGTCCGCACGCGCGCGGCGCTCTTCTTCGGCAGCCTCCCGAGCGAGTTCCCGTCGAGGTAGATGAGGTTGCGATCGTCGTTGACGAACTCGTCCCGGAAGCGCGCGAGCTCATCCCGGGTGTCGAGCGCTCTAGCGTAGTCGGCGTGGGTCCGCACCGGTCCCGCCCCACTCTCAAATCCGAGAACAACCCGGATGTCAGAACGCGTCGTCGATGGCCTTGAGCTCGGCCGGCGTCAGCCTGAAGTCCAGCGCGGCGGCATTCTCGCGGACGTGCTCAGGGCGGCTCGCCTTCGGAATCGTGAACAGGGAATCGCGCCGCGTGAGGAAGTTCAGCGCCACCTGGCGTGGCGTCCGGCCGTGCCGCTCCGCGATCTCCGCCACCACGCCGCGCAGGAAGCCGCCCCTGGCCAGGGGCGTGTACCCAACGACGGCGATGCGCTCGCGCTTGCAGTAGGGCAGGACGGCATCTTCGATCTCGCGATCCCGCAGATGATGCTGGACCTGGTTGCAGGCAAGGCGCTCGCGCGTCAATGCCGCCCGAGCGGCCCTCATTTGACCAACATCGAAGTTACTCACCCCGATGAACCGGGCCAGGCCACGGGCGACGAGCTCCTCCATCGCCCGCATGGTCTCGCCGATCGGGTGCTGGCTGCTCCACCAGTGGAGGAGATACAGGTCCACGTACTCGGTCCCGAGGCGCTTCAACGACCGCTCGCAGGCGCCTAGCGCGCCCGCGTAGGAGGCGTTGGACGGCAGCACCTTCGTGGCGATGAAGACCTGGTCGCGGCGGCCCGAGATCGCTTGCCCGACGACCCTCTCGGCGCCGCCGTCCCCGTACATCTCCGCCGTGTCGATGTGCGTCAGGCCCAGCTCGATCCCGAGGCGGAGCGCCGTGACCTCGTCTTTCCGCGCGCCGGGGCTCTCCCCCATGCGCCACGTCCCCTGCCCGATGACGGCCACCTCTATACCGGTCCCCCCGAACGGACGAACGATCATCGTCCCGCTTCAGACCTCACCCTTACAGGCACGGCGGGACGCGGGCGACGCCCGCGGCGACCGTTACGGGAGCGGCAGGACAGGCGTACGAGCGCGCGACTATCCGCCCCGGGTGTGCATCTCCAGGCGGGGGTCCTGCCGGAGGCCTTCGATCTGGACCAACACCCCCCTGATGCCGCGCTCTTCGAGGACCTTCCGCTCTTCAGCGCCGCGATCCCGCCGCCGCGTCCATCCGGACGTGATGATGCCCTTGAGCTCTTCCCGGGAGGCGCCTTCGCGGAGCGGGGTCCGGAGATCGATCCCCTTCTGTGCGTAGAGACACAGGTACCAGGTGCCGTCGGCGGTGAGCCGACTCCGGTCGCAGGTGCGGCAGAACGGGGTCGTCGTGGAGGCGATGATCCCGAAGACCGTCCCGTCGGCGAGCACGAACCGCTGCGCCGGCGCCGAGCTCACCTCTCGGATCGGCTCGATCGGCCCAAATCGGAGGCTCAGCGTCTCGAGCATGGCGGCGCGGGAGACCACGCGGTCCAAAGACCAGTGCGTCGCTCCCCCGACGTCCATGTACTCGATGAACCGCACCTCCGCCTCGATGCGCTTCCCGTACTCGAGCAGGTCGACCAGCTCGTCCTCGTTCGTGCCCCGCATCACCACCGTGTCCAGCTTCAGCCCGGGGAATCCCGCCCGGCGGACGGCCTCGATCCCGTGGAGCACGTGGGCGTGGTCGTCGCGTCGCGTCAACGCCTTGAAGCGCTCCGGACGGAGCGTGTCCAGGCTCACGGTCACGCGATGCAGGCCCGCGGCGTGCAGAGCTGGGGCATGCTCGGCCAGCAGCACCCCGTTCGTCGTCATGGCCAGGTCCCCCACCCCCGGAGTACCCGCCAGCATCCGGACCAGCGAAGGCAGGCCCCGACGGAGCAGCGGCTCCCCGCCCGTGAGCCGCACCTTGTCCACGCCCAGCTCCGTGAAGACGCCCACCAGCTCCCGGATCTCCTCGAAGGTCAGCAGGTCCTCGCGCCGGAGCCAGACGTACTCCTCCTCGGGCATGCAGTACTGACAGCGCAAATTGCACCGGTCCGTGACCGACACGCGGAGGCTGCGGAGCGGACGCCCGAAAGCGTCCGCGACGAGAAGCGGCTCGGCCGGGGCTGCCATGCCCCCTATTATGCCCCAGCCGGGGGCCCTCAGCAGCTCCCCGGCTGGGCCCTGTCGTCGCCTTCCCGGGGCCGCCGTTGCCCGAGGCACCCGGGGTTGCTACCCTTTCTGGTATCCCGACGCTTGGAACAGGCAGTCGCGAGGCGTTGCGGGCTGGGTTCCCGAGGGGAGGCCAAGCCATGACTCCATCGACGGTGAGCTCCTGGCGCAGCTTCAAGCCCGTGATCTGCAAGGTGCATGGCCCCGCCGCGGCCGGCGGAAGCGACATCGCGCTGTCGACGGACATCATCGTCATGGCCGAGGATGCGAAGATCGGGTATCCGCCGGCGCGGGTGCTGGATCACTGAGTCATGCTCATATGATCGCGGGGCTCGCCGCCGGGCTGCTGCTCCTGGTCACCGCCTGGACAACCGGGGCGAGCGCCGAGCCCATGGCTGGGCCGGCGCCCGTTCTCAAGTACGTCACCCTCAACGTGTTCCACGGCGGAGTCCTCTCCGGTCTCACCGGAAACGATGAGGACCTGGACCGCCGCCTCGAGATCGTGGCGGAGGAGCTCTCCGCGCTCGGGGCCGACATCGTCGGCCTGCAGGAAGTCTCGACGAGCCGAAGACGCGGGAACGTCGCCGCGCGCCTGGCTGCCCGGCTCGGGTTTCACTACGTGTACGCTCCGAGCCTCTTCCGGCTCTTCGCCAGCGAGTGGCACAACAGGCTCGCCGCGGCGCTACTGAACTTCACGGAAGGCCCCGCCATCGTCAGTCGCTTCCCGATCGTGACCTGGGAGGCGCATAAGCTGCCCCGCTGCGGCAGGTTCTTCGATCCCCGCGTGCTCCTGACCGCGCCGCTCCTGGTGGCCGTGCTCCTCGGACTCATCCTGGTCTGGAAGACGGTCGCAGGCGGAGCGGCCGTTCTCACGCTCGGCTACGGGTTCCGCGTCGCGACCGTCGTCGGGCTATCGCTCGCGCAGATCGGCGAGTTCTCGTTCGTGCTGCTCCAGCAAGGCCTCTCGGCCGGGCTCATCTCGCGGGTGGCATACCAGACGTTCCTGGCCGCGGCGATCGTCACGATGGTCGCGACGCCGTTTTTATCGGAGGCGAGCCACGCCTTGGCGCTCCGCGTCGCGCGTTCGAAGCCGAAGTCCCGCGCGGCGCCTCCGCCGCAGGCGGCTGACGGCCTCGTCCTCGTCGTCGGGTTCGGACACATGGGCGAGACCGTGGCCCGCGTCTTGAAACGCGCCGGCGTGCCTTTTCGAGTGATCGATCTCGATCCCGACCGCGTCAAGCGAGGCGTCAAGCTGGGTGTCCCGATCGAGTACGGCGACTCGACGAACGACGTCGTGCTTCGCCGCTCCGGCATCGAGGGAGCCCGCGCGGCGATCGTGCTCGTGTCGGATCTTCGCGCCGCGCGAGCGACCATCCGGCACTGCCGCACGCTCGCCCCGAAGCTCTTGATCCTCGCGCGCACGCGGTACATCGCCGAGATCCCGGGGCTCGCCGCCGCTGGAGCGGACGAGGTCGTGGCCGAGGAGTTCGAGACCTCGCTCGAGATCGCCGACCGCACCCTCCGGCGCCTCGGCTTCCCGCTGCCGTGGGTCGAGTCCGAGACCGAGGAGATCCGAAGGACGCGCGAGGACGGGTTCCGCCGCTTCCGCGCCCCGGGCGCGCCGCAGGCCTGACGGCTAGCGCAAACCCGAGACGAGGTAGAGCTCGGAGAGCACCACTCGGCTGGTATGGGCATAAGACGTTCCGTCCGGCGAGACGCGGATCCGAAACGCCGTTTGCAAACCGTCCGTCGGAAACTGCTTCCAGAGGCGCCTCTTTCCCGTCTCGAGATCG
>Ga0209887_1000508_pt1 | contig 11694 bp, 12 predicted proteins | sample GWRWN1_30_40_FD_187230 | JGI IMG/M metagenome (GOLD analysis project Ga0209887, IMG submission 187230) | Riverbed sediment microbial communities from areas with no vegetation in Columbia River, Washington, USA - GW-RW N1_30_40 (SPAdes)... | ecosystem: Environmental > Aquatic > Freshwater > River...
GGGTTCAACGACATGATCCTGCCGATGGAGTCCCACGGCGTGAAGGTGATCTCGATGGGCTTCTTCGTGCCCGAGGAGACGCCGGTGATCTGGCGCGGCCCGATGCTGCACAAGGCGATCGAGCAGTTCCTGGGCGACGTGTACTGGGGCGATCTCGACTTCCTCCTGTGCGACCTGCCGCCGGGGACCGGCGACGTGTCGATCAGTCTCGCGTCGTTCCTGCCCGGCGCGTCGATGCTCGTCGTCACCACGCCGCAGGAGGCGGCGCGCAAGGTCGCGGAGCGAGCGGGCAAGATGGCGGAGCGGACCAATCTGCGTCCGATCGGCGTCATCGAGAACATGTCGTGGTTCGTCTGCCCGCACTGTGGGGAGCCCACGCCGATCTTCGGTCAGGGCGGCGGAAACGAGGCCGCGGAGACCCTCGGCGTCCCGCTGTTCGCGCAGGTGCCGCTCGAGCCCGCGGTGCGGGAGGGCGGCGACGACGGCGCCCCGATCGTCGTGACCGATCCGGATTCACCCGCGGGCGAGGCCCTCCGGCGCGCCGCGCGCGAGCTCGCCCACACGACCCGATCGAAGGTCGGCAGGCCGCTCCCGCTCATGGCTCGACCCGGCGCTCCCGTGACGGCCGGCGACCATCACGGCCATGCACACTAAGACGCGCTAAGTCCGCACCGGCTGATGCCGCCTGCGTATCCCGGCCTGAGTAGGTCCTGATCAGAGCGAGGCGGCCGGGGCGGTCTGCCGCGATCCCGATCCGCAGGGCTCAGCCGGGGTAGACGTTCCCCATCTCGAGGATGTGCCACCCGGCCTCGGTTCGACCGAAGGAAAGAGCGCTGATGCCCCATCCAAGTCTCGCGACCCCCGCGGCCCGTTCGGGCACGAGCACCGGTCCGATCTCCCCGAGCTCGCTCCGGAACCACAACCTCCCGGGCTCGATGCGCTCGATCTCGGCGAGCTCGTTCTCCCAGTCGGCGAACTCGAGAACCGCATCCTCGTCGACGTCTCGGCCAGACGCATACAGGAGGGCCGACAGCTCCTCCGCGAGCGGGAGGTCTCGGGTCGCGGCCGAAGTGCGCTCCAAGGCACCATCCGCAGCTCCGGGATCGATATACCCCTCCTCGACCAGCCACGTCGTCAGATCCGCGCAGACGGGTCCTGCGGCCTCGATGGTCTCCGGCGGGCCGAGCACCTTTCGGATCACGAACCACCCCAGGAACCCCTCGAGGCCTTCGAGAATCCGATCGGGCCCGAACAGGTTGCAGAACGAACCCGCCTCTTCATCGAGGTCGTACCTCCGCTGCCAGAACTCGCTCTCCGCCGTCGTGAGCAGATCGTGCCCGTACCCGTCGAGATAGGAGCGATACACATCGACGAGGCCTTCCCGGTTTCGGACGCCGCCCCCCTCCGCGACAAAGCGGTCGAGCACATCGTTGATGGTAGGCGAGGCCTGCTTCACGGCTGGGCGGCCTCGGGTTCCTCGACCTCGACCGGTCGCTGCTTCCGACGGGACCCAACGGCCCACGCGATCAGCGTAAGGGTGCAGACGATCGAGACAGTGAGCCCGGTCCACTGGCTGCCGGTCAGACCGAACACCCGCTTGTCCACGCGCAGGAAGTCCTCGAGGACCCGCGTCGCGCCGTAGACCGCGCCGAAGACGAGGGTAAGCACCCCGAGGCGCCGGGGGGCCCTCGACAGCGCGTACAGCACAAGGAACAGGCACGTCGCGAAGAACATGTCGTACAACGCGGTTTGATGGACCCCGACGCCCTCCCCGAGGAGCCGGCCCGTCGGCGAGGTGAGCCGGGCCACCTGGTGGGTGATCGAGAGCACCTGGCCCCCCTCGAGCGTCGCCCGGCAGCTGCCCTCCGCGCAGGCGAAGCCAGACAGGTTGCCGCCCTCGTACTGGAACGCGAGCAGCCAGCTGGTCGGCTTGCCGAGGTGATCGCCGATGATCAGGTCGCCGATCCTGCCGAACGCGATCCCGAACGCGAGCCCGATCACCGCGCCGTCCATCACCTGGAAGAACGAATAGTGATACCTGCGGAACAGGGGGATGTTGATCAGGACCGCGCCGGCGATCCCCCCGAGCAGCGTGAGCCCACCGTTCCAGAGCGCGAGCATGTCGGTCACGCCGTCGAACTCGGAGAAGTGACCGATCACGAAGAACAGACGGGCGCCGATGATCGTGCCGATCAGCGCCCAGAACACCATCGTGTTGATGTGCTCGACGCTGACCCCGCGCTTGGGTCCCTCGTGCTGCAGGATCCACGCGCCGAACAGGAACCCTACGGCGATCCCGATGCCGTGCGGGCTGATCGCGAAGTCGCCGAACAGGTGGATCCGATCGAGGACCGGCCAACCGATCGAGGCGAGCACGGAGGCGAGTCTATCGACGGTCGCCGTCGAACGCGGCGGCCACGGCCTTGCCGAGCAGGATGCCGCCGACCACGTCGGAGGGGAAGTGCACGCCCACGTACACGCGTGACATCCCGATCGCGGCCGCCAGGCCGTCGAACGCCGCCCTGGCGAGCGGTCCCGCCCCGAGGTCCCCCGACGTCACGCTGAGGAACGACTGCAGGACTGCCGGATGGCTGCTCGGCCAAGAGGTGCCGTTCGGGCGCTCGATGCGCAGGTGCAACTCGTCGAGGCCGGCGTCGTAGGGCCGAGGACGGCCGAACACCCGCTTGAGCCCCTGACCCGCCACCCACGTCACGCACGCCGCGGCGAGGCCTCGGGCGGCCGCTCGGCGGTGGCCCGCAGCGGCCAGCACGGCGGCCGCACCCACCGACGCCCAGATCGACCCGAGCTCGGTCACGCCGCGGAGCAAGCGGTCGGCGCCGGGACCCCGGTCGCGGTTCCCCTCTCGGAACGCGTCGAGATCACGCTGGCGGCCGGGACCCGCCGAGCTCCAAGCCCCGACGGCCAGCGCGGCGCCGCCCGGGGCCGCCGCTCGAAGGACCGGACGTGCTTGCACGGCGAGGATGATGCGAGAATCCGGCATCGGCGTCACGGAGGGTGGCGATGCGACGAGAAGGCGACGACCCCGGCCCACCCCGAGATCCGGGCCAAAGTCCGGGCCAAAGTCCTGGCCAAAGTCCTGGCAGGGATCCCGGCGGCGGCCGCGGCGAGCCCGTCCCGCCGCCGCGGTCGGGGATCTCGTTCCGGCAGGTGCTCATCGCGATCCTCGCGGTCATCCTGATCGCCTTCGGGATCGCGAACTTCGACAAGGTGGAGGTCAACTTCCTCTTGTTCGATACACGCGCTCGCCTCGTCACGGTGATCGTCGTCGCCGCCGCGCTCGGGTTCGTCATCGGCTACTTCGTGGGCCGGCCGGGACGCCGGCAGCGCAAGTACCTGAAGCAGCGCGACGACGATCTCGACTAATCGGCGTCCGTCGCCCGGTCCGCGTGGTAGCGCACCTCGATGTCGCGCTTCTGCGCGAGCGTCCCGTGCCGGAGCGCCAGGTGGGCCCCGCCCATCCGCCCGAGGCTCCGCGCCGCGATCTCGCCGAGCGGGCCGCCCCGGAGTCGGTAGTCGACGACGTGTTCGAGCAGGCTCCGATCGCCCGCGAGCGGCTCGATCGTCGAGGTGACCGTGGCCTCCAGCAATCCGGTGAGCCGGATCGTCGAGTGTTTCGGCGGGTCCCATTCGAGGACCTCGCCGTCGACCGTGCTGTGGAACGCGAAAAAGCGCATCTCGGTCGTGTAGCGCATGCCCTCGCGGAGGCCGCCGGCCGGAACCCCCTCGACGCGCACGATATGTCGGTCCCAGTGGGGCAGCCTGCGGGGATCCGAGATGACCTCCCAGACGGCCTCGGGCGGGGCGTCGACGACCACGTCGAACTCGACCCTGGTCACGTGGGCCTCACCGTCCCGGACGACCAGCCCCGCCACCACACGACGGTCGCGGGACGGATCCCGACCAGCGCGGCATCCGAGGGCTCGACGCCGGCGAGCCTCGCGATCCGGGTCGCCGATCCACCGCCCGAGGCGACCGCCGACACGACGCCGACCTGCCCGTGGCCCCGGATCATGGCCCCCATCATCGCCCGGGCGCGCCACGACGACGGCAGGTCGACCTGCAACGCGACCGCGGGAGCCCGCGACGGCGCCGCGAGGGCGAGCGTCTCCGATGGCGCCGCGGCGTACACTCCCCCACCGTCGATCGCCCACCGCACCGGGAGCACGACCGGTCCGTCGCCCGTGGCGATCGCGAGGGCGCCCTCCCCGCTCTCGCCGAGGCCGTCCCGGATCCGCTCGGGCACGCCCGCCAACGGCGACGCGCCGGCCCGAGCGGCCCGGAAGCGTTCGACACCCTCGAGCGTGTCGCCCCATTCTCCCCAGGCGGTCGCCACGCGCCCGGACTCGAGGATCGCCGTGCGCTCGAGCCGGATCTCGGCGAAGACGCGTCCCGGTGGCGACCAGGCGAGCGGGACCTGGTGGGCGTCCACCGCGTAGCCCGCGAAGAACCGGGCGTTCTTCTGCGTGAAGCGCAGCCCCGCGAGCGCGAGCACCGGGCCCTGGACGACGGACCGCCCCCACGTGCCCGGGTCGAGCAGATCGTAGGTCGTCACGGTCCCGGTGAACGCCGCTGCGCGGTCCCCCGAGCGGACCAGCCCCGCCACCACCGGATCTCGTCGCCACGCCCGAGCCTTGACCGACCCCCTCGACGTGGTCACCCACACCCGTTCGGCGGCCGAGGCGTACACCATCGGGGTCACGTGGGGACCCTTCGGTGTCAGCGCCGCGACGTGGCAGAACGCGCCCTCCTCGAGGATCCGCCGGATCGGCGCCGGGACGACCTCGCTCACGTGGTCGTATCGGCGGGGGCCCGCAGCACCGGGAACGCGACCATCATGCCCGTCCACACGATGTGGCAGGCCAGGCTCGCGAGCACCCCGCCCGTCCACCACGCGAGGGCGACCCAGACCGCGCCGCCGACCAGCGCGCCGGCCGCGATCGCGAGGTTCGCGCTCGGGAGGTTCGCGAGCACGAACGCGATCCACGCGAGCACCGCCGCGAGCGCGGTCCGACCCTCCAGCGACGATGCGAGCTGGCCTTGAAAGAGCCCGCGCCAGAACAGCTCCTCGCCCGGCACGGACAGCGCGATCGAGAGCAGCAGCGCGGCCCCGAGCGAGAGCCCGCCCTGCTTGCGGTACATCTCGAGCGCGTGCCGCCGGAAGGTGCCCCACCGCGCCATGATCACCATCGCGACGCGGGTCGCCACGTACAGCAGCACGCCGAGCCCGAGCCCGACCGCCAGCGAGACGCCGGGGGCCACGTCGGGCGACCAGGCGATCGGACCCACGACCAGCGCGACCACGCCCATCGTGGCGAGCACCGGCGTCATCGTGGTCCACACGTTCCGCCCGCGGGCGACCAGGGACCAGGCGATGACCTCCGCGATGAACCCGAGGACCATCACGACGGTTTCCATGGCTCAGGGGAGGAACGTTACCTTCGCGGCGAACTCCGCGGTGAGCGCCGTGATCACGGCGAGGTAGAAGAAGCCGGTCGCGGACTGCACGGCCGCGGACCTCGTGCCCTTCAGCGTCGCGCGGATCATCACGGCGATGAGCCCGGTCGCCGCGACCATCCCGAGCGCGATCCACGACGCCAGACCCGCCGATGTGAGGAGCGGGTTGAACTCCGGCGAGGCCTCGGTCGGACCGAACCCGCCGATCAGCAACGCCGCCGCCTCGAGCCCCACCCCGACGAACAACAGGTTGGTCGTTCGGTTGATCGGCGTGCGCGTGAGCCCCCGGTCGGTCAGGTACCAGTGCCCGAGCAGGAGCCCGTCGATCACCGCCCCCAAGAACGCGGCGCCGGCCAGCAGCTGCAGGAAGGCGGCGGCCCACGACCCCTCGGCCGTGCCGGCCATCGCGCCGAGCATCGCGACCGCGACGAGGACCGAGACGATCCCGCCGACCCGCGCCGCCGCGTGACGCTTCGCAAACATCAGACCGACCCAGACGAGGCTCACGAACGCGAGCGCGGCCGATAGCCGCACCGACCCCGCGCCGGCCTCGTTCCCGGGCACCGAACCCGCGGCCGCCGCGCCCCACGTCGCGAACGACAGCACCAGCAGCACGCCGCCGGTGAGGGTGAAGAATCCGCGCCTGACCTCGGTCCACAGCGGCGTGAGGAACAGAAGCACGAGCCCGCCCGAGACGGTCTCGGCCAGGACGAGCGCGGTGACGCCCGCGGGCCCGGACACGCCGAGAGGGTACCCGGGGGACGACGGTAGGCTGGACCGCATGGACGACTGGCGGTCCTACGACAGCGTCGCGGAGACCTACGCGCGGATCCACGCGCCGCGCCTGGCCGAACCCGCGCGCGATCTCGTCGAGCTCACGGGGGTCGAGGCCGGGTGGCGCGTGCTCGACGTCGGCACGGGGACCGGCGTGGCGGCGTTCGCCGCCGCCGGGACGGGTGCGAACGTCGTGGGGATCGACGAGGCGGCCGGGATGCTGAAGGTCGCGAGGTCGCTGAATGGCTCGTTGCCGGTCGCGAACGCGCTCGCGATCGACCTCCCCTTCCGCGACGGCGCGTTCGACGCCCTGCTCGCGAACTTCGTGCTGGCGCACTTCACCAAGTACAAGACGGCGCTGTTCGATATGAAGCGCGTCCTGCGCCCCGGAGGGCGCCTGGGGCTGACGGCGTGGGCCGACGCCGAGGACGACCTGGCGAGGACGTGGCTCGAGCTCGTGGGGACGGTCGTGCCGCCCGAGGTCCTGCAGGCCGCGATGGACGAGCGGCTCCCGTGGCGCGAGCGCTTCCGCCAACGCCTGCCGCTCGAGGAGGCGCTGATGGAAGCGGGGATCCGCCACGTACGCACCGAGGTGCGCCGCTACCGGTTCCAGTACTCCCTCGACGACTACGTCGAGGGACTCTCCACGTGGGCAACGGGCCGGTTCGTCCGCTTCATGCTGGGCGAGTCCGCGTTCGCCGACTTCCTCCGACGCGCGCGCGAGGCGTTCGGCGAACGCTTCGCCGACCCCGTGAACGACTTCCGCGAGGTCCTGTTCGCGACCGGGACCAAGCCTTAGCGGGACCGGCGCCGAGACTCCGGGTCGATCGCGTCAGGCCCTCGCGCCGCCCGCCTTCGTCAGCACGTACCGCACGAGCGCGCGGACGGGGCTCCCGGTCGCGCCCTTGGGCCAGTAGTCGCCCGGGTGTTCGGCGAACGCGGGACCGGCGATGTCCAGGTGCACCCACGGCACGTCGCCCACGAACTCGCGCAGGAACAACGCCGCGGTGATCGCCCCCCCGAAGCGCTTGCCGATGTTCTTGATGTCCGCGATGTCCGAGTCGATCAGCTTGCGGTAGGGCTCGTACATCGGGAGCTCCCACCCGGGCTCGCCCGCGGCGTCGCCGGCCGCGAGCACATCGCGGATCAGGTCGCGGTCGTTGCCCATCGCGCCCCAGACGTCCGTCCCGAGGGCGATCATGCACGCGCCGGTGAGCGTCGCCGTGTCGATGATCACTCTCGGCTTCTTCTCGGCCAGGAAGGCGAGCGAGTCCGCGAGCACCAGCCTGCCCTCGGCGTCGGTGTTCAGGACCTCGGACGTGGTGCCGCCGCGGTGCGTGAGCACGTCGCCGGGCCGGATCGCGGAACCGCTCGGCATGTTCTCGGCCGAGGGGATCGCGGCGATCACGTTGATCTTCGGCTTGAGCAACGCGATCGCTCGCATCGTCGCCAGGATCGACGCCGCGCCGCCCATGTCGGCCTTCATCCACTCCATCCCGGTCGCGTCCTTGATCGAGAGCCCTCCCGAGTCGAACGCGATGCCCTTGCCGGTCAGCGCGATCGGCGAGCCCTTCCCGCCCCCGGAGTACTTGAGCTCGATCAGCCGCGGAGGCCGGACACTGCCCTGACCAACGCCGAGCACGCCGCCGAACCCGCCCTTCTTCAGCTCGGCCTCGGTCCAGACCTTGCAGGTGAGCCCGACCTGCTTGGCCATCGCCTGGGCCTCCCTCGCGATCTCCGCCGGCGGGAGATCGAGCGCGGGCGTGTTCACCAGGTCGCGCGCCCACATCTGTGACTCGGCGATCACCTCCCCGCGCCGGATCGCCTCCTTCGCATCCTTCGCCGCCTTCGCGTCGGCCTTGCCGACGGCGCCCAGGACCGTGACCGTGCCGAGGCGTCGAACCGCGTCGTCAGCCTTGGACTTGTACCGGTCGAACCGGTAGGAGCCGAGGAGCACGCCCTCGACGGTCGCCTGGATCGCCTCGAGCCGGTCCTTCGCGCCGACGATCTGGGGCAGCGTCGTCGCTACGGTCCTGCGCCGGGCGAGCTGTCTGGCGACCAGGCCGATCGCCCGCCGACACGCGTCGGGGGTCGCCGCGTTCTTCGGCCCGACGCCGACGAGCAGGACGGCCTTCGCCGCCGGTGTCTCGTCCCCGCCGGTCGGCACCAGGAGGGACTCGCCGCGCTTGCCCTTGGCCCCCGTTGCGGAGAACTGCCCGAGCAGGTCGAGCCCCTTGACGTCCTTGACGCCCGGCCCCCCCTGGGGCCCTTCGAAGACGGGCAGGACGAGCACATCGACGGCGAGACCGTCGGCTCGGTCGGTCGAGAAGGCGAACGTGGGCACGATGGGCTCCTTGGGGATCGGGGACGAACAGCGCGGAAGTCTACCGATGGCGGATGGCCCGCGGCCGACGGCACGGGGGTCCGCTCGATAGGCTGGGCCGCCGTGGACGCCAGGGACCTTCGCGACCTCGTACGCTTCGACGAGGACGGGCCGCATCACGAGGAGCTGTTCGAGTCCGAGCACCTGTGGTCCGAGGTCGTCTGTCTCGAGCGGAACCAGGCGCTCGGGACCATCGAGGACCGGGACTCGGATGCGCTCGTGCTCGTCCTGACCGGCAGGGTCGTCGTGCAGGTGAACCTGGGCCGCAAGCGTCTCGAGCAGTGGGAGACGACGCTGGTTCCGGCGGGCTCGGAGCTGACGATCACGAACGCGACCGGCGAACCCGCCGTGGTCTTGCTCGTCGCCGCGCCACCGCCACCGAACCGCCTGGTCAGCGAGTAGCCGACCGACACCCGCATCGCTACATGCCCGTGCCCTCGTCGCTCGCGCGCCGCGCGTGCATCGTCTCGCTGATCGAGAGCACGAGCCCCAGCGCGACGACCGCCGGGACCGCGTTGATCGCAAACGATGCGGTGAACCCGTAGGCCTGCGCCGACCACCCGGCGACCAGCGGCCCGATCACGAACCCGACGTCGCCCACGAACCGGAAGACGGCGACCGCCGACCCCTTGAGCTCCTCCGGCGTCACGTCCGACAGCATCGGCGCCGGCGGGACACCCGAGTAACCGCTCGCGACGCCGAGGAGCGCCATCGCGACCATGAACCCGACGGGCGTCGAGACGAACCCGAACGCCGCCGTGACCAGCGCGAGCCCCGCGAGCGCGGGGATCAGGACGGCGCGCCGGCCGCGGCGGTCGGTCGCGTGACCGGCGGGGTACAGGCACGCGAGCTCGGTCGCCGTGGCGATCGCGAGCCCGATCCCCACGCCGCCGATCGTGAGCCCGACCTCGTCGCTCGTCCCGAACAGCGGGACCAGGGTGCTGAAGACGGCCCCGATCATCCAGAGGTAGACGCCGTTCACGACGAGCACGGTCACGAACGTCCGGTTCCACGGGAGCCGGCGGATGCCGCCGCGACGGACCTCGGACTCGTGACGCTCGGGGTCACGGATCGTCCGCCAGAACAGCGCGGCCGCGAGGAAGCATGCGCCCGCGTAGACGTAGAGCGGGGTCGCAAGGGTGAACCACTTCGCGATCAGGCCGCCCAGCGGACCGCCGGCGATGAAGCCGATGTTGAACGACGCGTAGTACACGCTCATCACGCGTCCCGTCCGCTGCGACGGGATCGACCGCAGGAGGAAGGAGAGCAGCGAGGCGAAGAACAGCGCGGAGCCCACCCCACCGAGCGCTCGGAAGAGTACGAGCAGCGGGAACGTGGGCGCGAGCGCCGCCGCGAACGACGAGACCCCGACCCACGCCGCGCCGAGCGTCGCCATCGCGCGCTCCCCGTACCGGTCGATGTAGCGGCCGACGAACGGGTCCGACACCAGGCGCGCGAACGAGAACGACGAGATCAGCAGGCCTATCGAGTCGTACCCGACGCCGAAGCTGCGGGCGTAGTTCGGCAGGACCGGCGAGATGATGCCGTACCCGAGCATGATCACGAAGGTCCCGAGCATCGCGGCTCGGATCTCGGGGATGGCGAGCACCTCCCGGATCCGGAACCGCTCCACCTCGCTCATGGCGGCACAGTCTACGGACGGGGGTTCGCGGGCTGATGAAGCGAGCGCGAACGGCGCGAGCGGTGGGCCTCGATGGCGGGGGTTCGGGGGCTGATGGAGCGAGCGCGAACGCGCGAGCGGTAGCCCCCCGATAGGGATGCTTGCGTGCGACCCGACCCTGCTCTTTCATGTCGGCGTGCCCGACCACGCGAGCGGCGCGATCGCCGCGACGAGCCTCGCCACGCCGTCGGCGCGCCACGCGCAGGTCCGCGGCGAGGGGCCGTGGCCGGAGGAATCCGTCGAGCAGGCGGTCGCGTGGGAGGACGGCGTCATCACCTACGTCGGCCCCGCCGACGGTCTCGCGGGCGTCGAGCCCGAGTGGTTCGAGGGCTGCACGATCGTTCCGGGGTTCGTCGACTGCCACACGCACCTGCCGTTCGCGGGATGGCGGGCGGACGAGTTCGAGGCGCGCTTGTCCGGGGTCTCGTACCGCGACCTTCACGGCAGGGGGGCGCCGGGCTCCCGGACCGAACGCGAAGGCGCGAACGGGAGCCCCGCGAAGGAGGGCGGGATCTACCGGAGCGCGCGGATGCTCGCGGCGGCGAGCGACGACGAGGTGCTCGCCTTCTGCCGGTCGCTCGTGCAGGAGATGGCCGAGCACGGGACGACGGCGCTCGAGCTCAAGACCGGGTACGGGCTCTCGGTCGAGGCCGAGCTCCGACAGGCCCGCCTAGCCCGGCGGCTGTCTGAGGAGGCGCCGCAGACGTGTTCGGTCACGCTGCTCGCGTGCCACGCCGTGCCCGAAGGCATGAAGCGCGCCGACTGGGTCCGCGTCGTCTGCGGGGAGCTGATCCCCGCGGCCGCGCGCGAGCGTCTCGTCGACGCGGTCGATGTCTACGTGGAGGACATCGCGTTCTCCGTCGACGACCTCGCGGAGGTCGCGCGGTGCGCATCGGACGTCGGGCTCCCGCTGCGCTGCCACGCCGACCAGCTCGGACCCTCGGGCGCGGCCGAGGCCGCAGTCGCGCTCGCCGCCCGGAGCGCGGACCACCTGAATCACGTCTCGGCGACGGGGATCGCGGCGCTCGGCGGCGCCCCGGCGACCGTGGCGGTCCTGCTGCCCACGTCGACGTTGTTCCTGGGCTCGTCGCCACCGGACGTCCGAGCCCTGCTCGACGCCGGCGCGGCGGTTGCGATCGCGACCGACTTCAACCCCGGCACCTCGCCGGTGCTCTCGATGCCCGAGGCGATCGCGATCGCGTGTTCGCTCTACGGGCTTCGACCGCTCGAGGCCCTCGCGGCCGCGACGATGAATGCCTCCGCTGCACTCGATCTCGCGCCGGAGCGGGGTACGCTTTCGCCCGGCAGGCCCGCCGACCTCGTGGTCCTCGACGGCGACGCCTTCCGGCTGGTGCCGTACCGGCCGGGCCACAACCCGGTG
>Ga0209887_1000509_pt1 | contig 11679 bp, 10 predicted proteins | sample GWRWN1_30_40_FD_187230 | JGI IMG/M metagenome (GOLD analysis project Ga0209887, IMG submission 187230) | Riverbed sediment microbial communities from areas with no vegetation in Columbia River, Washington, USA - GW-RW N1_30_40 (SPAdes)... | ecosystem: Environmental > Aquatic > Freshwater > River...
GACCGGAGTCGTCCTCGGAGAACGGAACCGCGAGGGCGTCCGGCTCGACCTCGCCGGGAAGCTTGACCTCGATCGCGACCTCGTCCATCGGGCCGCGATCGTACCCAAGCCGTCTTCACTAAACCCTGCGAGGCTCTCCGAGCAGGGTTTTACCGTGTCTTTACGAAATTCCCCTAACCGCGCTCAACTTTGAGCGTCGCATGCCGATGATGAACACCGAGATGAGCGCAACGGTCCTGCGGCCCGCCGTTCCATCACGTTTCCGGCGTGGGCATACCCGCCCCACCGTGGAGATCCTGCTGGAGGAGATCTCCGGCCTCACGGTCGAGCGGCAGCGGCTGCGCGACCAGGGCGTGAACGGCGCGCGGCTCGAGCGGAACCGAGTGAAGCTCGCGCGAACGCAATGGGAGCTCTCGCACGCGCTGATCGAGCGCTACCTCCCGTCGGATCAGTCCCAGGCCGCCTGAATTCTCCTACCAGCACCTGAGGTAGGGTTGCTGCCATGACAGCGAAGGACTTTTTCGCCAATCTGGAGAGCAGCGCGGACGCGTCGAAGACCGCCGGGATGACGAACTCGTACCTCTTCGACATCGAGGGCGCGGGGAAGTGGACCGTGACCGTCGACGACGGCAAGGTGAGCGTGACCGAAGGCGGCGAGGACGCGGACGCCGTGATCACGACGTCTGACGAGACGTTTGAAAAGATCGTGAGCGGCGAGCAGAACCCGACGAGCGCCTACATGACCGGCAAGCTCAAGGTCAAAGGCGACATGGGTGCCGCGATGAAGCTGCAGAAGCTCTTCTAGGCACGGCTACTCCTCGAGCTCGACGAGCACAGCACCGCCGGCGACACGGTCGCCCTCCGCAACGTGCACGGCCCGCACGACCGCGTCGTAGGGCGACGTCAGCGGCGTCTCCATCTTCATCGCTTCCAGCACGACGAGCGGCTGGCGCGCACGCACCGAGTCGCCCTCGCCGACCAGGAGGCGGATGACCGTTCCCGGCATCGGTGCGGTGACCGCACTCTGTTCGCCGCCGGGGCCGCGGTGATCCGCGGCGAGTGCGTCGACGTCCGGCGGGGCCGCACTCGGAGCAGACGGGAGATTGAGCCGGAAAGGCCCGCGCCACGGCGCTGCCGGAACGCGCAGCGGCCCAGGCGAAAGGGGCGGGTGCTCCACCAGGAAGGCCGTCGTCGTGTCGCCGGCGCGCACGACGGGATGCGAGACGAGCCAGCGCAGAAATGGCAGGTTCGTCGTGACGCCCTCCACTTCGGTCTCCTGGAGCGCGACGCGCAGCCGCTCGAACGCTTCCTGGCGCGTCGTCCCGTGCGCGATCAGCTTGGCGATCAGGGGGTCGTAGGCCAGACCGATCTCGTCGCCCTCCTCGACGCCGGCGTCGACGCGGATCCCTTCCGGCAGTGTCAGTCGCTCGACACGCCCCGTCTGCGGGAAGAACGTCTTCGGATCCTCTGCGTACAGACGAACCTCGACCGCGTGACCACGGGGATCGGGCCGCACGTCGAGCGCCTCACCCGCCGCGATGCGCAGCTGTGACTGCACGAGGTCGACGCCGGCGACCAGCTCCGTCACCGGGTGCTCGACCTGGATACGGCCGTTGAGCTCGAGAAGCCAGAAATCGCGGCCGTCGACGATGAACTCCGCCGTTCCCGCGCTCGCGTAGCCGATCGCGCGAGCGAACGCAAGTGCGGCATCACTCATGGCGATCCGCAGCGAGGCGTCAACGGCGGGCGACGGTGACTCTTCGAGCACCTTCTGGTGGCGTCGCTGAATCGAGCAGTCACGTTCGCCGAGCGCAATCACATTGTCGTGTGTGTCGGCGAGGAGCTGGATCTCGACGTGACGAGGGCGCTCGACGTAGCGCTCGCAGAAGACGCGGTCGTCCCTGAACGCCGCCTTTGCCTCACGCCGCGCAGCCTCGAGCGCCTCCTCCAGCTCGCCGGCCTCGCGGACGACGCGCATCCCGCGCCCTCCGCCGCCGGCGGCAGCCTTGACGACGAGCGGGAAGCCGATCTCGTCCGCTTCGCCGGCCGGAACGACGGGGACGCCGGCCTCTCGCGCAATTCGCTTTGCCTCGAGCTTGTCCCCGCCGGCGCTGAGAGCCTCCGGCGGCGGTCCGACCCAGATCAGCTCCGCGGCCTGCACCGCCTGCGCGAAGTCAGGGCTCTCGGCCAGGAAGCCGTAGCCCGGATGGATCGCGTCGGCACCGGTCTGCTTCGCGGCGCGGATGTGCTCTTCAGAGGACAGGTAGCTCGCGATCTCGACCACCTCGTCGGCTGAGCGTGCGTGCAGCGAGCCCTTGTCGTCCGGGGCGACCACTGCCACGGTCGCGAGTCCGAGCTCCCTGCACGCTCTGAAAACCCGCAAGGCGATCTCGCCGCGATTCGCGACGAGCAGCTTCTTGATCAAGCCTTCTTTCCCGGGTTGAGCAGGTTCTGCGGATCGAACGCGCGCTTGACGGCGCCGTGCAGCTCGAATGCACGGGGGCCGAGCTGGCGGGCGAGCCAGTTCCGCTTGACGAAACCGACGCCGTGCTCGCCCGAGATCGTCCCGCCGAGTCGCAACGCGAGCTCGAAGAGCTGTTCGGACAGACGCGGCGCAAGCGCGAGTTCCGCCTCGTTGTCCGACGCAAGCATGAACGTCGTGTGCAGGTTGCCGTCGCCCGCGTGACCCCAAGAGCACGCGGGGACACCGAGCCGCCGCCCGATCTCCAGCGACTCCTCGATTGCCTCGCCGAGGCGATCGAGCGGGACCGCGATGTCCTCACTCGCCTTGCCGCCCCGCTGCGCGTCCACGACGAGCGCCAGGCCCTCGCGCCAGCGCCACAACGTTGCGATCTCTCCCGCAGTCTCGGGCGCGTAGAGCGCGAGCGCATCCTCGCCCAGGACCTCGAGCAGTTCCGAGCGGATGCGTCCGGCCTCTTCGATCGAGCCGTCCGCCTCCGCGATCACCGCGAACGCCCCCTCCGGCACCTCACCGGGGAACGTCGTGCCTGCGATGCGCATCGTCTCCGAGTCCAGGTATTCGAGCGCAGAGGCCGGCAGTCCGGTGCCGACGACGCGTTCGATCGCAGCACAACCTGCACGGATGCCGTCGAAGAAGCCGACCACCGGCCAGGCTGCCTCCGGCGCGGGCGTCAGGCGCAGCCAGGCTGCGGTGATGACCCCCAGCGTTCCTTCCGAGCCAATCAGCAGGTGCGTCAGGTCGTAGCCGGCGACGTCCTTGCGCAGGGGGCCACCGAGCCGGATGAGCTCGCCCGGCGGGACGACCACCTCCAGACCGGTCACCCAGACGCCCGTGACGCCGTATTTGAAGGCGTGCGGCCCGCCGGCGTTCGTGGCGATGTTGCCCCCGATCTGTGACTGCTCGGCCGCCCCGGGGTCCGGTGGAAACAGGAGCCCACCCTCGCGTGCGATGCGCCGCAGGTCGCCGGTGCGAAGGCCCGCCTCGACGTGGATGCGCCAGAGGAGCGGGTCGAACGAACGCACCCGGTCGAGCCGCTCCAGCGAGAGGACGACGCCGCCGTCGAGCGGCACCGCACCGGCCGCGTAGCCGGTTCCGCCGCCTCGGGGGACGATCGCTACGCCGTGGGAGTAGCACCAGGCGACGACCTCGGCAACCTCTTCGGCCGTGTGCGGCAGCGCGACCGCGTCAGCGCGACCGCGCAATCCCCGCGCCTCTGTCTGGTCGGTGAGGTAAGCGGCGCTCGGAGCGATGATCTCGGCGGCAACCGCCGTGCGGAGCTCACGCTCGACGGACGCGACTGCGCTCATGTGAGCGCGCGCTCCAACTCGCGGTGCCCATCTTGCAGGACGGGCTCGCCGTGCGAGACCAGCACCATCTCGATCGGCAGGTCGAGCAGCTGTGTGCGCAGCGCCTCGCGCAGGTCAGCCTGCGTGTACCCCTCCAGGTAGCGCAGCCACGACTCCGGGCACATGCGCAGACCCGGCGGATGGTCGCCAAGGATCCGATCGCCGGGAACGAGCGCCGCGTGCTCCGGGATCCAGAAGATCGTCTCACCGGCGCCCCGAATCTCGATCGCCTCGACGCCATTCGGCGCGCTCCTCGAGGCCGAGTACCGCTTGGCGAGCTCGTCCCCGCTGCGGCCGTGCCACTGAACCGTCGTGAGGATCGCGACGCGGGGGTTCGAGTCCACGAGTCCGTCCAGTCCCGAGTAGTCGCCGTCCACCAGCAGGGGATCGATCAGGACTAGCGTGTTCGCGGCCGCGTAGGCGACGCAGCCCACGTCGCGCTCCCAATCGGCGGGATCGTCCTCCTCCTGCGCCGGCTCCCAGCCCGGGTGCGGCGCTGTCCAGCGCCACAAACCTTGCGCCAACTCCTGCAGCTCCACGCCCTGAGCGTAGATCATGTCCACATGGAGCCCGTTCGCTCGGGAATCCTGTCGACCGCCCGAGCGAGATCGCAGCCAGCTGCAAGCCGCTGCCCCCTCGGTCAGGCGCGGAACGCCAGATGCTCGCGGCGACCGCTAGCGCTCGACCGCACGATCGCCTCGCCGATCTCTGACGCGCGATAGCCGTCCTCGAACGTCGCGCCGTGCGGCGCGATGTCGCTGCCGTCGGCGATCGAACGCAGAAGGTGATGCACCTCGTGCACGAAGGTATCTCCCCAGCCGACGATGTGCCCAGGAGGCCACCAGAACTCCATGAACGGATGGTTCGCCTCCGTCACGAGCACCGTCCTGAAGCCGCGCGCGCGGTCCTCGCCGTCGAGAAAGACCTGCAGCTCGTTCATGCGCTCCATGTCGAAGTAGAGCGAGCCGCGGGAGCCGTTGATCTCCCACTGAAACGCGTTGCGCCGTCCGAGCGCTAGGCGCGTCGACTCGATCGTTCCGACCGCGCCCCTCTCGAACTCGACAGCCGCCTCGATCGCGTCGTCGACCCTGCGACCGCTCACGAATGTCTTCACGATGCCGGCGACCGAACTGAACTCGCCGACCAGGTAGCGCGCGAGGTCGATCACGTGCGTACCGAGATCGCCGAGCGCGCCGGATCCCGCCTGGTCCGGATCGAAGCGCCACGTGTCGAGCGTCGGGTCGTCGCCCCAATCCTGCAGGTAACGGCCGCGGAAGTGGCGGAGCTCTCCGAGTGCGCCCTCGTCGATCAACTCGCGCGCGAGCCGCACCGCGGGGACGAAGCGGTAGTTGAACCCGCAGAGATGCTTGACGCCGGTCGCGGCGACGCGGCGCCACACCTCGTGGCTTTCGTCGGCCGTGCGCCCGAGGGGCTTCTCGCAGAGGACGTGCTTGCCCGCTTCGGCGGCGGCGATCGTCGGCTCGGCATGTAGCGAGTTCGGGCCGCCGTTGTCGAAAAGCCCGATCCGCTCGTCCGTGACGATGTCGTGCCAGTCGGTCGTCCACCCCTCGTAGCCATATCGGCGCGCCGCCGCGGCGACCGCATCCTGGTTGCGCCCGGCGATTGCGACGAGCCGTGGCACGAGTGGGGGCGGCCACGCCATGTACTCGAGCTTGCGGAACGCGTTCGAATGCGCCTTCCCCATGAACGCGTACCCGAGCATGCCAACGCCGATCTCTGCCATTGCGCGATAGTACTCAGGTCATGGGTCACGTCGTGACCAAGGAAGAAGCACGCGAGCGGGCGGCGGCTATGCTCGTCGAGGCCGGCATCGTGCTGGCGCCGCATGAGCGCGAGAACATCGAGATCGCGGACTTCGGTCTGGGCCGGCTCGACGAAATCGGGCTGCAGATCGTCGTCTACGTGAACACCGATCGCGTGTGCGCGAAAGAGCTCGTGCTGTTCCCGCACCAGCGTTGCCCCGAGCATCGGCACCCGCCAGTCGAGGGCCAGCCGGGCAAGGAGGAGACGTTCCGCGTCCGCCGCGGTGCCGTGCACCTGCAGGTCGAGGGCGCAGGCGAGATTGTGCTAGGGCCGGGCGAGCAATACACGATCCCGCCGAACACGCTGCACTGGTTCGAGGCGGGCGACAAGGGCGCGATCGTCTCCGAGTTCTCGACGACGAGCCGCGACGCTCTCGACGTCTTCACGGACCCTCGGATCGTGCGTTAGCGACAGCTGGCAGCACCGGCGAGGCGTAACCCGCCGTGACGTACGCGCGGGGTGGCCTAAGCAGCGGCGAGGCGCCGATAATCGCCGTCCACGTCGACCACAAGCTTCGCCCTGTCGTGCATCTGAACGGTCGCGATGCGCATCGACCGATCCTGCCACGTCCAGTACAGTCGACGGCGTGACTGAAACACCGGTCGACGCCCTCCGCCGACGGGCCCGTACCGGACTGCTCGAGAGCGCCGAGCGTGCGCCTGCGCGCGCGCACTTCCGGGCCATGGGCGTCGACCCGGCGCGGCTCGGCGGACCGATCATCGGCGTCGCGTCAACGTGGACGGGAACAATGCCTTGCAACCTGAACCAGCGCGAGCTCGCCGACCGCGTAGGCGAGGGCGTGTCCGCGGCGGGCGGCCTTGCGCTTGGCTTCAACACGATCGCGGTTTCCGACAACCAGTCGCAGGGGACCCCCGGTATGCGGGCGTCGCTGATCTCGCGCGAGGTGATCGCCGACTCAATCGAGCTGATGGTTCATGCGCACGATTTCGACGGGCTCGTGTGTGTTGTCGGTTGCGACAAGACGGTGCCTGCCGCGCTGATGGCACTGGCGCGCGTGGACAAGCCCGCGGTCCTCGTCTACAACGGCCCGATGCGCGCCGGGCGCTGGCGCGAACGCGAGGTGACGATCCAGGACGTGTGGGAGGCGGTGGGGGCCGAGGAACGCGGGCTCATGCCGCGTGAGGACCTCGACGAGCTCGAGCGCTTCGCTTGCCCGGGCGCGGGCACGTGTGCAGGACACTTCACCGCGAACACGATGGCCGTCGCGATCGACTGCCTGGGAATCGCGCGCATCGGGGATGCGCTCGTGCCGGCGGACGAGCACGAGCTGAAGGGCGAGGCCGCAGCCCGAGCCGGCGCGCTTGCCGTGCACCTCGTCGAACAAGGCGTGACAGCACGCCGTTTCCTCGGCCGGCGCGCGCTCCTGAACGCTATGGCCGGTATCGCCGCAACAGGCGGCTCGACGAACGGCGTGCTTCACCTGCTCGCGATTGCCCACGAGGCGAGAGTGCCGCTGGCGCTCGAGGAGTTGACAGGCGTCGCGAGCCGCACGCCCGTGATCGCGAACCTCGCGCCCTCAGGCCGCTGGATGGCGGAGGACCTCCACCGCGCGGGCGGCTCGCGCACCGTGATCCGCGAGCTCGTGCGCGGCGGGTACGTGGACGGCGAGGCACCGACCGTCGAGGGCAGGACGCTCGCGGACGCGACAGTGGACGCGCCGCAGCCGGACGGCGAAGTCGTCTACACACTGGAGGAGCCGTTCAGGCCGAGCGGCGCATTGCATGCGCTGCGCGGCAACCTTGCGCCCGAGGGCAGCCTCGTCAAGGTTTCCGGGACGACGCGCCGTTCGCATCGCGGCCCTGCGCGGGTGTTCGAGAGCGAGGAGGCGTGTACCGACGGCGTGCGCGCAGGCCTCGTCGCGGAGGGCGACGTGCTCGTCGTACGCTACGAGGGTCCCGCGGGCGGGCCGGGTATGCGCGAGATGCTGAGCGTCACGGCGTCCGTGATCGGAGCCGGCATCGGCGAGTCCGTCGTACTCGTCACCGACGGCCGCTTTTCCGGCGCGACCCGCGGGCTGATGGTCGGGCACGTCGCGCCCGAGGCCGCACGCGGGGGACCGCTTGCGGTTGTACAAGACGGTGATGTGATCGCAATCGACGTGGACGAGGGCACGCTCATCGTGGAGCTCGACGACCGTGAGCTGGCAGAGCGCCTCGTCGGATGGCAGCCCCCTCCTCCGCGCTATGACGTTGGTGTGTTCGCGCGCTACCGGGCGCTCGTGTCTTCCGCGTCTGACGGCGCCGTCCTCGTCCCGCCCGCGTGAAAGACGTGTGCGGGGCAGCCCGGCGAGTCGGCCCACGAGCTGCGCGCGCGGCAGCCGCTGGGCCTTCTGGGACTCTTGAGGAGATCGCGGAGGCGGTCGCCTATCTCGCCTCCGATGCAGCGAGCTTCGTGACGGGGAGCGTCTTCGTGATCGATAGCGGACTCACGGCGGCTTAGGTGCTGGCACTCGTCACGCAGCCGGGTCACACGCACACAACACGCATCGAAGACGTTCCGGCCGTGGAGGCACGCGAGGGAGAAGTGCTCGTCCGCACTCTCGAGGTGGGCGTGTGCGGCACCGACCGCGAGATCTCGGAAGGCCTGTTCGGGATCGCACCTGAGGACGAGCCGCTGCTCGTGCTCGGCCACGAGGCGCTGGCCGTCGTCGAGCGAAATGGCTACGGCTTCACGCGCGGCCAGCTTGTCACCGCGACTGTCCGCCGCTCGTGCGGCCATTGCATCGCGTGCGCGGAGGACTCGCCGGACTCGTGTCTGACCGGCGACTACAGCGAGCGCGGGATTACACGCCTGCACGGCTACGCCCGTGAGCTCGTCGCAGAGGATCCGGAGAAACTGGTCGCAATTCCGAAATCGCTCGGCCGCCTCGGCGTGCTCGCGGAGCCGACGTCGATCTGCGAGCGCGCGCTCCGACATGCTCGGGTGATCGGCGGCCGGCAGCCGTGGCAGCTCGAGCGCGCGCTGGTCATCGGCGCAGGCGCGATCGGCCTGCTGATGACGTACCTCCTGCGTCTCGCGGACGTGGAAGTGTGGACGGCGTCGCTCGAGCCTGAGAACGAGCTCGTCGAACAGTCCGGCGCGCGCTACGCCTCGACGCACGACAACGAGCTGTCGGAGCTCGGGAAGTTCGACCTCGTGGTCGAGGCGGCCGGCAACGCACAGTTGATGGCGCAGACGCTGGGCCTGCTCCGCCGGAGCGGAGTCGCGTGCCTGCTTGGGATCGACCCGCGTGACCAGACGGTCGAGCTCGACGGCCCGGTGCTGGGCGTGGACACGATCCTCGAGAACCGCGTTCTCTTTGGAAGCGTCAACGCGCGCCGCCAGGACTGGCTGGCCGCGGTCGATGATCTCGACCGAGTGCGCGAGCGCTGGCCGGAAGCGCTGCAGCAATTCGTCACGCTCCGCGTCCCGCTCGAACGCTTCCCGGAGGCCTTCGAACATCGCGGCGGCAAGGCGACGCTCGTTCTCTCGGACTAGTACCGGATCAGAAGGAAAGGCCTGCGGCCTCGAGTGCCTGCCGCGCGAGCGCTTCGTCGACCTCGCCTGGCAAGCCGCTCACGCCGACGGCACCCACCCGTGCCTCGCCCTCGAACGCGGCGAGCCCGCCGAGGAAGAACGTGAAGAACGGGTCGAAGCTCTCGCGCTCGACAGCGTCCTCGCGCACCTTCTCCGCCAGCTCTCTGGTCGAACGCGCGTCGCTCCGCGCGGCGGTGTACGCCTTCCGCTGCGCGTTCAGGCGCGTGTCGGGTGCCGCGCCGTCCATCGTCGCGGCTGCGACGAGCTCGCCGTGCGTGTCCGCGATGAAAACCGAGACCGGGCTGGGCGCCTCCCGCACCACGAAATCCACGATCGCCTGTGCGTCCTCGAGCTTCACGAGGCGATTCTACGGGCCACTCCTCTTCGAGCCAGACGACCAGCCATCCGCGGAATATCGATCTTCGAGCCCGGCTGGCGGCGTAGAGGCGAAACGTGCTGTAGTTCAACTCCATGCGCGTCGACGTCGCCCGCTTCGCACGGCGAGTCTTGGTCCTGGTGGGTGTCTCGTGCCTCCCCGCCTTGGCTCTCACAGCCCCCTCAGGCTGGCCCTCTGCGGCAAACGTTGCGAGTCACGCCTCGAGCTCCGGCTTCGAGGGGATTCGCTTGGAGAACGTCGCCGGTCGCGTCGGACTCAACTTCCGTCAAGGTGCGTTTCGCTTCGGTGTCTCGCCCGACCCGGCGGCGATGACCGGAGGCGGGCTGTGTGCTCTCGACTACAACAACGACGGCTGGCTCGATCTGTTCGTCGTGAACTCGTTCTCGGAGGCAGACTTCGGCCACTGGCGGAAGCGCGGTGGACTCCCACGAAGCGCGCTGTTCAGGAACACGAAGGGTCGGTTCACAGACGTGAGCCGAGGGTCGAAGGCGGGCCTCGCGACACGCGGCGAAGGCTGCGTGGCGGCCGACCTGAACTCGGACGGCCGCACCGATCTCTACATTTCGACTGCGGGCTACGACAAGCTGCTCTGGAACAACGGCGACGGTACGTTCACGGAAGGCGCCCGCGCGGCGGGAATCCGTAGCTACGGATGGCACGCGGGAGCCGCGGTCGGAGACGTGAACGGCGACGGCCGGCCCGACCTGTTCGTCGCGGGCTACGCCGACACCAACGTTCCCGTTCCCGGCTCCGCTGCGGGGTTCCCGAACAACGTCTCCGGCGTCCGCGATCTCGTCTACCTCAATGTCGCGCGCGACCGCAATGGACATTCGAAGTTTCGCGAGGTCGGCGTCCAGGCAGGCCTCGAGGCCGCGCGGTTCGATCACAGCCTCGGTGCAGTCTTCTCCGATTTCGACGGCGATGGGCGGCTCGATCTCTACGTCGCCAACGACGGTGACCCGAACCGGCTGTACCAGAACGTCGCCTGGCCGGGCGGGAGGAAGGCCGATCCGGCGGGGCTCGGCTTCCGCTTCGAGGAGCGCGCAGCCATTGCGGGCGTGGCCGACCCGAATGCCGGGATGGGTGTCGCGGCTGCGGACTTCAACGGTGACGGGCGCACCGACTTATTCGTCTCGAACTCGCGCGGCCAGGGCCATGCGGTCTACACCGCGCGCCAGCCCCTCGCGTCCGGATCGTCGTTCAACGACGTCCGAGCGGCGTTCGCGCCGGCGTTCGGCAACACATTCACCGGCTGGGGCGCTTCCTGGGTCGACCTCGACCTGGACGGCGATCCCGACCTCGTGCTCACTAACGGCGGAATCCCGGTGACCAATCTCGCTCGGGACGCAGAGCCGATCCAGGTGCTCGAGAACATGGGCGCACCCCCGGGGTCTGCACCCCAATTCACGGACGGGACCGCACTCGTCGGCGGGAACGACCTTCCCCGCGTCGTCGGCCGTGGCCTCACGACGGCCGACTTCGACAACGACGGCCGTATGGACATCGCCATCAATACGATCGGGGGGAAGCTGGAGCTCTTGCGGCCGACGGGAGCCGTCGGCCACTGGCTCGCGGTGCGGCTCGCCAGGTTCTCGCCCGGAGCGGTCGTCACTGCGGTTCTCCCGGACGGTCGCCGGCTGGTACGCGAGGTGCAGGCAGGGTCGAGCTACCTGTCATCGCAGGACCCTCGGGTGCACTTCGGACTCGGCGCGGCGACGAGCGTGAGTCAGCTCATCGTTCGCTACCCGAGCGGCCACATCGTGCAACAGAACAACGTTCCGGCCGACCGCATCGTCTTCTTCAGCCGCCAAACGCGGAGCGCGACCCATGCAAGATCGACCGCGCTCGCACGGCCAGGTCGGAGTCAGCGCCTCTCCGAGACTGCGCCGTACCTGATCGACGGGTGTACGCGGACCGACCTGCAGGGGCGCTCGGTCACGCGCGTGTGGGACGAGGCCATGCTCGACGCCATCAGGCGGGACCTGCCGGCGCCGACCACCCACGCGCGGAACCTCTTCCACGTCTCGGCCGCGATGTGGGATGCCTGGGCGGCCTACGACCCGACGGCGGACGGCTACTTCGTCACCGAGAAG
>Ga0209887_1000511_pt1 | contig 11672 bp, 11 predicted proteins | sample GWRWN1_30_40_FD_187230 | JGI IMG/M metagenome (GOLD analysis project Ga0209887, IMG submission 187230) | Riverbed sediment microbial communities from areas with no vegetation in Columbia River, Washington, USA - GW-RW N1_30_40 (SPAdes)... | ecosystem: Environmental > Aquatic > Freshwater > River...
GCTCCTACTCTTCGGCGTCGCGCTGGTGCTCGTCGCGGGCTCGGTCGCCATCGCGGTCATCTACGACTCGGTTGCCTGACCGCTACAGGGCGTTCCTGGCGGTTCCCGACGAAACGCCGGGCGGGATCTCGCTCGCCGTCAAGGACCTGATCGACACCGCGGGGCTCGTGACGACCTACGGCTCGGCGATCTTCCGCGACCACGTCCCCGAGCGAACGGCGAACGCAGTGACCCGGCTCGAGGAGGCCGGCTATGGGATCGTCGGCAAGACGAACCTGCACGAGTTCGCCTACGGGATCACGTCGGACAACCCCCACTTCGGCGCGGTCGTCAACCCGCTGGACGCCGGCCGGATCCCGGGCGGCTCGAGCGGGGGCAACGGCGCCGCCCTGGCCGCAGGGCTCTGCGAGGCCGCGCTCGGGACGGACAGCGCAGGCTCGATCCGGCTCCTGCCGGAGCGCTACCGCGAGACCCGAAGCGTCGGGATGCTGGCCCTGAGCGATCTGGAAGGCGGTGCGGTCCGCCTCGCTGAAGACCTCCACGAGCGCCTTGAGCGGCTCGGTGTGTACCGACGCGAGCAGCGACCCTGGCTGCCGCACGTCACGGTGCTGCGCTTCCGGGAGCGGCCGCGCCTGCAACCGCCGCTGCCCGACCTCGGGGAGTTCGTGCCGTCCGACGCCGCTGCCTACCATTCGGTGCTGCGGTCCAGCGGGGCGCAGTATGTCGTCGTCGAATCGTTTGCCCTAGGAGGTTGATGTCAGTGGATCGCGAGCAAGCTCTGGACGTCGCTCTCGGCCAGATCGAGCGGCAGTTCGGCAAGGGTGCCGTGATGAAGATGAACGACCGCGCGGCCGTGTCGATCGGTGCCGTCTCGACCGGCTCGCTCGCGCTCGACCTGGCGCTCGGGGTCGGCGGCCTTCCGCGCGGCCGGGTCGTCGAGATCTTCGGCCCGGAGTCGTCCGGCAAAACGACGCTCGTCTACCACGTCATCGCCGAGGCGCAGCGGCGAGGTGGCATCGCCGCGTTCATCGACGCCGAGCACGCGATGGATCCGGCGTACGCGAAACGGATCGGCGTCAACATCGACGACCTGCTCGTCTCGCAGCCCGACACCGGGGAGCAGGCCCTCGAGATCACGGAACTCCTGATCCGCTCCGGTGCGCTCGACGTCGTCGCGGTCGACTCCGTCGCCGCGCTGACGCCGAAGGCGGAGATCGAGGGCGAGATGGGCGACTCGCACGTCGGCCTCCAGGCGCGGCTGATGAGTCAGGCGTTGCGCAAGCTCGCCGGCACCCTCAACCGCACCGACACCATCTGCCTCTTCACGAATCAGCTGCGCGAGAAGATCGGGGTAATGTTTGGGTCCCCGGAAGTCACACCGGGGGGCCGGGCGCTGAAGTTCTACTCCTCCGTGCGCCTGGACATGCGCCGCATCGAGACGCTGAAGGAAGGCGTGGAGGCGATCGGCAACCGCGTGCGCGTGAAGGTCGTGAAGAACAAAGTCGCGCCGCCGTTCAAGCAGGCCGAGTTCGACATCATCTACGGCTCGGGCATCTCGTGGGAAGGCACGGTGCTGGATGTCGGGCTCGAGCGGAAGGTGGTGCAGAAGTCCGGCTCGTACTTCAGCCTCGGCGACGAGCGACTCGGCCAGGGCCGGCAGAACGCGACCGCATTCCTGCGCGAGCACCCGGACGTCTGCCAGGCGATCCTCGGTCGCATCCAGGCCGAGGTCGGTCCCGAGCAGGTCGTCTCCGCCCGCCTGCTGCCCGCCGCTACGGAGGCGGTAGCAGGGGAACAGAACGGCAAGGTCAAGGAGGAGCCGGTCGAGAAGGCCGCTGCGAAGTAGTGCCGACAATCACTGCGCTGCGCGACGATCGGCGCGGACGAGTCGCGGTCGAGCTTGACGGAGCGCCGTGGCGAAGCGTCCCGGTGGATGTGGTCGTGCGCGCGGGACTCGCTGAAGGACGTGCGCTCGATCGCGCCGCGCTGCGCCTGCTCCGACGCGAGCTGCGCCGCGCTGAGGCGCTCGGGGTGGCAGGCCGGGCGCTGCGGGCGCGCGATCTGCCCGAGCGGAGGCTCGCGGAGCGTCTGGAGGCGGCCGGAATCGCTCCGAGGGTCGCACAGGAATCACTGGAGGCTCTGGCCGGCGCCGGCCTCGTGGACGACGCACGCTTTGCCCGCAGCCGCGCCGAAGGCCTGGCCTGCCGGGGTTACGGTGACGCGGCGATTCGGGACGACCTCGAGCGGCAGGGAGTGCCGTCCGAGCTGCTGGCGGCGGCGCTGGCGGAGCTCGAGCCGGAGCTCGAACGTGCGCGCAGGCTCCTCGAACGGCGCGGGCCGGGGGCGACGACGGGTCGCTACCTCGCCTCCAAAGGGTTCGGCGCGGACAGCGTCGAGCTCGCCGGCCAGGCGGACTTTGCAAATGACCCTGACCGGGGATAGGATGCGGGGTGCCTCATCCGACGTTTTGCCTGCACAGCAAGGTTTTCCGAATCGCAACTGAAATCTCGAGAGTCGTGTCAACCACCAACCAGCCCGACACCGAAAGGCTTTTGACAGCGGCGACCTAGCCAACCGCTTCCCGAGCCGCGGTGTTGGCTCGCTTCATCGATTCGGAACTCCCGTGCCGACCGGAACGCCGGGTAGGGCACCGCGGTTAGTGCCGCGGACAACGAACCCAGGAGTTGCCCATGCTGGTCGCCATCGGGATACTGATCGGCCTCGTCCTCGGGGGACTCGCAGGGGCCATTGCCGTCGGTGCCCTCGGCAAGTCACGGCTTGGGGCTGCGCGCCAGCAGCGCAAACAGATGATCGAGGAGGCCGCTCGCGAGGCCGACACATTGCGCCGCGAGGCCCAGATCACCGCCAGAGAGGAGGCGGTCAAGCTCCGCGCCGAGATCGACCAGGAGGTGGTTGAGCACCGCTCCAGGATCGTGAAGGTCGAGGAGCGTGTGCTCACAAAGGAAGAGGAGATCGACGCGAAGCTGACGGAGATGACGCGCCGCGAGCAGGGGCTCGCCGACCGTGAGACGCACCTGCGCCAGCTTCAGGACCAGCACAAGCAGGCGAGGGAGCAGCAGCTGTCCGAGCTCGAGCGGATCTCCGGTATGACCGTGAACGAGGCGAAGCTCAGTTTGCTCGAGCGCTCAGAGGACCTCGTCCGGCACGAGCTCGCGCGTCGCGTTCGGCAGATGGAGGAAGAGGCGCGAACCGAGGCGAAGCGCCGCGCCCGCAACCTCGTCGCGGACGCGCTCCAGCGCGTCGCGGCTAGCCATGCCGCCGAGACGACCGTGTCGGTGATCGAGCTTCCCTCCGACGACATGAAGGGCCGCATCATCGGCCGCGAGGGCCGCAACATCCGTGCGCTCGAGCATCTGACCGGCGTCGACTTCATCATCGACGACACGCCGCAGGCCGTGGTGCTGTCCTCGTTCGACGGTATCCGTCGCGAGGTCGCGAAGCTGACGCTGTCGAAGCTGATCGAGGACGGCCGGATCCACCCGGCGCGGATCGAGGACACCTACTACGCCTCGAAGGCGGAGATCGAGGACCACATCGCCCTGGCCGGGGCACAGGCCGTCTTCGAGGCGAACTGCGGCGAGTTCCACGAGGAGCTTGTGAAGATTCTCGGCCGCCTGCGCTACCGCACGAGCTATGGCCAGAACGTCCTCAAGCACACGCTCGAAGTCGTCCATCTCGCCGGGATCATGGCCTCGGAAATCGGCGCCAGCGTGAAGGTGACGAAGCGCGCGGCGGTCCTCCACGACGTCGGCAAGGCGATGACGCACGAGATCGAGGGCTCGCACGCGTCGATCTCGGCGCAGCTGGCGCGCCGGTACGGCGAGTCGCAGCACGTCGTGCATGCGATCGAGGCCCACCACTACGAGGTCGAGCCGCAGACGGTGGAAGCGGTGCTGCTGATCGCTGCCGATGCGATCTCGGCTTCACGTCCGGGCGCGCGCGGCGAAAGCCTCGAGCACTACATCAAGCGGCTCGAGTCGCTCGAGGAGCTTGCGGCGCAGAAGCCCGGCGTCGAGAAGGTGTACGCCCTGCAGGCAGGGCGCGAGATTCGCGTGATCGTCCGGCCCGGGGACGTCGACGACGACGGCGCGGTCCTCCTCTCGCACGAGATCGCGCGCGAGATCGAGGACCAGCTCGAGTATCCGGGACAGGTGAAGGTGACCGTGATCCGCGAGAGCCGTGCCGTGGACGTTGCCCGCAACGTCGCGAACGGCGGCCAGCAGCAGCACGAGACGGTCGTGCCCGCAGCCGAGCCACAGGTCCAGCCGGATCAGGCGGCCTAGCTAGGTTCGCTTCGCGAACGCGGCCGTCGCGCCCAGGCCGACGTAGACGAGGCCCGACCCGTAGCGAAGCGCACTGGCTCGACGCCGGAGCACGCTCGCAGCCGTACCTGCGGCCAGCGCATAGACGGAATCGCTGAGCAGTCCGAGGGCGACGAAGGCGAGGCCGAGCACGAGGGCCTGGGACCAGACTGCGCCGCGGTCGGCGTCGACGAACTGCGGCAGGAAGGCGAGGAAGAAGAGAGCCGTCTTCGGGTTGAGGACATTCACAACCGCCCCGCGGGCACATGCCCGGCGAAGCGGCTCGGCTCTGCGCTTCCCGGCGACCGGTGGAGTCCGCTCGAGCAGCTTGCGGAGCCCGAGATAGATGAGGTAGGCCGCTCCGGCGTACTTCACGATGCTGAACGCCACGGCTGAGGTGACGATCAACGCCGAGAGGCCTACGGTTGCCGCTACGACGTGCACGAGTGTGCCCAGGTGGATCCCGGCGACCGACGCAAGTCCCACTCGGCGCCCCTGCTCGGCGCTCTGCACCACGATGTAGAGCACGGCGGGCCCGGGAATCGCAAGGAGCGCCAGGGCAGCCAGGCAGAAGAACCAGACCTGGGTCGAGTCCGGGAAGACCACGGGTACCATTCTGGCCCGTGCGCCGGTACCACGTCACGACGTTCGGCTGCCAGATGAACGCTCACGACAGCGAGCGCATCAAAGGGATGCTCGAGGAGCTCGGGCTCGGCGAGGCCACGAGTCAGGCGGAGGCGGACGTGCTCGTCTTCAACACCTGCACCATTCGGGAGAAGCCGGACACGAAATTCGCGGCCCACCTCGCCCAGGCTGCAGCGCTGAAGCAGCGCGACCCGGACAAGGTGATCGCGGTCGGCGGCTGCTACGCCGAGGCGCAGCGCGAGCGGCTCTTTCAGCTCTACCCGTACGTCGACGTCGCGTTCGGGCCGGGGTCGATCCCGCACCTGGGGGAGTGGCTGGGCGCCGGCGGTCTCGGCGTCTCGCGCGGGCGCTTCGGCCTCGACGACCGAAGCTTCGCCGGCGAGCTCCCGATGCACCGGGAGCGGGCATACCAGGGGTGGGTCCAGATCTCGATGGGCTGCAACTCGAAGTGTGCGTACTGCATCGTTCCCGCAGTGCGGGGAAGGGAGGTGAGCCGGCGGCCCGGCGACGTCATCGCCGAGATGACTCGGCTGGCGGCGCAGGGCGTCCGAGAGGTGACACTGCTCGGGCAGAACGTGAACTCGTGGGGACGCGATCTCGCGCCCGACCTGGTCACCGAGTTCGGCGAGCTGCTGCGAGCGTGTGACGCGGTCGAAGGCATCGAGCGGATCCGCTTCACGAGCCCACACCCGAAGGACTTCCGGCGCCCGGTGATCGAGGCGATGGCCGAGTGCAGCGCCGTCTGCGAGCACGCCCACCTGCCGCTGCAGTCCGGCTCGACCCGCATCCTGAAGGCCATGCGCCGCACCTACAGCCGGGAGCGCTACTTCCGCCTGGTCGACGAGCTGAGGGCCGCGATCCCCGATCTCGCGCTGACAACCGACCTGATCGTCGGCTTCCCGGGCGAGACCGACGACGACTTTCACGAGACGCTCGAGGCGGTCGCAGAGGCCGGGTTCGACGGTGCGTTCACGTTCGTGTACTCGCCGCGCGCGGGGACCGAGGCGGCCGTGATGCCGGACCAGATTCCGGACGAGTTGAAGCGCGAACGCATCGAGACGCTGATCGACGCCGTCCAGAAGGCGGCCGCGGCGCGGAATGCCGAGCGCATCGGTCGGGTCGAGGAAGTGCTGGTCGAGGGCGCGAGCCGAACCGACCCGGCGCTTCGGCGCGGGCGGACACGACGCAACACGACCGTCAACTTCGCGGGGGCAGCGGACGCCGGCGAGCTCGTCGACGTGTGCATCGAGGCGGCGAGCTCGACCACGCTGCGCGGAACTCAAGCGGTGCCGGTCGCGGCATAGTGGCCCTCCCGGCCCCGTCCACCGGCGCCTCGCCCGCCAGCACGCGGCGCGATGCCGCGTCCTCAGTCGCGCGCGTAGCTTTGGCTACGCACGCTCCCTGCGTCCTTGCCTCGCTTGGTGACGGCGACCCAGGCATCCGGCAACGGAGCCGGAAGGACCACTAGATGCGCATCCTCGTCACCGGCTCGAGCGGGCAGATCGGCACGAACCTCGCGCTCCATCTTGCGCGCCACGGCCACGACGTGTTCGGCGTCGACAAGCGCCTGAACACGTGGACCGACGACTTTCGCTACTTGCTCCAGGATCTGTCCGGGCACTACCCGTCGTTCCCGGGCGGGATCGGCGGTGTCGAGTACCCGCAGGTTGACCTCGTCGTCCATCTCGCAGCGCACGCGAAGGTCCACCAGCTCGTGCGGCAACCGCATCGCGCGCTCGAGAACTCGATCATGACGTTCAACGTCCTCGAGTTCTGCCGCCAGCAGAACTTGCCGATCGTCTTCTCTTCGAGTCGCGAGGTCTATGGGGACGTGCACCGGTTCGCGGAGGAAGAGGCGAGCGAAGCGAGCGCGGACTTCGCCTACACGGAGTCCACCTACTCGGCGTCGAAGATCGCGGGCGAGGCGCTCATCTACTCCTACGCCCGCTGCTATGGGCTGCGCTACCTCGTCTTTCGCTTCTCCAACGTGTACGGGCGCTACGACAACGACCTGGCGCGCATGGTGCGCGTGCTCCCGCTCTTCATCCACACGATGCTTCGCGACGAGCCGGTCACGGTCTTCGGGCAGGAGAAGACGCTCGACTTCACCTACGTCGACGACTGCATCGACGGGATCACGCGCGGAATCGAGGCCCTCGGCGAAGGACGGGTCGTGAACGAGACGATCAACCTCGCCTTCGGCCGTGGCAACTCCCTCGTGCATGCCGCGGAGCTGATCGCGGACGAGCTCGGCGTCGAGCCGAGGATCGCGCTGGCGCCGTCCCTCCTCGGCGAGGTGACCCACTACATCGCCGATCTGACGAAGGCGCGCGACCTGCTCGGATACGAGCCGGCCGTGCCGCTGGAGGAGGGGATCCCGCGTGCGGTCGCGTGGTTCAAGGAGCACCGTGCTGCGCACCCGCAAGAGGACGCGCCGCTGCCGGAGGACACGCTCTTTCCTCAGGACGCCGGGATCGGCTGGAAATCTGCAGTCGAAGCATCTCCCTAGCGTTCTCGCGCTCTTTGGGCCGACTGCGTCGGGCAAGACGGCAGTCGCAGAAGCCGTCGCCGACCGTGTGGGCGGAGAGGTCATCTCGGCCGACTCGATGCAGGCGTACGAAGGCTTGCCGATTCTCACTGCCCAGCCGGAGCGGCCGACCCGGCTCGTCGGCATCTGGCCGCTCTCCCACGAAGGTTCCGTGGCGGAGTACGCGGAGCGTGCGCACGCCGCGGTCGACGAGCTGCTGGCAGCCGGACGAACGCCCGTCCTCGCCGGCGGCACGGGCCTGTACCTTCGTGCCGCCCTCGCCGAGCTCGAGCTACCGCCGGCGCCGGCGGTCGAGCAGCGGCGGCGGTGGGAACGCGCCTATGACCGTTTGGGGCCGGAGCGCGCGTATGCCGTTCTCGTCGAGCGGGATCCCGAGGCGGCTGCGCGGCTGCATCAGAACGACAGGCGTCGCGTCGTCCGGGCGCTCGAGCTCACCGAGCTCGGATCTTCGCTGCAGCCGAGATCAGATCGGCTGTGGCGGCCGGAAGCGCGCCATCCGACGACGATCTTCGGGCTCGACGTCCCGCGTGACGTGCTGGTCGAGCGGATCGAGCGTCGAGCCCGTGGGATGTTCGAGGCCGGCGTCGTCGAGGAGGCCCAGGCGGCACTCGCAGGCCCGATCTCGACCACGGCGATCCATGCGCTCGGCCTCCGCGACGTCGCCGAGCTCCCGCGCGAGGAGGCACTCGAGGCGCTCATCGTCCGCACACGCCGCTACGCGGCTTACCAGCGGAAGTGGATGCGGCGCATTCCCGGCCTTGTTAGCGTCAATGCCGAACGCCCGGCGAACGCGATCGCGAATGAGATTGTCGAAGTGGCAAGCGCTCGGCAACGACTACCTGCTGGTCGAGCAGGCTGATCTCGCCGAGCCGCTGACTCCGGACCGAGTGCGGCGCCTCTGCGACTACCACTACGGCGTCGGCTCTGACGGGCTGCTCGAGGTCGTGTCGAGGGACGGTGCTAGTGCGGAGCTGCGCATCTGGAACCCCGACGGTTCGACGGCCGAGCTGTCCGGGAACGGTGCGCGCATCGTCGCCGCCTGGCTCGCACGCACGTCGAGCGCGGACCGCGTGAGACTGCACGTCGGCAAACTCACCGTCGAAGGGGTCGTTCGCAGCGACGGCGACGTCGAGCTCGACGTCGGCCACGTTGAGGTCGGGGAACCGGAGACGCTCGACCTCGGGGACGAGCGAGTGGAGTTCACGCCGGTGTCCGTTGGGAACCCTCACGCGGTTGTCCGTCGCGAGCCGGAGCGTGGCGAGCTCCGCCGTCTCGGGCCGCGCATCGAGCGCCACTCGCGTTTTGCCGAGCGGACGAACGTCCAGCTCGTGCGCGTCGACGGTCCGCACGACCTGACCGTCGGCGTCTGGGAGCGTGGAGCGGGGGAGACTCTCTCCTCCGGGACAAGCTCCGTCGCGGCAGCAGCAGCCGCGGTCGCGAACGGCTGGTGCGAGAGCCCGGTCCGCGTCCATCTCCCCGGCGGCGACCTCCTCGTGGAGCTCGACGACGACCGCCGAGCGCGCCTAACAGGCCCGGCAGAAGAGATCTGCCGGATCGAGCTCGTCGAGGCCCGAACAGTGTCCTCAGCCGGCGTGCCCGCACCCCCACCCAGTTGAGGGTGGGGCTGAAGCCCGCCACCCTCGACGTCGACGATACCGAGGAGCGTGGCGCGCGTGTGTGCCGATTGTGCGCCGAAGCTCAGGCGCCGAGGCCGTGCTCGCGGAGCGCGTCGTTCAGGCTCACCTTCAGGTCGGTGGCCTCGCTGCGCCAGCCGACGATCAGCGCGCAGGCGAGGTGGTACGTGCCGGCGGGAAAACGCTTCGGCCGCGTGCCGGGCACGACGATGGCGCGCGGAGGCACGAAGCCGCGGTGCTCGACCGGCTCGCTGCCAGTCACGTCGATGACGGGCACGGACGACGTCAGCGAGACGTTTGGGCCAAGCACCGCACCTGCGCCGACGCGTACGCCCTCCGTGAGAATGGCGCGGGAGCCGATGAACGCTCCGTCCTCGACGATCACGGGCCGTGCGCCGGGAGGCTCGAGCACGCCCCCGATCCCGACTCCGCCCGCAAGGTGGACATCCGCGCCGATCTGCGCGCCGGAACCCACGGTGGCCCACGTGTCGACCATCGTGCGAGGCCCGACCCAGGCTCCGATGTTGACGTAACTCGGCATCATCACCACTCCGGGCGAGAGAAACGACCCGTAGCGCGCAACCGCGGGCGGCACGACGCGCACGCCGAGCTTTTCGTAGTCGCGCTTGAGGGGAATCTTGTCGTGGTACTCGAACGGCCCGACTTCTTGAGGCTCCATCTGACGGAGACGGAAGTACTCGAGGATCGCCTCCTGCGCCTCGCCGTTGACACGCCAGTCCTCACCGTCGGGCTCCGCGACACGCAGCTCACCACGGTCGAGTGCCGCGATGACCTCTTCGACCCGTTCCGCCCTCACAGCACGTGGTCCAGGATGTCGGCCGCGCGACGACACTCTTCCTCTGTTGGGACAAGCGCCATGCGCCAGTACCCCTCTCCGGCGGGGCCGAAGAAGGTCCCGGGAGACACGATCAACCCGTGCTCGAGCAGGCGGCCGGCAAACTCCTGCGAGGCCGAGCCGTTCGGGACCTCGAGCCAGAGGTACATCGTCGCCACACCACCGGCGAGCCGGACGCCCTTCCGCTCAAGAGTCGGGAGCAGTGCCTCGCGCTTGCGGCGATAGGCGTCGCGCGTTTGCTCGACGTGCTCCTCGTCGCCCCACGCTACGACGGAGGCGCGCTGCACGAACTCCTGTGGCGCCGTGCCGACCGAGGGCCTGAACTGCTTCAGGGCAGCAACGAGCCGTTCGTCCGCGGCGACGAAACCGGAGCGATAGCCCGTCATCGACGAGCGCTTGCTGAGCGTGTTGAAGACGGCGACGTTCCCGCGCCCGCGCACCTCGAGCGCCGAATGCGGCGGCGCATCGAACCACAGCTCGGTGTACGCCTCGTCCGAGGCGAGCAGGAAGCCGTGCTCGGCCGACAGCTCGGCCGCACGTTCGAGGAAGTCGAGCGGCGCGACTGCCCCGGTCGGATTGTTCGGGTAGTTGATCCAGACGATCGCCGTGCGGTCCCACGTTCCGGAATCGACCACCCCGAGGTCCGGGAGAAAGCCGTTCTCCTCGAGCAAGGGCAACTGCAGCACCTCGGCGCCCGCGAAGACGGCACCGCGGTCCGGCACCGGATAACCGGGCTCGGTCGTCACCACGAGTCGCTTGTCGCTGTTGCGATCGATCACGAGCTGAGCCAGCAGGAAGATTGCCTCCTTCGACCCGTACGTCGGGATCAGCTCCGTGTCCGGATCGAGCTCGACGCCGAACCGGCGGCCGCACCAACGGGCGACCGCTGCCCGCAGCTCGGGCAGGCCTTCGGCGAGGGGATAGGTCGAGATCTCGGTCAGGCTCTCGGCGAGGGCTTCCCGGATTCGGCGATCGGTCGGCTCGCGCGGGTCGCCCTTGCCGAAGTCGATCAGCTCGACGCCCCGTGCGGTCAGCTCTCGTTTGGCCTGCTCGAGCTTGACGAAGGGATACGTCCCGGTAGCGGCAAGGGCTGGAGAGAGCTGCATGGTGGGCAGACGGTATCGCCCTGGGCATAATCCGGTTGTGATCCAGCGCCAGCCGGACCCCGCGCTCGAGCGCGGGTTCATCGTGGCCGTGCTGCCGCAGGGAGTCGATTCCGACGACGAGCTGGGTGAGCTTCGGGAGCTCGCGCGCACCGCGCTCGTCGAGCCGATCGGCGAGCTCGTCCAGCATCGTCCGCGACCCGAGGGACGGACGTACCTGGGCAAGGGGAAGCTCGAGCAGCTCAAGCAGTCGTACCGCCAATCGGGCGCGGAGGTCCTGCTCGTGGATGACGAGCTCCAACCGGCCCAGCAGCGCACCCTTGAGAACTCTCTCCAAGCGCGGGTGGTCGACCGCACGCAGCTGATCCTCGACATCTTCGCGCAGCACGCCATCACCGCGGAGGGAAAGCTCCAGGTGGAGCTCGCCCAGCTGGAGTACAACCTGCCGCGCATGCGTGGCATGTGGCAGCACCTCGAGCGACTCGGCGGCGGCACCGGCGCGCTCGGGGCAGGCGTAGGGACCCGGGGTCCAGGTGAGTCGCAGCTCGAGACGGATAGACGCCT
>Ga0209887_1000514_pt1 | contig 11642 bp, 11 predicted proteins | sample GWRWN1_30_40_FD_187230 | JGI IMG/M metagenome (GOLD analysis project Ga0209887, IMG submission 187230) | Riverbed sediment microbial communities from areas with no vegetation in Columbia River, Washington, USA - GW-RW N1_30_40 (SPAdes)... | ecosystem: Environmental > Aquatic > Freshwater > River...
CTCGAGGAGCTCCCGCCTGGTGACGACAGGCACGGTGCCCTCCTTCCGGTTCGTCCCTCCGCCCGGTTCGGCTCGCCAGCGGCCCGGCAGTGGCTCAGGGTGTCGCTCTCGCGTTCGCTGCTTGACCCCTGAACCCGGCCGGGACCCCGCTGGCGATCCCCGGGCGTGTGAGCTCGGCGTCGAGACGCCGGCGAACGCGGAGTCTACCAGCGGCGTTGTCGCGACCGGAGCCCCCGTCCCGTCTCAGCGCCGGCTCGAGGCGCGCCGGGAGGGCTGCCGCTGCGGAGCCCTGCGGCGCGGGACCGGTTGCTCGGGGACGGAAGGCTCGGCGACGATCCAGCGGTAGGCGAGCCCGCCCATGAAGCCGAGGTGGAGCACGCTCGCGGCAAGGATGAAGACCCAGCCGAAGAGGGTCGGGTTCGCGGTGACCTCTCCGCCACCCGGGGCCAGACCGACGACGACGGGCAGTGCGATGAAGAAGTAAAGGCCGCAGAACAGGAGGTGCCGGCTCCCCGGCAACATCGCGGCCCTGCCCGAACGCCGGATGGTCTCGACCACGCCTCGGCGTTGCCGGACCGCGGCGGTCGGCGCGAACCCGAGGAAGAACAGGCCCCCCACGAGCGACCCCACGGTGGCGAGCAGTCCGATCCCGGGCCCGAGGATCGGGAAGATGATGTTGCTGGCCAGGATGAGCGTGAACGAGAGCACCTGGACGACGATCACGGTCGGGATCGCCGCGACGCCTCGGAGCAGGCCCCAGGAGCTCACGCGACCGTCCTCCAGCGACTCCACGATCATCCCCGCGAGCAGGCCGTAAAGCACGCCCCGGATCAGGATCGCCACGCCGGTGAAGATCAGGAACGACGGTCCGAGCCCCAACAGGCTCTCCCCCGTCCCGAGATCGAAGAACGTCGCGATCGGCGGCAGTGCGAGGACGTCGACCAGCAGGGCGGGCCGGCCCTGGAACCCGAGCGCGTACAGGGCGAGCCACGCGAGCAGCGGCACGAGGACCGCGATCGCCAGCAGGACCGGCGAGGACACGACGGCGAGGAGGCCACGACCGAGCGAGCGCCCGATCGGCGGCATCACCGACCCGCCTCCCGGACCGAAGAGCGCGCCGCCGAACCCGCGACGCGGTTCGGCCGGTGTCGCGGCCGACTCGGCCGCGGTCTCGGTGGGCTCGGCCTCCGCCGGAGCCGGCCGCGGCCGCGGCGGGCGCCGCCGCCTCTTCCCGCTCACGGTCCCTCCCCCGAGTCCGAGACCCGATCTGACCCGTCGTCGCCGGGCTCGTCGTCGGCGACCCCAGGGAAGCGCCGCGTGGCCCAGATGCCGGGGAGGAACGCGACCGCGAAGACGATCACTGCCGCGACCGCCCATCGGGTCAGCGTGGTCCCGCCCTCGAGCTGGGTCGGCGACGGGACGTCGACCAAAGCACCCTGCGGGTCGTGTTCGAACGCGATCAGCCCGGCGTCCCGACCCCCCTTCACGGCGATGACCGCGTCACTCGACAGCGCGATCGTGCCAACCAAACCCGCGGACGGGGCGCTCTCCCACACCAGATGCCCGGAGGTGACGTCGACCGCGACCAGGCGGCCGTCGCTGAGCCCCAGCAAGACCGAGGATCCGGAGACGACCGGCGAGCTCCTCAGCACCACCTCGTTCAGGTGGTAGCTCCACCGGCGCCCGCCGTCCGCCGCATCCAGCCGATACAGGCCCCCGGCGATGTCCGCCGCGTAGACGCTCTCCTCGTCGAACGCGAGCGAGGTCGCGGGGGAGAACAGCGAGAGCGCCAGCGTCGCCCACCGCTCGGTGCCGTTCCCGGTGTCGAGCGCCCGCACGCGCCGGTCGGCCGACCCGATGAACAGGGAGCCGCCGCCGACCGAGGGCGCGGTGCCGGCCGTGGAGTTCGCATGGATGGCCAGCGCAGGCCACGAGCGCTCCCCCGTCGCCTCGTCGAACGCCGCGACGAAGACCTGCGCCGTGTCGGTGTTCCGGGCAACCGCGACCACTTGGGAATCGGCGACCGCCACCGGCGAATCGACGCGCCCGTCCATCTCCGCGGACCACGTGATCGTGCCGCTCTCCAGCGACACGGCGTACACCGTCCCGCTCTGGTCACCCACGAACGCGTTCGTTCCCTCGATCGTGACCCCGCTCCGCGAGGTCGCCTCCAACGGCGTTCGCCAGAGCTCGGTCCGGTCGGCGAGGGAGACCGCGACCAGCGTCGAGACGTCGGGCTGCTCGTCAGGTCCGGTGGGAGACGGGCTCGGCCCCGTCGTCGAAGGCGCGTCCGAGGCGGCGCTCGCGCTCGGGCTCGGGCTCGGCGAGGCCTCCGGCGCTCCGCCCGCATCGTTCGGACCGGGCCCATCGAGGTACACGAGGATCCGCCCCCGGGGGCCCGCTCCGATCGCGGGGATCGACAGCGGTCCCCCGTCCCGAGCCACCCGCCACTCGATGCCGCCAGAGGCGACGTCGATCCCGTAGACCGCCTCGTTTCCGATCGACACGGCCAGGTCGCCCGCGACCACGGCGCCCGACAGCGCGTCGCCCGTGGGCGCCGCGGAGGGCTCGATCCCCCTCCGGGGTGACTCGGCCGCGAGCTCGGCGGCGTCGAGGGTCCATCGGACGCGGAAGGGGGGCTCCGGGCCGTCGGTCAGCACGCCGGAGTGGCCGGGTCCGCCCTGGAACTGCGACCAGGTGGGCGCCTCCTGCGCGACCGCCGCGGCCGACGGGAGCACGAGCGGTGCGGCTGCCACCGCCGCCGCAGCAGCGACGCGGACGGCGCGCGACGATCGGTCACGGCGCATCGGGAACAGGTGGGCTCTCCTCCGACGAGGGCGCCCATGCTAGCCGCCGTTACCTTCCCGCGACCGATGCTCCGACGTCCCGACGCGGCGGGTCAGGCCAAGATCGGCACGAGCCGGATCAGGCCCTCCACGCCGAGCGGTGTCAGGAGCAGGAGCGGGTCCACGTACTCCCCGTCGAGCTTCGCGCCGAGGTGCAGGTGCGGGACGCTCGCCCCCGGCGGTCCGGTCCCGGTGGTCCCGATCGGTTGCCCCCTCGAGACGACGTCACCCTTGCGGACCGTCGTCGACGAGATCCACGAGTAGGTGCTCGAGAGCCCGCCGCCGTGGACGATCGTGACGAACAGCTCCCCGCCCACCCTGCCGGCGAACGAGACCGTCCCCGCCTCCGAGGCGAGGATCGGCGTCCCGGGGGCGACCGCGATGTCGATCCCGCGGTGGCCGGCCCCGAACGGCGTGTCGGGCGGGTCGAACCCCCGGATCACCGGCCCCTGCACCGGCCACGTCCACGTCCCGACATGCACCTCCGGGAGGAACCCGATGCGGTCGGTCCCGGAGCCGTTCGGCGACGGTCCAACCGAGGGCGAGGACGGACCCGTGAGGGTCACCATCAGGAGGGGGACGACCACCACCCGCAACGCCACGAGGCTCTCCGATCGACGACCGAGCGACGATCCTAGGCGAGCGAAGTGACGCGAGCCGTGACGCGGTTCACATGCGTGGCGATCGGTTCACTCGGTCTCGACCAGCTGCAGGCGGAGCTGGCCGACCGCCTTGGTGTGGATCTGGCAGACGCGCGACTCCGTCACGCCGAGGATGTCGCCGATCTCGGCGAGGGTGAGGCCCTCGAAGTAATACAGGGTGACGACGATCTTCTCGCGTTCGGACAGCGAGTTGATCGCCGCCGCGAGCAGACCCCGCGTCTCCTCGCCCTCGAGCGCCGTCGTCGGGTCGGTCCCGCGATCCGCCAGCGTGTCCAGCAGCGACACCTGTTCGCCGCGATCGCTCCCGACGCTCAGGATCTCGTCGAGCTGGAGCACCTGCACGAACGAGATCTGGTTGATGACCTCGTGGAGCTCGCGCAGCGTCACGCCGAGACGCGCGGCCACCTCCTTCTCGGTCGGGCCGCGCTTGTGGATCGACTCGAGGTCCGAGTACGCCTTCTCGATCTCGCGCGCCTTGAACCGAACGGATCTCGGCACCCAGTCCATCGCGCGGAGCTCGTCGATGATCGCGCCCTTGATCCTCGGGATCGCGTACGTCTCGAACTTGTTGCCGCGGCCCGGGTCGAACTTCTCGAGTGCGTCGATCAGCCCGAACATCCCGTACGAGACGAGGTCGGCCTGATCCACGCTCGCGGGCAGGCCGGTCGCCACGCGGCTCGCGACGTATTTCACCAGCGGGGCGTAGTGCAGGATGAGGCGTTCGCGAGCGCCCTCGCGAGCGCCCGAGACCTCGTTCTGCTTGAACTCGTCCCACAGCCGGGCGAGTTCGTTGAGCTCCTCGGGCGACGGGGGCTGGCGGGTGGAGACCCTCGACGACGACCCCACCCTTACCGGTCCGGACCGCGTCGCGCGCCGGTCGTTCTTGGCGGCCCTCACCGTCTCTGTGGCCCTGTCGGCCTTCGTCGACTTCGGGAGCTCCACCGGGGTCTTGGCCTTCTCGGCCTTGGGCGCTCGAGGCATCAGGCCCTCGGGTGGCTCTGCTCGTACGCCTCGAACAGGCGCGCGCGACTCACATGCGTATACCGCTGGGTCGTAGCCACGCTCGCGTGGCCGAGCATCTCCTGGACCGACCTGATATCCGCTCCTCCCTCGAGCAGGTGCGTGGCGAACGAGTGTCGCAGGGTGTGCGGCGTCACCCGCCGGCCCGAAAGGGCTACGCCCGCGTATCGTCCCACAAGCCGTCGAATGTCGCGTGGGCCGATCGGCCGACCCCTGCGGTTCATGAACAGCTCGTCGTCCGCGCCGGCGCCCAGGACGCCGCGCACCGCGAGCCAGGCCGCGACCGCCTCCCGCGCCGGGTCGCCGAGCGGCACCTCGCGCTCCTTGTCGCCCTTGCCGATCACCGTGACCCGGCCCCGTTCGAGATCGACGCGGTCGATCGTGAGGCCCGCGACCTCGCTCACCCGCAGCCCCGACCCGTACATCAGCTCGAGGATCGCCCGGTCCCGCAGCGCCACCGCCACGTCGACGTCGCTCGCGTCCGCGGTCGCGGCGGGCGCCTCGACGAGGGCCGCGGCCTCCGGCACGCGCAGGACCACCGGGAGGCGGTTCACGACCTTCGGCCGGCCGAGGAGCGCCGCTGGATCCTCGGCGACGACCTCTCGCGAGACCGCCCACCGGTAGAAGGTGTGGATCGCGCCGACGCGCCGTGCGATCGACGCGCGCGCGTACCCGAGGCTCGTGAGCTGGGCGAGGAACCTGCGCAGGTCGTCGATCTCCGCCCCCGGTAGATCCCGCCGGAACCGGCGCAGGAACGCGGCCAGCTGCGACAGGTCTCGGCGGTAGGCGTCCACGGTCGAGGGCGCCAGGTGGCGCTCGAGCGCGAGGTGATCCGCGAACCCGTCGATCAGGGCAACGTCAGACTGAGCGGGGTCGCGGGCGGGCATGGTCCTCCGAGCTCGGCGGTCGTTCCCTTGTACCAATCGAGGTCGGCCCGTTCAAGCAGCGCACCCGGATCGGCGTCGTCGGTCCTCGGACCGGACGTGGTGCCGGCGATGGAGCTCGGCGTCCCGGTGGCCGAGGGGCTCGGCGACGCGAGCCACGTGTTCGGGACGGTGATCTGTGGGACCTGCTAACGCTCGTCGATGGCCGCGAGCCTGCCCGACGCCGCCGTCCCGGCGCGGCGCGTGGCGCGTTCGGGTGTTCCCCGGGCGCTCCCTTCGTTCGCCGCGCCGCGCCGAGGTCGCGCCTTGAGCGTCGTCTCGTAGCGACCACCCACGTTGCGGACGAACCCGCGCAGCTCCAGCCGCATCAGGACGCCGACGACCTCGTGGATCGCCACCCCGAGTGAGGAGGCGAGGCGATCGGGCAGGGTGGGTTCGACGATGCCGGCCAGGACCCTGCGCTCCGCGTCGTCGAGGTCCACGCGCTCGGCGGCCTCGGTCTGAACGACCTCCACTCCGAGGTCGCCCAGCAGATCCTCCGCGTCGCGGATCAGGGTCGCGCCCTCGCGGATCAGCTGCAGCGGCACCTCCGACAGGGCGCTCGTGACCGAACCCGCGAGCGCGTACACGTCGCGCCCGAACTCCATCGCGTGCTCGGCCGTGATCAACGAGCCGCTCCCCCTCGCCCCTTCGACCACCACGGTTGCGCAGCACAGCCCCGCGACGACCCGGTTGCGCGCGGGGAAGTGGTGCTGGCTGGGCGGCGTTCCGGGCGCGTACTCGCTCACCAGCGTTCCCGCAGCGCCGATCCGCCGGATCAGCGTCCGGCTGGCGGACGGGTACGCGACGTCCAGCCCCGACCCCAGGACGGCGAGCGTGGGTCCCCGCACCGACAGTGCGCCATCGTGTGACGCGGCGTCGATGCCGCGGGCGGCGCCGCTCACGACGGTGAGCCCGGCGAGGGCCAGCCCGCGCCCGATCGCGTGCGCTGCCTCCCGCCCCGAGGCGGTGCAGCGTCGAGCGCCGACCGTCGCGACGGCCGAGGTCACGTCCGGCGGCGTCCGACCGATCACGTAGATCGCGCCGGGCGGATCGGGGATGTGGCGGAGCTGGCTCGGGTAGTCGAGCGAGGCCCACGTGACCAGGCGAGCCCCGCACGCCTTCGCCGCGGCGGCGATCGCGTCGGGGTCCAGGGCACGTGCGAACGCCTGGTCGTTCTCGCTGCCGCCCCGGCCCTCACGGATCCAGGCCAGGGTCGAGGCCGCCGAGCCGCGTTCGACCGCCAGCGCGATCAGTCTCCGCGGGGAGATCCCACGAAGCGCCGACAGGACGAACAGCGCTCGTCGATCCTCATCGTCCGAGCCGTAACCCGGCGGCCACGTGGGCCACGGGCCGCCGGCTCGGTCCTCAGACCGCACGCTCGAGCTCCGGTACCGGCGATGCCGAGCGGTACGCCAGCGCCTCGACGAGGTGATCGGGTTCGACGCGGTCCGCCCCCGCGAGGTCCGCGATCGTCCGTGAGACCTTGAGCGTGCGGTCGAACCCTCGACCCGTGAGCGCGTGCAGGTCGACCGCCGACGCGAGGAGGTCGCGGGCGTCCGCGGAGATCCTCGCCTCGCGCCGCGCGAGGGGACCGGGGAGCTGACCGTTGTTCGGGAAGCCGAACCGCGCGTAGCGCCGGCGCTGCCGCGCGCGCGCCTGCTCCACGCGCTCGCGGACCGCCGGCGAGGACTCCCCCGGCTGTTCGCCGAGGAGTTCGCGCTTGGTGAGGCGCGGGATCACGAGCCGGATGTCGACGCGGTCCAGCAACGGGCCGGTGAGCTTGGCGTGGTACGTCTGCAGACGGTCCTCCCGGCACGTGCAACGTCGGACGGCGTCCCCCGCGAACCCGCACGGGCACGGGTTCGCCGCGGCGACGAGCGTGAACCTCGCCGGGAACGCCACCGAGCCCACCATCCGCGTGACGACCACGCGCCCGTCCTCGAGCGGCTGGCGCAGGCCCTCGATCGCGTCGCGGCGGAACTCCGTGAACTCGTCGAGGAACAGCACCCCGTGGTGCGCCAGCGACACCTCGCCCGGTCGCAGGAACGCCGTCCCCCCGCCGAGCAGGGCGGAGGGCGACACCGTGTGGTGCGGCGAACGGAACGGCCGAGCATGGATCAGGCCCCCCTCGAGGAGTCCGGCCACGGAGTGCAGCTGGGTCACCTGGAGCGACTCGTCGCGCGACATCGTCGGCAAGATCGTGGGGAGCCGGCGCGCGAGCATCGTCTTGCCCGCACCGGGTGGACCGACCATGAGCACGTTGTGTCCCCCGGCAGCCGCCACCTCGAGCGCCCGGCGGGCCGGGGCCTGACCTCGGACTTCGGCGAGATCGACCGCGTGCGGCGTGTCATCGCGCGGGCCCGTCGCCTCGGGCGCGGTCGGCCGCCACGTCCCTCGCAGGAACCCGGCCACCTCCCCGAGCGACCCCGCGCCGATGACCTCGAGATCGTCCACCAGCGCGGCCTCGGACGCGTTCCACGCCGGGACGATCACGCCTCGCAGTCCCGCGCGCGCCGCGGCGATCGCCACCGACAGCACGCCCGGGGTCGAGACCAGCCCGCCCTGGAGCGAAAGCTCGCCGGCGAACACCCACCCCTCGAGCCCCGCCGCGGGCACCTGCGCGGTGGCCGCGAGCACCCCCATCGCGACCGGCAGGTCGAGGCCGGGGCCCTCCTTGCGGAGGGTCCCCGGCGAGAGGTTCACGACGACCCGACGGAGCGGCCATTCCAGCCCCGCGCTCTCGACCGCCGGTCGGATCCGGTCGCGCGCGTCCTGCACGCCGGCGCCGGGCAGCCCGGTCAGGGTGAGCGACGGGAGTCCGCGACCGACGTGCGCCTCGACGGCGACGAGATGGCCGCGGACGCCGACGACGGTGACGCCGTTGACGCGTCCGTACACGGTGGGCCGACCCTAGCGGTAGCCACCGACACCTAGAACGCGTCCTCGAAGATCTCGACGTCCGCGCGGTGCGGACCCAGCCAGACGCTCGCGACGTCGAAGCGCACCCGCGCGTGGTCGAACGCGTTCCCTTGCAGGAACGCGTCCGCGAGCGTCCGGAGCTTCTTGCGCTTGGCCCACGTCACCGCCTCGTATCCGCCGCCGAACGCCGGCCCGGATCTCGTCTTGACCTCGCACACGACCAGCAGGTCGCGTCGCACGATGATGAGATCGAGCTCGCCCAGGCCGCAGCGCCAATTGCGCGCGACCAGGGCGAACCCCCGACGCTCGTAGACACGGAGCGCGGCGTCCTCGCCCGTGCGGCCGCGCTCGGAACGCCGATCGGTCGTGGATCCGCTCACCAGGCGACGCTAGACCGCGTCGCCGACACCCTGCCCTCACGCTGCCCGCTGGGCGGCGGGAGGTGAGGACCGTCGCTCGGCCGGCCCTCACCTTCCGCACCTCGCCCATGCTTACGGCGTGAGCTTGCTGATCCTCGTGAACCAGTTGGTCAGGGAGACGCGCGTCTCGCCGCAGCTTCCGAAGCCGACGAGGCTCGGCGGGCTGGGGTAGTACTCCGCCAGCGTGCAGGTCTGGCCGATGTACTCGGAGGCGATCCAGATGTAGCTCCCGTCTGTCCATGCAGCCCCGTAGTCGCCCCAGCGGGTCCTCGGCGGGTCGCCCACGAACGCCTTGTACGACGTGAACCCGTCGTCTGGACCCAGCCCCGCCGCGGCGATGTGCACGGGCGAGACGTTGCCCGCTTCGTCGATCGTGACGTACCCGGCGCTCGGGAAGAAGTCCTCACCGAGCACGGAGAACGCGAGCGCGCCCTCCCCGCTCGGCAGCATGGCCAGCGCGGGCATCGTCAGGTTGTTGTCGGCGAGGGCGAGGTAGCCCTGCTTGTCGATCGCCCCTTGAACCTTGCCGACTCCGTTGATCCTCGGCAGCACCTTGAACCAGGCGATGCCGGCCTTCGTCTCGCCGCCGACGGAGACACCGGTGCCGGCGGCGCCCCAGAGGCTGCCGTTCACGAACCACACCTGCTGCATGCGCCCGTCCAGGCTGTCGGGTCGCGAGATGACTTCGTCATGGTCGGGCTCCCCGACGAAGAAGAGTTGCCAGCAGCCGGGCCCGAATATCGTCGGCAGGGTGGTGTCGTTGATGCAATCGCGCAGCGGCGTCGGGCCGGGCCGCTGATCGGATGTCGGCGGGAAGGTGTATGGCTCAGTGCTCACGAGGCGGTTCGTCAGCTGCACGTTCGGCGTGGGGCTGTTGAGCGAGCTCGTGTTCGTGAGCGCCCAGAGGCCGATGCGCTTGGCGGTGCCGGTCGGGTTGCCCGTCTCGGTGCCGTCGCCGGCGATCGTGCTCAGGAAGTACTCCGTTCCGCCGCGCTCGGTCGAGTGCTCGCCCGGGAACGACGTCGCCGGCCAGACCGTGAAGCCCGGCGAGCCGGCCAGCCTCGTGTTCGCGAAGTGCTGCAACGTGATCGAAGCCGGAAGCGACGGCTCGGAAAGCTGCTCGAGGCCGATCGCGTACAGCTGTGCCCCGTTGAACTGGCTGCTGAACAGGCAGTAGCCGTTCGTTGAGATGTAGATCCCGTTCCCGTCCATCCCCACGTGCGGGTAGTCGCCGATCTCCGCCCTCGGGTTCGTCGCCTCCGGGGGGACGTCGTCCGGATCAGGCGTGGGGCAACTGTTGTCGGGCGTGCCCTGGGTCCCATCGTTCTGGGCCGGGATCGAATAGATCGTCCATGTGCCGGTCGGATTTGAGGTGTCGCTGATCGCGAGGTCGAGATGGTTCGTGCCGAGGAAGGCCCCGCTCGCCGGGTCCTGATCGAGCGTCAGCACGAGCTCCACCCAGCGGTCGATCGACGGGACGAACAGGCAGACCGGATCCGTGAGGAAGGGTCCGAAGACGGGCGGCTGCGTCCGGAGGATCTGCGCCGGATAGCCGTAGAACGTGTTGAGATCCTGCACCCCGGTCAGGTTGGTCCCCGTGGTGCTCTTCACCCGCAGCACCGTGTTCACCGACTCGAGCACGAACCCGTTCCCGACGCACAGTGCCTGGTCGGGCGGCTCGACCGAGAACTGGTTGCCACCGTTGGCGAGGCGCTGATCACGGCTCGTGAGCCCGTTGAAGCTCGCACCCAGCTCCGGGTTCGTCTCCGCGAGGCCCTGCGAAGCCACGACCGGGTGGGGCAGCGGCTTGGGGGGGAACTGCCCCCGCGGGGTTGCGATCGGTAGCAGGCCGACGGGTGTCCCCTGCGCACCGACGCGGCGCCGGATCTCGGGGAACGCGAGCTCGTCGGTGCCAGGGCCGGCGTCGCGGAAGGCGGCGGTGCCGCTCGCTTCGATCGTCCTCGTGCCCGCGGCCGCCGGAACGGCAGCCACGATGATGGTCGAGGCCAGCGCTAGGGCCGCCACGAGACAACTCACCTTCCTGGTCATCCCAACCCCCTTTCTCGGGTGATCTCCTTCGAGCCATCTGCCGCCTCGGCGACCAAGTAAAGCCCGGCGCCCATTTTCGGCTGGCTCCAACACGCCGAATCGGGCTCCAGCAGGTCGAGCGAGAACGCGCCAGCGAACGCACGCTTCATCCTGCCGTCCCCCTCTCCGGGTCCTCGCCACGATCCTCACACGAAGGATCGAGCTCCCGCATCCCTGCGATCTGCTGTAGGTCGGACCGGTAAGGCCGGTGAGAGCTGGTCTCGGGGGGTGGCCCGGACGCTACTCGGGGAGCTGCATCGTGTCCTCCTGACGCAGCTCCTCGACGTTCACGTCATGGCGGGTGAGCACCCGCACGTTCGACACGAGGCGGGCCGGGCGGAACATGTCCCACACCCAGGCGTCTCGGAGCACCACCTCGACCCAGCCGTCCTCGCGCTGGTTGAGCTCGACCGTGTTCGCGAGGTAGAAGCGCCGCTCGGTCTCCACGACATAGGCGAACATCGGCACGATGTCGCGGTACTCGCGGAGCAGCTCGAGCTCGCGCTGCTCCTCGAACCGCTCGATGTCGTCTTCTTCGGGGTTCACGGCTCCTCCACCCTATCGCCGTCGTAGTAACCGGTCCGCAGGCCCTTGAACGAGTACCGATGGATCGGCGATGGGCCATGGCGCCTGATCGCCTCGCGGTGCTCGTCTGTCCCGTAGCCCCGGTTGTGGTCGAACCCGTAGGCGGGGAACCTGCGGTGGTAGCGATCCATCATCCGGTCCCGGGTCACCTTGGCCACGATCGAGGCGGCCGCGACC
>Ga0209887_1000515_pt1 | contig 11632 bp, 14 predicted proteins | sample GWRWN1_30_40_FD_187230 | JGI IMG/M metagenome (GOLD analysis project Ga0209887, IMG submission 187230) | Riverbed sediment microbial communities from areas with no vegetation in Columbia River, Washington, USA - GW-RW N1_30_40 (SPAdes)... | ecosystem: Environmental > Aquatic > Freshwater > River...
GGCCGCGTCCTCGGTCGCCCCCGTATCTAAAGTCGATACGAGAGCTCCCTGCGTCCTTGCCTCGGAACGACCAGCGCGTCCCGGCGACGAGCGACGTTCCGCCAAACCCTCCTAAGCCCTCCGACGTAGCGCGACGATCTGCGCCGCGACGGCGACCGCGACCTCCTCCGGTGTTCGCGCGCCGATGTCGAGGCCGATCGGCGCGTGGATCCGCGCCAGTTCCTCGTCCCCGACGCCTTCGGCGCGAAGACGCTCCTCCCGATCCGCATTGGTCTTCTTGCCTCCGAGCGCGCCGATGTAGCCGGCCGGACTCGCGAGCGCAGCCTGGAGGAGCGGCACGTCGAACTTGTGGTCGTGTGTGAGGACACAGATCGCCGTGCGCTCGTCCACGTATGCCTCCTGCAGGAACTCGTGAGGCCAGGCGACGACGAGCTCATCCGGTTCGGGGAAGCGCTCGCGCGTCAGAAAGCGCGCTCGCGCGTCGCAGACGGTCACCTGGTAGCCGAGGAGACCGCCGACGCGGGCAACGGCCGCGGCGTGATCGACGGCGCCGAAGACGTACATGCGCCGCCGCGGGAGCAACGGCAGGAAGAAGACGTCGCCCTCGAGCACGGGCTCCGAACGCCCGTCGAGAGTCACGAGCTCCTGTGTGCCGGCCCGGGGTCCCGACACCGTCAGCGAGAGCGCGACCGGCTCCTCGAGACGAGCCGCCGCCGCCAGCTCGCGAACGATCTCGCGGTCGGCTTCGGCGACGAAGACGTGGACGGTCCCACCGCAGGGCAGGCCGACCTCGAACGCGTCCTCGTCCGCGATTCCGTACGTGACGAGGCGAGCCGGCTCGCCGGCGAGAACAGCGCGCGCCTCCTCGTAGAGGGCGGGCTCGACGCAGCCCCCGGTGAGCGACCCGGCTACGTCCCCGCGCTCGGAGACGGCCATCACCGCGCCGGGCTCCCGGGGCGCGGAGCGCTCCGTCTTGACGAGCGTCGCCGTGGCGGCGCGCAGGCCCCCGGCGGTCCAGCCCGCGAGGGTCTCAAGGATCTCCCTCACCCCGGCGAGGATACGCGGGCCGGGTGCCTAGCGCGCTTCGACGTCCTAAGCAGCCTCCCGCAGGCTCTCTTCCACCCGCTGGAGCTCGTAGAGGCGTGGGTAGAGCTCCGGGTAGCCCGCCTGTCCGTGCTCGGAGACGTCCAGGCCCGCCGTCTCGCGCTCGGCTTCGGCACGGATGCCGAAGAGCGCCTTCATCGTCCAGAGGATGGAGAACGACGCCGTGAAGGTGAAGGCTGCGACGGCCGCGATTCCCAGTGCCTGCACGCCGAGCTGGTGGAAGCTGCCGGTGTACAGCAGTCCGCCGCTCCCGGTGGCGAGGTTGGCCGCGAGCGCCGGCACCGCGAAGATGCCCGTGGCGAGCGTGCCCCAGACGCCTGAGAAGCCGTGGACGGCGACGGCGCCGATGGGATCGTCGATCTTCAGGCGCTCGACGAAGAGGACGCCGTAGACCGCGATCGCGCCGGCGACCGCGCCGATCACGATCGCCGCCCAGGGGGCGACGAAGCCCGAGGCGGCCGTGATGGCCACCAGGGCGGCGATGACGCCGTTCAGCATCATCCCGATGTCCGGCTTCTTGAGCACGAGCCAGGCGGTGCCGATGCCGCCGAGCGCGCCGGCAGCCGCGGCCAGGTTCGTCGTCAGCGCGACGTAGCCGAAGTAGCCGAGCCGCTCGCCCGAGACGATCCCCAGCGTCGAGCCGGGGTTGAAGCCGAACCAGCCGAACCAGAGGATGAGCGTCCCGAGCACCGCGTACGGCATGTTGTGGCCGGGAATCGGGTGCGCGCGGCCGTCCTTTCCGAAGCGGCCGATGCGGGGACCGAGGAGCAGCGCGCCGGCCAGCGCCGCCAGGGCTCCTTGCAGGTGCACGACCGTGGAGCCGGCGAAGTCCTGCATGCCGAGGGAGTAGAGCCAGCCCCCTGAGTGCCAGACCCAGTGCGAGACGACCGAGTAGACGATCGTGAACGCGGCACCGAAGACGAAGTAGACCCACAGCTTCGCGCGCTCGGCCATCGCGCCCCAGACGATCGCCACGGCGACGCCCGCAAAGACGACCTCGAAGAAGTAGGCACTGGCGCCGGGGATGGAGGCGAAGAAGGTGTACGGCGCCTGGGCGATTCCGAGGAGGGCGTCGACCGAGGGAGCGAAGCCGCTCGTCCCGAGGATCGCGTTGCCGTCCCCGAAGGCGAGGCCGAAGCCGACCGCCCAGTAGACGAGCGAGCAGAGGCCGAAGATGAGGACGTTCTTGCCCGCGATGTGCGCGGCGTTCTTCATCCTCGTCAGCCCCGCCTCGAGGAACGCGAAGCCGGCCTGCATGAACATCACCAGCACGGCCGCGAACACGACCCAGACCGTGTTGGCCGCAATCACGAGATCGCTCGTCTTCACTCGAAACCTCCCCTTGAACGCCAAAAGAGGCCCGGGAGCCGGAACTCCACAGGCCTCATCGCCTGGCTCGAAGCTAGCGAGTCCGCCGGACGGCGCTAGCTGTTAAGGCGAGCGCCACACCTGTTCGCCGCCGACTTCCTCCTCGGTCGGCTCGAGCCCGGCGCTCGCCGCCACGCCTCCCGAGGCCACGTGGGCGGGATGAATGCGCGCCACCAAGTCGTGGACGCCTTGCGCTCGCAGCCAGTCGACGAGCGCCCGCGCAGCTTCCGAGGCGAGGCCCTGCTTCTGCCACTCGACGCCGATCACCCAGGCGACGAGCGCTGTCTCGCCGCCGTCAAGAAGCGTGGCCTGCACGGTTCCGACCGGCTGTGAGTCGCTCCGGCGCCGAACGATCCAGTTCAGCCAGACCTCGTCGGTCTCGGGCGATCCCGCGACGAGCCTCGCGTAGTGCGTGCGCAGCTCGGCCAAAGTGGCGGGCCGTCCGCCCGTGAACTCGTGCAGCCGCTCATCGTCGAGCACCGCGACCATCTCCTGGGCGTCCTCGACCCGCAAGGGATCCAGCCTCAGCCGCTCCGTGGTAATGGTCACGGCCTACTCGTAGAACGTGAGCACGGCGAGGATCGCGTAGAAGCCGACCAGAGCCAGACCCTGGTAGTACTCGGCCTCCCCGTCGCCCGTGATCTGCCACATGGCGAGGGCGGTCAGCACGAGGGCTCCGATGTACACGGCCGGCACCACGAAGGTGAGGCGCGTCTCGAAGAAGAGCGAGAGGAGGACGAGCGCCGGGAAGAGGAAGACGGCGATCTGCGCGACCGAGTTCTTCACGACGGAGATCGCGAGGTCGTTCTGGCCTTTGGCCGCAAGCGTGATTCCGACGACGTTCTCGACGGCGTTGCCGGCGATCGCGACGATCACCAGGCCGGTGAACTCCTTCGAGATGCCGAGCGCCTTCACCGCTCCATCGATCGCGCCCACGAACCAGTCCGAGACGAACGCCGCCGCGACACCGCTGACGGCCAGGAGCCCGATCGCAAGCCTGAGCGGCACCCGGGGAGCGTGCCGCAAAGGCGGCTGTCGTCCGGCCCGGAGGTAGGAGACGAGCCAGACCACATAGACGGCGAGCAGCACGACCGCTCCGATCGCGGAGATGGCCACCTGGTGGCGGCTCGCGCGATCGCCGACGCTGTTCGAGAGCCCCAGCAGGGCGATGATGAAGACGGCCAGGAGCAGCAACGTCGCGGTGTCGTTGGCCAGTCCTCGGTGGAAGCGCATGACGCCGCCGCTCTTCCGTGCCCCGGCCATAAGCACGAGCCCGAGGACGAGAAGCGCGTTGGCGAAGATCGACCCGAGCACCGAGTACTGGGCGACGACGAGCTCGCCTGCCGAGATCGCGAAGAGGACGACGAAGAGTTCGGGCAGGTTGCCGAGCGTCGACTGGAGGACACCGGTCAGCGCAGGCCCGAAGCGCTCTCCGACCGCCTCCGTGGCGAACGAGACCACCCACGCGAGACCGGCCAGCGCCCCGGCTGCCACGATGAATACGGCCACGTCGGTGGCGCCGGCGTACTGAAGCGCAGCAGTGATCGCCGTGAGAGCGCCGACCCCGGCGAGGAGCCCGCGCTCGCGGCCGGTGAGGCCTGCCATGAGAGGATCCTTCCATGCGGACGCTCTTCGCGAACGCCCACATCGTCACGATGGACGACGCCGGGACGGAGATCCCCAACGGCTGGCTCCTCGTAGACGACGGCTTCGTCGAGGAGGTGGGGAGCGGCAACCCGCCGCCCGCGGAGGCCTACGAGAACGTCGGCGGCGCCCTCCTCACGCCCGGCCTCGTCAACACGCACCACCACCTCTTCCAGACGCTGACGCGGACCCGGGCGCAGCAGGCCGACCTCTTCACCTGGCTCAAGCACCTCTATCCGCTCTGGCAGCAGATCGACTGGGACGCGGAGTACGCTGCCGCCCGCGCCGGGCTCGCCGAGCTCGCGCTCTCGGGCTGCTCGACGGTTTTCGACCATCACTACGTGTTCCCGCGCGGGAAGCCAGGGTTGCTCGAGGCGGAGATCCAGGCGGCGAACGAGCTCGGCGTTCGCATCGTCGCGGGCCGAGGGTCGATGGACCTAGGCGAGTCCGAAGGTGGCCTCCCTCCCGACGAGCTCGTCGAGGACCGAGAGCACGTAATCGCCGAGACGCAGCGCGCGGCGGAGCTGCACGAGCCGGATCCGGGCGCCTTCGTCCAGATCGCGGTTGCCCCATGCTCGCCGTTCTCCGTCACCAAACGCCTGATGACGGAGTCCGCTCAGCTCGCCCGGGACCTCGGCCTGCAGCTGCACACCCACCTGGCGGAGACCGTCGAGGAAGAGGAGTACTGCGAGGGGATCTTCGGCTGCCGCCCGCTCGAGTATCTGGAGCAGCTCGGGTGGCTCGCGGGAGACGTGTGGTGCGCGCATTGCGTCCATCTGAGCGACGCGGACATCGCGCGGCTGGGCACGGCAGGCACCGGAGTCGCCCACTGCCCCAGCTCCAACATGCGCCTGGGAGCAGGGATTGCACCGGTGCGGGAGATGCTCGACGAGCGGGTCCGCGTCGGGATCGGCGTCGATGGACCCGCCTCGAACGAACGCAGCGACCTGCTCAACGAGACCAGGCAGGCGCTCCTCGTGGCGCGGGCACGACGCGGTCCGGAGGCGATGACGGCGCGGGAGGCGCTCCGGCTCGCGACCCGCGGCGGCGCGGAAGTTCTCCGCCGAGACGACCTCGGCTCGCTCGAGCCCGGCCGCTGCGCCGACTTTGCCGTCTGGCGGACGGACGCGCTCGAGTTCGGAGGGGCCGACGATCCCGTCGCCGCGCTCGTCCTCTCGGCGCCTCATCGCCCCGACCGGCTCTATGTCGGCGGCAAGGAAGTCGTCCGCGAGGGCCGGGTCGTTCACGGAGACGAGCACGAGATCGCCGCGGCGCACCGCCTGCAAGCGCAAAGATTCGCGGCGTGATCTCCACGCACGTCCTCGACACGGAGCGCGGACGCCCCGCAGCGGGAGTTCGGGTCGAGCTCTACCGCGATGAGAAGCTCCTCGCGGCTGAGGACACCGATTCGGACGGCCGCATCCCGGACCTGGCGGGCGAGCTGGACCGAGGCACATACCGATTGGTTTTCCTTCCTGTCTCGTCGCCCTTCTTCAAGCGGATCGAGGTCGAAGTGTCGTTAGACGAGACAGGACATATTCACGTGCCACTCCTCCTCTCCCCCTACGTATGCACGATCTACCGCGGCAGCTGAGCCTCGACGAGTTGGACGAGCTCTTCGAGGGCCACTCGAGGTTGACGGAAGAGCTTGCGCGCAGGGAGGACCCGCTCGGCCAGGCGCGGGCCGTGCTGCAAGAGCTGCCGGAGGAGGCGGGCATCGAGGCGCTGAACACGCACCCGCGGATCGGGGAGAGCGGCGGGTCCGAGCGCTCAGCCGACGAACAAGGCTCCGACGACGACCCGGCCCTCCTGGCCGCGCTTCGCCGCCTGAACAAGACCTACGAGGAGAAGTTCGGCTTTCGCTTCGTCGTCTTCGTCGACCGGCGGCCGCGCGCGGAGATCCTCTCGGTCCTGCGCGAGCGGCTCCAGCACTCTCGTGAGGAGGAGCTCGGCACGGGCCTCGACGAGCTCGTCGCGATCGCCCTAGACCGATGGCAGAGCCGCTGACGATCAATTACGGGAAGGCCGCCGTCTCGGTTTACCGGGCGGACGAGGCCTGCAACCTCTTCGCCGCAGAAGTGGAGCTAGTGGCCCACGGGGACGTGTTCCTCTCCTCCTATACGGAAGGGGACAACTCGCAGGTCGTCGCGACCGACTCGATGAAGAACTTCATCCACTCCTGCGCGCTCGAGTTCGAGGGCACTTCGCTGGAGGAGTTCCTCGCGCTCGTCGGTCGGAGCTTTCTCGACCGCTACGAGCATGTCGAGAGGGTGACGCTGGAGGGGCGCGAGCGCACCTTCGAGCGGCGCGGCGGCGTCCTCTACCAGCAGCTGCACGGGGATCGCGGAGTCGCTTCGCTGGACGTCGGGCGCGACGGGATCCGGGATCATCGCTCCGGCCGGGAGCGCCTCCACCTCGTCAAGCTCCGCGGCGACGCGTTCAGGGGTTTCGTGCGCGACGAGTACACGACGCTTCCGGATGCGGACGACCGGCCGTTGTTCATCCATCTCGACGTTCGCTGGCGGCACGCGGACTTCGACAAGCGGGTGCCGGGCGAGGCCGTGCGCGATGCGCTCGCCGCCACCTTCGACGACTTCGTCTCCGAGTCGATCCAGCACCTCGTCCACGAGATGGGCGTTCGCCTGCTCGAGCGCTTCGAGGACATCGAGCAGGTCGAGTTCGACGCCCAGAACAGGTTGTGGGACACGGCGCTCACGGGCGACGGCGTCAAGGTCTACACGGATGCGCGGCCCCCGTTCGGCGTCATCCATCTGACGCTCAGCCGATGATCATCCCGCCTCGCTACAACGGTCCGCCGAACTCCGCCAACGGCGGCTACGCCTGCGGGCTCATGTCTGAGGCGCTCGGCGGCGGTTTCGAGGTGACGCTCCTGCGCCCGCCGCCGCTGGGCGTCGACCTCGACCTCGTCGGGCATGAGCTGCGGCAGGGCGACGTCCTGATCGCTGAAGCCCGGCGGTCTCCACCCTTCGCGCTCGACGACGTGCCGGCCCCGGTCTCACTGGAGGAAGCCGAGGAGGCGTCGAGGCACTATCCCGGCTTCCAGCACCACGCCTATCCCACCTGCTTCTCCTGCGGCCCGGAGCGCGACGACGGGCTCAGGATCTTCCCCGGGCCGGTTGTAGGCCGCGAGGGGCTCGTGGCCGCACCGTGGACGCCCGAGGAGGTGCGTCCTGAGATTATCTGGGCCGCCCTGGACTGCCCGAGCGGCTGGGCCGTCGACCACTTTCAGCGTGAAGGAGTCATGCTCGGGCGCATGGCAGCGGGAATCCGCGAGCTGCCGACGGTGGGCGAACGCCGCGTCGTCGTGGGGTGGCCGGTCGGAGAGGAGGGCCGCAAGCGCCACGCCGGCTCGGCGCTCTACACCGCGGCCGGAGAGGTTATGGCACTCGCCCGCTCGACCTGGATCGTCCCGGCCACCTGAACGCGCCACCAGGGGCTTGTGTTTCACGGGCACAAGGTCCGTTCTGTTGGGTCCATCCGATCCTGGGGCGGCCAGACTGTCCGTTGGAGACGACCTCTTCGCTTGTGCGTGTGGAACACAAGCGTCATTGCGACTACGGGAACAGGTCGCGCTCCGGAGGCATGACGAGCTCGCGGGCCGAGCCGTCGCCCGGCCCGGCGCGGTAGCCGCGGACGAGTACCGCGGGGACGCCTTCAGCCTTGCCCATGACGAGCTCGGCCGCGCCGGCCAGCTCGTCGGCGACCGCGATGATCGTCGATTCGAGCAGACGACCTGCGGCATCGTCGGTTGCGCGCAGGTCGAGGAGCGGGCTCATCCCGGACACTCCGATGGCGACGTCGGTCGTCCCTTGGCGCCAGGCCCGGCCGAACGAATCGCTGACGACGACCGCGGGAGCGATACCGAAGCGCTCCCCGAGCGCCGAGCGAATCCCCGCGGCCGACGCATCGGGGTCGCGGGGGAGGAGCACGACCCAGCCTTCGCCGGGAGTGTTCGAGCGGTCGACGCCCGCGCTCGCGCACACGAAGCCGTGCTCGGTCTCGGCGATAACTAGCTCGTCGCGGCGCCGCCGCACGGCCCGAGCCTCCCGCAAGATCACCGAGAGCACGTCGTCCGTCTTCTCGACTCGGCCCTCCGCCTTGGAAACGACCTTGTGCGCGACGACGAGAACGTCGCCTTTCTCGAGGCCGCCCGCGCGCTCCACAGCGTCACCGACGAGGGCCCCAATGTCGTCCCCCCGCCCCACTTCCGTGATCCCGGTCAGCGGGATGATGCGGATCTCGCCCACGCGCCGAGCCTAGATGCTCGACATCATCGGCGCGCGCGCCTCCTCTTGCCCAGCCGCAGCCCGCCGGGCTCAGCGGGATGGAGATCGCGCGGCGATTCGTCCTTCCTGAACATGCTCACGACACCATTGGTCTCGAGGATCGCCGTGTGCACCGAAGCGAGGTCGGGAAACCCCTGGCGTCGCGCAATCGCGCGCAGCTCGGTGAGCGTGATCCCAGCCCTGAGAAGGGCTCGGCTCACCGGCTTGCCGTCCTTGATCAGCGTGGTCGGCTGCCCCTCGAGTGCCCGTTCCGCCCAGGGGAAGGCATACGTCGTCCGGTTCAGCCCCTCATTGATGGCGAAGAGGACGCCGGCGCCGATCACAGCGCCCGTCACCGAGACGTCGTTCCCGATGATGCCGTTCTGGACGGCGTTGGCGACGAGCAGGAGGACGACGAGATCGAGCGTGTTCGTCTGCCCCAGCTCGCGCTTGCCGACCACGCGTAAGGCGATGACGAGGAAGCCGTAGATGAGGATTGCGCGCAGGACCTTTTCGCCCACGCTGAGATGCAGGTCCCAGATGTGTTGCCACACGCCGGACAGGTGCGACGCGGCGCGCCGGTTTCCTGCGCTCTAAGCGGTCGGCCGCGTCACCCTACTCGTACTCGTCGTGGCGGAGCGGCCAGTTCTCGAAGACGTCGCCGCGTCCCTTCGGCGCCCGGTCCAGCAACTGCCAGGTGCCGTGCAGCACGTCCGTACCGCGGTCGTAGCAGGAGTAGCTGTGGTACACGACCCCGTCCTCGAGCGCGAAGGCACTCAGACCGTGCAACTCCTCCTCCCGGACGTTGAGGTCTGCTCTGCGGCGCTTGTAGGCGCTCAGCTTCCTCGAGCGGCGCGCGGGACACAGCGACGAACGTCACGTCGCGGTGGTTGAGGTGGACGACGGCACCGTCCACGTGATCCGCCATGAACGAGCAGCCCGGGCAGGCTTCCCCATCGTCCGGTCCGAACATGAGATGGAAGACGAGCAGCTGCGAGCGCCCCTCGAACAGCTCTGCCAGCGTCTTCGTTCCCTCGTCGGTCTCGAAGCTGTAGGGCTCCTCGACGGGCACCCACGGCAGCTCACGGCGCTCGCGCGCGAGCTCGTCGCTGCGGCGAGTCAGCTCCTTCTCCCGCTCGAGCAGCTCGATTCGGGCGGCCAGCCACTCCTGGCGCGTTCCGACCTTGTGCTCTGTCACGGCAAACTGCCTCCTTCTTTTGGGGTTCTAGACCACGTGCCGCCGGCGCAGGTAGACCATCAGAAGCGCGAAGGCCACGAGCGGAATGCCGATCCCAAGGCCGAAAAACGCCGCGGCGCTGTCAACGTGGCGGACGAGGAAGCCGAAGTTCTGCCCGAAGAACCCCGAGATGACGATCAGAGGCAGCGCGATCGTCGCGATGACCGTGAGTCGCTTTGTGTCGACGTTGAGGCGGTTCGAGATCATCGAGAGGTAGACGTCCATCGCGCTCGCGAGCAGGTCGCGATAGGTGTCGATCATCTCGCCGACCCGGGTGAGATGGTCGTAGATGTCTCGAAAGTACCGCTCGGCCTCGGGGTCCATGTCCGGCAACGGCTGCATCCCGCTGGCCAGCTGCGCGATCAGATCCCGTTCCGGAGAGACGGCTCGGCGTAGGTAAACGAGGCGTCGCCGCATGGCGAAGATCTCGTACAGCTGGTCGTCGGTCGGCCCCCTCAGCATGGCGTCCTGGAGCTCGTCGATGCGCTCGTCAAAGTCCTCCAGGGCCGGAAAGAAGCTGTCCGTAAGTTTGTCGAGAAGGCGGTAGAGGACGACGATCGGCCGTTCGAGCTGAGCCGGGCGCTCGCTGTAATGCTTCCGCACCAACTCGCAGGCCGGGGCGTCGTCCTGTCGGACCGTGACGAGGAACCGGTCGGAGTAGAAGCAGTGCACCTCCACGAGGCGATCCTCGTCGGGCGGCGGCGAAGCCCCGAAGAAAACGAGGAAAATGAAATTGTCGTACTCCTCGATCTTCGCCCGCTGGCCGAAGCTCTCGGAGTCCTCGAGCGCGAGCGGATGGAAGTGGAAGAGCTCTCGCAGCAGCCCGAATTCCTCCTCGCTCGGCGCGTGCAGGTCGAGCCAGAAGAACTCTCCGCTCGTCAGGCGAGCCTCGATCGCCGCGCGATCGACGCGCGGTAGCTCGTGCCCTTCGCGGTCGAGGAGGTACGCCGTCATGGGAGTCCCGTGATTCTGACGCCGGCGTTGGCCTTGTAGCCGCGGTTCACGTTCAGGAGTACGGCAGTGATGGGCTCGACCCAGCGTGCGACCTGCAGGCGGCCGGCATCGACGGCGCGGCCCTCGACGATGCGCTCGGCGAGCTCTGCTACGACCGCCTTGGCCTCTTCGTCGTCCCCGCAGAGGAGGACATCCTCGTCCAGAGGGTCGTCCGCTCGGGCAAGCGCCTTCGCGCTGATGGTGTGGAAACCGGCGACGACGCGTGCGCCCGGCGCCGCTCGCTGAGCAAGCTCTGCGAGGGAAAGCTCACCGACGGCTGCACCGGGCTGGCCTTCCACGAACACGATCGGGCTGGCCACGCTGACGGTGATCTTGCCTTCCAGATTCTGCGCCAGCGAGCTGCACATGTCCTCGACCCCCCCGGGAGGCACGGAGAGGAAGACGAGCTCGGCCTCCTCCGCGCATTCCTGGTTGGAGACCAGATCGTCGTGAGGGGTGCGCGAGCCGAGCAAGACTTCTTCCCCGACCCGGCGCAGCCGTTCGGCGAGGCCACGGCCGAAGTCTCCGCTCCCGCCCACGATGCCGATCCTCACAGGAGCGCCTCCAAGAGCTTCCGTCCCACCTCCGCGCGGCGGCCGGGGTCAACCATATCGATGTCGGCCTCGACGGCCCCCGGGGGGCCCTCGTCGCCCAGCGCGACAACGAAGACATCGACGAGGTCGCCGTAGAGGGCCGCGACCCCCGCTGCGCTCTGCTCGTGGCCGAGCGAAGCCATCATTTCCGCGAGCGGCCCCCGAAACGCCTTTCCCCCGACCAGGGGCGAGACGGCGGCGACGCGCTTGGCGGCCAGGGCCTCTCGGATGCCAGGGACGGCCAGGATCGGCCGGATCGAGACGAACGGATTGGAGGGAGCGATGACGACGAGCTCCGCGGCCTCGATGGCCTCGAGCACGCCCGGCGCCGGGCTTGCGGCCTCAGCGCCCTCGTAGCGAAGACCCGTGACCTCGTCGCGGTGGGCGCGCGCGACGAACCACTCCTG
>Ga0209887_1000516_pt1 | contig 11619 bp, 11 predicted proteins | sample GWRWN1_30_40_FD_187230 | JGI IMG/M metagenome (GOLD analysis project Ga0209887, IMG submission 187230) | Riverbed sediment microbial communities from areas with no vegetation in Columbia River, Washington, USA - GW-RW N1_30_40 (SPAdes)... | ecosystem: Environmental > Aquatic > Freshwater > River...
CGAGCGTATCCTCTACGTCGGCGACAGCATCGAGGGCGACCAGGCCACCGTCCGGACCAAGCTCGTCACCAAGTCGAACACCGAGATCCCCATCGACTACCGGATGTTCAAAGGTGGCGACCGCTGGCGCGCCTACGACGTCCTCATCGAGGGCGTCAGCCTCGTGTCGAACTACCGGACGCAGTTCAACAAGATCATCCAGCAGTCAAGCTACGACGAGCTCGTCAAGAAGCTCAAGACCAAGCAGGACGAGCTCGTGTTCCAGGAAGGCGGCCAGGGCCCGGAGAAGAAGAAGCCGTGACGCCCCTGGCTCCCGGATTGGTCGCGGCGCTGGTGATCGTCGCCGGGGCGCCCGGTCCCGTCCGCGGCGTCAAGTGTCAGGTCGTCGTCGACTTCGACGGGACCACCCTCGGTGAGTTCCCAGGGGACTGGAAACCGCGAGAGGAAAGAGCGCGCGCGATCTACCGCGTCCTCGAAGAGGGTGGCGTGCGCTTCGTCCGCGCGACCGCCGAGGGCACGGGCGTTCAGATGGGCAAGGAGCTCGCGTGGGATCTCGCGACGCACCCGGTGCTCGCCTGGAAGTGGCGTCCCCGGGTCTTCCCGACGGAGGCGGACGAGCGCGAGGGAGCCCGGAACGACAGCGTGCTGGGCGTGTACGCCGTCTTTCCCCATAGCCCCATGTCCGTGAAGACCGTGAAGTACGTCTGGAGCCTCGCCGCCCCGGTCGGCGCGACCGCCTCGACCAGCGCCGGCCTCACGCGCATGATCGTGCTGCGCTCCGGCCCTCCTACTGACGCCGGCTGGGTCGAGGAGACGGTCAACGTCGCGCGGGACTATCAGCGGCTCTTCGGCGAGGCGCCGCCGCGCCCGCGAGGGATCGGGGTCCTCACGGACGCAGATCAAACAAAGAGTCGGGCGGTCGGTGATTACGCGGCCCTTCGCTGCTGCCCGGCGGGGCGCCAGTAGCCGGCGGGCACGGAGCCATCTGCCCGTCAGTACCACAGCGCCTTGTTCACCACGTTCTGAAGCGGCTCGGCGCAGAGGAAGCGGCGAACGTTCTCCAGGAGCACGCCCAAGTGTCGCTCGGCGATGCGCGGCGAGCAGCCCGCGACGTGCGGGGTGATGATGACGTTGGGCATCCCCCAGAGGGCGTGGTCGGTGGGCAACGGCTCGGTCTCGAAGACGTCGAGCCCCGCGCCAGCGATCTCGCCAGCCTGGAGCGCGGCCGTGAGGTCGGCCAGGTCCACGATCACGCCCCGGCCGATGTTGATGAGGTACGCGGTCCGCTTCATCTGCCGGAACTGGGCCCGGCGAAACAGCTTGTAGGTCTCGGGTGTGTGGGGCGCGGCGATGACCACGAAGTCGCTCGCGCTCAAGAGGTCCGGCAGCCGCTCGGGCCGCCAGAGCGCCGCCACCCCCGGCGGCGCTTCCGTCTGCACCGGATCCACGGTCACCACACGCATGCCGAACGCCAGGCCCCGCCGCGCGATCTCCAAGCCGATCTGGCCCAAGCCCACGACCCCGAGCGTCGCGGCCGCCAGATGCAGGTGGGCCCGATCCATGGCGCTGGTCGTGCCGGGGCCGGCGGCGAAGGTGGAGCGCTCGGCCTCACCCCCGACCGGCTCCCAGCGGGCCACGACCTGGTTGCGGATGTACCGGTGGAAGTTTCGGGCGAAGCACAGGACGTAGCCGAACACGTGGTCCGCGATCACGTCCGAGAAAAGACCGCGCATGTTCGTGAGCACGCACGGGTGCGCGACCAGTTCCGGGAACACGTAGTGCTCCAGGCTCGCGGTCGGGGACTGGACCCAGCGGAGCTGCTGCGCGGCGGCCAGCATCCGGGGGGTGATCTTCCCGAAGAACGCGTCGGCGTCGGCGATCGCCCGCGCGGCATCGTTCTCGTCAGCCGCGTTGACGACCGTCATGAGGCCGGCCGCGGCGAGGATCTCGCCGAGACGCTCCGGCTCAACGGGAGGATGGATGACGAGCTTCATTCTGGCCAGCCCCGGGGCGGTCAACCCGAGCCGCGCGCCGGCGCGATGACGAACTCCAGGCGGCGATGGGCCTCGCGGAGCGCCGCCTCCGCTCGCTCGGGGCTTTCAGCCCGGGCGAAGATGAAGCCCAGGTAACGCGAACCCTCGGGGAGCGGGATCAAGTCCTGGCCCAGGTGGGCCGTGATCGTGACCTCCTCGATTCCCGACACGGCCTTGGCGGCCGCCTGCCCCCGAACCTCTTCCAGCACGCCCCCGCGTGGGATCGGAATCATCATTACCCCCGCTGCCTGCCGCTCGCGCTCCAGCGACGCGATCTCGATCCCGAGGGCATGGCGGAGGATGATCTCCTCCAGGGAGAGGCCGGTACCAAAGCGGAGCGTGCGTGAGCAGAGGCCGCCGATGGAGCGGGCAGCGAGCTCGATGAGCCACGGCCCCTGGTCGTTGACGCGGAGCTCGGCGTGGACGGGTCCCTCTCGGAGTCCCAGGGCCCGTGCGGCCCGGGCCCCGCTCGCCGCAATGGCCGCCTGCACGGGCGGGGCAAGGCGCGAGGGTGTGATGTAGATCGTCTCCTCGAAGAACGGCCCGTCGAGGGGATCCGGCTTGTCGAAGAGGGCCAGCACGTGGAGCGCACCCTTCACCAGAAGCCCCTCCAGCGCTACCTCCTGCCCCGGGATGAAGCCTTCCACGAGGATCTCGTTCGTCCCCTCGCCCAGAGCCGCCACCTCGGGAGTCGTCAGGATGGCCGCGATCCGCCGGAACGCGGCCACGAACTCGGCCTCGGTGTCGGCGCGGACGACGCCGCGGCTGGCGGCCAGGATGGTCGGCTTGAGGACACAGGGATAGGCTATGTTCCTCGCCGTCGCAGCGGGGTCGTCGGCCAGGGTGAGGAGAGTGTACGAGGGCGCGCGCACGCCGGCCTGACTCAGGGCCTCGCGCATCCGGTGCTTGTTCCGCGTCGTCGAGACCGCCGCCACAGTGTTCGCCGGGAGCGAGAGCGCGCTGGCGATCGCGGCGCCGACGACGGTCGTGAGGTCGTCCACCGGCACGACGGCATCGATCCGCTTCCGCCGGGCAAGCTCGACGACCGTGCTGACAGACTTGACGAGGTTAGCGAAGTCGAGAGTCAGGAGATTGTCGGGGAAGTCCGCCTCGAGGACGTTCGGGCGCTCGGAGGCGACCACGATCTCCACGTCGAGCCGGCGGGCCGCCTCGAGAAAGTCTTCCGTTCGGTAGGTCGTGGTGGGGATCAGCAGGAGCAGTCGCCGCATGAACGCCTGCCGTCAGCGGCACGCCGCCGAGGCCGTGGCCGAGACCCGAGCAGCGCCAGCTAGGACGCGCGGGTCACGTCGGGTAGCCACCGTAGGCGGGTGCCGAAGGTGGTGCGCCTTTCGGGCGTGGATGGGACGACGGGAAGCGATGCCTACCGACCGCGGACGTGCGGGGCCAAGTAACGAGCATAGCGGGGACGCAGGATGGAGGCCCGCCGAGGTGTATGCCGCATACGTTCATCTCGTCGCGACGCCTCGGGCCTGCGGCCCTCGGGACGTCGCTCCCTTCTGGGAGGCGGGCCGACGACCGAGGACGACGCTAGGCGAAGTTGCTTGGCCCCGCACTAGCCCTTGGAGGGCGAGTAGTACGGGTTCGCTCCGGCTGCGTGATCAGTCGTGTCGAGGACCTCGGTGATCTCGGGGATCTCCTCGAAGATCATCCGCTCGATCCCGGCTTTCAGCGTGACGTCGGCGGCCCCACACCCCTGGCACCCCCCGCTCATCCGCAGGTAGACCGTGCTGTCCTGGACGTCGATCAGCTCGATGTACCCCCCGTGCCCCGCCACCGCCGGGTTGATCGCGCTGTCCAGCAACTCCTGCACCCGTTCCTTGACGTCGGCCATAGCGCCCTCCTTGGTATCTCCATTCTACCCCGGGTCCGCGCACGCGGGGAGAGCAGATGCAGTGGGTCAGATCGCGGGAGCGACTCTGGGTCCGCTCAGGGCCAACTGGCCCTGTGTGGGCTCCGCTCAGCAGAACCAGGGCTCGGTGAGACGCGGCGGGCGGCGCCGGCCAGGGGTCAGCCGGGCAGCGACCGCCGGGCGAGGCACCACTTCGGCCGCGCCGTCTGCCAAGCGGCGGACCCGGTCGAAGGTGACCGCCGCATCCTCGCCCGACTCGACGGCCTCGGCGACGACGGCGGTGACCGTCTCCTGCAGCATGTCCATCCGCGCGTCCGGATGCGTCCAGCGGTAGTAGAACGCCCCCTCCACCAGCGGCCCCAGGAAGGGCTGGAGTGCCGGACTCTCCAGCAAGAGCGAGCCCGGCGGGATCAGGAGCCTGAGCGAGTACTGCACCGGATCCACCTGGTCGATGAGCCCTTCGTCCTCGACGAAGTCCAGCATGTCGCGGTAGTCGCCCAGGGTCGTCCAGGGCGTGAAGGCCACCCACGTCGGGCGCAGCGTGATCCCGGCCCCCCGCACCGCGTGCGCGACCTCCACGACGTCCGCCCGTGTGTGTCCCTTGTCCAGGTGGGCGAGGACCGTGTCGCTCAGCGACTCGACCGCGGACACGATGAACACGCAGCCGAGCGCGGCGAACTCGACCAGGCGCGCGCGGTGCCGCAGGAGATGCTCGATCTTCGCGGTGAAGTCGAAGGTCAGCTGCGGGAACGCTCCGTGCAGCGCCAGGGTGACCGCGAGCGAATGCCCGGGACCGTTCAGGAAGTCCGGGTCGCCGAACGTGATGTGTGTGGCGCCGGCCTCCACGCACTGACGGATGTCCGCGAGGCAGACCTCCTTCGGGACGACGAAGAACCGCCCGCCATACACCGGCGGGATCGGACAGTGCCGGCAATGGTGGAGGCAGCCGCGGCTCGCCTCGACGTAGCCAACCAGCTCGCGCCGACCGTCGCGCTCGAGGCGGACATACTTCTTGAGCGAGGGCAGCCCGGCCCGGCTCGGGACCGGGAATCCGAGCTTTGCGAGGTGTGGCCCCGCCGGGCTCGCCGCCACGCTCACGCCGGGGACCGACCGGCCGTCGGCGGCCTCGAGCGCCTGGATGAGCTCGACGAGGGGGGCCTCGGCTTCCCCTCCGATGACGGAATCGGCCCCGTGGGCGAGGAGGTAGCCGGCGTTGAGGCTCGCGTAGAGCCCGTAGAAGCAGACGTGGCAGGACGGGTTCACCGCCCGCACGCGCTCGGCCACCGTCACGCCTAGGCGGAGCGCCGTGTGCATCGGCACGGAGATGGCCACGACGCGCGCCCGCGCGGCCTTTTTTCCATCGAAGGGCTCCACCGAGACGTCCATGACGGCGGGCGTGTAGCCGAGCCTCTCGAGGAACGCCGCGGGCCACGCGACCGCGAGCGGCTGGTGGCCCAGCTCGTAGCACGCGACGAGGAGGATCGCCCCGGGTTGCTTCATCTCACCGGAAGCCGAGTCGGTACGGATGATGGAGTCGTCGATGGGACTACTTGTCCCTGATCGCGGCCTGGACCTTGGCGGCCACCTCGGACGGGATCGTCGTCATCCCATGATCCTTCTTGGCGTGTTCCGTCGCCTTGGCCATGACCTCGGCGACATCCTTCCCCTCTACGACCGCCTGGCAGCCGGGCATCAGATCGCCACACCGCAGCACCTTCGCCATGATTCGCCTCCCTGTTCGGCTCTTGACGATGGGAATCCTGGGGGGAACACCGTCATTGTAACCCCACCGGGCATCCCCCCGCGAGGGTGCGGCGGGACTTTCACCCGCAAGAGAAACGCCCTGCTGGGCGCACGGCCCCAATCGGCAAACAAAGCCGGAGTCACGGGGTGCGCCCTGGAGCCTGGGCATGTGAAAGCAAACGGTATGGGCGCTCGACGCCTCAGGATTGCTTGACAACCTGCCAGAGCTGCTCCATCCGGGCGACGATGTCATGTGCCGTCTCGACTCCGGGCGAGAACTGAACATCGAACAGGAGTTCGGCAGCCCCAAGCTTGCGCGTCGCCGCCACATCTTGGGCAATCTGCTCGAGCGTGCCGGTGAAGTCCGCGCGGTCTTGACCGAGCGGCGCATCGGAAATTTCGACGTTGGCCCGGATAATCAGTGCCAACCCCGCGGGATCGCGGCCAGCTTCTTGCGTCATCCCTTTGATCCCCTCAAACATTTGGGCGACGCCGCCGAGTGGGATCCCGACCGGGAACCAGCCGTCGGCCTCCTTCGCGACACGCTTCATGGCAGCCGGCGTATACGCCGCCATGTAGATCGGCGGATGCGGCTTCTGGACAGGCTTCGGGCCGATGAAGGATCTAGGGATCTGATAGTACTGGCCCCGAAACTCAACCGGATCAGTCGTCCAGATTGTTTTCAGGGCATCCATGAGTTCATCCGCGCGTTTGCCGCGTTCCCGCCACGGCGTGCCAGCGGCCTCGTACTCATCGGGCGACCATCCGATCCCGAGCCCGACCCGGAGCCGCCCGCCAGACAGGACGTCGAGTGAGGTCAGTTGCCGCGCCAGCAGCACGGGATTGTACCAGGGGAGGTTCAAGACGCTCGTGCCCAGCGCCACGCCGCGGGTGTGCGCGGCGGCGAAGGTCAGCGTCTCCAGCGGGTCCAACGTGTTCTTGAACTTGATGGGCAGGATGCCATCCTTGATCGGATAAGGCGCTTTGGGATTGACGGGGGAAAGTGTCCGGTCAAATACCCAGAGACTGTCGAAGCCGACCGCTTCGGCGTGTTGGGCAACCGTGGTCACGGCGTCAGGCCCGGCAGCCGAGCCGCATTGTGGTAGCGCAAATCCTAGCAGCATCAGAGTCTCCTTTCATCTCACCCGCGATTCCCGATATGGACCCATTCCCGCCACCCTGGCGTGGTGTGGAGCGAGCGAATCCTGCCCGTCGGTCAGCTCGCTCACCCGTTTCGACACGTTGACGGAAATCATTCGGCGAACCCTCGGGCCCGGGCAACACGGTGCGTCCGGATTCTCAAGCGCGAGTCGCTCGATGCGCCCGAGGATCTGACCAAAGAGACCCTGCGTCAAGTGGCTCTCGGCCAACTGGCTCTCGGCGAAGAGCAGACGGCCAGCCGTTGGGCGATGTCCATACAAGGCCTCGGTCGCCGGGTTCTTGTCGGGGCACGAACCGGATCGTGAGATCGCCCTGTCGTGAGATCGCGCTTGACTCGCCCGCCGCAGGCTCGCTACGCTCAACCGCATCAGAGGGACCTCCAGTGTGAGAGGGCGTGCATGGGGGACGCTCTCCCTTAGGACCGCATTGGAGGCCTCTCTGATTCAGCTTTTCCTCTCCATCACACCGCTCATTTGCCGATTAGGGTTAGGAGATGAGCATGGCGGAGTTCAATCCGTTCGATCCCGAGTTCAACGCGAATCCGTATCCCTTCTATCACCGGCTGCGGGCCGACGACCCCGTTCACCAACACCCGATGGGCTTCTACGTCCTCACGCGCTACGACGACGTCGCGATGATCCTGCGCGATCCGCGCTTCGGCAAGGGCGGCTATGACGAGCTCCTCGCCACCCGATTCGGGTCCGAGCACGATCGGCCAGGACTCGGCACGTCCATGCTCTTCAAGGATCCGCCGGATCACGCCCGCCTGCGTACGCTCGTGAGCAAGGCGTTCACCCCGCGCGTCGTCGAGACGATGCGCCCGCACATTCAAGACATCGTCGACCGGCTCCTGGATCAGGTCGGCGATCGGAAGCGCATGGACGTGATCGCCGATCTCGCCTACCCGCTGCCCGTCACGGTGATTTCCGAGATGTTGGGCGTGCCGCGCGACGACGGCGACACCATCAAGCAGTGGTCGCTCGACCTCGCGCGCAGCCTCGATGCCATCGCCATGCCGGTCGAGCCGGAAGTCATCGAGCGTGGCAACGCAGCACGCCGCGCGCTCGCGGACTACTTCCGCGGACTCGTCGCCGAGCGCCGCAAGACTCCGAGAGCTGATCTCCTGAGCGCCCTCATCTCGGCCGAAGAGCAAGGGGACAAGCTGTCCGAACGGGAACTGCTGGCCAGCTGCGTCCTGCTCTACGTCGCAGGGCATGAGACCACCGTGAACCTCATCGGCAACGGGCTGCTCGCGCTGCTGCGTCATCCCGACCAGCTCCGGCAGCTCGCGGCCGATCCGTCGTTGATCCACAGCGCCGTCGAGGAGCTTCTCCGCTACGACGGTCCCGTACAGCGGACCGGACGGCTCGCCGGGGCGGACGTCGAACTGCGCGACAAGAAGATCGCAAAGGGGACGCTCGTGCTCGGGCTGATCGGCGCGGCCAACCGCGATCCCGAGCACTTTCCCGATCCCGACCGGCTCGACATCACCCGCCGCGACAACCGGCACATCGCCTTCGGCACCGGCATCCATTTCTGTCTCGGAGCATCGCTGGCGCGCGTCGAGGGCCAGATCGCCATCAATACCATCCTTCGCCGTCTCCCAGGAATTACGCTCGCGACGCTCACGCCGGAGTGGCGCTCGAGCGCCACGCTCCGGGCCTTGAAGGCGCTACCCGTCGCGTTCCAGGGGCACGCGGCCTAGGATCGGGGTCTGGTTCCCCGTCGGCCTGAAGTTCGTCAAGGAGTCGGGTCGCCGGAGCGCTTCGGTCAGAAGGGACGTGTCGCGCCGATCGCTGCGATGTGGAAGGTCGGGAACTGGTTCCGAAGGCCGACGATGTCCGGGAGGAGACGCACGTCGACGAATCCCGACGCCTCCATAGCTCCTCTCCACTGCTCGGGCGTGAGAAAGCCCCCGTTAGGACGGTAAATCGGATGGAGACGCGGGGACCGGAACGTCTCCAGGAGGTTGAAGATGAATTCCACGTAGATCGCCTGTCTCGGCAGCGGACGTACGCACTCGGACACAATGAGCCGGCCTCCGGGACGGAGGGCCCGGAAGACTTCGCCGAGCGTGAAATCGAGATCGTGCGCGACGTGGAGCGTATTGACCGCGTAGACGACTGACAGGTTTTCCCGCGCGATCCCCTGCTCCTCGAACGGACGGTTCATATCCAGCAGGCAGAACTTCAGAAACGAGGCGTCCGGGAACCGAGTCTGCAGGGTCCGCTGCCCTCGCCGGAGGAATGCAGGGACGATCTCCGTGAACCGGTACTCGCGGATCTCACTCAGACGCCCCGCCTGCTCAAACCGTTCGAGAAGGGCTATGGCGGCGCTCGCGAGTCCACCGCCCAGCTCCAGGATCGCCGCCCCGCCCGGCGGCATCCACTCCTCCACCGCAATGGCGCCGACCCGGTTATTCACTGCATAGAGGCCGTTGTTGTTCGAGAAGTAGTCGAACCAGAGGTAAAAGCGAGCCGGAGAGAACAGGATCTCCTCCCCTGTCGCCTCACCGCGGAAGAACGCCGAGTAGTGCTCTGCTGCGGTCTCAGCGAGCGCGTACGAGGGGAGCCACGATGGATCATGGCGGCGCTGTTCAGCGCGAACGGGTGAAGGATCGAGCGCGGGGAGGGGAAGGCGGGCGCGGAAGCGACGGAGCGTGCCGCCGACGGCTTCTTCCTCGAGCACCTGCTTGGCGGCGAGATGCCGGAGCATCCAGTCGAGCGGCGCGAGGGCGCGCCCAGTCTCGAGACCCGCGCGTACGGCGATCTCCTCCGCGCTGCCCCCCTCGCGTGCCGCCGGCTCGAGCCCGGATTCCCGGAAGACCCGGAGGACTAGCCTGTGGACGAACTCGTCATAGAGGCCGCACGAGCGGATGAACGACGCGTCGAACAGGGCCACGAGGGACCGAGGAAGCGCGCGTTCCAGAGCACCAGCGACGCGGGTCTCTGCGTCCCTCATCCCCCAAAGGGGTTCCAGACATCGAAGAAATTGAACCACTGAGTCGGCCGCTGCCGCACGATATCCTCGAGCCGCGCCACCCAGGCTCGCACTGCATCCTCTTCGGTTCCCGGCATGACCACAAGCGGCTCAAGAATTGTCACCGCGTACCGATGGTCAGAGTCGAGAACGCAGAACGCCGGCACGATCGGAACTCTTGACGCACGTGCAAGCATGAACGGACCCATCGGAAAGGGCGCCGGGCGACCGAAGAACGGCACCATGACGTCACCGCGGGTGCCGAGCGCCCGATCGCCCTGTAGCGCTACCACGTCGCGTCGTCGAAGCGCTGCGACGAGCTCGAGCGAGATGGTCGGCCGGGAGCGCGGCACGAAACGGACGCCGTCGCCGTTGCGGCGCACCCAGCGCTCGAGCTCCCGGGCCTCGTCCTCGGCCACGACGACATGCGTCAGCCGCGCGAAGCGCCGGGCCAACAGCCGGCCAGCTAGCTCCCAGTTGCCGACGTGGGCGGTGAGCGAGATCACGCCCCCCTCGAGCCCGGCGAGGCGCTCAGCTCCCGTCACCGTCCCCACGTGGGCCGTGAGCGCCGAGGCCGGCTGGCGGTTCGTCGATATCAAGTCGCTGAAGCACATCGCAAAGTCGCGGAACACCTCGACCGTCAGCTTGTCCAGGCGCAGGCCGTTCGCTCCGGTGACGAGCTCGAGAGTTTTCCGAACCGCGGCTCGTTCAATCGGGAGGAAACGTGGCGCAAGCCGTCCGAGGTTTCGTGCCAGCGCCAGGCGTGTCCGACGGGGCAGCCATCTCATCGCAGCCGCAAGCCGGTAGAACTCGGGGCGGTTGTATGGGTGGGAGTACCAGCGTGGCCGCACACTCACCCCACGAGCGAGTAGCCGCTCGTCGAAGGAGAGGACCGCCGCTCGTGATAGGACATCAAGGCTCACTATACTACCACCACCACACAGCCGGGCCAGAGGATCAACTGTCGGCGCTCGACGCCGGCGACGCCCTGTGCGTCCGGATCATGCGCGCGTTCTACTGTCTCCTCCTGCGGTGTATTGAAGTCGCCGCGGAGGGTTCTTGGTAGGTCGGAGAGGCGGGAGGAAGTGCGTTCGCTCGTCTAGTCCTTGGTCGGGCAAGGAAGATCGTCTATCCTCGCGGTGTTCACATGCAGGATCAGACCTGCCGCGGTTCGCTCGACTTGATCGTGATCCGCCCGTCGCGCGGGCAGTGGCGAGAGCTACCTGAGCGTCCCGGTCGCGCTGGCCTACTTGTTCGACCGAGGCCGACGGACCTGACCCGCGACGGTGCCCAAATTGTGCCCGTTTCCGTGGCGGCGCGCCGTGCCCGCGGGGCAAGACGACGGGGTATCATCACTCAGCCTGCCACGCAGCATGGGGCTCCCGGGGGGCTCCTTGGTGGTTCGGAGGGCACCACTCATGAAATACAGCACCACAATCCAGAGATTCTCCGGCACGGCGCTTCTGGCCCTTTTCTCCTTCTCTGTCGTGGCCTGTTCCCACCTTGTGGAGCGTTCCAACGCGGGGATCTCCTCTCTGGAAGAGGATTCTGGCCCCCTGGGAGCGATCTCACGGGGCGCCAAGTATTCGGGCTGGGCCATCTCCGCTCCCCTCGTCGCCGGCATGACTCCCGTGGCCGCGTTGGCCTGGGCCACGCCTTGGGTAGACCTTTCAGAGGCCGTCGACATTGCATCGGCGCCTGCGATCGGCCTCGGCTATCTCTTCGAGGGCCTCGTAGGGTTCCCCGCTAAGGGAGTCCTCTCGCTCGTGAGGAAGGCCCAGGGCTCGGAGCAGGCTCAAGCGCCCGAGCTCGCTGCTACGGGCCGACCTTTCG
>Ga0209887_1000518_pt1 | contig 11604 bp, 11 predicted proteins | sample GWRWN1_30_40_FD_187230 | JGI IMG/M metagenome (GOLD analysis project Ga0209887, IMG submission 187230) | Riverbed sediment microbial communities from areas with no vegetation in Columbia River, Washington, USA - GW-RW N1_30_40 (SPAdes)... | ecosystem: Environmental > Aquatic > Freshwater > River...
GACCCGGGCATCGGGTTCGGCAAGGACCTCCAACAGAACCTGACGCTGATGCACCACCTGGACGCGCTCCTCGACCTGGGCCGGCCGGTGCTTGTCGGCCCGTCGCGGAAGCGGTTCATCGGGGCGATCCTCGACCTGCCGGAGGACGAGCGGGTCGAGGGGACGGCCGGCGCGGTGGCCTGGCTCGTGGCCCGGGGAGCTCACATCGTGCGGGTGCACGACGTGAAGGAGATGGTCCGCGTGGTCCGCGTGGTCGACGCCATCGCGCGGGCAGGTCGGTGACCGACCTCCAACGCCGGCGGGCCAGCGTGTCGGGCGTCGACATGGCCTTCGTCGAGGAGGGCGACCGGGAGAACCCGGCCGTGGTCTTCCTCCACGGCTTCCCCACGTCGTCGTACCTCTGGCGGGAGTTCGTGCCGCTGTTCGCCCCGTGGACCCACGTCCTGGCGCCGGACCTCCTGGGATGCGGGGACTCCGGTACGCCGGACGGGTCCGAGCTGCACATCCGGGCCCAGGCCGGGTACGTCCGCGAGCTCCTCAGCCAGCTGGAGGTGGAACGGTTCGCCGCCGTGGCCCACGGCCACGGCGGCGGGATCGCACAGCTCCTTGCATTGGAGGGCAGGGTCGAGGCCATGGTCCTGGTGGACTCCATCGCGTTCGACGCCTGGCCGAGCGAGGCCACGAAGGCGCTGCAACGGTTGGCGCCCGAGGAGCAGCGAGAGGCCGTGGTCCGCGAGGCGTTCGACGCGTTCCTCCACCAGGCGATGGCCAAGCCCGAGCGCCTCACCGACGCCCTCCGCGAGGCCTACGTCGCACCCTTCACCGGCCCAGATGGCGTGCACGCGTTCTTCCGAGGGATCCACGCGGCCGACGGTGTCGGGCTCACTGGGCGTGAGGACGGGCTCGCCAACCTGGCCTGTCCCACGCTGATCCTGTGGGGGGAGGAGGACCCCTACCTCCCGGTAGAGGTGGCGGAGCGGCTGAACGATGCCATCCCGACGTCCAGCCTGGCGGTGCTGCCGGGCTGCTCGTACCTACTGCCGGAGGACGCGCCGGAGACCATCGCGCCGCTCGCGTTCGACTATCTTCGGTCGAAGTATCTGGGCCGGCCGCACTCCCATGGCGAGCCTGGGGCCGTAACCATCTCGTTGGAGCGGCGACCGCCCGGCGGATAGAGGAGGCTCGCGTGACGACCTCGAGGTTGTTCCTGACGGGCATCACCGCGAGCGGCCGCCACGGCGCCAACCCAGGTGAGAAGGATCGACCCCAGGACTTCGTGGTCGACCTCGACGTCGAGGTGGACGTCACCTCGGACGACATCGCCGCGACGGCCGACTACCGCAAGCTCGTCCAGGCCGCACGGGACGTTGTCGCCGGCGAATCCCTCGATCTCCTCGAGTCGCTCGCCGGTGAGGTGGCTCGAGCCGTGGCCGGTATCCCCAGGGTCGTGCGGGCCACCGCCATCGTGCACAAGCCCGCCGCGGCCCGATCGAGCGAGGTCCAGGGCATCGCCGCCGCGGCCACTGCCGATTCCGGAGGCTGAGCCGCGAGGGGATGGGGACCACGGTCTACCTCGGCCTCGGGTCCAACATCGGCGACCGGCTGGCGAACCTCCAACGCGCGGTGGAACTCCTCGCGGCACAGCCGGGTCTGAGCGTCGAGCGGTCCTCGCGGGTGTACGAGACCGACCCGGTCGGCGGGCCGCCCCAACCGGAGTACCTGAATGCCGTCATCGAGGTGGAGACAACCCTGTCGCCCCACGAGTTGCTCGCGGCGTGCATGGACGTGGAACGACGTATGGGTCGGGTGCGCGACGAGCGGTGGGGTCCTCGCGTGATCGACATCGACGTGCTCACGTACGACGACGAGGAGATCGACCAGCCCGGCCTGGTCATTCCCCACCCCCGGATGCACGAGCGGGCCTTCGTCCTCGTGCCGTTGATGGAGCTCGACCCCAATCCCCTCGTGCCCGGCCGCGGCCGGATCTCCGAACGTCGCCTGGCGCCGAACGCGGTCCTGGGCGTCCGCCCGTTCGCCCCGCCGCTCGTTGTTCCCCTCTGACTTGGGATACTCGGCTCGATGGACGTCGCCGTCATCGGTGCAGGGCGCGTGGGCACGGCCGTCGCCGTCCGGTTGCGCGACGCCGGGCACCGCATCGTCGTCCTCTCCGGCCGTGGGGCCACGGCCGATCGCGCCGCGCGGTACCTGCCGGGTGTGCCGATCCGCGCCGCGCCCGTTGCGGCGCGAGGGGCGGAGGTCGTGGTCATCGGCACACCGGATGACCTGATCGAGCAGACGGCCTCGTCGCTGGCCGATGAGGGCGCCGTCGGCGAAGGCCAGACGGTCGTCCATCTGTCCGGGGCGACCTCGCTCGACTCCCTCTCAACAGCACGGGCCGCCGGCGCCGAGGTCCTGTCCGTCCATCCCCTCCAGACCTTCCCCGACGTGGAGGCGGCCCTGGCCCGGATCCCCGGGAGCGGGATCGCGGTCACCGCCCTCTCCGAGGCCGGATACGTCCTGGGGGAGCGGCTGGCGCGCGACGTCGGCGGACGTCCCTTCCGCCTGGCCGACGAAGCCAAGCCGCTCTATCACGCGGCCGCGGTGTTCGCCTCCAACTACCTGGTCGCGATCACGGCGCTCGCCGACGAGCTGTTCCGAGATGCCGGCCTCCCCGATCCCGCCGACCTCTTCCTCCCCCTCCAGCGGGCGACGCTGGACAACGTGGCCGCCTTAGGGCCGGCCGCCGCCCTCACCGGACCCGCGGTTCGAGGCGACGCGGGAACGGTCGCCATGAATCTCGAGGCCCTGGCGAAGCACGCGCCGGAGGCCATTCCCGCCTACGTCGCGCTGGCGGACGTGGCCCTGGAGCTGGCGCACCGCTCGGGACGGCTCTCGGACGAGGCGCGCGGTGCGGTGGAGGAGGTTCTGGACCCATGGAGGTGATCCGCGCCATCCCTATGGCCAGGAAGGCCTGTGACGCAACCCGTTCGGCCGGTCGAAGCGTCGGGTACGTCCCCACGATGGGGGCGTTCCACGACGGCCATGTCTCGCTCATGCGGCGTGCGCGCGATGAACGGGACGCCGTCGCCGTATCGATCTTCGTCAACCCGCTCCAGTTCGGGCCGGGCGAGGACCTCTCGCGGTACCCCCGAGACGAGGAGCGAGACCTGTCGATGGCCGGGGAGCTCGGGATGGACGTGGTGTTCGCCCCGAGCGTGGACGAGATGTATCCGGCAGGGCATCCGGAAGTGACCGTCGATGCGGGCCCGCTAGGCGACCGGCTGGAAGGAGCGGTCCGCCCCGGCCACTTCCGAGGCGTCGCGACGGTGGTGGCCAAGCTGTTCAACATTGTCGGCTCGAGCACCGCCTATTTCGGTGAGAAGGACGCCCAGCAGCTCGCCGTGGTCCGGCGCATGGTCCGCGACCTCTCGCTTCCCATCGAGGTGGTGGGCTGTCCCACCGTCCGCGAGCCCGACGGCCTGGCCACGTCGTCGAGGAACGCCTATCTCTCGCCGGACCAGCGCGAGGCCGCCGGCTGCCTGTTCCTGGCCCTGTCCGAGGCCGCGGAGATGGCCCAAAGCGGGGAACGAGATGCCGCCACCCTGGTGGCGGCGATGGCCCGGGAGATCGGGGCGACCCCCGAGGCTCGGATCGACTACGCGGCCGTGGTGGACGAGGAGACCTTCGAGGACGTCGGGACCATCGCCGGCCCGGCCCGGGCGCTCGTCGCGGCGAGGTTCGGGGAGACCCGGCTGATCGACAACCTCCTGCTCCCCGGGTCCTGAACCGGCCACTCCGAAGCGTGCCGGGGCCCACCCGGTGGGCGAGAATGGCGCCGGCTCACGGGAGGTGGCGCGCGCGTGCTGCTCGCGGTGAACGTCGGCAACACGAATACGGTCCTCGGCGTCTTCGCAGGCGCCGAGCTCAAGTGGTCCTGGCGCATGTCCACCCAGTCCGAGCGGACCGCCGACGAGCTGGCCGTCATCTTCGGGAGCTTCCTGGAGCAGCACGAGCTCTCGTTCAGCCGGCAGATCACCGGCGTGGCCATCGCCTCGGTCGTCCCCACGTCCACGCGGGCGCTCCGGGAGATGACCGAGCGGTACTTCAGCTTCCCGCCGGTGGTCGTCGAGCCGGGGACCCGTACGGGCCTGTCGATCCTCACCGACAACCCCCGCGAGGTGGGTGCCGATCGGATCGTGAACGCGCTGGCGGCGTTTCACCGGTACGGCGGGCCCTGCATCGTCATCGACTTCGGCACGGCCACGACGTTCGACGCCGTCTCGGACAAGGGCGAGTTCCTGGGCGGGGCCATCGCGCCCGGCGTGCAGGTGTCGAACGAGGCCCTGTCCTCGGCCACGGCCCGGCTCCCCCAGGTCGAGCTGCACCCGCCGAAGTCGGTGGTGGGCAAGAACACCGTGGAGGCCATCCAGGCCGGGCTGATCTTCGGCGCGGCGGCCGAGGCCGACGGGATCATCGAGCGGATGAGGGCCGACATCGGCGACCGCGCGACGGTGGTGGCGACCGGCGGCCTCGCCCCCGTGGTCGTGCCCTCCTGCCGGTCGATCGATCACCACGACGAGTGGCTCACGCTCGAGGGGCTCCGGCTGGTCTTCGACAGGAACGTCGGGCCCGCCGATGACTGAGGAGGGGTTCAGGGAGCGGGAGGTCCTGAAGGCCCGGCGCGAAACCCTGGAACGGCTGCGGGCCAAGGGGATCGAGCCCTTCGCCTTGAACCTCGAGTCGGCGCTCGGCGTGCGAGAGCCGGCTTCCGTCGAGGCGATCCGCGAGGAGTTCGGTGCGCTCGGGCCGGGCGAGATGCGCGAGGCCGTTCGCACGGTCGCGGGGAGAGTGGTCCTGCGACGCGACATGGGCAAGCTCAAGTTCTTGGTCGTGCGGGACCGGTCCGGGGACCTGCAGCTCGTCGCCGGCGCGACCGACACCGATCCGGCGAGCTTCGAGCTGCTCGGCAACGTCGACCTCGGCGACATCGTGGGCGCAACCGGACGCGTCGGGACGACGAAGAAGGGTGAGCTGTCGATCTTCCTCCAGCGGATCGCGATCCTGACGAAGGCGCTCCGGCCGCTCCCGGAGAAGTGGCACGGGATGAAGGATCCCGATCTCCAACAGCGATACAGGTACCTCCAACTGGCGACCGATTTCGACTCGCGCCGAATCGTCGATGCCCGGGCCAAGACGCTGAAGGCGATGCGCGCCTACCTCGACGACCGCGGCTTCGTGGAGGTCGAGACGGCGGTCCTCCAGCCGGTGGCCGGCGGGGCCCTGGCCCGGCCGTTCACCACCTTCCACCAGGCCCTGGGCGTCGAGCTCAAGCTTCGGATCTCGCTCGAGCTGTACCTGAAGCGCCTGCTCGTCGGGGGCATGGAGCGCGTCTACGAGATCGGACGCAACTTCCGAAACGAGGGGATCGGACCCACGTACAACCCCGAGTTCACGATGCTCGAGGCTTACGAGGCCTACGGCGACTATCACTCGATGATGCGGCTCGCCGAAGAGCTCCTGGTCGAGTGCGCCCGCGCCATCCGAGGGTCGCTCAGGTTCCCCGTCCGGGGGAGGGACCTGGACCTCACGCCCCCCTGGCGGCGGATCACGGTGCTCGGCAGCGTGTCCGAGGCCGTCGGCCGGGAGATCACCCTGGAACGGATGGACCTGGCCGAACTGGCCGAGCGCCACGGCGTCGGGGTCGACCCGAGATGGGGCCCGGGGAAGATCGTGCAGGAGATGTTCGAGAAGCTCATCGAGGAGACGTTGTTCGATCCGACGTTCGTCTGCGACTTCCCCAGGGAGGTCTCGCCACTGGCCCGGCCCCATCGGGAGAACCCGGGGCTGACCGAGCACTTCGACCTGGTGATGGCCGGGATAGAGCTGGCCACGGCGTTCTCGGAGCTCACCGACCCGGACGAGCAGCGGGCCCGGTTCGAGGCCCAGGCCCGGGCCAAGGCTGCGGGCGAGGAAGAGGCCCACCCGCTCGACGAGGATTTCCTCCGCGCCCTGGAGCACGGCATGCCCCCGGCCGGCGGCATCGGGATCGGGGTCGACCGGCTCCTGATGGTCCTGCTCGACGCCCCGTCGATCAGGGACACGATCCTGTTCCCTCAGATGAGGCCCGAGGAGCAGCAGGTCTGATCGGGCAGCCCTCGCCGATCAGTCGCCCTGGTCCGGCTGGTCCGGCGCCTCGGCGGCCTCGTGGAGCACGATCACCAGGTCCTCCAGCGAGACCCCTTTGGCCAGGAACCCCGACGCCCCCGCCTTCCTGGCCTCTCGCTCCACCCCGGCATCAGCGTGCGCCGTGAGGATCACGATGGGGAGCTCCGGCCTGGCCTGGTGGATCTCCCGCATGGCCGCGATCCCGTCGAGATCGGGCATCGATAGATCCATGATGACTAGGTCGGGGTCCAGGGCCCGGGCCTGCTGGGTGGCGGCGACTCCGCCACCCGCCTCCCCGGCGACCTCGATGCTCTTCACCATCCGCAGGGCCGACGTGAGCGCCCGGCGGAAGGCCGGGTGGTCGTCGACGACCAGCACCCGCAACGTCAATCGTCTCCTAGCGGGGAAGACCGGGGGGAAGGCGCTTGTTCCAAGTGGTGACAGCCCGAATCATGCCCAAGGGTGCGATCTTCGTAAACGGCCGTTCGGGGGAACTTCCCTTAGCCCGTCCGTGTGGGTCGGGGCACTTTCGACCTACGGCTCATCCCGGATGCCTTCCGATCCGAATAACGGTTAGGAGAACGTCGATCGGAGACGTAGGTGGGAAGGACGAGCAGCTCCGGGTGTATCGGGGGGCCGGGGTATACTTCCCCCCGTGGGGCGCTTCCAAGGCGCGCTGAGGCGCGGCAGGAGCGCCCGACCTGCCTCGGGGGTAGGACAGGGTCCGATGATCCTCGAGGGCGTTCGATAGAGGGGCTCCGGCCCAGGGGACGCTGACATGTTCGAACGCTTCACCGACCGGGCCAGACGGGTAGTGGTCCTCGCCCAAGAAGAAGCGAGGATGCTCAATCACAACTACATCGGGACCGAGCACATCCTGCTGGGCCTGATCCACGAGGGTGAGGGCGTCGCGGCAAAGGCGCTCGAGTCGCTGAATATCTCGCTCGAGGCCGTCCGCCAGCAGGTCGAGGAGATCATCGGACAGGGCCAGGCCGCGCCGACCGGGCACATCCCGTTCACGCCGCGGGCCAAGAAAGTCCTGGAACTGTCGCTCCGCGAGGCACTCCAGCTGGGGCACAACTACATCGGCACCGAGCACATCCTGCTGGGCTTGATCCGGGAGGGTGAGGGTGTCGCCGCCCAGGTCCTCCAGAAGCTCGGCGCCGACCTCAACCGGGTCCGCCAGACGGTCATCCAGCTCCTCTCCGGATACACGGGCGGCAAGGAGCAGGCCCCCGGGGAGCAGGCCGGCCAGGGCCAGGGCTCCATGGTGCTGGATCAGTTCGGCAGGAATCTCACGCAGCTCGCGCGGGAGCTGAAGCTCGACCCGGTCATCGGTCGGGAGAAGGAGATCGAGCGGGTCATGCAGGTGCTCTCCCGCCGGACCAAGAACAACCCGGTCCTGATCGGCGAGCCCGGCGTGGGAAAGACCGCCATCGTGGAAGGGCTGGCCCAGGACATCGTGAAGGGCGAGGTCCCCGAGACCCTGAAGGGCAAGCAGATCTACACGCTCGACCTCGGCGCGCTGGTCGCCGGGTCGCGCTATCGCGGGGACTTCGAGGAGCGGTTGAAGAAGGTCCTGAAGGAGATCCGCACCCGCGGCGACATCGTGCTGTTCATCGACGAGCTCCACACGCTGGTCGGGGCCGGCGCGGCCGAGGGCGCCATCGACGCGGCCAGCATCCTGAAGCCCATGCTCGCGCGGGGCGAGCTCCAGACGATCGGGGCCACCACCCGGGACGAGTACCGCAAGCACCTGGAGAAGGACGCGGCCCTGGAGCGGCGGTTCCAGCCGATCAACGTCGAGGAGCCCACGGTCGCCCACTCCATCGAGATCCTGAAGGGCCTTCGTGACAGGTACGAGGCGCACCACCGGGTGTCCTACACCGACGATGCGCTCGTCGCGGCGGCCAACCTCTCGGACCGCTACATCTCCGACCGGTTCCTGCCCGACAAGGCCATCGACCTCATCGACGAGGCCGGCTCGCGCATGCGGATCCGCCGCATGACGGCGCCGCCGAACGTCCGCGAGGTCGACGAGAAGATCGCCGAGGTCCGCCTGCGCAAGGAATCGGCCATCGACGCCCAGGACTTCGAGCGCGCCGCCTCCCTCCGCGACGAGGAGAACCAGCTGCGCCAGGAGCGGGAGCGCCGCGAGCGGGAGTGGAAATCGGGCGAGATGGACATCCTGTCCGAGATCGACGAGGAGGAGATCGCCGAGGTCCTTGCATCGTGGACCGGCATCCCGGTGTTCAAGCTCACCGAGGAGGAGACGGAGAAGCTGCTCCGCATGGAGGACGAGCTCCACAAGCGGATCATCAGCCAGGACGATTCGATCAAGGCGGTGTCCAGGGCCATCCGCCGGACCCGGGCCGGCCTGAAGGACCCCAAGCGCCCGTCGGGCTCGTTCATCTTCCTCGGCCCCTCGGGCGTGGGGAAGACCGAGCTGTCGAAGGCCCTCGCGGAGTTCCTGTTCGGCGACGAGGACGCCCTGGTGCAGCTCGACATGTCGGAGTACATGGAGAAGCACACGGTGTCCCGCCTGATCGGCTCGCCCCCCGGTTACGTGGGATACGAGGAGGGCGGACAGCTCACGGAGGCCGTCCGTCGCAAGCCGTTCAGCGTGGTCCTGTTCGACGAGATCGAGAAGGCCCACCCCGACGTGTTCAACACGCTGCTCCAGATCCTGGAGGACGGGCACCTCACCGACGCCCAGGGCCACAAGGTGGACTTCAAGAACACCATCATCATCATGACCTCGAACCTGGGGACCCGGGACATCCAGAAGGGGCCCGCCATCGGGTTCGCCGCACGTCCCGACGAGAAGATGACCTACGAGAAGATGAAGGAGCGGGTCATGGAGGAGCTGAAGCGCTCCTTCCGGCCGGAGTTCCTGAACCGGATCGACGAGGTCATCGTGTTCCACTCGCTGTCCCGCGATGACGTGAAGCGCATCGTCGACCTGATGATGAAGCGGGTCCGCGAGCAGCTGAAGTCCAAGGACCTGGACATCGAGCTGACCGACGCCGTCAAGGAGCTGCTGGCCGAGAAGGGCTACGATCCGGCCCTCGGCGCGCGGCCGCTCCGCCGCACGATCCAGCAGATGGTCGAGGATCCGCTTTCCGAGAAGCTCCTGTACAAGGAGTTCAGGGCCGGCCAGACGGTGATCGTGGACGTCCGCGACGGCGAGATCACCTTCGAGGCGCCGGTCTCGCCCGACACCCCGCCGGTCGAGCTGGCCGGGTCCTCGGAAGCCTGAGGCGGTTTCCCCGACCGGCCGGGGGCGCTAGCCTCTTTGCCGTGACCGAGGGCGAGGTCTGCTGGGCCGTCGAGACCTCCAAGGACGGCGAGCGATGGCGGTTCTTCGGCAAGGCCTGGAAGAAACCGGGTGAGGCGGTCCTCCTGCACGGCGTGCCCCGGTTCGTCCGGTTCCGGCCGGTCGAGGAGGACGAGTGGCGCGAGCCGCTCGACCGAACCGGCGATCACCCCATGACGTGGCTCAACATGGAGGATGGGGTACGGGAGGAGCTGTGGCCCGGCCAGGAGCACATGGGCCTGCCGGTGCTCCTTCCCGGCGGCGAGGAGGGGCGCCTGGTCTCGTTCAAGCACTTCGACGACGGCAACCGGTGGGACTGGGTCGTCGAGTTCCGGGGGATGCGCCAGCCCCATCCGTAACGTGTCAGACCCCCTTGCTACGGTCCCGTCGTGGGCAAGGCGCGGACGCTCCGGTCGTGTTCGGCGTGTGGCCAGCAGGTGGGCCAGTGGGTCGGTCGCTGTCCCGGCTGCGGCGCGTGGGGGACCGTGGAGCAGCGGAGTCCCCGCACGGCCTCCGGGCCGGTCCCGCTCCAGACGCTTCAGGACGACGCGGGGAGCCAGCCCAGGGCGTCCACCTGGATCCCCGGGATCGACCGGGTCCTGGGCGGCGGCCTGGTACCCGCGACCGTGGCCCTGCTGGCCGGCGAGCCCGGCATCGGCAAGTCGACCCTTCTCCTCCAGTTGGTGGCGAACCTGTCGGCTCCGGGCTCCCCTGCCTCCTGGCCTCCGGTGAGGAGTCCCGAGACCAGGTTGCGTTACGGGCCCGGCGCCTGGGGATCCCAGGCGATCGCGTGGCCTTCGTGTCCGCCCGGGAGCTGGGGCCGGTCCTGGACGCGGCCAGTGCGGAACGGCCGTTCCTACTCGCCGTCGATTCCATCCAGAGCCTCCGGGATTCCGCGGGTGGCCAGGTGCCCGGCGGCCCCGCGCAGGTCCGCTGTTGCACGGACGCGCTGGTCGGGCTGGCCAAGGCGGAACGGATCGCCGTGCTGCTGGCAGGTCACGTGACGAAGGACGGCGACGTCGCAGGACCCCGGACGCTGGAGCACGCAGTGGACGTGGTGTTGACCTTCGACGGCGAGCCGCGCTCTTCGGATGCTCTCCGGGGGAAAGAACCGGTTCGGCGCGGAAGGCGAGGTGGCCTGGTTCGAGATGGGTTCCGACGGGCTCCACGAGATCGACCCCCAGGGCCTGCTCCGGGCCGGCGAGGCGAGCCGGGCTCGGCCACCGCACTCCCACGCATGGGGCGCCGGGCCCTCGCCGTGGAGGTGCAGGCCCTGGTGGTCCCGACCGACGGACCGGCCCGCCGCCAGGCCACGGGCCTCGAACCCGGCCGGTTCCAGCTCGTTGCCGCGGTGCTGGATCGGGCGGCCAGAGTCCCGCTCGCCAGGGCCGAGCTGTTCGGGGCGGCCTCGGCAGGGGTGAGGATCGACGACCCCGCCTGTGACCTCGCCGTGGCGGCCGCGCTGGCCTCGGCAGCGTCGGGGGTCCCCCCGCCTCCCGGGAGCGCGTTCGTCGGGGAGATCGGGCTCACCGGGCGGGTCCGCCCGGGGCCCGGGATGGCCGGCCGGCTGGCCCCGGCACGGGCGGCCGGGCTGACCACGGTGTTCTGCGCGGGAGAGCCCGGTCCCGCGCCCGACGGCCTCCGAGTGGCTCGGGTCGGCCACGTGTCGGATGCCCTTGGATAGGGCGCGTTCGGAGCGGGTTCCCGGGCCAACAGGGACCGGGTTGCCTAAGCCTTCCGAACAGGCAAAACGCCCGAAATGGGCCTCTGACCAGGGATTTCATTTGCGGGGGCGGAGCCTCGCGTGCTATCTTGGAAGTCCGCGACGGTCCAGCTTCCAACTCGAGGGGGTTTCGTGTTCCGCAAAGGCGACACGGTTGTGCACCCGGAACATGGCGCAGCGGTCATCGAAGAGCTTCGAGAACGGGAGATCCTGGGAGAGAGGCGCAAGTACTTCGTCCTTCGCGTGGCGTACGGCGACCTGACCCTCATGGTCCCGGTGGACAGCACCGAGGAGGTAGGCTTGCGCCAGGTGGTGTCCAAGAGCGAGGTCAAGAAGGTCCTCGACGTCCTTCGCCAGGACGAGTCGAAGATGGCGGCCAACTGGAGCCGCCGCTTCAAGA
>Ga0209887_1000519_pt1 | contig 11585 bp, 11 predicted proteins | sample GWRWN1_30_40_FD_187230 | JGI IMG/M metagenome (GOLD analysis project Ga0209887, IMG submission 187230) | Riverbed sediment microbial communities from areas with no vegetation in Columbia River, Washington, USA - GW-RW N1_30_40 (SPAdes)... | ecosystem: Environmental > Aquatic > Freshwater > River...
TGGTTTCGAGATGATGCGCTGTATCAGAGCGATCAACCCATGTGCGAGAGCAATTTATATGAGCGGGGCGCCCGAACAATATCGTCGGACTTTAGTGACGGAAGCTCAGAATTTTGGCGCGGCTGTCCTCAGGAAACCTTTTAAGAGAGGAGACTTATTCAAGCTAATTGAGTCGCTTGCAGGTGATAAGACAAAGCCAGAGTCGTATAGGTATGAATGGTCCCCTGATCAAAAGAGATTTGTATGGAAAGCAGCTGTTTAAATCAAGAGAAAAAGAACATGGTAGGAATTTCAAAAGTGGCAGCAGTTTCGTGGGAGAACTACGGTAGTCTCCTGCGGGCCATGAAGGCTTTTCCCTTCACCTGCCTTGAGAGTCGGATATCATGATAAAAAAGATCATTAATAAGGAGGAGAATCGCTTATGAAAATATACTCCCAAACGGGGACTAGGTATTTTGTCGCAGCTGGCGCGTTAGGGGCGCTGCTACTTACGCAGGGCTGTATTGCGACGCGTGACTGGGTAAAGGAGCAAATGGACCCTCTGTCCAGTCGAGTGTCGACGAATGAGGAAAAGTTAACTCAGGCTGAGAATCAGATCGGAACTCTCAGCAACCGCACAAGCGGCGTCGAAAACAAACTCGGTCAGTTCGAAGGCCGACTGGGTCAGTTCGAAGGCCGACTAGGTCAGGTAGATGCGAAAACCGATAAGGCTCTCAATACGCTGGCCAACTTGAGGTTGGAACGGCGTTTTGTCATCGATATGAAGGAAGGAGCCAATTTTGCTTTTAATTCGGCAAATCTGCCGGCTCAGGCGCAGAAAGAGATCGACGGGTTTCTCAGCGATCTGAAAGGAGACGCTGCCGGGGCGGACGGCACGATTTTCCTCATTGCCGGACACACGGACAACGTAGGTTCCGAGGACGTTAACTATGAGATCGGCAAGAAAAGAGCCGATTCTGTGAGCCGGTATTTGATCACCCAGAAGAAGATGGATCCACTAAAAGTGATCTCGGTGTCCTACGGTGAAAGCGCACCTCTACAAGACAACAGCACGGGCCAAGGCCGGGCTAAGAACCGCCGCGTCGAAATTCTTGTGTATCGTGACGGGATTACTTCTACGCCGAGTGCCGCTGCCGCGCCGTCATCACCTGCCGAGCCGCGCGCGTCTCAGCAGGGTGGAGAAAGACTGAGTCAGAGTCAACGATAGGGTGCACGAAAGTTACTGGTGAGGTAGACAAAAAAGGCGGGGTTTTTTTAGCCCCGCCTTTTTTATTGGTAGAGTTGATCGATATAGCCGCTATCGTCCAATTCGCGAACGTAGTGACTGTCCCATAGCGCCAATGGATTAAAGCTCGCGATCTCCGGGTTACGCCTGACCGCAAGCTGGAAAACATTGGCGATGGCTTCGATGGCAGGGTAAGGTTTGCGCTCCAATGAATGGGCCCATTCCTCGTAGAGCGTCTCTACTTCTTCATCCGACTGTAGATGCAAAATCGGGCTCGCATGCTCTTTGAGGATCTCCAGAGTTTCTTGCTTGCGCGTGATAAAGAAATGGATTGCATCCACAAACCCCCGAATTAGAAGCCGGATCTTCGCTTCATGGTTTTTCACGAAGCTCATGGTTGTGGTCAGTGTCACGCCGCGTATCATAGGCATGGCGCGCACGCGGATCACGCGGGCTCCGGCTCTTTCTGCGCGAGTGTCGTGGGGAAGGGTGACGAAAGTTCCCGCGAATTCGCCACTCAACACGCGCTTCCAACGTTCCTCCGCCGGCCCACGCAATTCCACAAGGTCTACATCGCCGCGATCCGCGTCGAGTCCCTGCTGCCGTAAGAATAGCCAGACATTCAGCCCGGCGTGAGAGGTTAGCTTGTCGACCGCTACTTTCTTGCCTTTGAGATCGATGACTGAACGGATGCCATAAGCCACCACCAGTCGGTTTTCCGTCCAATTGTTACCTGCTTGAGCTAGGTGGACGAAATCCTCACCCTTGGCATTTCTCACGTAGAGGTTATGATGGTTTCCGGAGATTAGATCGACATGGCCATTCCTTAAAGCTTCCACCGCTTTCTCGCGTACCAGTTGGGGCGATGTATTGACCGCGAGACTGTTCTTCTCCCAGACCCCGGATTTTTCCGCCACGACCCAAAGCGGCGCGTGGGAGTTCGAACGATAAATGATTCTGAGTTCTGGGAAAGTCATTGGAATTCTCCTTCGATATCCTTTCCGCTCACGGGACCTGAGCAAGATCTTTCAATCGCGGGTTGGGACTAGGAGCGGAGTCGCAGTCCAAACCATAACGTAATCAAGGCAAGGATTAAAATAAGCCCGTTCGAGCTCTTAAGTTTTCGGATGATTGAGCCGAATTCCAGAGATGTGATCGTATCCCCGCCTTCATGTCGTTTCACGAATCGGTGCGCTATCCCCATGGATTGGTAGACACTAAAAAGCACGAGGAAGAATGCAACGAATAGCTTTATGCCCAGGTTATAGCCCAGCTGTTGGACAAACAGCTCGCGATACGCGGCCTTGAGGTCCGTGAGTTGGAAAGCGCCGGTGAAAAGGAGAACGCCTAAAGCGCCAATTTGTATAGGATTGTAAAGCTTAAGGGCGCGGGCGAGAAGTTGGACTTTGTCTCTATGATTCTCAAGAATCGAGTTCGCCGGGAGCAACAGTATCCAAAGACCGACAACAGCTCCCAAATACACGACAAGAGCTATAAGGTGAAGCCAAGAGTTGAGCATGAGAAAAAAAGTTCAGCCCCATCCGAAGCGCGATCCTTTTTTGATTGGTTTGCCCGGCGCGTCATAAGTCTCACCCATGGCGTCCAGTTGCTGACGAATCTTTTGCAGTTCGCGTTGCTGGTGAGCCTCGAAGATCTCTGCTTCCTTGACGCGGGCTTCGACAAACTCCGTAAGCTCCCGTTCGCGTTTCGTCTGGAATTCGTTTTTTTCGTTTTGCCATTTGTCGTAGGAATCCTTCAGCAGGGTTCGGACATGAAAGTTCAAATTGTCGCGCACCACCATGGACTTGTTGCAGTGTGGACAGAAGATGACGTTGCCGATCATGAAGTTCCGCACGGGTTCGACATGCGGCTGGTTGCACTTAAAGCAGCGAACCGGAATGTCCCAGGAGTCGATGTCAGGTAGAGGGACAAAGATGACTTCGGGCTCCGCATAGGCCGACACAGCCGCAGTACTTGCTGGCATGGTTGCGCTTGTAACTTCGGTTCCTGTGTTACCGGCCGTAGATGCAGCTCTGGCCGGAAGATCGTTCTTTGCTCCTCCAGCTGCTGACTTGCCTTGGCCCTTTCGGAATCGGGACTCAAAGGTGTCGTCGAATCGCGTATCCGAATGTAACGCCCGCGCACGCTCAATCAATGCCTCTTCCGTCTCGATATTGTTTGGATCAGTTACGCAGCAGTCCACCGGACAGACCGCGGCGCATGCCTCGTAGTCGTGAAAACCAACGCATTCCGTGCACAGCATTGGATCGATGACAAAGATCGGGTCTCCTTGCGAGATCGCATTGTTGGGACACTCGGGCTCACAGGCGCCGCAATTAATGCAATCGTTGGTAATCATCGTTGCCATTGACTCGATCCTCCTAACAGTTGGGTGGAATTGGAAACCGGAGTGAAGCCAAATTAATCCTAAATGAAATTTCGGGAGGTTGCAAATCGACAGCCCGGCTGGAAGGCGACGAGCCCTATTTTGCGTTTGGAGTGCAGGGAAATGTGGGTTATAAAGAATTATGAAACTCTCACAGTCAACGGTTTTGCTTAGCGCAATCGCTCTTTTAGCTACCCTTGAACTCATATTGAGTCCCGGCCTCTCGCCTGCCGCGGATAAATCAAAGAGACTAAGGTTGGCTTACTCGGGCTGGGAAATCGGCACCGCGGTGTCCTATGTGGGCGTGGATTCGGGTCTTTTCAAAAAGCACGACGTAGATCTTGAAGAACTCCCGATCCGGGACACGCTCTCGGCAGGGGTCCAGTCTTTACTCGGAGTCGACCTTCTGATCGGATTTGGTAATCCGCTGGCTATCCTCCAACCCGTTGCCGGTGGGGCAGATATCAGTTTGATCGGCGCGCACGTCAGCTTCGACCATTATGGGATGGCCGTGGCTTCGTCGATTTCAGCCATCAAGGATCTAAAAGGCAAGAAAATCGGCGTTTCCGCCTTGGGTGCCCGATCTGATCTGATCGCCCGCGTCATTCTTAGACGCGCTGGCCTAGACCCTGCCAAAGATGTTGAAGTTGTTGCGGCAGGCCTCTCGCCATCCAGAGCGCTGGCAATTTCGAAGAACCTGGTTCAGGGCGCGCCTTTGAGTCCCGACGTCGCTGCTGAGGCACAAAAACTGGGCATTAAGATATTGGAAGTAAGGCCCGTCCCCGTGGTGACGGATCTGATCATGACGACCCGCTCATTCGTCAGGAGAGAAGAAGACACCGTACGGCGCTTCATGAAGGGTTACGCCGCCGCCATCCATCATTTTGTAACTAAACGTGACGACAGTCTTGCAATCCTCAAGAAATACTTTCCTGGCAATCAGTCGGTAACCGTAGATGCTATGTACGATAGCTTTGCAGCCCAGCTCCGACCGCTTCCGGAGCTGACCGTTGAAGCGATCCAGGCTCTCGTGGACGTCGGAGCTGTCGCGGATCAGCGTACGAAGTCGCTTAAGCCCACCGATATCATTGAGCCGCGCTTCCTCGAAGAGCTTAAAGGAAGCAAATTTCTTAAGGACCTTTACACTGAAAAGGTCAGCTTGTAATTCAGTCTGCAAGTCTCCGTTTTTAACTTCCTAGTAAGCGACGACTGCTTCACGCGTCATTCGGGGTAGATACGGGGTAGAATACTAGGCTGGCTGCTCCTATCACTATCAAAGGAAACACAATCATTACGGAGGAAGATATGCGGCTCAAAGATCAAGTTGCGATTGTCACTGGCGCAGGACGCAATATCGGCGAGGATATTTGCAAGCTTTTTGTCCAGGAAGGAGCCAAGGTTGCGGTGGTCGATCTAGACCCTGGCAGAGGTAAGCGCGTGGCAGGCGAGATCAACGCCGCTCAGCCGGGAAAGGCCATTTCCATTGTCTGCGATGTGTCCTCGGCAGGCTCGGTGGAGAAGATGGTTCAGCTAGTGGTGAAAGAGTTCGGGGGCGTCGATATCTTGGTGAACAATGCAGCCTGGACGGATCATAAGACGATCTTTGATATCACCGAAGAAGAGTGGGATCGGACGATGAATGTGTGCCTTCGAAGCGTCTGGTACTGCACCCGATCTGCAGCGCAAGCCATGATCGATCAAAAGCGAAGAGGCAAGATCATTAACATTGCATCCACCTCCGGCCATTGGGGTCGTAAAGAAGCCACTGCGTATACGACGGCCAAAGCTGGAGTTTTGAATCTGACTCGCTCTATGGCGGTTCAGCTGGCGCCCGAGGGTATCCGCGTCAACTCCATCTCTCCCAACCGCATCGGCTCGCCGGTCGGTCAGGAAGCAGTCCCGGAAAACCGTGTCGTCAGAAACCTTGCCGGGCGGCGAGGAGTACCGATGGACATCGCGAAGGTGGCGGTTTTTCTCGCATCGGATGAGGCCGACTTTATCTACGCTGTCGATCTGCCAGTGGATGGAGGCGCTCTCGCGGTCCGCGACTAAATCCGGATTTAGATAAGTCTGTCGCGTGCGCTTGCGGAACTCGGGTCGATCGCTCCCGTTACGTACGCCGGAGAGGGCAAGCAAAGGGGTGCGCCGAAGAGTTGAGATCGTTAAAAAAGTCCCTATGATTTTTTCGGAACGGCACCTAGCCTGGATCTTTCGATTTTCGAGAATGCTTGGTCTGCTGTCTTATCCCATTCTAAATTTCGCAGTTGCATCCGAACTCGATTGAGTAGGTCCTGGTTGTTGACGGGTTTGGCGACAAATTCGCTGACCCCGAGATCCATGGCCGCAGCCCGGGTTGTCATATCGTCTCTAGCCGTGAGCAAAATAATGGGGGTCGCAGGAGCAATCTGTTTGAGCTTCTGGCAGACCTCCAGTCCATCCATCAAAGGCATCATCACATCTAAGATGATGAGGTCAACGGGCTGGCTCTTGACGATATCCAGACATTTGCTACCGCTCGACGCACCGATGACGGACAGCCCGTGTTTGGAAAACAACAGCAGAAGGAACTCCAAAACTCCCTTGTTGTCGTCGACGACTAGGATTGTAGGTTCCATTCCCTGCCGTGCTATCGGATTCGCTGCACTCATTATTTTTCTCTAGTCAGTCATTCCGAACATCTACCTGTTCTTGCCGGCATCGGAAGCCGCCAGGAACACCGATAAAGTCTGTTCCGGCTCTGAAGCTAGCGTGAAGGGTTCGCCATTGGATCTCGGTTTTCGTCGGAGTTTCGCGACCAGTGTCGTGCGTTTCAATCCTAGCATTCTGGCGGCCGCGCTTTTGTTACCGTTGCTAAGGCGCAATGCTTCTTCCATCAATCGACACTGAAGCTGCTCCGTCGCGTCGCGTAGATCGATCTGACCGCTCCCCAAGGTGGGTTGAGGACATTTCTTATCTGAAACATAAGAGCGAATGTTGGGTGGCAAGTCCTTGAGATCGGTGACGCCATTATCACTTAGGAGGACTAACCGTTCGATGAGGTTCTCCAATTCTCGGATATTCCCGGGCCAGTCGTACTCCCAAAGATAAATCATTGCCTCTCTGCTGATGCTCACTGAGACGCCATGCTTTCGGGTTGACCTATCGAGGAAATGATTCACGAGAAGGGGAATATCGGAACGCCGAGCCCGAAGCGGTGGCAGATGAAGCGGAATAACTTGAAGCCGAAAAAAAAGATCCTCACGGAAGGAACCTTTTTCCACTTGGTGAGCTAGGTCTTTGTTGGTCGAGGCAATGACTCGTACCTGAACCTCGACAGGATGATCCGTCCCGATGGGTCTTACTTTTCCGTCTTGTAGTACGCGCAGGAGTTTTGCTTGTAAAGGAAGCGGCAGCTCGCCGACCTCGTCGAGCAGAATCGTTCCATGGTTGGCGAGTTGGAAGAGCCCGGCACGGGAGGAGTGCGCGCCCGTAAAGGCGCCCCGGGCGTGGCCAAAGAGCTCGCTCTCGAGCAGGTTTTCCGGAATGGCGGCGCAATTTACTGGAACAAACGGGCGATCAGCCCTGAGGCTAACGTTGTGAATCGCCCGCGCCACGAGTTCCTTGCCAGTGCCGCTTTCACCTGTAATGAGCACGGTTACGTCAGTGGCTGCTACCCGTTGAATAATTTCATAAATCTTTTTGATCGAGGGGTGCTCGCCGAGCATGGCCGAAGAAGAGGACAGCATGGAAAATTTGGTGTCTATGACCTCCATAAGGCTTCGTTACAGAGCGGGATTTTGGCCATTTCGGGGATCAGGTGCGGGGGATAATTTGACTTTGCGAACACCTAAATTGTTCAAAATTGGTCTACTTAAGAAGCTAAGTTTAAGTTAAGCGTGGAGGTTTTGCAATCATGCTATGAGTTTTCCGAGACACTTGCCCGTCAATTTTCTAACAGCTGACATCGGGGTGCTAATTTTTCGCCAGCGAAAATTTTTTTTCCTCTACCATAACCATTCGTAGGATCCTTAAATCTTTCCGTGGCTTAGATTAGATCGAGACGATCGAAAATGATGTGGCATCTGATTTGCTCGAGACACCGTCCGTTCAAATAATTGTCATGACATCGGAAAAGGAGAGACCATGCAGCTCGAGGTGACTGAACAGTCTGAAGTGTCCGGATTAAATAATGCACTCAGCAACCCCTTAGTCGGGAATAGCGCGAGGATGCGCGTCGTACGGGCGCTGATCGCCAGATTGGCGAATAGTAACTCCACCGTCTTGATCACCGGTGAAAGCGGTACGGGAAAGGAGCTGGCGGCGCGGGCAATCCATGAGCTGAGCCCGCGGCAAGATGGATGCTTCGTGCCAGTCAATTGCGGCGCGATTCCAGAGGAACTTTTGGAAAGCGAGCTATTTGGTCATGTGCGCGGCGCTTTCACCGGTGCAGTGAATGCCCGCCAGGGCCGTTTCCAATTCGCCCATGGCGGAACGCTTTTTCTCGATGAGATCGCCGAGATGAGCGCGAAACTGCAGGTGAAGTTACTGCGGGTACTTCAAGAGCGGCAGTTTGAACCTGTCGGTAGTGACACCTCCGTGCAAGTTGATGTCCGAGTCGTCGCGGCGACCAATAGGGATCTTTGGGTTGCGGTGCGGGAGAGAAAATTTCGGGAGGATCTCTTTTATCGCTTAAACGTTCTTCCATTGGAACTTCCACCTTTGCGTGAGCGCGACTCGGACATAGCGCTTCTTGTTGGTCATTTCTTGGCCCTTCACGCGCGTAGGAGAGGGAAACCAACCATTCAAGTGGATGACGGCGCCATGGGGATAATGGAGAAATACAGCTGGCCAGGAAACGTTAGAGAAGTAGAGAATCTCGTTGAGCGTCTGGTGGTGCTGAACGAGGAGGGTATCGTCCGGCCCACGGATCTTCCCGACTACGTCATCCATAATGCGACGCCACAACACCAAACGACGGCGCAGGTTTCTTTGCCCAACGAAGGAGTGGATCTCGATGGTGTCCTGGAGAAGATCGAGAACGGCTTTATACAGCAGGCCCTTGAGCGCTCGCGAGGAAATAAAACATTGGCGGCGGAGCTACTCAACCTGAATCGTACGACCTTTATCGAGCGCCTGCGCAAAAAAGGGATGCTCCAGTCCACTCGCCCTGCGTCCTTACCTGCGGCCGTCATCAATAACGTGAGGGCAGATGGCACTCCTCTGACGGAGTCGAGGTTCGAGCAACCGAGCCCGAGCGGGCTTGCGCCTGCTGAAACATGAAAGTCGGCAACCTGTCACTTTTGGAAGGCGCTTATTAACGCCGGGAAAGAGCATCGTTATCAGCCCGTGTTCTCTGAAACGGACCGCCTTACGAAAAGAGATTTACGAAAAGGTAGCGGCTGAATGTGTTCCCTCAACGATCGTCTTTTGTGCATAGGTTAGAGTCGAGCTTTAACTGCAGGCTATCATCCAGAACATAATTTTGAATCGTCCAAACGGGCATTGAACATTAAAGGAGATAGACGCTGTGGCCGAATCAGAGCATGCCATCGGTTGCGCGGCCGTGGCCGCGCGGATTTGCTACACAAGTTGATCACGTCTTACCACACCAATTCACCTCATGCGTCTCCTTGAGTGCATTCAGACCGTGGAAAAGTATCTCCTTTAATTCCTTTTTAGTTTCCCGCCGGAGAACAACGGCCTGTGGGAGCCGATCCTGCTACGGAGGCGCACTTTCGGAGTCTATCGTTAGTCCCTTTCGCCGCGTCAAGAAGCTGACGGCGATAGTGTTCTTTTTGACGTGGCTGGTGCCTGTGGATACGGTTTCTACTTGAATTCGCAGTATTTTCATTCTATCGAACCTCGGCACATGGGTTGCTCAAGAGTTCGTCAGCAGAGTCCCATGAGAAAAAAATTATCATCATCGCCATGGCAGTTTTCGTAGTTTAGGTGGCCCATCCGCTGAGGGGTTTATTGAGAATGCCGGACTGGCTGTGCCCGAGTCCACCAGACCCAAAGATCCCGCTCATGGCAAGGAAACAAAGAAAAAAGCAGGCGGAGATCGCCAAACCTGAGATGTTTACGAGCTTATTCTCACGGGAGTCGATGAGCGGGATTGAGAAAATCTCTCCTGACGGCCAATCCATGAAGCCGACGTTTGCTCAAGGGCTTGTGCCGCCGCGCCAGCGTTCCGCAGCCTCAAAGCGCGTGAGCCAGGCGCCCGTCTTAGCCATAACCAGCGGCAAGGGAGGAGTGGGGAAAACCAACGTCGTTGCCAACCTTGCTGCGGCACTGGCGCTGCGTAGCAAACGAGTGATGGTGATCGACGCCGATTTGGGATTGGCGAATCTCGATCTCTTTTTGGGAGTCAGGCCCGTATACACACTGGCGGATTTCTTTACCGGCCTGGTAGCTCTCGACGAAATCATCATCTCGAACCGTGACGGTATTCTCTTGCTTCCGGGCGCCTGCGGTGTGCAGGAAGTCACTGCTCTGCGTTACGATCAAAAGATCGCACTGCTGACGGAACTCGACGCTTTGAGCCATGAGGTCGATTTGGTCCTGGTGGACACCGGCAGCGGAATTTCCGACGCGGTCACCTATTTTGCTACCTCGGCCCAGGAGATCGTAGTGGTTGTAACGCCGGAACCTTCGTCAATGACCGATGCCTATGCCCTGGTCAAGGTGCTTGCGTCCGGGTACCACGAAAAACGGTTTTACATCCTGGCGAACAACGTCTCAGACAAAGCAGAAGCGCGCCGGCTGTTCGACGCATTGTCGGGTACGGCGCTGCGGTTTCTCAATGCTTCGCTGGATTTTTTTGGCTGGATCCCTCGCGATCCCCAGTTGATCCAGGCCGTAGCGCGCTCCCGGCTGATTGTAACGGAAGCGTCCGATGCACCGTCGGCAAAAGCGTTCGCAGTTATGGCAGAGCGCCTGATTGAAATGACCAGCGCCCGGGTCAGGATAAAAGGTAACGTACAGTTTTTCTTCCGCCGTATGCTCGAGGGGGGTCGAGCAGCGAAATGAAGGCATCTCAAAAAGAGCAGAAAACGAACCGCTTGGCTTTGGGCGAGACAGTCCACCGAGCTAAAGAGGAAATGGTGACCCAATATCTGCCGTTGGTCCGCCTCGTGGCTGAAAAGGTCCATCGCCGTCTCCCCCCTGGAGTCGATCTGGAATCTCTGATTCATTCCGGCGTCGTCGGTCTTCTCCAAGCATTGGATCGCTTTGATCCCAAGCGCGGCGTCGATTTCGAAATATATGCCCGTTATCGCATCCAAGGTGAAGTCATGCAGTGCTTGCGTTCGCTGGATTGGGTGAGGCGCTCGGTGCGGTCCTGGGGGCGCAAGATAGAAGCGGCGAAGACAAAACTCGCAGGTAAGTTCGCCCGGGAGCCTACCGCGGAAGAAATTGCGAAAGAACTGGAAATTCCTCTGGAGAACTATTTCCGGCTCGACCAGCAGGTAAATGAGGCGACGCTGCTTAGCCTGGAGGATTTGTCTATCGCGTCTGAAGCGGACTGGGAGCGGGCCCAGGAAAAATACACGGACAGCCCCTTTCTTGATCCGCTCAGCGTTGTTGAAGGCAAGGATCTCGTGGAGAAGCTAGCCTTGGGTGTAGCCGCATTGCCAGAGCGGGACCGGTTGGTGGTCACACTTTACTACTATGAAGAGCTCACCCTAAGGGAAATCGGACAGATACTTGATTTGAGCGAGGGGCGCGTCTGCCAAATCCTCGCCCATGTTGTTGCCTGCCTGCGCGGCACTCTCGGCATCAAGCCGTCGGCGAAACTATCCCCCAAACGCGCCCAGGAAGCGCCCAAACAAAACGCTAAGAAGTCCGTGCGGGTCTAGCACAGAGGATTGACAGGGTTCGTGACGGATTAAACGAAAATTTTGGCCATTGAGTTGACGATCCATGGCAGATCCCGTGAAACGGATCGTCTCTCTCCTTCTGTCTCCCGGGATCGTTCGTCTGCGCGGTACTCGCTCT
>Ga0209887_1000521_pt1 | contig 11574 bp, 12 predicted proteins | sample GWRWN1_30_40_FD_187230 | JGI IMG/M metagenome (GOLD analysis project Ga0209887, IMG submission 187230) | Riverbed sediment microbial communities from areas with no vegetation in Columbia River, Washington, USA - GW-RW N1_30_40 (SPAdes)... | ecosystem: Environmental > Aquatic > Freshwater > River...
CGAGGACGCGATGATCCAGGTGGACATGTCGGAGTACATGGAGAAGCACTCCGTGTCCCGGCTCGTCGGCTCGCCCCCCGGCTACATCGGCTACGACGAAGGCGGCCAGCTCACGGAGTCCGTGCGCCGCAAGCCGTACTCGGTCGTGCTCCTCGACGAGATCGAGAAGGCGCACCCTGACGTCTTCAACATCCTCCTCCAGATCCTGGAGGACGGGAAGCTGACCGATGCGCAGGGGCGCAAAGTCGACTTCCGCAACACGATCGTGATCATGACGTCGAACATCGGCGCCGCCACGATCTCGAAGAACCAGTCGCTCGGCTTCTCGATGGGCGATGAGACCGGTCTCTCCTACGAGGAGATGAAGGACCGGATCATGGGCGAGCTCAAGAAAGTCTTTCGCCCCGAGCTTCTGAACCGCATCGACGAAGTGATCGTCTTCCACAAGCTGGCGAAGGACGAGATCAAGACGATCGTCGACCTGATGATGAAGCGGGTGAAGGAGCAGATGGGCGAGCACGAGACCTCGATCGAGCTCACCGAGGAAGCCAAGGAGCTCCTCGTCGAGAAAGGCTACGACCCGGCGATGGGCGCGCGGCCGCTGCGCCGCGCGATCCAGCGCTTCATCGAGGATCCGCTGGCGGACTTCGTCCTCGGTCGCTCGCTGAAGCCCGGCTCCACCATCCTCGTCGCTCGCAAGGAAGGCTCGGAGGAGGAGGTCGACATCTCCGTCGTCGAGCCGGCTGAGGACTTCGAGAAGGTCACCGTCCCGCCCGAAGAGCCGCGGGACGAGAGCGAGTCGGACGACGACTCGCCCTCAGACGAGTAGTTAGGACAGAATTCAGCGGGGCGCTACCGAATGCCTTGCGGCGCTCTGCGACTTCCGACCACTGGAGGGCTGAATGGGCTCGAGTTCCAAGCGACGCCAGACGATGGCCAAGATGACGAGAGAACGCGCGCTTCAGGAGAAGCGGGAGCGCAAGCAGCAGAAGAAGGACGAGAAGAAGGAGATGGCCGCCGCCGAGCGCGCCGGGGAGAACGGCGACGCGGTGCAGTCAGACGGTGGGGAGGACGAATCCGCTTCGCCGCCGCCTGAGTAATCTAGGCTGGTGAAAGCTCGCATCAAGGAAAAGCGCGATGTCGCGAAGGGGACCTTGATGGTCGTCTTCGACCTGCTCGGCGAAGAGGTGGACCACCGCCCGGGGCAGTACTTCTGGGTCACGCTCCTCGATCCGCCCTACGACGACGAAAAGGGGCCGCGGCGGCACATCACGATCGTGACCTCGCCCACCGAGCGCGGCGTCCTCGGCCTCGCCACGCGCCTGCGCGACACTGCCTTCAAGCGCTCGCTGGCTGACCTGCCGGTGGGAACCGAAGTCGAGGTGGAGGAGCCGAAGGGGAGCTTCGTCCTCCCGCAGGAGACCGACAAGCACTACGTCTTCATCGCCGGCGGGATCGGCATCACCGTCTTCCGCAGCATGCTCAGGTACATCGCCGACGAGGGGTTGCCGCATCGCGTCACGCTCGTCTACTCGAACCGCGACCGTGAGTCGACGGCCTTCTACGACGAGCTCCGCGAGCTGGAGGCAGCCAACCCCAACCTCGAGATCGTCTTCACGATGACCAAGGACTCGGGTTGGGAGGGCGAGACCAGGCGCATCGACGCCGACATGTTGCGCGACCATCTCGGCGACCTCGACGCCTACACGTACTTAGTCGCCGGCCCTCCGGGGATGGTGGAAGGCGTCACGGGGGCGCTCCAGGAAGCCGGGATTCCAGAGGATCAGATCCGCTCCCAGGGCTTCAGCGGGTACTGAGCCGGCACTCGCGGTCACAGTTCGTCGTCAGGCACCGGCCGTAGACTCGCCGCATGGCGAAAGCGGCTGCCGTCCAGTTCTCCTGCTCGGAGTGTGGTTACACGACCGGCAAGTGGCTCGGGCGCTGCCCTTCGTGCGGCGCGTGGAGCACGCTCGTCGAGGAGCGCGCGGCCTCCGCCGTCTCCCCCAACGCGGGCCGCGGCAGGTCCAGGCCGCTTCTCCGCCTGGTCGAGGTCGAGGCCACTGACGCAGAGCGGATCTCGACCGGCGTCCCCGAGCTCGACCGCGTCCTGGGCGGCGGTCTCGTGCCGGCGTCTGTGGTCCTCGTGAGCGGAGATCCGGGCATAGGCAAGTCCACCTTGCTCCTGATGGCTCTCGCGGCGATGAGCGCCGACCGGAAGACCTTGCTGGTCACCGGGGAGGAGTCGGCCGCGCAGGTAAAGCTCCGCGCCGACCGTCTCGGCGGCGCCCAGGACGTTCACATCCTGGCCGAGACGAACCTCGACGACGTCTGCGCGACGCTCGAGAGCGAACGCCCCCAGGTTGCCGTCATCGATTCCGTCCAGACTCTGTACGCGCCGGAGCTCGGCTCCGCGCCCGGCTCGGTTGCGCAGGTCCGCGAAGCCGCCGCCCGGCTCCTCCGTGTCGCCAAGGAACAAGGCATCGCCGTGTTCCTAGTAGGCCATGTGACGAAAGAGGGCGCCGTCGCTGGGCCGCGCGTCCTCGAGCACCTGGTGGACTGCGCGCTCCATTTCGAAGGCGACCGCTACAGGGCGCACCGCGTCCTGCGAGCCGTGAAAAACCGCTTCGGCTCGACGAACGAGCTGGGCGTCTTCGAGATGACCGGCGATGGCCTCGTCGGCGTCGCCGATCCCTCCGAGATCTTCGGCCGTGTCGACGAGGATCAGCCCGGATCGGCTGTCGTGTGTGCGCTCGAGGGGACGAGGCCGCTGTTGCTCGAGATCCAAGCCCTCGTTTCCCCCTCCGACCTCGCCATGCCGCGACGCGTCGGCACGGGTGTCGATCCGAAGCGCCTTTCGATGATCGTGGCCGTGCTCGGCCGGCACGCAGGAGTTGCGCTCGGATCCGCCGACGTCTTCGTGAACGTGGCCGGCGGCGTCCGGATCGACGAGCCCGGCGCCGACCTCGGAATCGCGCTCGCGATCGCGTCCGCGGCCCGGAATGTGTGCTTGCGCCGCTCCCTGGCCTGCTTCGGGGAGATCGGCCTTACGGGCCGATTGCGCCCTGCCTCCCAGGCCGAGCGGCGCCTGGCGGAATGCGCAAAGCTCGGGTTCGCAGAGACGATTGTTCCCGACGGCACCGAGCCCCGTGGCAAAATCCGCGTGACGGCTGCACCGACCTTACGTCAAGCGATCGCGGGTGGGCTCGATGCGCGTGGATCCCCGGCAGGATAAGACCTTCCTCACGGCGCTCAGCCAGCTGGCGCCGGGCACGGCGCTGCGGGCGGGAATCGACGACATCATCCGCGCCGAACTCGGTGCGCTGATCGTCATCGGAGACGCCAACCACCTCGCCTTCCTCTTCTCGGGCGGGATGCGGCTAGACCTTCCTTTCACCTCCCAGCTCCTCTACGAGCTCGCGAAGATGGATGGCGCGATCGTCCTCAACCAGCAGGCCCAGAAGATCGTGTACGCCAACGTCCAGCTGATGCCGGATCCGGCCATCCTTTCGGAGGAGACCGGTACGCGTCACCGCACTGCCGAGCGGGTCGCCAAGCAAACGGACGCGCTCGTCATCTCGATCTCCCAGCAACGGGAAACGGTGACGGTCTTCACCGGCGATCTCCGCTACCAGCTGGGGGAGATCTCCGACGTCCTCGCGCGGACGAACCAGGCGCTCGGAACGCTCGAGACGTACAAGCAGCGACTCGATCAGGGGCTCACACGGCTGACGGCGCTCGAGTTCCAGAGCGCGGTCATGCTGGACGATGTGCTCGTCGTCCTCCAGCGGGCGGAGATGACGACGCGCATGGCCGAGGAGATCGAACGCAACTGCGTCGAGCTCGGCGGCGAGGGGCGGCTGATCCGGATGCAGCTCGACGAGTTGATGGAGGAGGTCCCCCGCGAGAAGGCGGCTGTGGTCTACGACTACGAGCGCAGCGGGGACCCGGCCAAGGCGTCACAAGTCCTCGAGAAGCTCGCCCAGCTACCTCACCCGCGCCTGCTCGAATTCGAGGAGCTGGCCGAGGTGCTCGGCTATCCGCGCGACACGAACCCGCTGGACTTCACGGTCTCGCCGCGCGGCTATCGCGTCCTGTCGCGAATCCCGCGCCTGCCCGACTCCGTCATTCGCCACGTCGTGCGGGACTTCCGCTCGCTGGACGCGGTGATCCGGGCGAGTCATCGTGACCTCGAAGCTGTCGACGGGGTGGGCTCCGTGCGCGCTCGGGAAATCCGCGAGGGCCTCCGGCGCCTGCAGGAGCACAATCTTGTCGATCGCTACCTCCAGCTCTAGCCCGGCCTGTTAGTGCGGCCTGTGGATAAAAAGCCCGCAATCGGGCATTAAAACCCTGGAAAATTGGCGTTTTAAGCGGGCTTTCGGTACAATGATGGGATTCCGCAGGCGGCTAGCGGCTTTTTTTGGGCCCGGGAAGAGGAGGAGAGCTTGTACAAGGTCGGCGATAAGGTCGTCTATCCCCACCACGGCGCTGGCACGGTCGTGAAGAAGGAAAAGCGCACCATTCTGGGGACGGAGCGCGAGTACCTGACGATCAAGATCCTGCACAACGACATGACCGTCAACGTCCCGGCAGAGAACGCCGACAAAGTTGGCCTTCGCCCGGTCGTCGACGAGGACATGGTCGAGGAGGTTCTCGAGGTGCTGCACGGCAGCGGCACCAAGATGCCGAAGAACTGGAATCGCCGCTTCAAGCACAACCGGGACAAGATGAAGACCGGCGACATCTTCGAGCTGGCGGAGGTCGTTCGGAATCTGTCGTTGCGCGACCAGGAGAAGGGTCTCTCGACGGGCGAGAAGCAGATGTTCGTGAAGGCGAAGAAGATCCTCGCGAGCGAGCTCATGTACGCGAAGGGGCTCGACGAGGAATCCGCTGCCACGTGGCTGGACGAGGTTCTCGAGGAGGTCAGCACGACCGTGTCGCGCCGACCTGTCGCGACCAGGGCGTAGTCGAGGCTTCAACTGCGACCCGGCCCGGACGGCGCGGGCATCCTGTACTCGTGCGCGCCGCCCTAGTTCTCCCAGTCTGTATCGCCCTGCTGGCGGCCCTGAGCGGCTGCAGTGACGACAGCACGCCCGCGGCGCGGCCCCTGTCGATAGCGGCCTTCAAGGACAAGGCCGCTGCGGCCATCATCACTGGCAGCGATCTCAAGGCCGAGCCCGGCTTCGGCTCGAAGGTCGACGTCACAGCGCCTGACAGCCTGAACACGTTCTCGCTCCGGCTGGACGAGGCCTATGCGGCCTACAAGCGCGACCCGGCCAAGCTGGACGAGCTGCTGAAGAAGTTCGCCGAGGACGCGGACACTCGCCTGGCGCACGGGAACGCCGACACGAGCCTTCGCGACGTGCGCGACGTGGTCCTCCCCGTGTTGAAGCCGCAGACTGCCTTCCGCAGACTTTCCGATCAGCCCGCAGTCACCCCCTTCCCCGGAAAGCTCCGCATCGCCTATGCCGTCCAGAAAACCGACTCGTTCATGCTCGTCACTCCTGCGGATCTGGAGCGGTGGCAACAGTCGGTCGCGGACATCCATCGGCTCGCCCTGGCGAACCTGCTCCGGGAGACCCGCCGCGAGCAACCCCTTCGCTGCGAGGAGAAGCTCTGCGGCTGGGCCTCCGGGGACGGCTACGACGCTGCCCGCCTCGTCGTCCCGGAGCTCCGCGCTGCCATCGTGCGCAAGATCGGTCCCGCCGTGTACGCCGTGCCGCGCGAAAGCGTCTACGTGGCCCTCCCGATTAAGCTTGCCGACCGGATCAAGGGCAGGGTTGAGCATGACTTCGTCACAGCCCCGAACCCGGTGAGCCGGGACCTCTTCGTCGAGCGCGGCGGCGAGCTCGTCGTGCTCGCGCAATGAGCTCCACCTGGGCGGTGATCGTGGCTGCCGGTCGCGGCGACCGGCTCGGCCTCGACCGGCCCAAGGCGTTCGCGAAGCTGGGCGGCCGTCCGCTTCTTGCCGAGAGCCTCGAGCGGCTCGAGGGCTCGGAGTGGGTGGACTCAATCGTCGTCGTCGCCCCTGAGGAATGGGAGGAACCCGCGATCCTCCTTGCAGAGGAGATCGGCGCGGGCAAGGTGACCGCTTGTGTGGCGGGCGGCGCGACGAGGGCGGAATCCGTGCGGGCGGGCGTCGCCGAGATCGGCGGCGAGGCGCTCGTCGTCCTCGTTCACGACGCGGCCCGGCCGCTGGTCGTCACGGAGGTCGTCGAACGCGTGCTGGCGCCGCTCGGTGAGGGCTGGGACGGGGCCGTTCCGGCCTTGCGGATCGCCGACACACTCAAGCGCACCGGCGACGACGGAACCGTGCTCGAGACTGTGAACCGCACGGGGCTGCACGCGGTCCAGACGCCGCAGGCCTTCCTGGCCGCCGTCCTCCGCGAGGCCCTCACAGGCGATCTCGCCGACGCGAGCGACTGCGCGGCCCTAGTCGAGCGCCGAGGGGGGCGCGTGCGCGTGGTCGAAGGCGACCGGCGCCTGCTCAAGGTGACGACCCAGGCCGATCTCGACTTCGTGGAGAGCCTCCTGTGAACGGCGAGCTCCGGGTTGGGATCGGGCTCGACGCCCACGCGTTTTCCGACGATGCGGCCCTCGTGCTCGGCGGCGTCGACTTCCCCGGGGATCGCGGCCTCGCGGGCCATTCGGACGGCGACGTTGTCGCGCACGCGCTTATCGACGCGGTGCTCGGCGCGGCCGGGCTCGGCGACATCGGCGAGCTCTTTCCGTCGGGCGATCCGCGCTGGCTGGACGCGTCGTCCATTCGCCTGCTTCAGCGGGCATACGAGGTCGTGCGCGGGGCAGGCTGGGAGCTCGTGAACGCCGACTGCGTGCTCATCGGAGAGGAGCCTCGGATCGCGCCCGTGCGCGACGCCATGCGCGCGAGGCTCGCCGGTTCGATGGGCGTGGACCTCGATCGCGTGACTGTGCGCGCGACGACCACCGACGAGCTCGGCTTCACCGGGCGCGGCGAGGGGCTCGCCGCGCAGGCCGTGGCGCTCTTGCGCCGCGGTTAGACTCCGCGTCGTGCCCCGGAAGACCATCGACGAGACGTACGAAGAGGCCGCCCGCCGGCTTGGGCGGGTGACCGCGCTGGAGGCCGCCGAGGCTGTCCGCGCAGGAGCGGTTCTCGTCGATACCCGCTCGCCCGATCAGCAGCGCGCGCAGGGCTACGTGCCGGGTGCCGTCCACCATCCATTGTCGGTGCTCGCCTGGCGCCTCGATCCCGGGTGCCCGACGAGCAACGAGAAGATCCCGCTGGACGCGCGTGTCTTCCTCATCTGCCGCGAGGGCTACTCGTCCGTCTTCGCGGCGCAGCAGCTCCGGGAGCTCGGGTTCACGCGCGCGACCGACGTGATCGGCGGCGTCGATGCCTGGATCGCTGCGGGCCTGCCCGTGCTACGGCAGGCGCACGAGACCCTCGTCGATCTCGACGAGGCCGTCTCGGGCTAGCGCGGCGACCGCCGGAGCGTCCAGGCTAGGCAGGTCTCGCGGTCGCTCCGCCACGAGGCGAAGCGCCCGCGCCCGGCGCTGTCGAAACGATCCTTCGAACGGGCTCTGGCGCCTGAGCGGCTCGTAGCGACGCCCGCGAGAAGGGCACTGTGCCGCCAGCGGGCAGATCCCGCAACGCGGAACGCGCGCGAGGCAGACCGTGGCGCCCAGATCCATGAGCGCATGCGCGGAAGCCGGCGAGAAGCTCGCGCCCGTGCGCTCCTGCACCCGGCGTACGTTGGTGTCCACCGGGAGCACCGCCGCCTCGAAGGCGAAGCGCGCGACGGCGTCCGCGGTGTAGCGGTCGACTCCGGGAAGCTCCGTGAGGTCGATCGGCCAGCCCTGGGTCGCGACTTGCTGAGCCGCACGATGGAGATTCAAGGCGCGGCGGTTGTAGCCAAGCCCCTGCCACTCGCGGATGACCGCGGAGGTGGGAGCGGCCGCCAGCGCTGCGACCGTCGGCCAGCGCTCGAGCCATCCGAGATACCTCGGGACGACGCGCTCGACCTGCGTCTGCTGGAGCATCACCTCCGAGACCAGGATCGCGTACGGGTCCTGCGTCCGCCGCCAGGGCAGGTCGCGGCCGTGTTCGCGGTACCAGTCCAGCAACAGCTGGTCAAGCATCCAGCCGCGCCTCCTCGAGATCGAGGTCGCGAACCACCCGGCGCATCACGGCGTCGTCGATGCGTCCAGTTCGCCGTAGCTCGAAGACCGCGTTCCGTTCTGCTTCCAGCAGTTCTCGTTGGAGCCGCTGGAAGGCGGCGGAGCGGTCTTCGATAGCTCCGTCGCTTTCGGGATCGAAGCGGCTGCTGAAGCGCTCACGACGGAAGCCGAACAGGCCGCGCAGGCGCTCGAGCGTGTCCTCGCGCACCCAGTCCTCTTCGGCCAGCTCCTCGAGGCGGGCGAGCGCCGCCTCGGCCGCATACACGCGCGCCTTCGCCTCCTCCTTCTCCGCACGCCCTTCGTCCTCGAGCCCGAGGGTCTTGACGACCGCCGGGAGCGTCAGGCCCTGGAGCACGAGCGTGCCGAAGATGACCCCGAACGTGAGGAAGATGATCAGCTGGCGATCGGGAAACGGCTGGCCGGCATCCGTCGTGAGCGGGAGCGCGAGCGCCGCCGCCAGCGAGACGGCTCCGCGCATCCCGGACCAGCCAAGGAGGATCGCGGTCTTCACAGGGTCCTGGATGGGCCGTCTCCGGCGCCGGAAGCGTGCTGTCAGGTACGTCCCGGGGACGACCCAGAGGAAGCGGGCCGCGATCACGGCGGCGGTCACAGCGGCTGCGTAGCCGATCAGCGTGGCTGTCGAGCGGCCGGACAGAGCGTCGAGAATCCCCGGCAGTTGGAGGCCGATGAGTGTGAACAGGAGCGCGTTGAGGAGGAAGAAGACGATCTCCCAGACGGCGATCCCCTGCAGCCTGGTCTGGGCGCTGGTCAGCTCGGGCGTGTGCCAGCCCATGTAGATCCCGACGGTGACAGCGGCCAGGACGCCTGAGACTCCGGCGGCCTGCGCGGGCAGATAGGCGAAGAAGCCGCTGAGGAGCGAGATCGTGATCTCGAGCGGCGGATCGTCGAGCCGCCGGCGAACCTGGCGGATGAGGAAGCCGATACCAAGGCCGATCGCGATTCCGCCTGCGACGTTGAGGACGAAGCTTCCGGCGGCGTCAGCGAGCGAGAAGGTTCCGGTCACGACGGCGACGACGGCGAACTTGTACGCGACGAGAGCGGTTCCGTCGTTTACAAGGCTCTCGCCTTCGATCAGCGCGACGATCCGCCGAGGAAGGCCCAGGCGCTCCGCGATGGCCGCGGCCGCAGTCGGATCGGTCGGGGAGACGACGGCCCCGAGGACGAACGCGCCGTGCCAACTGAGATCGGGGATCAGGAAATGAGCCACGGCGGCGACCACGAGCATCGTCGTCAGCACGAGCCCGACCGCGAGCAGGCTGATCGCTCCGGCGTTCTCGCGCAGGTCGCGGAGCGAGGTGAAGAACGCCGTTCCGTAGAGGAGCGGAGGCAGAACTGCGATCAACACGAGGTCCGGTGGAAGCTGGATCTCGGGGATGCCCGGCACGAAGCTCAGGCCCAGGCCTCCGACCACGAGCAGGATCGGGTAGGGGACCCGCACCTGCTGGGCGACGATCAAGAGCAGCGCGACGGCGACCAGGATTGCGGCGAGAACGAGACTGTCGCTGGTCGAAAACGTCACGTCAGCCTTTGTTGGCGCCGAAATTCGCTGCCCGCCACAAGGGCCAGCCTACGAGCGGTTCCCCAGCGAGCACAAGGTGGGACCCACCCCAAAAGGGGGAGGAACAATTGTCAACGTGGCCGATAACCCTTGTGACTTCTTTCACCTAACAGGGGGCTATCGATGGTCAGGAGACGAAGGGCGATTCGTTTGTCGGCGCTGTTCGCCCTCGCGCTGATCGTAGGGGTGGCGATCTACGCGCTCGCGGCCTCGAACACGGTGCCGGCGACAAGGGCCGGTGACGGTTCGGGCGCCATCAGCGGGTACACGGCGTCGAGCGTCGTCTACACCCTCAACTCGAGCGACCCGAGCAAGATCGACAAGGTCGCGTTCACGCTCAGTCCCACCAGCACGACGACGGTGAAGGCTAAGCTCGTCTCGGCCGGCACGGACTGGTACAGCTGCACCAACACTGCCGGCAGCGTCGAGTGCACGACGACCTCGCCTCAGGCGACCGTCGCTAGCGCCGATCAGCTCCAGGTCGTCGCCGTCGGCTAGTCGATCGCTGTTCTGGTGATGCGGTTCAGCCTGCGCAAGATGCTCGCGGTCTGCGCCGCCCTGGCGGCGGCGCTCGCCGCCTGGTTTCTGTTCGCGCCGCAGGCCATCGGCGGCTCTGTCGCGTACCTCGTCGTCGACGGTACAAGCATGAAACCGGGTCTCAGCGCGGGCGACCTCGTAGTCGTGCGTTCGGCCGACGGCTACACGACTGGTGACGTCGTTGCCTACCGGAGCCCGGTGGCGAATCGAACATTCGTTCATCGAATCCTCCGAGTTGAGCAAGGGCGCTTCGTGCTGAAGGGGGACGCAAATCCCTATCCGGACGCGGCCCGACCGGGAGAAGAGGCGATCGACGGCAAGCTCTGGGTCGCGATGCCATATGTCGGAAGCGCGCTTGCCTGGCTAGCGGTTCCGATGCACGCTGCGCTGGTCGGCGGTCTCCTCGTCCTCCTTCTGTCAGGAGGAGGCGGGGCGGCGGTTCAGCGACGCAAGCGCCGCCGTCATGCGGTCTTCCCGGCCGAGGCGCGGCAGAGTGCTCCGACCAGCTTGGAGACGCGATCGGGGCCTGTGTTCGCGGGGCGCTGGGTGGCGTACGCGCTGCTCGTCACCGGAGTCGGGGCCCTCGCAATCGCCGCTCTCGGTCTCATCGCTTTCTCGCGCGAAACGACGACGGAGCTCGACCGCAAGGTGGCGTACCGCGAAAGCGGCTCATTCGCGTACTGGGCCGACGTGCCGCCCGGGGTCGTCTACTCCGACGGGCGCGTCGATACGGGCGAGCCCGTGTTCCTGCGGCTCGTCGACAAGCTTCGGATGCGGTTCGAGTACCGCCTCCTGACCGATGCCGCTCTGAACACCAGCGGTCGAATCGTTCTCACGGCAATTGTCTCCGACGCCGACGGCTGGCAGCGGAGAATCGACCTTGGGCCGGCGTCGGATTTCGGAGGAGGTTTTGCCGCGGCCAGCGGAACGCTCGACCTCCAGCGTGTTCAGAAGCTCATCGCTGCTGTCGAGCATGCGACCGGCGTCGCACACGAGAGCTACACGGTCACACTCGCTCCCTCCGTGGATCTCGGCGGGCGTCTCGCAGGCGTGGAGATCTCCGACCGGTTCAAGCCGGCATTGAAGTTTCGTCTCGATCGTCTCACGCTCACACTCGACCAGAGCACGCCCGACCGTCTCGCGCCCTTGCGGACGCGCTCGGCGCAGGAGCACCTTCTTCGGCCCGGGGCCTTCTCGGCTCTGGGGACCGAGATTCGCGTCACTGCGTTGCGACGGATCACCGTTGCCGTAGGCCTTTTCCTCCTCGTCGTCTTTCTGGTCATCGCCATCCTCAGGGCGAGGGC
>Ga0209887_1000522_pt1 | contig 11561 bp, 9 predicted proteins | sample GWRWN1_30_40_FD_187230 | JGI IMG/M metagenome (GOLD analysis project Ga0209887, IMG submission 187230) | Riverbed sediment microbial communities from areas with no vegetation in Columbia River, Washington, USA - GW-RW N1_30_40 (SPAdes)... | ecosystem: Environmental > Aquatic > Freshwater > River...
ACCTCGACCAGCTCTTTTTCCATTTTATGGCTGGCCCGAACGCAAAACTCTTGCGTGGGCTCATCATAATCAAAGATGATGCCACAGCTAGTTCCTGAGAGCTGAACCGCACGTGTAACAACCGTGCTCAGCACAGTTTGAAGATCAAGAGTAGAGCTGACCGCCTGGCCGACCTCGCCAAGCGCCTTCAATTCTCCGACTGAGCGAGCCAGTTCGCGTGTCCGTGCTTCGAGTTCTTGAAACAACCTCACATTCTCAATGGCGATCACCGCCTGATCCGCGAAAGTTTCAAGGAGCATGATTTGCGCCGGCGTGAACGGTCGTACCTCGATACGACGTGCATTCAGCGTTCCAATGAACTCCTCCTTCTGACGAAGGGGAACAAACAAGATGGTGCGCCAGCTCATGGTAAACACTATTGGGAAATCGTTATGCTCGCGGACGTCGGGTACGTGGACTGTGCCATGCTCGCGTACCCAGCGATACTGTGGCTCATCAATACTGATCTCGACCCGGCCAATGGGTATAGGACCAAAATGAGCCCGCGGAACCATAGTGTTCCCCTCGTTGAGTCTCAGGACCACGTCATCGATCCCACAAACCCGAGCCGCGCTTTCGACAATGGCGTCGAGCACCGGCTGCACGTCGGTGGGCGAGCGGCTGATGATGCCGAGCACCTCGGCGGTTGCAGTCTGGTGCGCCAGGGTCTCGCGCAGTTCTGCGTTGCGCTCCTGAAGTTCTTTGAACAGCCGCACGTTCTCAATGGCGATTACGGCCTGGTCGGCGAAAGTTTTTACCAGCTCAATTTGCCGGTTGGTAAATGGCTCAACGAAGTCACGCCAAATAATGATGCCCCCAATCGGCGTTTCTTCTCGCAGCAGAGGTGTAGCTAGCACCGTTCTCGCACCAGTCTGGCGCGCCAGAGAAGCAGTTGGTCCGAATTCCGATTGAACGTCAAGAATATGAACGGGTCTGCGCTCGACCAACGCCCGGCCAAGCGGCGTGTCCGGGCTCGCTGGTAGCGGGTTAGCGCGTAGGAAGCTAATCCTGTCCAGGCTCTCGCCGTAATGGGCGACGACCCGGTAAAATTCGCCGTCAACTTGACGGACGTGACCTTTAGTCGCGCCGGATAGCTTCACTGCATTCGCGATAAGCGTGTCGAGCACCGGTTGCAGCTGGTGGGCGAGGAAGCAATCACCCGAAGAACCTCACCCGTGGCCGTCTGCTGCTCCAAAGCCTCAGTGAGATCGCGGTTGCGCTCCTGCGATTCCTTGAACAAGCGGACGTTCTCGATGGCGATGACAGCTTGGTCGGCGAAGGTTTGCAGGAGAGCGATTTGCTTCTCTGAGAAGGGCCGGACCTCTGTGCGACGAATTAAGATAACCCCGATGGGAGCGCCTTCCCTTAATAACGGCGTCGCAAGCATGGTCCGATGGCCAAAGCGCTGTCCCTCGAATTCGGTTTCAGACTCCGCCGAGAGGTCGTGGATGTGAATCGTTTGTCTATCGATGATTGCTCGGCCGCCAACCGTGTTGCGGGTAAGGGGTTGCTCACGACCGAACCCCGGCTCAACGGGGCCATAGTGGGCCGCCAGTCGCAGTATATTTCTCTCGGCGAGTCGAATCACCGCATCGTATGAACCGCACACACGCGCGGCATTCTCAGCGATGGCGTCAAGCACCGATTGAATGTCCGCCGACAACGTGGCGATAAGACGCAGAATCTCGCTGGTGGCGGTCTGCTCACGATCGCGAGAATCAAGTTGTTCGGTGACGCGCTTTAGTTCTTTTTTGAGTTGGCGCAGATCGGCAGCGCGCGGACTCTTTTTCTTCTTTGAGACCCCAAGTCGAGCCATGTGGGTTCTCCTGACTCCTACTTTGGAGGACTTTCAGTGGCGTGAGACGGAGGCTGATAAAAATGCACCCTGGGTCGAGAGCCTATCCGACCGTGAACTTCGGTGTCAACCGCTCCGGGAAACCAAGGCCCATAAAATCAGAGCACGTCGAACACAGCGGCAGAAATCGAATCGAACGAAACGAGGATTCTTAATCCTGTGTGCATTGCTGCCACCACCGCCCGGGAGGGGTCGTAGCCTGAGGGCGCGAACAACGTCTTTTCAAACACGGCGATCCCCAGGCGATGGAGCACGCTCTCGAAGTGGATCCCGCTGGTGGCACCAGCGCCACCTCTTTTACCGCGCTTCAATTGGCCACGGTATTTTCTCCGTGGAAATAGCTTGCATAAAATGTGAAATATTCCTCGTGTTTTCCACTCTCTTCTCCGAACGGCACGCGCCATAGTGGTTTGAATCCTGTCCTTTCACTATCATCTGTAAACCGAAACCCCGATAACTTCAGCTAGCTCACCTAGTTGCAAAGCACGAGCCTAACCCATGAAATCTTTATAGCGGGTGGGCTCTGCGAATTTCGCACGATCCAGTCGGCTCATCTCTAGGTTCGTGAGACTGCAATTATAGACCGTGGGTTGCTGTCAATATTCCTGGAAGTAAATGGTGCCAACGGGTGGTGGTGATCGGTGCACCGATATCTTTATCAGCTGGTTGCAACTCGGATTTATGTTGACAAGGGAGATTAGCATAATTTAAGCTTAGACCTCTTCGTAAACGGTGTGGTGTCGCCAAGGTGCATAGCGGATGATCATGAGCGACGGCGCTGCGGCTTTTCAGCGTAGAACTCACTCCGGCAACTCAGAAAATCCTTCAGCGACCACTCGATTCGTCCACTCACAAACGGCTCCGCTCTAACGAGGGTAGAACGGTCTCCATTTTTGGGGCCGTATAGTTGTTCGGTGTCAGGAGGAACGGCCATGTCTACCATCCAAGGGACAAGTCCCAGCAAATCAATAGCCTCAGGCGGAACGTTGAATCAATTAACAAAAAGTGCGCAGCAGCTCACCAAGACTAACGAGTCTGAGGATGCCTTACGTGAAAGCAAATTCCGGCTCCAACTGGCCGTCGAATCGGCAAACATTGGCATTTACGAATTGAACGTGAAGAACGGTGAGCTATTGTGGGATGACAGGGTGCGGGCGCAGTGGGGCCTGCCACCCGGCGCGCCGGTTGATTACAACACTTTCCTGAAGGGTGTCCATCCTGACGATCGGGAGGCTACACAAGCCGCCGTTGACCGGGCGTTAGATCCCAATGGAGACGGACGCTGCCGCGTCGAGTTTCGCGTTATCGGCATTCAAGACGGCATCGAGCGGTGGATTGTCGGGACTGGCCAGGTGTTCTTCGAAAATTGTCAGGCTGAGCGGCTGGTCGGCACGACGTTCGACATCACGGCCCGTAAACACGCGGAGCAACGGCTACGCGAGAGCGAAGAGCGATTTCGCACGCTGGCCGATAGTTCACCCGTTCCAATCTGGGTGACTGACGCCACCGGTGGTATCGAGTTTCTCAACGCCGCGTACTGTGACTTCTTCGGCGTCACCATCGAAGACGTGCGGGGACCGAAATGGGCAACGCTGCTTCATCCCGATGACGTGGATCCATATGTCGCTGCCTATTACGAAGCACTGCGCAAGCGCAAACCTTTCCGTGCCGAGGCTCGAGTAAGGCGGGGAGACGGTGAGTGGCGTTGGGTGGATACACGCGGCGTTCCCCGCTTCTCTGAAGGTGGAGACTTTCTCGGACACGTAGGGAGTTGCCCTGATGTAACGGAAATGAAACTCGCTCAGCAAGCGCTGCGCGAAAGCGAGGAACAGTTCCGCGCGTCCTTTGAAATCTCCACGGTTGGAATGGCTCAGGCCGATCCAATTACCGGTCGTTTGCTTCGGGTAAATCAGCACTATTGCGAAATGACGGGTTACAGTGAGGCAGAGTTGCTGCAACTCTCCATACGGGACATTACCCATCCAGAAGATCGAACCGCTGACTTTGAACGTTTCCAGCGTCTCGGGCGCGGCGAGGTGTCTGAATACGGGGCCGAAAAGCGGTACTTGCGAAAAGACGGAAGAGTTATTTGGGTTGCGGCAACGGCCAATCTCGTGCGCAACGCGAGCGGTCAACCGACGCGAACCGTGGCGGTCATTATTGACATTACGGATCGCAAGCAAGCCGAAGCGGCCTTGCGTGAAAGCGAGGCTCAATTCCGCGCCAGCTTTGAGTTGGCCGCAGTAGGGCAGGCACAAGTGAATGCCGCCACCGGCCGATTTGAGAGGGTAAACCAAAAATTCTGTGAAATCGTAGGTCATACCGAAGAAGAACTCTTAAGCATGGTGCCGGCAGACATCACGCATCCTGAGGACCGACAGCCATACGTAGAGATCTATCCGCGGTTCCTGCGCGGTGAAATCGAAGAATACGTAACCGAGAAACGTGATGTCCGAAAGGATCAAAAGGTCGTATGGGTCAGTGTCGCCGCAAAACTAATCCGCGGTTCAGATGGGAAGCCGCTACGGACGATAGGCGTGCTCCAGGATATCACGGAGCGTAAGCGAGCGGAGGAGGAGCTCAAACAGGCCGACCGGCGCAAGGATGAATTTATCGCGACCCTGGCGCACGAACTGAGAAATCCGCTTGCGCCGATCCGCAACGCCGTGGAGATGCTTGGCCTATGCCAATCATCAGATCCCGACTTCGAGTGGGGCCGCAACGTGATCGATCAGCAGGTGAAACATTTGGCGTGCCTCGTCGATGATCTAATCGACGCCAGTCGCATAACCCGAAACAGACTGGTAATCAAAAAAGAGCGCGTCTCCCTCACCGACGTGATTAACGCCGCTCTGGATGCGGCGCGACTTTTGATCGAGCAGCGCGGACATCTACTTACTGTTGCGTTGCCCATAGAACCGGTGTACCTGAATGCAGACCCGGTACGGCTCACTCAGATTTTCATGAATCTGATCAATAACGCGGCTAAATATACTCATGAGGGAGGGCGAATCTGGGTTGATGCTGAGCAAAAAAATGACAGCGTGACAGTGCGGGTTGCCGATAACGGCATCGGCATTTCTATCGACGAGTTGTCTCACTTATTCAGCATGTTCTACCAAGTGGATCGTTCCTACGACCAGGCGCACGGCGGCCTTGGCATCGGCCTGACTCTGGTGAAGCGACTGGTAGAAATGCACGGTGGAACTGTGGAGGCCAAAAGTGCAGGTATTGGTCAAGGAAGCGAATTTGTGGTTTCTCTGCCGGTGCTTGTCAGTTCGTCCGAGGTATTAATGGACAAAGATGCTGTGGAGCAGAAATACAAAACGCGCAGGCGAATCCTTGTGGTAGATGATTACCCAAACGCGGCAGAAAGTTTGGCTCGGCGCCTAAAGCACTTTGGTAACGAGGTCGAGACTGCCCTTGATGGTTTTGAAGGGATCAAGCAGGCGGAAAAATTTCGTCCCGACATCGTGCTGCTCGACATCGGGATGCCGAAGCTCAATGGCTATAAAACGGCCCAAAGGATACGCGAACAGCCTTGGGGGAAGGATATGGTGCTTATCGCATTTACGGGTTGGGGACAAGAAGAAGACCGTCAGCGTACGCGCGAGGCTGGATTCGACGCCCACCTTGTCAAACCAGTGGACTATACCAAGCTGAGCGAGTTGCTCGAAAAATTTGCAACGCCGGAGCAGTTAGGACATTCATAGGACAATCCGTTTACGAGATTGTCCTATGAGCTGTTGAATCAATAGGATCGAACATCCATTGGATGTCGTCGGCGTCCGTGGTCTTGGTCAGAGCGACCAGAGGGTGCGACAGAATCCGGGTGGTCTGCACCAATTGGACAATTACAAGCGCGGCCTGGTCAACTCGTTGACCGGGAAGCTCCAAAAGTTCGCTCTGGACTGAGCCCCCCGGTGCAAACCACCGGCGTAGGTCTGGACTCTCTCATCTAGGCACAGTGCGGGAGAGCTTCCACAGCCAGATACTCAGGCCACCTAATATCACCAAGGCAAGCACGCTCGGCCAGAGCGGCATTTGGTGTCCAGCAACCAGCACCTCGGGTTGTATCACCAAGCGCAATAACTGCGCTAAACTCATCAGTCCGAAAATGATGCTTGCGACTCGCAATCCTAGGATTTGTGAGTCCTTTAGTTGTTTGCATTTCGAGAACATGCGTTGGTCGCCTAACGACCGGTGTTTCCGGACCGCGCCGCATATCGGTTCCGCACGCTCGTCACGCGGAGGCCCGTTGTCGAATTTAGGGTCCCCCGAACGACTATCCAGTGTCAACAAGTCAGTCTGGAGTCGAGAGGCAGCAGATTAATCCGCGAGGAACTAGAAACCGATACCTTAAGAAAAGGCGTGTTTATGAATGAGTTCTTATTGCTTGCCGTAATAATGATCTATGTCGCCATTCTTTACTGATCGATGCCCAACCCCGGTAATGCTTCGGAGTCATAGCTGACCCTCGATCTCCCGCACGACCTCTCTAGCATCCTTGTCATCTCTCAACCCGACAAACTTTGAATGTCTCAGTTGATCATCGGGCGTCCATTCGGCGAACTCGACCCGTGCGACCAGCTCCGGTTTGAGCCACACACAGTTTTTCATCTCTTCCTTCGTCAAAGCCCATTGCGTCCGTTTCTTCTCAGGTAGATTAGCAAATGGGCAAGTGTCGATCTCTAGCCCGTTAAACCTGCTTGCCACTTCTCGGCGGACAAGCGGCACAAACCCGTTCCTCACCTTGGCAGCGTAGAGAAGCCGGTCGCCCTCGTGATAGCCGACAATCAAAGCATCAAACGGATTTCCTGGCGTGTAGCCGCCGATGATAAACTCCTGACCCCGGTTGACCCTGTACTTAACCCACGCCCCAGTTCGTTTACCTGACTCGTAATAAGAGTCTTTGCGCTTGGCGACGATGCCTTCAAACCCAAACTCCTTGGCGACCACGAATTAGGTCTGTTGGTGCTGCTTCAATGTTTTCAGACAAACCAATTGGAGCAGCCTTACTATCTTCAAAGATTCTACGAAGCACTTGTCGCCTGAAATAGCGAGGAACCGTTAGCACGCTTCGACCGCGATATATGAGAACATCAAACGCGTAAAAAACTAGCGCCTGTGCTTTTGAGCAGTGATGCTGAAGGAGGTTGGACGAGACGCAGGTCGGCGTCAAGACGCTCGATCAACGACCAGATCGTCGAGCTGGTCAATGCCCCCGGCGTGGGCCTTCTCAAGCTCGAGCGGAAGAACCTGGATCCGCTCTGGGCCATGGTCCCGCACTAGGCGATGGGATCTGATCAGGAGATATAGCGCCAGCCGGCAAGCTGAGGCTACCCCGCGGCTAGCTACGTCACGTGCTCCCGGGCGAAGCCGGCGATACGCTTGTACTTGTCCGAGAGCCGTTGGAGCTCGGCGCGGGTGATGTAGCGATCGAGATCGTCGAAGGGCGCATCGCCCACCAGCTCCTCCACGCGGCGGATGAGGTAGTCCGGCGGATGCTCGCGGTTGGTGCGCACGACCCGGGCCGTCGGGCCCGAGCGCACGGCCTCGTAGGCGGAGAGCGCGGCCAAGGGGTCGCCCCCCGCGGCCAGGCAATCGGCGAGCGTGCGCGCGTCGAGGATGGCCTGGGCCGCGCCGTTGGAGCCGCGCGGGTACATCGGGTGCGCGGCGTCGCCCAGCAGGGTGACGCGCCCGAAGGTCCAGCGATCGACCGGCTCCCGGTCCACCATGGGGTACTCGAAGATGACGTCGGAGCGCCGGAGCAGGTCGGGCACGTCGAGCCAGTCGAACGTCCAGCCGGCGAAGATGGGCAGGAAGTCCTCGAGCCGGCCCGGCTTGTTCCAGTCGTTCCGTTCGTAGCCGGGCTGCGCGACCTGTGCGGTCCAGTTGATGAGCTGCTGCCCCTGCCCGTCCACATCGTCCACGATCGGATAGATCACGAGATTGCCGGACTGGATCGAGCCGATGCGCACGTAGCTGCGGCCGGTCAGGAAGGGCTTGGCGCGCGTGACCCCGCGCCAGGTATTGATGCCGCCGAAGCAGAGCTCCTCGCCCGGGTAGAACTGGCGGCGCACGGCTGAGTTCACCCCGTCGCACGCGATCACGATGTCGGCGGTAACGGACGCGCGCGTCGCGCCGGTCGCGGTCGATCGGAAGTACAGCGTCACGTCCCGGGTGTTCTGGTCGAGCCCGATACACTGGTGATCGGTGAGGACACTGGCCGCGCCGAGCCGCTCCATCGCGGCGCGCCAGAGGGTCAGATGCACCCGGCCGCGGTGGATGCCGACCTCGGGGACCGGGTAGCCCGCGGCGCGGCCGCGCGGCTCGGCGTAGATGAGCTGGCCGAATCGATTGAAGAAGCAGCTATCGCGGTTCTCGATCCCCTGGGTCGCCAGTGCCTCCCCGAGGCCGAGCGCGGTCAGCTCGCGCATGCCGTGGGGCAGCAGCGTGATGCCCACGCCCAGCTCCTTCACCTCCGGCGCGCTCTCGTACACGCGGCAGGGGATGCCGCGCAGGTGCAGGGCGAGCGCGAGTGTGAGCCCGCCGATGCCGCCGCCGATGATCACGATGTCCATGTGTTTGTGCTCGCTCCGTGGTACGTATAGGAATTTTAAACACCTTTTTCTGTGACGGGAGCTATATCGCCGGAGCAGCGAGTAGTCAATCGCACAAGTGTTTGGTGAAAATCGCGCTGTTGCGGCGGAGTCTTCGGGCCCTGCATCGGCCCCAGGGGGCTGATGTTGACGCAGTTTGACTGCTTATGCGAATGCCGACCGAGCCGGATCGTCCTACCTCGCAGATTCCTTTCCCGGCATCATCGAATCACCTTATCCGCCCGCGCCAGAACGTTGGGCGGAATCGTCAGGCCGATCTGCTTTGCTGTTTTTAGATTGATCACCAGCTCGAACTTCATCGGCTGCTCGACGGGCAGATCGGCGGGCTTCGCGCCTTTTAGGATTTTATCGACGTAGTAGGAGGCACGCCGCCAGCGATCATCCGAATTCGCTCCGTATGACATCAGGCCATCGGCTTCGACCCAGTCACTTGACACGTACACTGAAGGCAGCCGCTTCTTTGTCGCTAGGCCGACTATTTGGGCTCGGTGGCTGGTGAACCTCGGAGAGGACAGGGCAACAACAGCATCCGCGCGACCTCTGGTGGCGGCATGAAATAGGGCTTCGAAGTCGTTGGGCTCCCGCGCGTCCAAGGGCTGAAGCTTGAGGCGTAAGGCGTTGGCCGCCAACTCCATCCCCTCCATTTGTGGCTTTTGTCCTGGACCGTCTGAGTACCAAAGGAGGGCCACGCGGGAGAGTTTTGGCACGACCTCTTTGAGTAACTCTAGCCTTTTCCCCCTGAGCTCTGATGTAAGTGGGGTTAACCTGTGACATTCCCTCCCGGCCGCGCAAAGCTCGCGACCAACCCTGATCCCACAGGATCGGCCACCTCCGCAAAGACGATAGGAATTGTCTTAGTTGCTTTTTTGGCGGTAAGGGCCGGTCCGGTTGAGGTCGCCACAATAACGTCAACCTTGAGCCGGACCAGTTCGGCGGCGAGGTCCGCAAGCCGGTCGCCGTGTTCCTGAACGCGGTACTCAATCGCAATGTCCTGTCCCTCAAGGTAGTACCTACCCCGGTCTGAAGAACGCGAGTTCTCGATTGATTATTCCAGGAGCCGCCCCGAATCACACGCCGGGCGCAATTACCACCGCTTATCCATGCTGACCCGTCCGCTGGCGCACCGCTGTAGTTGTCATGCCAGGATTCCTCCACCCACTCCCACACATTACCCGCCGTATCGTACAAACCGAACGGGTTTGGCGTGAATGAACCCACTGGCGCCGTCCTTTTGTTCCACTGACTACCACAACCTAGAAACTCAAGGACGTGGTCGTAAACGTTGCGCGGGACTCTGATTGAGGCGAAATATTTTCTGTCGGGGCATTGTACCGCGAGACCTATGATGGACGTGCCCCACAGAGACAGATCAACAAGCACACCCCGTCCTCGACAGGCGCGTAAGCGTCCAGCGTACCGGAAGGGGTTGACCAAGGCTCGGACCAGTCTTTGATCTTCATGCACGGGCATTAAAAACTGCGCACGTATAACGCCAACCAAGGTGCGTAGTCAAGGATGCGGAGCATTGGGGATTTTGCAAAATACGTTGCAAACACGCTAGGGTTGATTAACATAGACTGTCACAATAAAGCGTATTAACTTTCACTAAATGTGCTCGGGCTAAGCCAGTAAATTAATCAAGGAGGAGGTGCTTTATGGCCACCGTTACGCAATTCTGGAGCAACCCGGTGTTGCAAAACACGGCAACCGCCAGGTGGACGTGGAAACTTGGGGACAGAGACTTCTATTGGGGGTTTAGTGTTCGACCCTTTCAGGCTAACAATACCGCAGAGGTGACAAGACTGATATCGTCCTCGGATAACGACCTGAACCAAGTCACTATCCTTGACGTCACGGTACGGGGCATTGGGAGTCCAGATATTGGCTTGCTGCGCTTCACCGCCATCAAGGTTCAAGAGCCGTAAACAAGAAAGGAAGAAAAGATGAAGCTCCACGTTTTGTACGACCGGACTGGCCGCATACTTGCCGCAGTCCATCTCGACCCGGCGCCAGACGGTGAAGGAGTCGGTGAGTTACGGCCCGTTCCCCGAAAAGGGCAGATGTCAGCGGATTTCGAGGTTCCTGGTGAATGCGCTGATCTCAACTTTGTTGAAGCTTGCCGCGCACTTCGGGTCGATACCAAGAACCGCAAACTTGTTGCTATCAAAGATCGAGGAAAATTATCAGCGAGACGCACAAAAAAATAGTCTCGTCCCGCTTTCGATCAGCGCTTACAACAGCGACAATTGCCCGGCGCGAGGTCTCTCGTCATCTGAAACAGGTTGGATACACTCCGGGCCGTCGTACTTCGCTGAGTTGACGATGGTTGAAACGTCGTGAGCATCCATTAGCTCTGCTGGATGGCGTTTCAACAGTGACCGGGCTTTGGCAAAAGCTGTTCGAGACACGTCGAGCCATTCCTCTTCGTCTGCCGGTCGGAGGATCACAGGCATGCGGTTGTGAATAGGCCGCACAAGTTCATTGGCTTCGGTGGTGATGATAGTGAACGACTCGACCGAAGTTCCATCCGGCTTCCGCCACACATCCCATAGACCAGCCAGTCCAAACGGCTCGCGGTTTCTGAGATGAACCCACATCGGGATCTTGCGCTTGCCCTCTTTTCGCCACTCGTAAAATCCGTTCGCAGGGATGATGCACCGGCGGCTTCCCACTAGGTGTTTGAAAGCGGGTTTCTCGGTCAGCGTTTCCGCACGGGCGTTAATCATCCGGTTTCCTATGGTCGGGTCTGCGGCCGAATATGGTATCAACCCCCAGTGCATAAGCCTACACTCGTTGCGGTCCTCATAACGGACAATGACGGGAATGTTAGGGGAAGTCTCAGGGGCGATGTTAAAGCGCGGCGTGTACAGAGATAGATCGCGGTCAAGGTTCCAGCGAACCCGTATGTCACTAAACTCGAACGTAGCTGTGATGCGCCACACATAGTGAAGGCACCTATAGCGACGTGATGGTGGAGGGTCAAGGCTGCTTATCCATCGGTAGTGACTCATTTTTCTGCCGGGTTAAGTACAATAGCTTCGTGC
>Ga0209887_1000523_pt1 | contig 11560 bp, 12 predicted proteins | sample GWRWN1_30_40_FD_187230 | JGI IMG/M metagenome (GOLD analysis project Ga0209887, IMG submission 187230) | Riverbed sediment microbial communities from areas with no vegetation in Columbia River, Washington, USA - GW-RW N1_30_40 (SPAdes)... | ecosystem: Environmental > Aquatic > Freshwater > River...
GGTCAGACTGCCCAGCGTCTGCCGCACCGCACCCGCCACGTCGTGAAGCATCGGGCCGGCGAACTGCTGCTTGATGCGGATCATCCGGGGCATGTGTGGCGCGTGTGGAATACCCTTGAGGCTCATCGGCTTCTCCTTGCGAAGGGGCTGGTCGTCCCGGATATCCTGGTCACCCCTTGACGGCCCCCGACACGAGGCCGTGGGTCAGGTAGCGGCGGAAGACGTAGTAGAAGATGACCGGCGGGATCGAGTAGATCGTCGAGACCGCCATGAGGAGGTTCCACGGAGCGTCGTCGCCCGTGAGGAAGGTTCCCATCGAGATCGGCAGTGTGAACATGTTCTCGCTCTGGAGGAAAAGCCGTGGGCCGACTCCTGTATACCGCAAAGGCGGGGAACGTCGCAATAGGCGAAAATGCTCCACTTTCGCCTTGACTTGGGTGGCGAAGTGCCCCTAAGATATCGCACTCATCGCACTGGAGACTCGTGCTCATCCGGAGCCGCACGCGCTACCCTGGAATCTGGCAGGGCGTTCTCGCCCTGGTCGTCCTCGGCCTTCTTTCCGGCTGCACCTGGTTCCGCGGGCGCCCAGATACCCTGCTGCCCGCGGGCAGGCTCTACGAGGAGGGCGAGCGCCAGCTGCTCCAGGCCCGCTACGACGGGGCGCGCGACGCGTTCGCGAAGCTCGTCGAGCGTCACCCTGAATCCGACCTCGTTCCCGTGGCGCGGTTCCTGCTGGGCGAAAGCCACTACCGGGCCAAGGAATACGACAAGGCCGTCTCGGAATTCGAGTCGTTCGTGACGTTCTACCCCGGCCACTCGATCGCCGACCTCGGTCAGTATCGCCTCGCGCGCAGCTACTTCGACCAGATGCCGACCCTGGAGCGGGATCAGGCCATCACCGCCAAGGCGCTCGGCGAGTTCCAGAAGCTCATCAGGCAGTACCCCGAGAGTCGGTACGCGCCGGACGCGCTCGTGAAGATCGAGAGCTGCCGTCTGCGACTCGCGCAGAAGGAGCTCTGGGTCGCCGACTTCTACGTGCGCCAGGGCAACCACCAGGCGGCCCTCCAGCGGTACGACGTGATCCTCAAGGAGTACGCCCGGACGGCCGCGGCCCCCCAGGCCCTCTTCCAGAAGGCCGATGCCCTCATCCGGCTGGGTCGGACCGAGGAGGCCGCGGACGTCCTGCGCCGCCTCGTCGACGAGTTCCCGGCCAGCGAATGGTCGCGCCGCGCCCGACAGAGCCAGACTCGCCTGACCGCCCCCTAGGGAGCTCCCCATGCACGACGTCGTCGACCTCCGGTCCGACACGCTCACGACCCCGACGCCCGAGATGCGCGCGGCCATGGCGGCCGCAGAGGTCGGCGATGACGTGTGGGGAGAGGACCCGACCGTGAAGCGGCTCGAGGCGCGGGCAGCCGAGCGGTTCGGCAAGGACGCGGGGTTGTTCGTCGCCTCGGGCACGATGGGCAACCAGGTGACCGTCCTCACCCACACCCAGCCGGGCCAGGAGGTCATCGCGGACGCCGACTCCCACGTGCTGAGCCGCGAGGTCGCGGGGATCGCCCGCCTGTCTCTCTGTCAGACGCTACCGCTCTCGACCGCGCGCGGACTTCCGACGCCGGAGCAGGTTCGCGCGAGCATTCGCGCCAAGGACATCCACTTCCCGGTCACCGGCCTCATCGCTCTCGAGAACACGCACAACCGGCACAGCGGGACCGCCTTCACTCCGGAGGAGATCGCCGCGGTGGCCGCGGTCGGCCGGGAGCACGACGTCCCGGTTCACCTCGACGGCGCGCGGATCTTCAACGCCTGCGTCGCGCTCCGACGGGACGCCCGCGAGTACGGCGCGGCGGTGGACACCATCCAGTTTTGCCTAACGAAGGGCCTATCCGCCCCGGTCGGCTCACTCATCGTCGGCTCCCGGGAGTTCATCGCCCGGGCTCGCCGCATGCGGAAGCTGCTGGGCGGCGGGATGCGACAGGTCGGGATCCTCGCGGCCGCGGGCTTGATCGCGCTCGACAAGATGGTGGACCGGCTGGCCGAGGACCACGTCAACGCGCGCCGGCTTGCGGAGGGGCTCCACGGACTGCCGGGCATCCGGGTAGACCTCTCGCGCGTCCAGACCAACATCGTCATCTTCCACGTGGACCGTCCCGGCGGCGTCGCGGAGCTGGTCGAGGGATGCAGGGCCCGGAAGGTCAGGGTGCACGCCAGCGGGCCCACGTCCATCCGCTGCGTGACCCACAAGGACGTGGACGCCGAGGATATCGACCGGGCGCTCGCGGCCATCCGGGAAATCACCGGGACGTCGTGAGAGAGTACTGATGGCCGAGCGGCTGCTCGAGATCAAGGGCCTGAAGACGCACTTCTTCACGGAGGAAGGCGTGGTCCGCGCGGTGGACGGCGTGGACCTCCGCATCGACAAGGGCGAGACGCTCGGCGTGGTCGGCGAGTCCGGCTGCGGGAAGACGGTGACCGCGCTCTCGGTCATGAGGCTCATCCCCATGCCCCCGGGCCGCATCGTCGAAGGCCAGATGCTCTATGAGGGCAAGGACCTGGTGACCCTGCCGCCGGCTCAGATGCGGAAGGTCCGAGGCAAAGAGATCTCGATGGTCTTCCAGGAGCCGATGACGTCCCTGAATCCCGTGTTTACGATCGGCGAGCAGATCGCCGAGGCGATCCGGCTCCACGAGGGGCTCGGGCGCCGGGGGGCCATGGCGAAGACAGTCGAGATGCTGAAGCTCGTCCACATGCCGAACCCCGAGCGGCGGGTGAAGGAGTACCCGCATCAGCTTTCCGGTGGGATGCGGCAGCGCGTCATGATCGCCATGGCGCTCTCCTGCAACCCGAAGCTCCTGATCGCGGACGAGCCGACCACCGCCCTCGACGTCACCATTCAGGCCCAGATCCTGGACCTCCTCAACGAGCTGAAGGCAAAGCTCGGCATGGCCGTCTTGCTGATCACGCACGACATGGGCGTGATCGCCGAGACAGCCCAGCGGGTCATGGTCATGTACGCCGGGAAGGTCGTCGAGGAAGCGCCGGTCAAGGAGCTCTTCAAGGAGCCCCTCCATCCCTACACGCAGGGCCTTCTCCGATCCATCCCGCGGATCGACCTCGCCGCGACGAAGAAGCAGCGCCTCGAGGCGATCCCGGGCGCCGTCCCGAGCCTGCTCGACCTGCCGCCGGGCTGCCGGTTCGCCCCGCGGTGCCAGTATGTCAAGCCGATGTACACCGAGAAGGAGCCGCCGCTCAAGGAGGTCCGGCCGGGCCACAAGGTGGCCTGCTGGCTGTACTAGCGAGAGGTAACCGCGATGGGTGAGCCCCTCCTCCGAGTAAAGAACCTGGTGAAGCATTTCCCGATCAAGGGCGGGCTGTTCTCGCGGGAGGTCGCCCGCGTCCACGCCGTGGACGGCGTTTCCTTCGACATCAACCCCGGGGAAACCCTCGGCCTCGTTGGCGAATCGGGGTGCGGGAAGTCCACCACGGGGCGGTGCATCCTGCGGCTGATCGAGCCCACCTCGGGAGAGGTCTGGTTTCAGGGCAAGAACGTGACGACGCTCGACAAGGGCTCCCTCCGCGCGATGCGGCGGGACTTGCAGATCATCTTCCAGGATCCATACGCCTCCCTGAACCCGCGCATGACGGTCGGCTCGATCGTCGGTGAGGCGATGATCATCCACAAGCTTGCGAAGAATAAGGCGGAGCGTGAGCAGAAGGTCGCCCACCTCCTCGAGACGGTCGGGCTCCACGCCGACCACATGCGGCGCTACCCCCACGAGTTCTCGGGCGGGCAGCGCCAACGGATCGGGATCGCCCGCGCCCTGGCTGTTTCACCCAAACTCATCGTCGCCGACGAGCCGGTCTCGGCGCTCGACGTCTCGATCCAGGCCCAGGTCATCAACCTCCTGGAGGATCTCCAAAAGCAATTCGATCTCACCTATCTGTTCATCGCCCACGACCTCTCAGTGGTCGAGCACATCTCGACTCGCGTTGCCGTGATGTACCTCGGCAAGATCGTCGAGATCGCCGCCGCGAAGGACCTCTACACGAACCCGCGCCACCCGTACACTGAAGCGCTCCTGTCGGCCGTCCCCATCCCCGACCCCGAGATCAAGCGCCAGCGCATCCTGCTCGAGGGGGACGTCCCGAGCCCGATCCGCCCGCCCTCGGGCTGTCACTTCCACACCCGCTGCCCGATTCGGCAGGTCCCCGGTATCTGCCAGGACAAGGAGCCGCCGCTCAAGGAAGGGCAGAAGGGGCATTGGGTGGCCTGCCACTTCAGGGACTAGGCCGTGCCGATACCCGTCGCATCCCGTCGTCCCACCCAAGCCCTTCGGGCTTGGGTACCCGCGTCCCCGGCCCTCAACGTACCGAAGTACGCCTCGGGTCGGGGCCTCCCTGCGTTCTAAGGCTGCTCGGTTCTCGGGCCGGCCATCCCCGGCCATCCGCTGTTCGGATGCCAGGCACGATGCGGGAGCCGGCGGTCGCAGGGTCTTTCTATCCGGATACTCCGAAGGCCATCGAGACGGAGCTGGCGCGGCTGATGCCGGCCGGCCCGGCGGCGCCGGCCCGGGCTGTCGTTGTTCCCCACGCGGGATGGATCTACTCGGGAGCAGTGGCCGGCGAGACCTACGCCCAAGTGGCCGTGCCGAGGCTCGCGGTCCTGCTAGGGCCGAACCACACGGGTCTCGGCGTGCCAGGCGCCCTCATGAGCGAGGGGCTGTGGCGGTACCCCGGAGGCGCCGTTCCTGTGGCGCAGGAACTCGCCGCCTCGCTCCTCACGGCCGCGCACGATCTCCAGGGGGACACTTGGGCCCACCTCCGCGAGCACGCGCTCGAGGTCCAGCTCCCTTTTCTCCACCGCCGGCAGCCAGCCCTTGCGATCGTGCCGATCAGCATCGGGCGCACCGACCCGGGCTTCTGCCGGGCCGTGGGGGAGGCCCTCGGGCGGGTGGTGGCCGCGTGGCCCGAGCCCGTGCTCATCGTGGACTCGACTGACCTGAACCACTACGAGTCGCAGGCGGTCTCCCAACGCAAGGATCGCCTCGCAATCGATGCCATGGTTGCCCTCGACCCGGAAGGTCTCTGGCGCGCGGTCCGGACACACGACATCTCGATGTGCGGGATCGCGCCGACCCAGGCCCTGCTCTGGGCGGCGCCGGCCCTCGGCATCCGGTCCGCCCGCCTCGTCCGCTACCAGACGTCCGGCGACGTCTCCGGCGATTTCGCGCGCGTCGTCGGCTACGCCGGTCTCGTCCTGGAGTAGGCTCGATCTCGACAACCCGGCGCCTCCAGGCACCGAACCACCTCCTGCCGGCTCGCGTCGTCCCATTCGAGGCGGATGGCCGGCCACTTGTACTGGAACTCGCGCTTGCCCTTCCGGAAGTCGGCGCGGCACAGGTGCTCTGACCAGCCGGGCCGCATCACATGCAGCCGAGGCGGGCCGAGCCGCTTCGAGGCCCGCTTCGACGCGTATTCGATGTTGAGCCGCGAGAGCGCCTGGTCGACCGCGCCCAGGAAGACGAGGCCCTCCGCGTCGGAGCCGAGCTCTCCCCGAATCTCGACCAGCAGGTCGTAGCGGCTGTGGTCAATATCCGGGATCAGTCGGAACTGCCAGATGTCCAGCTTGGTGTCGTCCTCGGCCTCACGAATCGCCGCCTGGATCTGATTGAGATGCAACTTCTCGCCGGTGATGCTGACCATGTCCCGGCCCTTGCGGACGAAGGCGACCTTGGGCGTCCGGTGATGAAAGCCGCGGACCTCGACGACGTCGTTCATGTCGTAGCGGTACAGGCCATTGCCGCCCGACAGGATGATGTAGTAGCGCTTACCGTCCTCCAGCTCATGAGCCAGCAAGACGGGCGGCGACCGATCTTCGATCCGGTCCTCCGGGATGAACTCGTAGAAGTTCGCGTGGACCGCGAGGACGCCCGCGGCCGATTCGTCTTCCAGCGGGATCGTCATGCGCCCCTCGCTCGCCAGGAGCCCGAGGTCTCGGAGGGGGACCTCGCCGTAGTGATCGACCAGGCGCTGGGCGTGGAGACCGGCGCTGCCCCCAAGCCAGCAGCCGACGAGAGCCAGGTCAGGCCAGCAGTATCGGGGCGCCAGGGCGCCATGTCTCGCGACGACCTTGGAGAGAACCCGCGCCCGCTCTCGATCAGGCCGGAGCGCGGCCTGGATCTGCCGAAGCGCATCGCGTCGGGAGCGCCCGGGCGGGCCCAGCATTTCCGGAGAGGGGGTGCCGAGCGTCCCATCGTGGATCGCCCGGATGATCTCCTCGGATCGGCTGCCGGCGGTTTCGGCCAGTCGGATCAGGGAGCTGGGGTTGGGGGCCCCGATCACCGAGACCGAGTGAGCGAGGGCGAGTCGCATCGTGACGAAGTGGCGCGCGTCGCAGTCGCCGATCGTATAGGCCGCGTAGGGGATGGCGTACTGGCGGCGCACCACGCGCGGAATGCTCTGATAGATCACGCCCGACATGGCTCCGAAGGGGATCCCCGCGGGGGTCACCCCCTCGACCGCGGGGCTGACGATGGTCAGCACCTTCTGGTCGAAGAGGTCAGGGTGGTCGCGGAGGGCACGGAACATCCAGAGCCGCATGAGGCCGGCCACCTGCTCTCGCCACGACGGCGTGACCGGGATGAGCTTGGGCTCCCCGGTGGTTCCGCTCGTCGTGGTGAACATCGTCGGGAACTCGGCGGTGAGGACGCGCTCGTGGCCAGCCCCAATCCGGTTGACGTAGGGCCGGAAGCCTTCGTAGTCCCGGATCGGGACCCGGCGCGCGTAGTCAGCCGGAGTCGTGATGCCCGAGAACCCGTGATCTCGGCCGAAGAGGGTGGCGGCGTTCCGGCGGATCAGGGCCCGCAGAATCTCCTCCTGGGTGACGTCCGGATGCTCGGTGGCCTTCTCGAACCGGGCATGGTGCGCCCACTCGCGGAGCACGAGGCTCGCTTTGAGAAGGGAGATCATCGCATTTCTCCTCTCCGTCCGAGCTCGACGACCGCCTGCGAGTATTTGCGGAGTCGATCCTCCAGGATTCGGACGCCAAGCCCGGGACCGGTCAGGATCGGCGCCACGCCCCGATGCCCGAACCGCACGGCGTCCGCGCTGACGTCTTCCGTGAGAAGAAGCGAGCCGTACGATCCCTCGACGAAGGTGACCTCCTCGAGGGAGGCGGCCAGGTGGCGGCCGGCCGCCGAAAGGATGGCGGTCTCGCCGACCTGGCTGCCCACCTGGACTCGGATGCCGGCAGCGGCAGCCCGCCGCGCGATCTCGACCGATCGGGTCAAGCCGCCGCACTTCGAGACGCGAACGTTGAAATAGTCCGCGGCTTGCTCCGCGATGAGGGCCTCGGCGTCGGCCAGCGTGACCAGCGACTCGTCGACCATGACCGGGACAGGACTGGCCTCCCTGAGCCGCTTCAACTCGGTCACCCGTCCCCGGGGCAGTGGCTGCTCCACCGCGGCGATGTCGAGGGGAGCGACGGCGTTGAGGACCGCTACGGCGCGCTCGACGGTCCACGCTCCGTTGGCATCGACCCGCAGCGAGACCTCAGGACCCAGAACATCCCGGATTGCCCGGATGCGGGCGACGTCATCCTCAAACCCGACCTTCACCTTGACCTGCTCGAGTCCGATGAGCTTCATCTGCCGGGCGTGCTGGAGGGCCTTGTTGAGCGTCCCGGCGGTGATCACGCCGCTGTAGACGACGTGGCGACGGCGCGGCGGCAGAAGCCGCCCGATAGCCATGCGCTGTCGGCGGAGGACGCAGTCAATCATGGCGAGCCCCAGCGCCGCGCGACTCGCATGGTCCGCTACCACACCCGGGATGGGCTTCTCCAGAATGAGGGCATCGATGGCGGTGAGATCGGTCTCGTCCCACGTACCCGGCAGTTCGCGGTCAGCCACGTTAGGCCAAAGGTGATGGCCGAGGTATTCGAGCATCACCTCCACGGTCTCGCCCGTGACATAGGGCCGGGGCACCCCCTCCCCGAACCCTTCGGTCCCGGCCTCGTCCTCGACTCGGACGACCACCGAGTCGGACCACACTCGCGCCCCAGCGCTGTGTCGGAAGGACTCGACGAACGGAACCTGGAGCGCGTACACGGTCCCGCCGACGAGCCTCATCGGCCGCTCCCCGCTTCGCTGCGCCCAAGGGCGACCCGTTCGGCGGCGAGCGCGGCCTTCCGCCCCCGAGGCGCGAGCGAGAACATTCGCGGGATGAGGGCTCCGGTCCGGGCGGCATACGTCGCGTACTCGGGGAAGCCTTCCAGAAGCAGACGCTCCTCGTGCCGGATGCGACGCAAGAACGCGATTGGCAACGTGATCGACGCCAGAGCCACCGCGACCCAGCTCCGCAGAAGGACACAACTGGCCACGAAAGTGAGCAGCGCGCCCGCGTAGCTGGGGTGACGGATCACGCGATAGGGGCCGATCTCCACGATCTTCTGGTCGGCCTGGACCTGAAGGTTCAAGGTGAAGAACTTGCCCAGGATGACGACCGCCCACGTGCGGAGTGCAAGACCGGCGATCATCGCCGCCAAGGCCACCCAGGACACGGCGTCGAACGGCAGGCTGGGTGGCTTTTTCACGACTAGCTCGACGAGCGCAGCCACCTGGCTGAGATAGACGGTCCACATGATCTGGTCGAATGTCCCTCGGTCTTCCTTCGTGCGGCTCCCCCCGAACAGCGCGTAAGAGGGCTGCAGGACGTTCGCCAGGATGCTGATCCCGATCAGCATCCAGAGCTGCGGAAATCGAAATACGGGCGCCCAAACCATCAGTCCCACCGCGATGGCCCATAGAAAGACCGCCTGGCTGACCTTGCGAACTACCTCGGTCACGTGCGTACCCTCCGCGCGTCCAGTCTCATGACCCCACCATCTGCATTGCCCTGGCCAGCGGGAGCTCGCCGAAGTAACGCTTGATGAAGACGTTCTCCCGCATGGTCATGTCGATGATCGTGGCCGCGTCTTCCTCGGTGAACTCGTAGTAGTGGACGTAGGCTTCGAGGTCGTCGAGCCCCTGCGCGGCGTGCTGGATGTCGACCTCGGAGTGCTCGGTCCACCATCTGAGGGTCGCCGTAGAGAGGCCGCGATGGTCTGCCAGGGCCTCGGCGATCCGCGTGGCGACTCGCGAGAGCATGTACTCAAAGGCGATGACCTCGCAGAGCGCCGAGAGCCCAAGCTCTTTGAGAGTGCCGTACAGGAGGGGCTCGACAGCAACTCGGCGGATGTCGGCCGCCGCCAGCGCTTCGAGCTCCGGCAGCCTCTGGGCGAAGCCAGCGCCCGTGGCGAGTTGCCTGAGCAACGAGGGATGGTGGATCTCCTCGAGCATATTCTGGAGCCGACTCTCCGTGGCGACCGGCGGCGCGAGCGCGTAGAGGAAGGCGACGAACTGCGTCGACTTCAGGTGCGCGCGGACCACGTTGGCGAGGAAGCAGTCGTAGTGCTCGCGCGACGCCTGTCCCAACTCCAGCGCCCGGAACTCGGCACACTCCGTCAGCCCGGACACCTGCTTTGCGAAGAGCCTCTCGATCCGACTCCGCAGCGTCATTGACGGTTCCTCCCCGCTCGTAGTTCGGCTAACGGGCCGCGACCGATCGTCTGCAGGCGCACCCCCGTCATCGCGCACTCCGGAAGCCAGCGATGAAGTCGCCGGGGACCGTCCCATGAGGAAGCAAGGCGGCGGCAATGTTCACGGAGAACGGAATCTCGTTCGACCGATGGCCCGCCGCGTCGACGATCGAAAAGGCCAGATCGATCCGGCCCGGCGGCGGATTCTCGAAGAAGAGGACGGCGGCGAACATATCACCCCGAAGGTCCTCGGCGTCCAGAGCGGCGCCTATGACCTGCCCGGTCGCCACGATTCGGGCCTCTTTCCGCCCCCCGACGAGATCATTGTTCGGGTCCACCACCGTCGCCGTGATCAGCCACTCCACCCGTCGGCCGGCCTGCTCCGACGTCAGGGGACGAACTTGAAAGTTCGTGACCACGGGCCCGTTGTCCGTGGGCTCCGTCGGGCTCCCCTTCTTGCCGCCGCCGCACCCGGCGACGAACCCGCTCATGACGAGCCCCGCCAACAACACCGTTGCCGTCCGCTTTCTAGCGCTCATGTCTTCGACCCTCCATCGCGCGCTCGCCCGCGCGTCTCGTGGTGATCTGTGGGTGCTCCTCGTGATTGACGCACATCCGGGACCGTCCCGCCTCGTCGCGCGACGGATGTCGCGCGGCAGCAGCGTCGGGTCGCTGCGGCGGTTCTCGATCACCCCGACCGGTCCGCCGTCAGGAAACAGGGCTCTCAGCTCCGCCATGAGGTCGTGTTGCCCGCGCGCCACGATGAAGACCAATGCACCCTCCTCAGGTGCCGAGCCGGAACACCTGAAACGCCATCCAGCCGAGCGCCGCGCCGGCCGGGACGTCGACGACGTAGTGCTGCTTCGTAAACAGGCAGCTCAGCCCGATGAGCACCGGGAAGCCAAGGGCCCAGCCTCCGAGGCTCGGGTAGAGGTGCAACGCGGTCAGCGTGGCCACGGAGGTGTGCATGCTCGGGAAGCTGTTCGAGCGCGCGTCGAAGCGCTGCACGATCCCGAGGAAGCGCTCGGACCAGGTGCGCCGCGTGTTGCTCGCCCGCCAGCGCTCCGGCGTCACGACCGGAAAGACGAGGAAGAAGGCCATCTGGAGGCCGAGCAGGATCAGGTAACTCACCACCAGGTGGGTGAAGTCGCGCGACGACTCCACCACCCAGTTGGTGTAGAGGATGGCCGGGTAGTAGAGGAAGCTGTAGATCCACACCCAGACTGGCCAGTACGGGATCCAGTCGTCGAGCGAAGACCCGAGCTCCCGGGGCGACCTCAGCGGGTTGCGCTGACACCAGAAGTAGAACTGGTAGACCCCTACGATCAGGAAGACGCTCAGGATCAGGTGAATGAGGTAGTCTGCCGCGTTCATGGCAACCGCCTCCCTATCCGGCAGTAGATCCGCTGGGTCGTGATCCGGGCTTGCCGAGGACGACCCCGCGCGCGTCCCGGGCCAGCGCGTGCAGCAGGCAGAGGAGACCCGCCATGGCGGCCAGATAGGCGGTCGAGAAGCGCCAGAGCAGGTTGTAGAACGGCGCCAAGCCCACGGGAACGATCTCCGCCATGATCGATAGCGAGGCCCCCTCCGCGATCCCCGCGCCACCCGGCGTGGGCGCGAAGAACATGAGAAAGATGAGCGCGAGCTGCACCTCGAAGATGTGGCCCAGCGACCACCCCTGGACCCCGAGGAGCCGCGCGCAAAGGTAGGGCATGAGCGCGCGCGCGAACAGGAAGACGAGGCTCAGCAGACATACCCAGGCGAAGCTGACCTTCCCGACGCGCAGGAACCGTCTCACGTCGTCCCGATAGGTGTAGACGAGATCCACGAGCCTGGCCGTCAGCCGATCCATGCGGTCCACCGGCGGTCCCGTGCGCGCGTCGCGAGGCGGCCACCAATCCTGAAGCGGCCAGCGCCGGGGCTCCAGCCGCCACAGCGCCCGGGAGCTGGCGGCGAGCGCGACTCGGAACAGACCGGGCCAGG
>Ga0209887_1000526_pt1 | contig 11543 bp, 10 predicted proteins | sample GWRWN1_30_40_FD_187230 | JGI IMG/M metagenome (GOLD analysis project Ga0209887, IMG submission 187230) | Riverbed sediment microbial communities from areas with no vegetation in Columbia River, Washington, USA - GW-RW N1_30_40 (SPAdes)... | ecosystem: Environmental > Aquatic > Freshwater > River...
CAAGCGGGCCCACCGGCATCCAGCGACATGATGAAATCGTCGGAATCGGGAACGTCGTATTCGACGACCCCGCGACCGTTCAGCCAGGCATAGCCCACGTCACCGCCAGAGAGCAGCCACCGGTACGGGACGTTCGGATTCGTAACCGGGAAGTGTGCGACCCACCATCCATCCGCATCCGCCTCCGCATGCGCGGCACGCGGCTCGCCGTTCTCGACGTAGCGGAGCACGACTGCATCGACAGCCTGAGGAACTCGCACGCGGAGGACTGCGTCACCGCCGAGTTTGCCGGGACGCTCGAGGACGTAGGCCTCGGAGCCGTCGTGATGAGGCTGGTCGAGGAGCGACCTCACAGACCCAACGCCGACGGTGCTCATCCCTTCACCGATCCTTGCGTGAGCCCTCCGACGATGTATTTCTGGGTCGCCGTGAACAGCAGGATCGCGGGGAGCGATGCGATCAGCACGCCGGCTGCGAAGGGACCCCAGTGCTCTGCGTACTTCTGGTCGATGAACTGCTGCATGCCCACGGCCAGCGTGTAGTTGTCCGTCGTCTGCAGCAGCACACTCGCCAGGATGAAGTCATTCATCGTGGTCACGAACGAAATCAGGCCGATGACGGCGAGCACCGGTGCCGCAAGTGGAAGAACGACACCCCAGAACACCTGGGCGGGAGTGGCGCCGTCGACTCGTGCCGACTCATCGAGCTCGCTCGGGATGGTGTCGAAGAATCCCTTCATGAGCCAGGTGTTGACGCCCATCGCGCCGCCGAGGTAGACGACGATCAAGCCGGTCAACGTGTTTAGCCCGAGCACGTGGAACACCTCGCCGGTCTGGAAGACGATCAGGTAGATCGCGACGAGGCTGAGCAGCTGCGGGAACATCTGGATCAGGAGCAGGAACAGCATCCCCGGTCGGCGGCCTCGGAAGCGGAAACGGCTGAAGGCATACGCGGACAGCGCGCCAAGGATGACGGTCAGGAATGCGCTCACACCCGCCACGACGAGCGTGTTGAAGAACCACCGAACGTAATTGGCGGCGGCGAATGTGCTGTGCGCTCCGGCCTCCGTCGTTGCGGCCTCTGTGCGGAAGAGCTCGCGGAAGTTGTCGAGGGTGACATGCGTCGGGATCAGGCTCGACCCGCTCAGAGACTGGTCCGCGTTGAACGCCGCCGAGATCACGTAGGCGATTGGGAAGAACGCGAAGAGCATCGCAACGATTCCGGCGACATGACGCCACCAGGTGTCGCGCAGCTTGTGGCGCGGACGCCGTCCGCGCTCGACGAGAATGCGCTCCGCCCGAGCGGCGGTGGTGTCCACTGCACTCATCGAACGTTCTCCAGTGATTTCGTCCGCCAGAACGCCGCCGCCGAGATCGAGGCGACGATGAAGAAGATCACGAGCGAGATGGCGCTGGCGAGCCCGTAGTCCTGGCCTTTACCGGCCGCAAACGCGATCTTGTACGTGTAGCTGATTAGGATGTCGGTGGCGCCTGCGACGTCGTCACCTGTACCCGGCCCGCCCTGGGTCAGTAGGTAGATGTTGTTGAAGTTGTTGAAGTTGAAGGCGAACGACGCGATCATCAGCGGCGCCACAGCGACCAGGAGCAGCGGCAGCGTCACGCGCCTGAAGAGCTGCCAGGGACCGCCTCCATCCACTTTCGCCGCCTCGGTGAGCTCCGCAGGAATCGACTGCAACGCACCGAGCGAGACCAGAAAGAAGTAGGGGAAGGTGAGCCAGATGCTGACGAGAACGACCGAGACCTTGGCCCAGTTCGCGTTGAAGAGCCAAGGAATGTCGACGTGGAGGAGATTGTTGACCACCCCGAAGTCATCGTTCAGCAGTCCGCCCCAGACGAGTAGCGAAAGGAACGCGGGCATTGCGTACGGGATCACGAGCGACGATCTATAGAGACGCTGGAGCCGCATCCCGGATTTGTCGAGGGCAATCGCGAGAAAGAGCCCGAGCGCGAACGAGATCATCACGGTCAGCGTCGCGTAGCTCACGGTCCACGCGAACACCTTGAGGAAGGGTCGGCGGACGATCGGGTTGTGGATCAGCCGGCTGAAGTTGCTGAACCCGACGCTCGTCTTCCAGCCGGGCTCGAGCTCCTCTCCGTTCCCCGAAGTGAAGGAGCCGCGGCCGTTGTCACGGAACACGACTCCGTCCTTGATGCGTACAAACGTGTCCGCCTTCGAGTCGTAGCGCAGCGTCGGGGTGAGCTCGAGCGCGGTAGTGAGCCCTTCGGGCTGGATTGCGCTCGACGCCGACGCCGGGACGGTGAAGTTCTGAAGCTCTTTGTCGAGCTTGAAGAGCTCGTTCTCCCTAATCAGCTTGAACCCCGATGCGGAGACGATCTCGCCGTCGACGTTGCGGCGGACGCTGTTACGCGGGATCGGCGTCAGCTTGTCCCTCGACCCGACGAAAGTCGCGCCGCTGTCGTCGTCCGCGAGGATGAGGACTAGCTTCCCTTGGGCGTCTCGCGCCGGCGCCATCGTGTACGCCTTGCCGTTCGCGGATTCGGAGAGCGAGTTGCGCTTGATTCCCTCGATCGCCTCGTGCTTTACGAGGATGTGACCCGTCGACCAGTTGGTGAAGGCCACGTTGACGTTGTAAGCGATCGGAGCGACCTGGAATGCGAGCAGAAAGACGGTGCCAGGAATGAGGAACTTGAGCGGAACCGCCCCGGCTAGCGGCGATAGGTAGACGATGTCGATGGCGATCGTCGCGGCGACGAGGACGGCAACGGCGATCCACTTCCGGTGATCCGCAAGAATGACCGCGGCCCAGACTGCAAGCGCGTTCAGCACCGACAGCAGGGCGATCTTGATGACCAGCCCCACCGTCCCGGAGAAAAACGAGATTGCGCGCGCCGGCAGCGATAGCGCCGTCAACCCCGCGCTCGAGCGCAGGGAACGGCGCGTGCGAACGGCTCTCGGGCTCACGTCGAAGCGTTCTCCTCAGATAGAAGGCGCGGCGCCCTTCGGCGCCGCGCCTAGTTTCTAGAGATCAGCCGCCTGAAGCGAGCTTTGCCGCAATCGCTCTTGCAGCAGCGATGAAAGCGCTTCGCGCCGGAGTCGCATCGGCACCCTTGGTCGCCTTCACCCAGGCGCCGCCGAGGTCACCCCACACCGAGCCCATCTGCGGGATGTTCGGCATCGGGACTCCGCCGGCTCCGGCCGCGCCGAACTGCTTGAGGATCGAGTCGGTGACCGTCTTCCCGGCGGTCCTGTTGGCGGGGAAGCGTCCGTTCGCAGCCGCCAGAGCGCGCTGGGAACCGGACTTCATCATGTAGTCGCCGACGAGGTCCTTGGCGAGGCTGTTGACGCCGTGCGTCCCCGCGAACTTCGTGACCATGAAGCCCTGGACGCCCAGGAACGGCACCGAGCGGAACTTGATCTTCGGCACCTGGACGAGCCGAACTGGGAAGCCGGCCGTCTTCAACGTATCCGCCTCCCATGGTCCGGTAATCCAGAACGCCGCGTTCTGCTTCACGAAGGCGTTCTTCGCCGTGCCGTAGTCAACCTTCGAGTTGATGAAGCCGTCACGATTCCACTTGTCGATCATGGTCGCGTTCTTCAGAAAGGTCTTGTTCGCCACGCCGATTCGCTTCGCACTCAGCGTTCCGGACTTGGACCGCCCGAAGACGTAGCCGCCGAGGCCCGAGAAGAAGGGATACATGTGGTAGGCATCGCCGCCGGAACCCTGCGGGATGGCAAGAGCGATGTTGTTCGCATCCTTTCGCTTGAATGCCAGCGCCTGCTTGTAGAAATCCGCGAAGCTCTTCGGCACGCGGGCGAGTCTGGTGTTGACCACGAGCGCGACGTTCTCGAGCGCAAACGGTGCTCCGTACAGCCTGTTCGTTGCCGTCCCGTACGAGAACGACTGCAGCGCGTAGCCCGGGAACTGCCTCTGGACCGCCTTCTTCGGGAAGAGCGGCACGACTAGACCGTTCGCAGCCAAGTCGCCGACCCAGTCATGCGGCCCGACGATAATGTCCGGCGCGTTCTCCGCTTTGACCGTCTTCAGGTCGTCCCGGATCTTTCCGAAGTCGTGGATCAGGACATTTCCCGTTACGCCACGTGATCGACCCCAGTCGTCGACGATCTTGTCGACCGCGGGCTTCTGCACGTTGTCGACCCAGATGGTGAGCGTCGTCGCGTGGGCGCGCTCCCTCGCAGCGGGTGCGCCGGGAGCGAGGATGAGGAGCGCGACGGCCGCGACTGCCAGCAGCACCGTGCCGATGCGCGCCATTTGCTTGTTCAGCATGTGCACCTAGTCCTTCCATTGAGAGATGGCAAACGCGAGAGCCCTCGACAGAACCCAGAGGCAACGGCTCTCCCCAGACGCCTTGTAACACGTCTTACTGTCCATGAAACAGAAGCGACACTAAAACGGCAGCCGTGAAAAGTCAAGCGGCGAAACTGGTACATTTTCCCGTGCTTTTCCTTGATACCGCCCTGCAAATCTGTTACACAGGCACGAAGCTATGGCTTCCCTCCGTGATGTAGCCCAGCACGCCGGCGTCAGCGTCGCGACGGCATCCCGCGTGGTCAGCGGCTTCGACGGCGTTCGGACGGAGACTCGCGACCGGGTCGAGCGGGCCATGAGGGAGCTCCTCTACGTCCCGCCCGGGCGACGGCCGGCGACCGGCATGATCGGTCTGCTCGTCCCGGATCTCGAGAATCCGATCTTTCCCGCGCTGGCGCAGGCGATGGAGGAGCGGGCGACGGAGGCTGGGTTCGCCTCGATCCTCTGTAACACGACGGCTGCGGCCTTCCGTGAGGTCGACTACGTCCACATGCTGCTCGACCGCGGAGCCGACGGGATGATCTTCATCTCGTGCGAGATGACGAACCTGAGCGGTGACCACGACCACTACGAGCGGCTCGTCCAGGAAGGCGCCCGCATCGTCTTCGTCAACGGGGCTTTGAACGCCGTGAGTGTTCCGTCCGTTGCAGTTGACGAGCGCTTCGCCGGCGAGTGCGCGACCCAGCACCTGATCGACCTCGGCCACAAGAGGATCGGCTACGTGGCCGGACCGGACTACTACCTGCCGACGCGCCAGAAGGCGGCCGGCAGGGTGAGCGCGCTTCGCGCCGCCGGCCTCGAAGCCGACGGGCCGGTCGTTTACGGCCACGACTTCACGGTCGAGGAGGGACGACGGGTTCTGAGCGAACTGCTGGAGTCCGGGCCGCCGCCGACCGGAGTCATCTGCTCCAGCGACCTGATGGCGATCGGAGTGCTCCAGGAAGCGGCAGCACGCGGTCTGCGAGTTCCGCGGGATCTCTCCGTCGTCGGCTTCGACGGCATCGAGGCCGCCGCGTGGACGTCCCCTGCCTTGACGACCGTCGAACAGCCGATCGAGGAGATCGCCGAGACCGCCGTCAACGCGCTCCGCACGCTGATCGCGGAGCCGGACAAGCCCCTTCCGGACTATTCGTTCCGCCCGCGCCTCAAAGTGCGCGAGTCAACCGCTCCGCCTCTGCCCTAGCGGTCGACACGTCCTCGGCGAAAGATTCTGCTGCCAAGTCCAGGTCGCGGCCTTCGGTCGATCTCTGCGTCGATGTCACGAAGCTCTCGGTGAGCATCTCGAATCGCTGCGTCGGCAGCGACCTCAGCTTCCCCAAGTCGTACCATCTCTTCCGGGCGCTCCTGCTTCACTCCTGCGCGCCCGAGCGCGAGTGCGTCGCTGTTTTGGCGATACGAGTCGGCCCGTTGCCGGCTCAGTCCTGCAAGCGACTCGGTGAGTGCATCGCGTCGGTCCTCTAGTTCGTGAGATGTGTCTTGAGCCATGGTCCCTCCTCCTCTACGTCTGGTCGGCAGGCAAACCGCTTTGCGCTGCTCGTGGGTTGGTCGCTGCGAGCGCGGCCAGTAGACGCCGAGCTCCCGTCTCTACCAGTTCCGGCTCGATTGCGGCTGCGGCAGAGTCGGGCTCTGTCGGCACGAGGGTCAGCTTTGGCGGCCTCGATGCATCCCAATCAAGCGCTTCCGCCAGCTCTTCGCGCCGAAGAGTGGCCGGTCGCACCAAACCCGAGCTGCGTATGCACGGCCAGCGACTGTCGAACGGGCCATGCTCTCGTGACACTTCCACTTACGTCTCACCTCCCGCACGAAAGCGGGAGGACGCAGGAGCGTCACCGGGTTCGCCTAGCGAGCACAGATCGTAGCAGTTGCAGGCAAAAACAAGGTGGTCCGCGGTCGAGCGAGATCGCGGCTATGTTGAGTGAGCGCATTAGACCTAGCGCGCAAAGTCGTTGAGGCTCCTCCGAGGTTCCTTTTCGATTTGCGAAACCTGGTCTGAGTGCAATCAGGAGAGTTCGTCCCGAGTTCTCCAACCCTGAACAGAGAAAGTTAGGAGCAACGTATGTTTGCGACCGTGAGACGGTACGAAGGCATCGAAGCTAGCCACAAGGACGAGCTGACGAAGAAGGTCGGCGAGAGTTTGGCGCCGCGCCTCAGCGAGCTGCCGGGCTTCAGCGGCTACTTCCTCATCGACACCGGCAACGGCGTCATGAGCTCGGTCGGCCTCTTCGAGACCTCGAAGCAGGCCAACGAGTCGACTCGTGTCGCATCCGACTGGGTGCGCGACGAGAAGCTCGACAGGATTCTGAAGACTCCGCCTATGGTGACGGAGGGCGAAGTCATCGTCCACAAGCTCGAAGGTGCAGTTCGGGCGTAAAGCCCCGGCTCGACGCGGGGAGGGTCCGCAGCTTGCGGGCCCTCCCATGCAACGGAGGCATCTGATGAAGACGATCAAGACGACGACCTCGTCCGCCCGCACGGCGGACTCCTCACTTGACGCGACGCTCAATCCTGTCGAGCTCAGCTCCAAGGAGTTCGTCTCCTGGGGCATAGCCTTTCCCAGGCGAAAGCCTGGCATGCGCTGGCACACGCCGATGTGGCGTACCGACGCGACGACCGGAACAGTGCTCGGAATGGCGGGACGGGGCGCCTAACGAGGTGTTTGAGAGGTCCGCAGTGCGGGCCTCTCCCTAGTCCTTCGTTGTCGAGCTTCTTCGCGAACTTCGTCAGGCCTCAGTGGCTCAGCGCCACAAGCTCTAGAAGTGTGAGCTGAGCCGGCACCACCGCTGGCCCCGCCGTCCTCACGTTCCGGAGGGGAACCGGTAGCTCGACGGAACCGGCTTCGGCAGCCGCCCGAAGGCAACTGCAATCTCCTGATGTTGAGTCAGAACGACCCGGTTCGGATCCGCTGCGGGCTTGCCGTTGACGAAGAACTGGAGCTTGCCGTTGCCGCACTCGTCGACAAGACACGTTTTCGTCAAGCGGACACCCCAAACGGCGAAGAACTCCGCGAGCGAAAAGCTGCGCACCGTCGTCGACTCGACGTGGATGACACCGCTCGCGTCGTGGGTGTGGAGCGGCGAGATGAACCGTTCCCCGATGCCTATCCCGGCGGGGACGATCACACGCTTGCCGTCGACGAAGACGTCGACGTGCTGGTGGATGTGGAGAGTCGTTCCAGCCCGTGCCGGAAGGCCGAGCGCGTGGAGCCGCGTGCGTAGGTGTCCGATCTCGGCCGGCCACGGCGGCGGCCCTGCCGCCAGCCCTGGCAGCGCCGTAACGTTCACGACAGGAGGCGGAGTCGTCGGCACATTGGGGCTAGCCGAGTGCGAGCGAGTCAGCGCGATCGCAGCGATCGCACTCGCGCCGAGGACGCCGATCGCGCCGACCCACACGACCGCGAGGCTCGTCGGCTGCTTCGTACCAGGCGGTGGCTCCTTTCGCGGTTCTTTTTTCAGACGTCCTTCCTTTCCGCTTCCTAGGGCTGATGCTGTCCGGCAGTTTCGTGTCAATCCCATCCTCGCGCGTTAGCCTGAGACGGTGCGGTCGGACGGGCTACTCCTCGCACTGTTCTTCCTGGTCGGCCTGATCGGCCAGCGGCTGGGGTCGGATCTTCTTCGCCGCGGACTCTGGCTCGCGTACTTCTCCACGGTCGCGCCGGTGCTCGTCTTCGCGACCTTCCTCACGGCGTCGTTCGACCGCCCACTGCTCTTGGCGATCGCCGCCGCGATCACCGCGAGCTGGCTCGTCGGCGCCGTCGGCTACACGTACGCGCTGCTCGTCGCGAGGACGCGCGCCGAGCGCGGTGCGCTCGCACTCGGGGCCAGTTTCGGAAACAACGGCTTCCTGGGGCTACCGCTCGCCCAGCTTTTCTTCGGCCACGCAGGGCTCTTGCTCGCCGTCGTCTACGGCCGGCTTGCCTGGCTCGTTCCAGACACATCCATCTCGACCGCGATTGCGCGCATCCACGGCCGACCCGCCCCGGCGAGCCGGCCGCTGCGGGCGATTCTGCTGAACCCGCCGCTCATCGCCCTCGCGGTCGCGCTCACGCTCCGGGCAGTCGGCGTGGCGCCGCCCGTGGAAGGCGCGGAGTCGTTTGCCGCGACGGCGGTCGGTCCGGCCGGCTTCCTCCTGCTCGGGCTCTCGCTCCCGCTCGACCCGCCGGCGCACTCGGCCGCGGAGGTCAAGCGCGCGGCCGGCGCCCTGGCGATCCGGCTCGCCGGCGGACCTGCGATGCTCTGGCTCGTCGGCAGCGCGCTCCGCGCTGACATCCCCGGAGTCTTCTACCTCCTCGCCGGGATGCCATGCGCGTTCCACCTCCTCGTCCTCGCGCGCGTCTACGAGCTACGCCCGAGCCTCATGCGGCTGCTCGTGGTCGGGTCGACGCTGCCCGCGGTCATCGTCGCGGGCATCGGCCTCGGCCTCGCACGCTGGCTCTGACCCGCCGCACTACCCGGCTAGGACCAGGGATAGGGCGAATGCGAGACCGGGTGCAGATCCCCCGTGGCGAAACGCTCGAAACGGAACGGGTAGAGCAGGCCCGAGTGTTCTCCGACGACGACTTTCGCAACCTCGCGGCCGACTCCGATCATCTTGTACCCGTGGTTCGAGTCAAGAATCGCGTAGACGTTCGGCTTCAGGTAGTCGAAGACGGGGAAGTTGTCGGCGGTGAACGCGCCGACACCTCCGGAACGGGCGTTTTTGTAAAAGGTGCGGCACCCTGCGAATCGGCTCATCGCGTGCGAAAGGCCGGCGCACCACATGTCAGGGAATTCGGAGTCGACATTCGTCGTCTGCGGGTACGGATCGAGATCGACGTCGTCTCCCACCACCAACGGCGACGCACCACCTTGCACGCCGTGACGATCTCGCTTGAAGTAGATCCCCCAGAGCTCGTCGGTGACGAGCTTTCCGTCGTCCGTGTAGAGCGGGGCGTCGGTGTCGAGGTGGATGACCGGCGGCGTACTCCCGTCGGCGGTCGCGAACGCGAGTGGGTCAACCCCGACCTCGCCTTCCTGGAGGTTCCAGTACGTCCACATCGGCCGGTCCCTGACGACCTCACCCGAAGGCGTGCGGATGTCGATTTGCATGGGGAGCCCCAGCATCGCCCAGAACTGCTTCGCCCACGGGCCGGGAGCCAGGACGAGTTGCTCGCCGACCCCGATGCGGCCCTTGGTCGTGCAGACGGCAGTGGCGGTGTCGTCCGAGTCGAATTCGAGCTCCTCGACCTCGACGCCGGAGAGGATGGCGACGTCTTCCGCTTCGCACTTCGCCGCGAGGCCGCGAACCGAGGCCATGTTGAACGCAAAACCTCCTTGATGCTCGTGCAGGCAGATGGTGACCCCCTGAGCGCGCCAGTCCGGGAAGAGCCGCTTCATGTGGACGTCGACCTTCGCCGCGCCGACGATCAGCTCCGAGCGGTAGCCGATCTGCTCCTGTCGCTCGTACGTTGCGAGCAGGTCGGGCTCCTGGACAGTGGCACCGAGAGCGACATACCCGACGGGGTTGTAGTGGTACGCGGCCGGGTCGGACTCCCAGACCTCGACACACGCCTGCATCAGCTCACTCATGGCCGGCTGGAAGTAGTTGTTGCGCACGACGCCGCACGCGATGCCGGAGGCGCCCGAGCCGGGCGAGCTCTTCTCGAGCACGACGATGTCCGCGCCGGATCCGATGCCCCGAGCTCGCAGCTCCTTGGCGAGGTGGTACGCGGTGGAAAGTCCGTGCATCCCGGCACCGACGACGACGTAGCGCGAGGCTGTCGGCAAGCTCACTCCCGCCATCAGTGGTCCGGCGCTTCCCAGCCTTCGAGCGCAGCCGGCTGCCAGTGTGTTCCGACCATCGTCGAGCTCTCGACCCACGGCCCAAGCTCCGGCTGCGGGAACTTCGCGTGCTTGCCCTTCAACTGGATGCCGTACGAGTTCCCCGACTGGAGGTGTTTGATCAACACCTTCCGCGCGATCTCGCTCTCGCGCCCCTCGGGGATCGGGAAGTAGATCTTGAGGAACGAATTCGAGTAGCGGTCGAACACCGCCGGCACGCCGTCCTCCTCGAGGAGCTCCACGTCCTCGAGCCAGTTGAGGTCCGGTCCCGGCGTCGCAGCAAGCAGGTCAACCTCTTCGGCGAGCGCGATGTCCTCTTGGTACGGAAAGCGATGTCCCGCGAGATACTCCGCGTCCAGCGCGAACGTCTTCTCGGGCTCGTGGATGCTCAATCCGGCACCACTTCTTCGACCTGCGACGGCAGGTAGTCGACCGGGTACTCGAGGTGCTTCTCGAGCATTCGCCTCATCTCGACAAGCGCGCGTTCTTCGCTGACGCCGGGGATCCACTCGGTGCCGGCAAGCGGGACTTTCGCCATCGCCGCCGCCTCCACGGTCAACGCGCAGAGGTCCTCGGGCTCGAGCGAGTGAACATTCGTCTTCCCGCAGGCACGGGCAAGCATCTGCACCTCGAGCGTCAGCGTGTGCAGGAAGTTGTAGACGCGCTCTGCGGCCTCCTCGACCACGAGCCGTTTGCGCAGCTCCGGATCCTGCGTCGTGATCCCGACCGGACAGCGACCCGTGTGACAGTGGTAGCACTGCCCCGCGGGCACGCCGATCGTCCCCTCGTAGTCGGTCACGCCGGGGATCTCCTTGTTGCAGTTGAGAGCCATCAGGGCAGAGTGACCGATCGCGACCGCCTTGGCTCCGAGCGCCAGGCACTTCGCGACGTCGCCGCCGTTGCGGATGCCGCCCGCGACGACGAGGTCGATCTCGTCCTCGAGTCCGACGTTCTCGAGCGCGCGCCGGGCCTCGGGGATCGCCGCCAGCAGCGGGATCCCGGTCTCCTCGGTTGCAATGTGTGGACCTGCGCCGGTGCCACCTTCGGCCCCGTCGAGGTAGATGATGTCCGGCCCGCACTTGGCCGCCATGCGCACGTCGTCGTAGACACGGGCGGCGCCGAGCTTGAGCTGGATCGGGATCTGGTAGTCGGTCGCCTCACGGACCTCCTGCACCTTCAGCGACAGGTCGTCAGGCCCGAGCCAGTCCGGATGGCGTGCGGGCGAGCGCTGGTCGATACCCGCCGGCAGCGAACGCATCTCGGCCACCTGCTCCGTCACCTTCTGACCCATCAGGTGGCCTCCGAGCCCGACCTTGCAACCCTGCCCGATGAAGAACTCGCACGCGTCGGCGAGCATCAGGTGGTGCGGGTTGAACCCGTACCGGCTCTGGATGCACTGGTAGTACCACTTCGTGGAG
>Ga0209887_1000527_pt1 | contig 11542 bp, 14 predicted proteins | sample GWRWN1_30_40_FD_187230 | JGI IMG/M metagenome (GOLD analysis project Ga0209887, IMG submission 187230) | Riverbed sediment microbial communities from areas with no vegetation in Columbia River, Washington, USA - GW-RW N1_30_40 (SPAdes)... | ecosystem: Environmental > Aquatic > Freshwater > River...
CCGGATCCACCGTCTGCCGCGACAGCCTGCGTTGACGGGCGTTCGTCGCCGGTTCCGTCCTCACCGGTGCTCGCGGGCAACCCCTTGTTCACGAGCAGCGTGAGGAGCTCGTCCGCGGCGGCCAGTACCCGGGCATCGAGCGACCGAAGCACGGCGCGGCCCCGGGAGGGGTAAGGACCTGCAGCCCACCTGGAGCCTCCGGGTACAGCGTCTGGATGTACCGGACCGCCTTGCCGTTCCAGCAACGCATCCGGACCGTCGCGCGGTACGCCGTGCCGAGCTCCGTGTCGGGCGTCAGGTTGCCCCCGAGGTTCGGCACATCCCATTTGGGCTGGAACGCCCCGGATCGTTGGACGAAGACGAACGCGTCCTCGCCACTCAGGCGGATGGGCTCGGCGAGCCCGGGACCCCGGATCGCCACCCGGGCGTGCTCCTCCCCCTTCGACTGGGCGGGCCACGGGAGCACGAACAGGGCCGCTGCGGCGATGGTTGTCACGAGCAGAATCCGTCGCATGAGGACTCCTCCAGAAGTGATGCTTCCACTACACCGGGGTTTGGGGAAGGGTTCCCTCCGCCCTCGCCCTTCGGACAGGGCGGCGCCTCCGCCGCCTTTCACGGACGGCGGGGACGTCGCCCTGTCGGTAGAGCACCTGGGCGCGCTCATCCACGAACCGAGAACCTCACGGTCGCCACCACCCGCGGCTGGAACGGCTCGTGGTCCACGGCGACGAACTCAGCCCGCAATTCAGGTTGCCCGGGTGACGCGGCGATCTGGGCATCGAGACCGGTCCTCATCGAGATGAGCGAGCCGTCGAGGTACAGATGGATGTGTCCCTCGTTCGGCATCAAGCGAAGTGAGGTGAACGGGACCACCGTGCCGCCGTCAAGTCCGAGGTCGACGGGGATCGACACGGGGGCGCCTCGAAACACCTCACTCTCCTGCGGCGAGAGGATCTCGAGCCGGGCCACCGTCGACGGCCTTCCAAGCGACGGACGAGCGCCGAGGAGGATCGGAAAGATCGTCGCCAGGACGAAACAACCGAAGGCGATCACACAGAAGCCGACCGCCGGCGCCCGGTGCATGGAAGGAGGCGGATGGTTGAAGAACCAGTAGGCGCCGTAGGCGGCGCCGAACCCCGCGAAGAAAAGCCCCATCGCGATGAACGGTGCAGCACCCGGGATCCCAACGTGCGCCAGCGTGCCCGAACCGGAAGTCATCACCACAAGCAACCTCATGGGTGCTCTCGCCATGGTGGCACCGGCGCGCGCGACCGGCTCGGGCGTGAAGGGTTCACAAAATTGAGATTCGGCCGCTGCCCTGGTGTCTTCCAGGCCGGGCGGTGTACGTCTGGGTCACGGCGTGGGTTTTGTGACCATCAGGTAGAGGATCGCAGCGATCGGCACCATCGTGATGACTCCGGTCACCGTGGTCGGCCTCGCCGCCTGAGCGTACGCGGTTGGCTCGGCGCCAGCGGTGGCGAGTTCGACCTGTCTCCTTAGAGACGGGCTGAAGAGAACGCCCGCGGTCACGCCCATAGCGACGTAGAGGATGATTGCCGTGATGATCCAGAACGTCGTGAACCCAAGGTCAGCATCGAGCACCATGAAGATCCCCGTGATGGGGAGCACCACGTAAGCAGGATTCGCGACCCGCGCATCGAGCGCCTTGATCCCGGGAAGCACATATGCGGCCTGTTCGGGTTGCCTCCTCGTCCGCGCCAACCACACGAAGTACGTAACGTTCGCCCCCACGGCGACGATGGCGGCGAGGACGTGGACGAGCTTCAGCGCCGAGTAGATGTTCATGGCCCCTCCTGGTGTTGTTGAGCGCCGCCTCGCGGTGTATTAGCACGCTGCTCCCGCGGGTGCCACCCTCGGGCATCGTTCCGGGCGATCTCGTCAGAAGAGACCGTTTCCATCAGCACAATCGATTCGTGTCCCGACAGAGGTCGATGGCCCGTCGGCTTGAGGGCATCTTCGTAGAAGCCAGTGCGTATCGGGAGGGGACGTTCTCGAGGGATGGAACGGACGGCGAGTCGCGACCGGGGCTAGCTCCAACTCCGCCAGGCGGGATCGCGTTGACGCGAAGCTCCATCCTGTTCCTCGAGCTCGATGAGGTTGAGCGAACGTTCGGATGCAGGCTCGCGGGTGGTCTCGTCTGGGAGTGCGGCAAGCTCGGACAATGCCGCGAGCCGGTCGGTCAGGGCCGCGATGGCCTCGGTGAGGGGGGCGACCGCCTCGCCCACCCGGTCGCCGATCACAGCCGCGCGTTCCTTTGCGTCCTCGATCGTCGACTGCACCACGTCAACGAGGGGAGCAACACGGTCACGCCACGCCGACAACCGCTCGATCTCCGCCAGGCTCTCGCGGCGTGCACGCTCGGCCTCCCGGAGCTCTTCCGTCGCTCGGGTCCGGGCACGATCCATGATCCTGGCCATGGTCCGACCCGCGGCCTCCAGCACGGCGGACGGCTCCTCGGCGGTGGCCGTGGAATCCGCCACGGGACGCGCCGCGGCTTCCTCTACGGCCTCGTGCGCGGCCTCGAGCTCGGCGGTGGCGGCGCTGAGCCCGGCCTCGAGCTTGGCTGTCGGGGCTCTGAGCTCGGCCTGGAGCTCAGCTCGCACCGACCGGAGCTCGGCCTCCAGCTCGTCGATCCTGGCCTCGGCGTTCCTGGCCCGATGGCTCTGGATCAGGAAGTACCGGCGCGCCAAGCCCAGCTCCTGCCGGAGGACCACGATCTCGTCGCTCCCGCTCCCGTTCAGCTCCTCCGCCGCTCGACGCCGCTCGTCCCGCCGGTCCAGTTCGTCTCGGGCGGACTCGATCTCCTGTCGGGCGGTTTCGAGATCGTGACGAACGGTCTCCAGTTCGCGTCTGGCTGTGGTCAGCTCGAGCCCCATGCGCGCTACGTCTGCCACCGCTCCCTCGAGGTCCCCGCGAGTCGCGTCTCGGTCGGTCCTAAGATCAGCCGCCTCAGCCGCCAGTGCACGGAGCGACTTGGCCTGTTCGGCGAGTTGCGTCGTCAAGGTTTCGGCTTCAGAACGCAATCCGAGGACCACGGCTTCAGCCTCTCTGGCTTGCTCCGAGAGCTTCGCCTCGCGATCAGCGAGGGTCAGACGCACACTCTTGGACGTGTAGCCCAACAGGCCTCGCTTGAGCTGGGGTGCTTGCATCGGAGTCCCCCTTTGGCGACTCGGGAGCCGCGCCGCGATTCTGGGGCCCAGGGTGAGGCAGTTCAATCACCTCGACGGACCTCGCCAGTGGATGGGCTCAGTCGAATGCTCACTTCATCGCGGTGTCGAGGTCGCAACCGAGGAAGCAAGCCTCAAACATTTCGACGATATCTATGGGTGGTTCAGATACCCTCGGGCTGAAAGGGCTGCGGGTTGTTTGCGGCGAAACGCGCCTGTCGCCACCCTTCCTTGAAGTCGTCGGACTTGTTCTGCGGCGGCGGACCCGGATCCTCACCCTTTGACTTGAACTTCTCCCTGTATGCCTGATGTCCCTTGATCAGCTCGTCCACGCGCATGTCCTCGTCACCTCCAAGAACGTCCCGCACCATGCCGAAGAACTCCGGGTAGTCGAACCCGCCCGGGTCCCAGTGGTCGTCTCCAGGGAGCTCGATATGCCCGTACACACCAGCGACGTCGGGCCAGAGCCCCGCCCCTCGCCGGTAATAGTCGAACACGGCGGCTGGCAGGTGGTCCACGGCGACGGGCCAGTCGTCGGTCGGCCTCGACAGTCCCGTCTTGATGAGCTTGCGTTGATGCAGGAACGCAACCAGGGCGATGAGCGGCTGGAGGGCGGGGCGGAAGGGAAGCCAACGAGCGATCTCCGAGAAACCAGTGATCTCGATCTGCATCGCGCGGGCGTCCTGCGCCTTGGTGGCCTTTCCCTGGGCCCAGACCGGGAAGAGCTGGACGATTCGGTGATCACCGACGCCGAACTGCGGCGGAAAGTCCCAGGTCTTGTATCGCTCCTTCAGGTCGGGGGCCTGCGTGGTGTGCAGGACAAGGTTCGGTCTGGGGATGGCCAGGCGGACGAAGGTGAAGTCATCGCGTGGCGCCCGCTCGACCTGGTACGTTCGCCCCTCCGGCCCGGGGAGCTCCCCGTGGATCCACCCGTCCCGAACCCGAATCGTCATCGGCTTCTCCGCACACTGTCCTGGCCTCCGCTACCGTTGAAGAAGAACCGGATCGTTGAGTCTGTGGTGTCCGCTTCTGGTGGCTCGCTTACAGTATTGATACTGGTACTGGCACCACGGCTCACGAGTCCGTCATTGGGCCTACGACCGGCCTGGAGTCATATGCGAGATGGCCGTTTTGCCGTCTCGATCGGACTTTCCGCAGGTAGACGCGAGGACGCAGCTCAGCTGGTAGAGCGCTGCTATAAAGGCATCATCTGTGCCAAACTCGCAGAACGGTGTTTCCGCAGGTAGACACGGGGACGTAGCTCAGTTGGTAGAGCACCTGCTTTGCAAGCAGGGGGTCGGCGGTTCGAGTCCGCTCGTCTCCACTTCTAGTCAGGCTCATCCCTCTAAGGGGTTCGCGAGCTGTTGCACGAGCTCCTTGGAAGCGACGTACATCGCCCCGCCATGATCGGGTGCCCCATAATCACGGACCCAAGCCACCCGGCCGGCCGCATCGACGAGTATGAAGGTATGGCCTGGCTCGCTCGTCGGCATCATCCAGGACGAAGTCCCGTAGCGAAACCACACCCTGTTGCCCTGGTCCGATAACAACGGTTCGGTGATGCCGAGCTTCTCGCCCTCCCTCCGCCATGCCGCCACTGAATCGGGAGAGATCGAGAGGAGTTGGACCCCAAGGGCCCGGAACTTCTGATCGTTCTGCAGGTCGACCACCTGCTGCATGCAGCCCCCTCAGCCGGGGCCCATGCTGAAGTACAGCAAGACGGGCTTGCCGGAGAAGCCGGCCAGCGACACCTCCCCTCCGGCAGCCGAGGGAAGCGTGAACTGGGGCGCCCTCGCCCCCACCACGACTGGACCACGTGCCGGGGGAGTGGACTGGCTGCGTGAACAGCCCGAACCGACGAACGCCAGGGCGGCCACCATCGCCATCCCGAACCGAGCCTTCTTCCTCATGGCCGCACTCCTTTCGGTGGCTGGATGGAGATCGGCCCATCGAAGTCGTAGTACCGATCGTCCATGAAATGGCCCTGGGCCCGCATCTGGCCCTGGCGCACCAGACCGTCTCGATCGATCCACAGCCGGAACCACACGGGCGTCACTCCGCTCTTGCCGAAGAACGCAACGATACGGGTGAGGACACCCTCGACTGTGGCGCGCCCCAGGATCCGCGCGTCGATGAACGGATGGAAGAAATCCCAGATGAACGAGGGGACATCGGGCGGCGGGCCCCCATGGAGCACCTGCCAGGGGCCATTCCCCTGTCTCAGATAACGGGTGTGCCCGATCCAAACCATCTGCGAGCCGCCAGAGGACTCGGTCACGATGCTCTCGAACCGATCCGGCGCCTGGAACGCGTACCGGGAAGGGACGACGGCGAGACCAGACGACAGCGTCTCATCCAAACGATACGTCTCCAGCTCGTGCATCCGGGTCATCATCTGTGCAACCACCCGGCTTCCCTCCGGGGCGGGAAGCTTCGGGATGTTGAAGGTGGCCATCCCACCCTTTGGCCCGCTAACGGTCACCGATATGGTCTCGCCACCCTGAAGCTGGACAGCGGCCCGCCGGCACGTGTCGCCGCACGTGGTCACTGGCACCGCGCCGTTTCCTACGGTGAGGGAGGCCGTGAGGTCCCCAGCGGCGCGGTTCCCTTCGAGCGGCAGCAGATAGATCAGGAGGTCGTTCATTCCGGGGCGGGCGGGATGAACGGTCAGGCCGACCAGCACCTGCCCGGCGTGGCTGCCCATCGTGAGGTCCGTCCCAGCCCTGGGGAGGGCGGAGACAGACGGTGTCGCTTCCCTGGCCGCCTCTCCCTCGATCATCCGGCTGGGCGGGATGGGGAACGCGGCCATGATCGCCGCGGCTGCAATCACAAACACGGCAAGCGTCCCCTCGAACCGGAGATGGGGGCGCCTCCGCCGCCACGCCACGAACGACAGCGGGACCATCGACGCGACGAGCCCGATCTTGACCAAGAGCACCTGTCCGTAGGAGGAATCGACCAAGGCATGGAAGGTCCCGAGCTCCTGGATGGCCTGAATGACTCCGAAGCCAACGGTGAAGGTGAAGGCAACAAGCGCGGGAGGCGAGAACCGAACGAGCAACTCGCGGGCCGCCCCAGAGCGCCACCCGCCGGGAGGCCGCTGTGTGGCCAAGGAGAGTATGCCCCCGGCCCAGGCTCCGGCGGCCACGAGGTGCACAGCGTCAACGGTGATGCCCCACCAGGCGGGATGGATCGCGGCCCCGTGGCCCGATGCGGCGAGGCCGCCGATGGCCGCCATCACCCAGAGCCACGGGATGGGCCCCGAGACCACCGCGGCGACCAGGGCGAGGGCTTCCAGGCCGAGCCTGGACAGCCGGGCCCAGCCGGCGAGGCCGGTCGTCAGGTAGCTCCACATGCCGCCGAGGGACGCCGAACCAGCGGCCGAGAACGCCTCGGAAGACACCACGGCAAGACCGCTCGTGAACGCGACGGAAAGGGGAACCACGAGGCGAGGGCGGACCCACTCGAGCTCCGGAGGCCGCCGGGCGAGCTTGCGAATGACCAGCATCCCCACGGCAAAGAGCAACGAGAGGTACTCGACCCACCGGAGGACGGCGATGGCGAGGTCTCCTTCTCCTGGCGAGGTCTGGGCCGTCTCGACCGAGCCCCCAGCCGGCGTGACCCCGACACCGAACTGGAACGAGCCGCGCACAGCGTGGCCGTCCAGGGTGCTCACCGACACCCAGTCGACGGTGTAGACACCGGACGCGTTAGTGCTGAGGGGGACGCGGATCTCCTGCGCCTCGGACACCCCGCCCGTGAACCGACCTCCGGTGGGGTCCGTCACCGTGGAGGTGGAAAGCTTCGGGTTGACGGGTTCGGTGAACTCCAGCACGACCACGCCGGGAGCCGTGCCGAGCCGCTGGCCCGCCTGGGGCTGAGAGGAGGCGAGGACGGCGTGAGCGCTAGCCACGGCCGGCGCAGCCAGAACGGCGAGGATGATCACCAGGCAGAGGACGACCCCGTGCACGCATGCGCGTCGACGCCCCTTTAGCCGCTTGTGATGGCAACCGACCATGGCGTGAGGTACTCCCCATGACACGGCCTTCCGGCCGTTCCCGGCCGTCAGATGGGAGGCCACTGATGCCTCGAGAACCACCGAATGAGCGGCGTGAACAGTTGGAGCCACTGCCCCGTGATCATGAGGGTCCCCATCACCACGAGGACCCCCCCGCCGAACAACTCGATGGCACGGCCGTGACGGCGGAACCATCCGAAGGCTCGCCCGGCCCGGGCATATCCGACGGCTAAGAAGACGAACGGAACCCCGAGACCCAAGGAGTAGACGAACAGCAACGTTGCTCCCGAAAATGCGGTCCCAGTGGAGGCGGCCGCTGTCAGGATGCCCGCGAGGACGGGTCCGATGCATGGGGTCCAGCCGACGGCGAACGCCATTCCGAGCGGCACCGCCCCCAGGGGCCCCGATCGGATTCTGCCCAGGTCCACACGACGCTCTCGGTACAGAAGCGGGATCCTCAACAGCCCCATCGTGAACAGACCCATGAGGATCACGAAGGCGCCACCCACCCTGATGAGCGATTGACGATTCGCCAGGAGGACCGACCCGAGCACGGACGCGCTCGCACCGAGGACCGTGAACACTGTGGCGAACCCTAGGACGAACAGGAGCGCTGCTCCGACAACGCGAGCTCGGACCGCGAGGATCTCGGAACCCGAGCCGGCGACACCGCTCACGTAGGACACGTATCCGGGCATGAGCGGCAGGCAGCATGGCGAGGTGAAGGACAGGATCCCCGCGACGAGAGCCAGGGCATAGGGGCCCAGCGCGCTCACGAGCGGCCTCGGTTCAGAACATCCTCCAGCGCCCTCTGGAGGATGGCGGCGTCGGTATACCCCGTGAACCGGTAGACGATCCGCCGCGACCCGTCGATGATGAAGGTCGTCGGAAGCCCAACCAGCTCGTAGTCGAAGGCTCGCTCGCCGGCGGGGTCGTAGACGCTCGGATACGTGATCCCGAACTCCCGCTCATAGGCTCTCGCCGCCGCCTGGTCATCCCGGTAGTCGACGCCGAGGAACCGCACACCACGATCCCGGTACGCCTCCCAGGTGCTTTGCAGCCCGGGAGCCTCCCGCCGGCACGGTCCGCACCAGGTGGCCCAGAAGTTCAGGACCACGACCTCGCCCGCCAGATCGCTCAGCCGGATCTGGTCGCCCCCGTTGAGGGCTGCCATCTCGAAGTCAGGCGCAGGCCGATCGTCAGCTTGGGCCACCGCTCGGTAATTGGCGATGGTGATCCCCGATTCATCGCTCGTGCCACGTGACCGGAGCTCCAGCACCGCAAGGACTACGACCAGAAGCACGACCCCCAACGCCGCTATTCGAATGCCGAGGCGCGCGTAGCGCTCCGCATCGCCCTTGAGCGATTCGGGTCCTCGGCGCCCTGGGTCGTCGGGCTGCGAATTCATTCAGGCGCCACGGGGAACAGCCCCTGTGGTCGATCGATCGTGCTCATGCAGTGGTGTGCTGGCAGAGTTGGTGCTCGCAGGCGGGTGGTGGCGCACACGGAGAGCTTGGCCTTACTCACGAAACGAGGGCTCCTCTCGGTTTGGTTAGGCGAACCCCCGGGCCGGGGACTGCTAGACGAACGAGAGGGGCTGCGGAGGTCTCTCGACTGAGCGCGACAGAAAAAGGATGCGTGAAGAAGGCGAGGCCGCGACTGCGAGCTCACGGAAACCGAGGGCGACAAGCATCAACGACGACAGGATGGCGAGGCAGAGCCCGATGCCGCCGAAGGACCCGGGGGACTGGCACTCCGGGCAACCCGTCGTCATTGCCATCCCGATCCCGAGCGGGATCGCTAGGAGAAGAACTAACAACACAAGTGCAAGAACGGCGACAACCCTCAGCATCCACTCGACCCTATCACCGGCCGTGGGATATCTGCCAAGCTGGATCGTCTTCATCCGACCCGAGCCACTGCCTGACTTGTTCTTGCGTAGCCCTAGTCCAGCGGGCAGTTCGGGCAGCAAGGCTCGAAGGGGATCCTCTCATCGTCCATGGAAGCCTCCTTCGGAAAAGTCGAGACTCTGGGCATAGTTGGTCTTGCCGAGAGACGCGATGGCCGGGATGGCTGCGCCTGCGGTTAGCCCAACGGCTCCTCGCGTTATAGGCCAAGTCTTCCTGGATCACGATTTCTCTAGATCGTGGCCGTGCGAAGAAGTCAAGTCCGCAAGGTTTGAGCCAGTTTGCGGCACGATCTCAGGGGGGACTAGGCTCGACCCCTGAGAGGGGATCTTCTTCCCGTGAAGCGATACCCGCACCCCCGCTCTCCACCGTCGCCGGAGATTTGCAGGTGCTCCCTGGCCAACCTGCGCTCGAGGTCATGACCAGGCCCGTGAAGCACCGAGCGACACCCTAGCAGCCGACCGAAAGGAGGGAGTTCATGCGTCTGCGAAGTCTTGGACTGCTATGCGCGACGATCCTCTTGTTGGTGCCATCGGCAGCCTCGTCGGCGGGGAGTCCAACTGGGCCGACCGCTCCTGTCCTCCAGCGCTTTGAGGACCGCCAGGATGCGGTAATCGCTACTGGGTCTCCCTCTGACCTATTGGCCAACAACTTCGATGTCCTCGGACACATCAACCTCCCCGGAGGGGCCCCCAATGGCGATGTCTTCTTCTACGACCATGGAGGCGACGTCGGGAAGTTCGCCTACGTCGGGACCTGGAGTCAGCCGTGCTCGGGGACCGGGGTGAAGGTCATCGATGTCAACGACCCCGCGAACCCGAAGCTCGTCGCCTACGCGGGACACGCGCCGGGGGTGTCGACCGAGGACATCGTCGTCCGTCGGATCGGCGGAAGAGACATCCTGGGTACCGGTGTCCAGAGCTGCAAGGCGGGCCACGTTGGCGGTCTGGAGCTCGTCGATGTGACCGACCCAACCAACCCAGTAACGCTGAGTTTCCTGCCGGTGCCCTCTGGCGGGGTCCACGAGCTCGACATGACGGTGCGCCCGGATGGCATGGTGCTTGCGCTGCTGGCGGTGCCATTCGCGGAGTTCGACAACGTCTACTTCGGCGCCGACCAGGGAGGGGATTTCCGTATCGTCGACATCAGCGATCCCAGTGATCCGGTTGAGGTTTCGGACTGGGGGATCATCGCGGACAGCTCCCTTCCCATCGTGGCCGGGAACGACGAGATCACCAGTCCGTTCCAGGGGATCGGCTACTTCGCCGCGTACCTCGACCACAGCGTGAGGGCCGCCGACAACGGGATGACGGCCTATGTGTCCTACTGGGACGGGGGCATGCTGAAGTTCGACATCAGCGATCCGGGCAGCCCGGTCCTGCTGGCCCGCACGACGTACCCGTTCGATGCGGACGGTGACGGCCACTCGATGACCCCCTATCAGGCGGGAGGACAGCGCTACATCCTCCAGAACGATGAAGACTTCGAGTCGCTCGCCCCGACCGTCGTCACGACGAGCGCCACCGGCACCTCCACGTTCGCTGGCATCGAGGAGCCCTGGATGCCGAAATTGCTTTCGGACGTGGGTCCCGTGAGCGGCGCCGTCACCGATGCGGAGGACGGGTGTCAGGCGTCAGACTATGCAGGGGCATCGGGGAAGATCGCCCTCGCCGACACGGTGGACCCATTCTACGTAGGGATCATTCCTGGATGGACTGCGCCCTGCTCGATCGGCGCGCAGGTGACGCTCGCCGCAGCGGCGGGAGCAAACGCCTTTCTCTCCAATCTGGTCAGTCCAGACGACGCGTATTCGTTCTTCGAAGGAGATCTCCGCGCCGTGCAACAGCAGGCGGGGGGGATGCTCTCGGTCCAGATTTCCGATATCGACGAGCTCGCCGATGCGATCCGAGCGGCTCTCGGCGGTGGGGAGGTCACCCTCACCCTTACTCCAGGGGATCCGTCCTGGGGCTTCCTTCGTGTCTTCAGCGAGAGCACCGCACACGACGCCGACGGGGACGGAGTGCAGGAGTTCGACCAAGTCGGCCAGTTCTCCGATCTGCCCCATGTGACCGGCGAAGTGCGAACACCACCGGGGGCGTGGTCGATCCATAACACGGAGGTCAATGGCAATCGCGCGTACTCTTCTTGGTACTCGAACGGTGTCGTTGCCCTCGATCTCAGCGATCCGACGCACCCAGCGCTGGTAGGACAGTTCATCCCTCCCACCAGCAACCGCCGGCCAAATGGGATCGGGCGGGGACCCGCGCTGGTGTGGGGGGTCGCCATCGACCCGGCGACGGGCATCCTCTACGCGAGCGAAATGCGGGGCGGGCTCTGGATCGTAAAGCCCACGGGCCCCGCAGCTCCTAGCCCCTAAGACGGCTGATCAGAGGGAACGGGCCGATTCCCGGCCCGTTCCCTCTGGGCCC
>Ga0209887_1000529_pt1 | contig 11513 bp, 7 predicted proteins | sample GWRWN1_30_40_FD_187230 | JGI IMG/M metagenome (GOLD analysis project Ga0209887, IMG submission 187230) | Riverbed sediment microbial communities from areas with no vegetation in Columbia River, Washington, USA - GW-RW N1_30_40 (SPAdes)... | ecosystem: Environmental > Aquatic > Freshwater > River...
ATCGGCAAGCGTCTTCACCTCGCTCGCCACCACGGCAAAGCCCCTGCCCGCCTCGCCCGCGCGCGCCGCCTCGATGGTGGCGTTGAGCGCGAGCAGATTGGTCTGGGCCGCCACGTCTTGAATGAGGCTGACCACGTCGCCGATCCTCTGGGCCGCGGTGGCGAGACCCTCCACCTTGAGATTGGCGGTGCGCGCATTCTCGGTCACCTGACTCACGATGCGGCTGGCGGTCGAGACGCGCGTGCCGATCTCGCCCACGGATACGGCAAGCTCCTCGGCGGTCGCCGCCACGGTCTGCACATTGGCCGAGGCCTCGTCCGACGCCGAGGCAACCACGCCCACCCGCTCATTGGTGTCGCTGGCAAGGGTCGAGAGCGAGCGCGCCGTCTCGTCCATCGACCGCGCGCTGTCGGCGAAGGCGCCGAGAATGCCGGCGATCGAACCCCGGAACTGGTGGATCAACTCCTCGGTGCGCTGCTGGGAGGCAAGCCGGCCCTGAACCTGGCTGTCCTGCTCGCTCTTGTGACTCTCGCTCCACCTGATGGCATCGGACTGGAAAGCCTTCAGAGCCTTGGCGATGTCGCCCACCTCATCGGAGCGCGCCGCGTGCGGGACCACGCCATCCATGTCCCATTTGATGAAGCGCAGGATGACGCCGTTGAGATCGGAGAGCGCTTGCGCCGTTGTGCCGCCGAAGACATAGCCGAAGCCTGCCCCTAGAGCGCCGGCGATGATCATGGAGAGGAGAGCCGCCAGGAAAGTGGTCTGGATCATGGCCGCGAGCGCGAAGGACACAACGACCGCCATCAGCGCGGTGGCGGCGAACGCGAGCGTCATTTTCAAGCGCAGAACCATCTGGAATCTCTCTCGAATTTGCTGGAGGCGCCGACCGAATCCGCCACGTTTTGATCTTCGCCCCGCTGCAAAGGCGAATCTCGAATGCAAACGATGCGGCGTAAGCCTCTCTGTTTGTGGTTAAAACTCTCTTAGGACCGCCGCCTTTTGGGCCAAAAAACCCACGTCATGCCTGGGCTTGACCCGGGCATCCAGGGAACAATCTCAGGCGCGCGTGGCCCTGGATCGCGTGGGTCGAGCCCGGCGATGACGCTGAGAGAGGGTCTTAGCGCAGCGCCGCCGCGATGTTGCCGCCGTCGACCGTCTCGATATGGCCGGTGGTCTTGCGCGCCTTGGCGAGCGCCACGAAAGCCTGCGCCACGTCGGCGGCGGTGACCTCGCTGTGCAGGAGATTGCCGCTCATATAGTCGGCCTCGGACACGCCCCGTGCCTTGGCCCGCGCCGCGATCATGGCGTCGGTCAAGAGTCCGCTCCTGATGCGGTCGGCATTCACCCCGTTTGAGCGAATGCCGTGCTCGCCGTAGTCGAGCGCATATTGGCGCATGAGCAGCATGGTCGCGGCCTTGGGCAGGCCGTAAGGACCGAAATTGGCGCCAGGGTTCACCGCCTGCTTGGAGAGATTGAACAGGAGCACGCCGCCCGTCCCCTGCTTGAGCATGATGCGCACTGCCTCTTGCGCCACGGTCTGATGGGCGAAGAAATTGAGCTCGAAGCTTTGCCGGAGCAGCGCGTCGGAGACATCGCCGATCCGCCCCTGCCAGGCCGCTCCGGCATTCGACACGAGAATGTCGACGCCGCCGAAACGCTCGCACACCGAGGCGAAGGCGGACTTTACTTGGTCGGGCTTGGTCACGTCGCATTGCAGCCCGAGCCCCTTGATTAAGGCCGCGACCTTCCTCGCCGCCGCGCCATCGATGTCGAGCACGGCAACGGCAGCACCGTCGGCGGCAAGTGCCTTCGCTGTGGCGGCTCCGATCGCGCCCGCGCCGGTCACCACGGCGATTTGCCCGGTGAGAGGTTTCGCCACCGCGCCTTTAAGCTTCGCCTGCTCGAGGCTCCAATATTCAAGGGCGAAGAGATCGCTCTCGGGCAGCGGCTGGTAGCGGCCGATGGCCTCGGCATCGGTGACGACCTTGACCGTGTTCTCGGCGAGGTCGGCGGCGATGGCCGCGTCCTTCGCCGTGCGCCCGAGGCCGAACAGGCCGACGCCCGGCACGAGCACCACACGAGGTGATGCATCAAGTTTCGATTTGGTCCCGCCGACGGCAGCGTTCTCGCGGGCGAAATACGCGTCATATTCTACGATGAACTTGGCCACCGCCTCGCGCACTGCGCCGGCGAACGTATCGAGCTTGCCAGCTTCCGGCGGCGGGACCAGGAGTGGTTTGTTCTTGGTGCGAATGATGTGGTCGGGCGTCACCACGCCGCGCTGACTGTAGGAGGACAGCTCGGCGCCGTTCACGTAGCTAAGGATCTCAGGCGCGGTGCGGAACTCGGCGATGAAGCGCGTGGGCTCGGCGCCCTCGGTCTTGATGGCAGCGGCGCCGCGGATGATGGGCGCGATCTCGGCTGCGCGCGCCACAGCACTCGCCATCTGCCGCGCCGGGAAGACGATGGGCCGGCCCTGCCGCAAGCGGCTCTCGGCCAGCGACACCATCTCGATCATGCGCTCGTAAGCCTCGCGCGCGCTTCCGCCGAAGGTGAAGATGCCGTGCTTGTGCAGAATCAAGCCTTCGGCTTGCGGGTTTTGCTCGAACACCTCCGCGGCGGCCTTGGCGAGGCCGAAGCCCGGCGCGATATAGCGGACGATCCCCATGCGCCCGTCATAGACCTCGCGCGCCAGCGCTTCGCCGTCAGGCTGATCGACGAGAGAGAGCACCGCGGCGGCATGGGTATGGTCCACGAATTTGTGCGGCAGGAAGGCATGCAGCAGCGTCTCGACTGAGGGGTTGGGCGCGGCGGAATCGAGCAGATTAAGCCGCTGCACATTGACCATGGCCTCGTCGGAAAGCGCCGCAAGCGCGCGAAGCTTCCGGAGCGGCTCAAGCTTCACCGCGGGTAGGCCCCAAGGCTCGATATCGGCCATGTCGGCGCCCGAGCCCTTGACCGCGATGATTTCGTGCTGCTCTCCGAGATCGTCGCGCGCCTTCGTCTTGACCGAGGTGTTGCCGCCCCCATGCAGCACCAGCAGTGGATCGCGCCCCAGGAGGCGCGTGGTGTAGACGCGGAGCGCGATATCGGAGCCGACGCCCTTGGCGGCATAAGCCTCGACTGTGTCGCGCGCGGCGGTATCGCTCCATTGGCTTTTCATGGCGCGCGTTGTGGCAAGTTTCGCACCCCCCGGCAAGGGTTCCCTCGCCGGACCTCGCTCGCCAGCGCGGGTCTAGGCGCGGAGCGCCGCTTGCACGGCGTCGAGCACGCGCTCGAATTGAGCGAACACCCAATAATGGCCGCCGCCCTGGATGACGTCGAGCCGGCAATTGGGCAGCGTCTCGGCAAGATGATAGGCGCCCCCGGGCGGCACGATGGCGTCGTCGCTGCCCTGCCAGACGACGGCCGGCACGTCGATATCCTCAAGCTTGAGACCCCAAGGCGCGCAGAACAGCCGCAAGTCCTGACGCGCGCCGTCGATGCCTGGCCTCAAGCCCTCCTTTAGCGCCGCCTGAAGATTGGCCTTCACCTCCTCTCGTGCGAGCACCTTCCGGTCGGAGGAAACGACCCGCTGCCTGAGCGCCCGATAGGCGACGCCCGGCGTCCAGCGCACCAAGGTGCGCACCGACCAGAAGAACGTGGCGCAGGCCGGGTCAGACCGGCCCACCCTGATGAAGATGAGGCGATGCAGCTTCGTCATGCGAATGCTGGCGTAGCAGTCGGCGATCGGACCGACCGGGCTGATGAGCGCCAGTAGCGCGATGCGATCGGCCATCGACGCCGCGGTGGCAACCGCAAACGGGCCGCCGCCTGAGACGCCGATCACGGCGAACCGCCTGAGGCCTAGCGCATCGGCGAAAATCCTCATATCGGCTGCCGCGTGCACCAGCCCCTCGGTCCGGCGAAAATCGGAGAGACCGTAACCGGGCCGCTCGGGCGCGATGATGCGCAGCCGCCTCTCGCGCGCCGCAGCGTCGGTGAGCGCGAACATGAAACGCGAGCCTGGCGTACCGTGAATGGCGATCACCGGCGCGCCATGGGGATCGCCGAATTCGGCAAAGCCGATGCGCCTGCCATCGGAAAGACGCAGGACGCGCGACGTCCGGTTGGCGGCAACCGGGCTTTGCCTTGTGACGACGCGATCCATGCCTACCGGCTTACCCGGTCGGAACGGCCATACCAAGGCGCCCGGATTGAACGGGTCTCGCTGGGTAGCGCTTCAGGAGTGAGCCGCAGAATTCCGCGTGCCTTGAGGCGCCGGGCAGCCCGGCGTGCCCGGGCGCCCATAAGCGGCTAGCGCGAGTAGAACTCGATGACGAGGTTCGGCTCCATGATCACCGGATAGGGCACGTCAGAGAGCGTGGGGATGCGCGTCAGCTTGGCCGTCATTTTGCTGTGGTCGACATCGAGATAGTCGGGCACTTGACGCTCCGGGCTCTGCGAAGATTCGAGCACCGTGCCGGCGTCCTTGGCCTTGTCCCTCACCTCGATCAGGTCGCCCTCGCGGCAGCGATAGCTCGGAATGTTCACGCGCCTGCCGTTGACCCGCACATGGCCGTGGCTCACGAATTGCCGTGCGGCGAACACGGTTGGCACGAATTTCGCGCGATAGACGATGGCGTCGAGCCGCCGCTCCAAGAGCCCGATCAGCTTCTCGGAGGTGTCGCCCCTGAGCCTTGCCGCCTCGCGATAGATGGCCTTGAACTGCTTCTCGGTGATGTTGCCGTAGTAGCCCTTCAACTTCTGCTTGGCGCGAAGCTGCTGGCCATAGTCGGAAAGCTTGCCGCGCCGGCGCTGTCCATGCTCGCCGGGGCCATATTCCCGCTTGTTGTAGGGGCTCTTCGGCCGGCCCCAGATATTCTCGCCGAGCCTCCGGTCGATCTTGTGCTTGGCGTGAATGCGTTTCGTCATGCCTTAAGACTCCAAAGCCAATTCTAGCGCTCCCGCGGGCTCATCTCCCCGCGCCTGCTGTAAAAACCCTTGCTGGTGAAGGCGGCGGACCGCCGGGGCCTTCTCCGGCGTCCTCGAAGCCCAAGAAGGCTCAAGGCGTCGCCCGCGCTCTGTTACACGCGAAAGCGGGAAAGTGTCAATTGGAGCCGGAAGCCTACGGCGCCGGCGGAGAGCCTTGCGGCGGCGGGGGCGCCTGGGCCGCCTGGACGTAGGCGTTGATGGAGTTCATCACCTTTTGCTTTTGCTCAGGAGGACATTGCGGTCGCTTCGGCGCAACGATCTCGGTACCGCCCGCTCCTTGATCCGCGCTCTCAGCCGGCGCGTCGCCCTTGGAGACCGTGGTGGCGCCGTCGGCAGGAGCCTCGTCCGGCGTTTCGTGGATCTGGACGGCGCCCAAGAAATACGAGGCCGAGAACATATGGAGGGCTTCGATCATGAGGAGCTGTTGCTCGCTCCAGACCTTCTTGGCCTCCTCGCTCTTGATCAGAGTCTGATAGTTCGCCTTCGCGAGATCAGGCAGCTCGCAAGCCTCGGCATAGGCCGAGCGCGTGGCCGCGCGGATCACGCGGCGCGCATCGCCGTCGGGGATAAGAAACACTTTCGGGTCGGATTTGTCGACCTTGACGGCCTTACCATCAGGGCCCGGGCGCTCTTCGGGGATCATCGAGAAGGCGTAGGTCAGCAGCACGCGCACGGCGCTGTCGCTTAGTCCGCCCTTTTGCTGCTGCTGTGCTTCGGGGACAGCGGCGCGTTGGCCGAGTTCCTCGGCGACCGGCCTCACGCCACTATCGTCAGCAGCCCTGAGCGGTGCCGCTGTCAGCAGCGCCAAGACCGCGGCGGTCGCTGCCGTGCCCCACTGAAACCACGCCATGTGCATCGGCGGACCCTCTCCTCCCGTGGCGGAAGCTAGCATCGTTGAAGGCAATCGCAATAGGAGAAACGGGGCGGAACTATGACACCTTTTTTCCCCGGCCCGCACGATGCCCCGAAAGCGAGGCCACGATACCGCGCCAGGTGCGCACATCTTGCTCCGTCGCGCCCATGCGATGGAACATATTGCGGATGGCGCGTACCATCGAGGGGCGCTTCTCGGGTGGATAAAGGAAGCCCGCTTGATCGAGCTCGGCTTCGAGGTGCTTGAACAGGGCGATGAGCTCGACCTTCGTCGCAGGCCTTGTGCCGGGAAAGGCGATCCCTTCGGTGGCGGGCCCGTCGAAGGCGGTGGCGCGTCCGAGCGGCGGGGCGGCGCTCTCAGTCTTCAGCCATTCATAGCCGAACAGAAGCACGGCCTGAGGCAGGCTCAACGAGGCAAAGCCCGGGCTGACCGGCGCTGTGAGGATCGCATCGGCAAGGGCGATCGTATCGTTGTCGAGGCCGCTTCGCTCGGGCCCGAACAGCACACCCGTGCGCTCAGCCCGCTCTCCCCGATGCCGCAACTCGGCTGCCGCGCTTTCAGGACCGAGCACCGTCTTCACCATCTCACGCGGCCGCGCCGTGCTCGCGAGCACGAAGTTGAGCTCGCCGATGGCACTCTCGACGCTGTCGTACACGGTTGCCTGATCGACGACAAAGGCCGCTCCCGCCGCAGCCGCGTGCGCTTTATCGTTGGGCCAGCCGTCGCGCGGGGCAACCAGCCGCAAATCGGTCAGCCCGAAATTGGCCATGGCGCGGGCAGCGAAGCCGATATTCTCGCCGAGCTGCGGCTTGACGAGAATGATGGCGGGCGCCGCGGCCACGACTGCGGAGCTTCGGGCGCCGGCCTTGGCAGGCGATCGTTTGGGCTCGGCCGTCTTGGGGCGCGCCCGTCTCCCACTGGCAGCTCTTGCTTTCACCATTGAAGCACGATGCTATAGAGAGGCGGTTGCCCGCAATGGGGGCGGGGGCCACCTGAGGGGCGTCTCGCAAGCCTCCCCTTCCCGCGCCGGAGATTTCGGACGTGAACAAGATTAAGGTGAAAAACCCGGTCGCCGACCTCGCCGGGGACGAGATGACGTTGGTCATCTGGGACATGATCAAGGAGAAGCTGATCTTCCCTTATCTCGACCTTCCGCTGCTCTATTTCGACCTCTCTATCCAAAATCGCGACCTGACCGACGACCAGGTCACCATCGATGCCGCCCGCGCCATCCAGGCCTGCGGGGTCGGGGTCAAATGCGCGACCATCACGCCCGACGAAACGCGGGTGAAGGAATTCGGCCTCAAGAAGATGTGGAAGTCGCCGAACGGTACGATCCGCAACATTCTGGGCGGGGTCATCTTCCGGGAACCGATCATCTGCAACAACGTGCCACGGCTGGTGCCGGGCTGGACCAAGCCGATCGTCATCGGCCGCCACGCTTATGGCGACGTCTACCGCGCCACCGATTTCCGCGTGCCGGGCAAGGGCACGCTCACCATCTCGTTTACGGGGGAAGACGGCACACGTATCGAGCACGTGGTACACGAATTCAATGGCCCGGGCGTGGCGCTGGGCATGTTCAATGTCGACGACTCCATCCGCGACTTCGCCCGCGCCACCTTCAACTATGCGCTTCACCGCAACATGCCGGTCTATCTGTCGACCAAGAACACCATCCTCAAGGCCTATGACGGCCGGTTCAAGGACATCTTCGCCGAAGTATTCGCCAGTGAGTTCAAGCCCGCGTTCGAGAAAAGCGGGCTCACTTACGAGCACCGCCTGATCGACGACATGGTCGCCGCCGTGCTGAAATGGTCGGGCGGCTATGTCTGGGCCTTGAAGAACTACGACGGCGACGTGCAGTCCGACACGGTGGCACAAGGCTTCGGCTCGCTCGGTCTGATGACGAGCGTGTTGATGACGCCCGACGGCAAGACGGTGCTCGCCGAAGCCGCGCACGGCACCGTCACCCGCCACTTCAGGCAGCATCAGCAGGGGCGCGAGACCTCGACCAACGCCACGGCCTTGATCTTCGCCTGGACTGGGGCCTTGAAGCATCGCGCCAAGCTCGACGATAATTCCGAGCTGCTCGACTTCGCCGAGACGCTTGAGCGCGTGGTGGTGGCGACCATCGAGGGGGGATTCATGACCAAGGATCTCGCCCTTCTCGTCGGCGCCGACCAGGGTTGGCTGCCGACGAGCGGCTTTCTCGACAAGATCGGCGACAATCTCAGGAAGGAGATGGCCGACCGCGCCGCGGCCTAGATTGTCTCGGGCAAGTCTTGCTTGCTTTGAACGGCGAGTTTGCGCGGCTTGCGTCTGCGGTTCCCGGCCTCCGCCGGCTCGGCCGCTTCCTTCCGCGTCTTAGCGACCTGCCGGATATACACCAAGATCTCCGGGTGTCGCCGTGTGAGCCGCGACAGCGCCTGGGTGTCGAGCACCAAGACTCGGCACCTCGACTTGGCGACGACGTCGTGCTTGTGACGCCGGCGCTCGAGCAGAGCCATCTCGCCGAAGAAATCACCCGCTTTTAGAATCGTTTTCTTGCCGGCGCCCATGGACACGGCCGCCTCGCCACTCTCGATAAGATACATTGCGCCGCCGGCATCGCCCGCGCGCACGATGGGAACCCCCGGCGCGAAGGTTCTGGTGTAGAGCAGCTTGGTGATTTCGGCGACCTCGGCCTCATTCATGGTGCTGAAGAGCGGGAGCCGCGCGACCATGCTCCAGGTCGCGACGAATTGGTGGCGCGACGATTCCAGGCTGAAGCCGGTGGCGATGATGGCGATCGGCAGGGCGAACATGCAGACGCCAAGCAGCATCACCACACCGCCAACGAGCTTGCCCCACGGCGTGACCGGCACCACGTCGCCGTAGCCGACCGTGGTAAGGGTGGAGAGCGCCCACCAGGCGGCGGCGGGGATCGAGCCGAACTTGTCGGGCTGGGCCTCGCGCTCCAAGAAGTAGGTCGCGGTCGAGGCGAACAGGAGCAGCACCAGCATGACCAAAAGCGCCCCGAGCAGGGCGCGGTACTCATCGGCGAGCACGCGGCCCAAGGTCTGCAAGGCCGGCGAATAACGCACGAGCTTGAGCAGGCGGAACAGGCGGAGCACCCGCAACACCCTCAAGTCCATGGGGACAATCCACTGGAGGTAAAAGGGCAAAAAGGCGAACAGGTCGATCAGCATGATCGGCCGGAGCGCGAAGCGGAGCCGCGCCCGCCACGGCGACAGCCGGCTCAACATCGGGATGTCGACGGCGCTCCATACCCTGAGCACATATTCGACGCTGAACACGATCACCGAGAAGACGTTGAAGGCCTCGAACTCCGCGGCGTAGCGGGTGCCGAGCTCGTCCACCGTCTCCGCGGCGAAGGCGATGGCGTTCAAGAAGATCAGGAGAACAATGAAGACGTTGACCGCGCGCCCCGCAGGGTGAGCATCGCCGCCGACCTCGAGAATGTCGTTGACCTGTCGCCGCCAGCGCCGCCAATCAGTCCGCGCGGTCATAGGCTAAGCGCTTCCGCTGCGGCGCTTGGCGTTCGTGCCCCCGGTGGCCGCGGCGCCGGCAGGAACATCCCCGTCGGCCGCGATCCTTGCCGCGATGGCTTCCAGCGCCTGATCGGCGCGTCCGCCGTCGGGACCGCCGGCTTGGGCGAGGTCGGGGCGTCCGCCCCCGCCCTTGCCGCCCAGAGCCTCCGCGCCGATGCGGGCGAGCTCGACGGCATCGTAGGTCGAGGTGAGGTCCGCGGTGACGCCGACGACCAGTCCCGCCTTGCCCTCTTCGCTCACGCCGACAATGGCCACGATGCCGGAGCCCAATTGCTTCTTGCCGTCGTCGACCAGGCCGCGCAAATCTTTGGGCGCCACGCCCTGCACCACGCGGGCAAGAAGCTTGACCTTGCCAACCTCCTGCACGGCGGACGCGCCGCCGCCGGCCGCGCTTCCACCGAGGGCAAGATCGCGCTTGGCCTCGGCGAGCTGGCGTTCGAGCTTGCGGCGCTCGTCGACGATCGCGGCAAGACGTTGAATGACTTCGTCGGGGGAAACCTTCAGCAGCTCGGCCGCCTCGCGCACACGCTCGTCTTGCTGGGCGAGATAGGACCGCGCCGCGTCGCCGGTCAGCGCTTCGATGCGGCGCACGCCGGAAGCGACCGCGCTCTCGCCCACGATCTTGAGGATGCCGATATCGCCGGTGCGCCGGACATGGGTGCCGCCGCACAACTCGATGGAATAGGCCTGGCCGGACCGCTCGCTCTTGGCGTTCACGCCCATGCTGACGACGCGGACCTCCTCGCCATATTTCTCGCCGAACAGCGCCAGCGCCCCGTGGGCGATCGCCTGGTCGGGCGTCATGAGATGCGTCTCGACGGGCGCGTTCTGCAGGATCTTGGCGTTGACCAGGTCCTCCACCGCGCGGATCTCGTCGTGGATCATGGGCTTGTGGTGCGAGAAATCGAATCTGAGCCGCCCGGGCTCGACCAGAGAGCCCTTCTGCGCCACATGAGTTCCCAGCACCTGGCGCAGCGCCTCATGCAGGAGGTGGGTCGCCGAATGATGGGCGCGCGTCGTGGTGCGGCGCGAATGGTCCACTTCGAGCAGCACTTCGTCGCCCACTTTAAGCGCCCCCGACTCCACCTCGCCGTCATGGAGGAAGAGCGCATGAAGCTTCTTCTGCGTGTCGCCGATCTTGAACGTCGCGCCTTTCACGCCGGACAGCGTGCCGCGGTCGCCGACCTGGCCGCCGGATTCGGCATAGAACGGGGTCTGGTTGGCAATGACGATGCCGCGCTCGCCGGCTTTCAGCTCCTTGACCCGCGCGCCGTCCTTGACCAGGGCAACGATCTCGGCGGAGGCGGCCTCCGTCTCGTAGCCGAGAAACTCGGTGGCGCCGAGCTCTTCTTTCAGCTCGAACCATAGAGCCTCGGTCGCGGCTTCGCCCGAGCCCGCCCAGGACTTCCGCGCTTCGGCGCGCTGACGCTCCATGGCGGCGGCGAAACCAGCTGCGTCGACGCCGATCCCCCGCGCCTTCAGCGCGTCCTCGGTAAGGTCGTAGGGAAAGCCATAGGTGTCGTAGAGCTTGAAGGCGACCTCGCCCGGCAAGGTAGCGCCGCGCTTCAAGTCTTTGGTGGCGTCATCGAGCAAGCGCAAGCCCCGCTCGAGCGTCTCGCGGAAGCGCGTCTCTTCGAGCTTGAGGGTCTCCTCGATGAGGCTCTGCCCGCGCTCGAGCTCGTGATAGGCGCGGCCCATCTGCTCGATCAGCGCCGGCACCAGACGATAGAGCAGAGGCTCCTTGGCGCCGAGGATATGGGCGTGGCGCATGGCGCGGCGCATGATGCGGCGAAGCACATAGCCCCGGCCCTCGTTCGACGGCAGCACGCCGTCGGCGATGAGGAAGGACGAGGCGCGCAAATGATCGGCGATGATGCGGTGGCTCGGGCCGTGCTCGCCGTCAGCGGGCACGCCGGTCAAGTCGACGGAGGCCGCGATCAGCGCGCGGAAGAGATCGATGGCGTAGTTGTCGTGGGTCCCTTGCAGGACTGCGGCGATGCGCTCGAGCCCCATGCCGGTGTCGATCGAGGGGTGAGGCAAGTCCACGCGCGCCCCGGCGCCAAGCTGCTCATATTGCATGAACACGAGATTCCAGATCTCGACGAAGC
>Ga0209887_1000530_pt1 | contig 11511 bp, 10 predicted proteins | sample GWRWN1_30_40_FD_187230 | JGI IMG/M metagenome (GOLD analysis project Ga0209887, IMG submission 187230) | Riverbed sediment microbial communities from areas with no vegetation in Columbia River, Washington, USA - GW-RW N1_30_40 (SPAdes)... | ecosystem: Environmental > Aquatic > Freshwater > River...
CTGTCCTCGGCCAGCAGGTCGAGCAGCACCTCGACCCCGTGGTCGCCGAAGGGCTCCAGGACCTCCGGCACCGACGCGCCATCGCCGTCGATGCGCGCCGAGTCCACCAATCCCAAGACGGCTTCGGGGGCGAGGGCCTGCCGGACGTAGGCGCTGAACAGGGATCCGCGCTCCTCGCCCGGTCCCCCCATGGCCTCCCGGACCGAGTCCAGCAGCTCGCGGACGCGAACGGGATCCCGCATGCGAAGGGCCCCCTGCAGCCCTTCGGCCCACAGGGACAGCACCTCGCCCAGCCGCTCGTCGTCGCCCTCCAGGATCAGGTAGTCGCGGAGCGCGAGGAGCGCCGAGGCCTGCCGCTGCTCGTCCGTTCGGGGAAGGGTGGCTTGCATCGTCCGCACGTCGTCTCGCTCGGTGGCGGCCAGGTAGCCGGCGAGCGCGTCGGTCACCGTGCCCTCGGGGCCTTCCGTCCGAGGCTGCGTGAGGTCCACCCCGACCTCCTCCAGGCCCGCCAGGATGGTGCCGGCCTCCTCCCGCCCAGCCTCGAGCGCGGCGGTGAGGTCGACGATGTCGAGGTGGCGGACACCCGCGGCGGCGAGATGGCTCGCCAGCTCGACGGGATCCCGCCGGCCGTCTCGGCCCAGGTCGACCAGCGCGCGGGTCAGCTCGGCGTTGCTCATCGTGCCGATCAGGCGTTCCGCCAGCGGGTCCTCCCGGACCCGATCCACCAGGAGCTCGACGAGCGATCGCCGGAGCTCGGGCGGGAGCTCCGTGACCACGTCGTGCACCGTCGCGTGCAGGTCGATCTCGCGTCCCGCCTCGATCGACAGGTCCGAGACCAGGCTCCGGAGGCGTTCGAACAAGGCCTCGGCCTGGCTCCCCGGTGCGCCGGACAGGTCGTCGATCCGAAGCTGCGAGGCCAGCACGTGAGCGTCGGGCACCCGAGCCGGGTTGGCCACCACGTCCTCGGCCACGTGGTCGGCTCCCTCCACGGCGGAGGGTCCCAGGGCGGAGAACAGGATCGACTTCACGCCCGCGGAGCGAAGCATCTCCTCTGCCCCACCTTGCTCGCCGAGCTCTTCGGGCGGCTTCGAGAGCACGGCGTAGGCGCGTTCGAGGTCGCGGACGTCCGGCACGGCCCCGATCGCCACCCGCTCCACCCGACGTTCGAAGCATGCCCGGGCCAGGCGCTCGGTGGTCTCGTTGGCGGGAAGCGCGGTCCCGGCGAGCACGAAGCCCTCGACCCGGACCTCCACGTCGACCGGACCGGACGCGAGGGCCGAGCGGGCGGACTCGCCGATCCGCTCGACCGCCGCCACGAAGCCGGGCCGCTCCGAGCTGCCCGGGAACAGCCGGTAGGCGGCCAGCCCGAGCCAGAGCTGCCGCAGCAGCCCCTCAACCTCCTGGGCGCGATCCTCCCCCCCGCTCACGACCACCTCGATCAGACGGCTAACCCCTCCTGCCGGGTTATCGACAGCCGGTCGGCCCGGCCTAAGCCGACGGACCCCGTGAGGGAGGCCCGGCGGCTACCCCCGACGGGGGGACGGGAGAGGCTGTGATCGTCAGGGTCCGCTCCGGCTCACCGGAAGATCCCGAATCGCGGCTCGACGCGTTGCGCCATCGCCGCGGCCATGAGCGCGTTGCCGACCAGCCAGACGTCGGTTATGGGGCCGACGCCTCCGGGGACGGGCGTGATGGCCTCGGCCTTCGCCGCGACGCTCTCGAAGTCCAGGTCGCCGACCATCCGAGTCTTGCCGGTGGCAGGGTCCGCGACCGGGTGGATGCCGACGTCCACGGCGATCACCCCGTCCCTCACCATGTCGCCGGTCACGAGCCCTCGCACCCCCGCCGCGACGATCAGGATGTCGGCCAGGCACGTGAACTCGGCGAGCTTGCCGGCCGCGTGCGTGCGGCTGTGGCAGGCGACGACCGTGGCGTCGCGCTGGAGCCCCAGCCACTGCGCCGGCTTGCCCACGCTGTTCGAGCGACCGACGACCACGATGGTCTTGCCCGAGTAGTACGTTCCAGGGTCCCGACCCGCGGACCGGATGTAGGAATCGAGCAGGTAGTAGCAGGAGGCCGGGGTCGACGGGAGGAACCGAGGGCGCCCCTGGGCCAGCAGCCCGGTGTTCTGGGGGTGCACGGCCTCGATGTCCTTGAGCGGGTCGATCGCGCTGTTCACCTCGGCCTCGGGGATGTGCGAGGGGAGGGGATGCAGGACCAGGATCCCGGTGATCCGGGGATCGGCGTTCAGCTTGCCGATGGTCGCCGCAACGTCCGCCAGCTCGACGTCGGCGGACAGGTGCTCGTTCACGTACCGGTACTCGAGCGCCTCGCATAGCCGCCGCACGTGCCGCTCGTACGCCTGTGCGGCGAAGTCCTCGCCCACCAGCACTGTGGCCAGGCCCGGCCGCACCTCGGAGAGCCGAAGGACCTTGAGCTCCTCCTCGATCGTGTGCCGCAGGTGCTGCGCGATCGCGTTCCCGTCGATCACGTGGGCCACGTCATGCCTCCTCGCCGGTCACGGGTCAGCGCCGCCCCAGTCGCCGCAGGAACTCCTGCTCGTCGATCACCTCGACCCCGAGCCCTTCGGCCTGCGCCGCCTTGGAGCCCGGATTCTCCCCCACGACGACGAAGTCGGTCTTCTTGGAGACGCTGGATACGACCCTGGCGCCCGCGTCCTGGGCCGACCGGGTGGCCTCGTCCCTGGACATCGCCGACAGGCTCCCGGTGATGACGATGGCCTTCCCGGTGAGCGGACCCTCGGCGGGCCCCTCGACCTTCTCGTCGGCCATCCGCACGCCGGCCTTGCGCAGCTTCTCGATGAGCTTGCGGTTCTCGCGATCGTGGAACCACTCGTGGACGCTCCGGGCGATCTCCGGCCCGATCTCGGGGACCGCGTCGATCTCCTCCACGCTCGCCTCGGCGATACCGTCGATGGAGCCGAACGCCCGGGCCAAGACCTGCGCCACGTGGGTCCCGACGTGCGGGATGTTCAGCCCGACCAGCAGGCGCCAGATCGGGCGGTCCTTCGAGCCCTCGATGGCCGAGAGCAGGTTGTGGACCCTCTTGTCCGCGAACCCGGGAAGCTGGGCCAGCTGCTCCCGGGTCAGCTTGTACACGTCGCCGGGATCCTTCACCCATCCCATGTCGAGCAGCAGCAGGCCGGTCTTGTACCCGAGGCCCTCGATGTCCATGGCACCGCGCGAGGCGAACGCGAACAGCCACTCGACGTTCTGCGACGGGCAGCCCCGCTTGTTCGGGCATCGCCAGTACGCCTCCCCCTCCTTGCGGACCAGCGGCGTGCCGCACGAGGGGCACTTCTTGGGGAACCGCCACGGCTTCGCCTTCGGCGGTCGCTTCGACAGGACCGGGCCCACGACCTCGGGGATGACGTCGCCCGCCCGGCGGACGATCACCGAGTCGCTTTCCCGGATGTCCTTGCGCTTCACCTCGTCCTCGTTGTGAAGCGTCGCCGTGGTCACGGTCACCCCGGAGATGAACACGGGCTGAAGGAGGGCGAACGGCGTGACGATGCCGGTACGCCCGGTGTGCACGTCGATCTCCTGAAGCAGCGTGGTGCGCTCCTCCGGAGGGAACTTGTACGCCACGGCCCACCGGGGGGCGTGGCTGGTCGCGCCCAGCTCGTCCTGCAGGGCGATCTGATCGACCTTCACCACCACGCCGTCGATCTCCCAGTCGACGCTGTGCCGGTTCTCCTGCCACTTCTGGATGTAGGCGATCACGCCGTCCAGGTCGTCCTCGACTTCTCCTTGCGGCGGGACCGGCAGCCCGGCGTCGCGGCACCACTGGAGGAACCCCGAATGCGACGGGAACCGGATACCGGCGTACCCGAAGCTGTGGACCCACAGGGCCAGGGGCCGGCTCGCGGTGACCTTGGGGTCCTTCTGTCGAAGGCTCCCCGCGGCGCCGTTGCGGGGGTTGGCGAACGGGCGCTGGCCCGCCTCGAGCAGCTGTTGGTTCAGCTTCTCGAACGCCTTCACCGGGAGGTAGATCTCGCCCCGGACCTCCAGGACCGAGGGCGGGTCCTTGACCCGAAGCCGCTGGGGCACCGAGCGCACGGTGCGGACGTTGGCCGTGATGTCCTCGCCGACGCGGCCGTCGCCTCGCGTCGCCCCCTTCACCAGCAGGCCGGCCTCGTACGTCAGCGCCACCGCGACCCCGTCGATCTTGAGCTCGCAGAAGTAGCGAGCCTCGCGCCCCACGACGCGCTCCACTCGGGTGGCCCACGCCTTCAGCTCCTCCTCCGAGAACACGTTGTCGAGGGAGAGCATCACCGAGCGGTGCTCGACCGGCGCGAACAGGTCGGCGGGGGTGACCCCTACCCGCTGCGTCGGGCTGTCGGGGGTGATGAGCTCGGGGAACTTCTCTTCCAGCTCCCTCAGCTCGCGCATCAGCTCGTCGTACTCGGCGTCGGAGACCTCCGGGTCGTCGAGCACGTAGTAGCGGTACGCGTGGTAGTTCAGTTGCTCGCGAAGCTCCTCGACCCGGGGCTTCGCCGCCGCCAGCTCGCGTTCGGCGTTGGCCATGGTCGCTCCGCGCTCCGTCGATCCGCCGTTATGCGGCGATCTCCACGCCGCCCATCATGCCGATCCGCTCACCAAGGATCACGACCGCGCCGTACACGCCGGGGACCTTCTTCAGGTAGGCGAGCGCCGTGCGCAATCCGTCGGGCTTCGGCAGGATGGCCTGCACCCCGGCGGCCGCGGCGTCGGCCAGCATGCACGAGCTGGCGAGCACGGCGATGCCGTCCATGTGGGCCCGCCCCCCCAGGTTCGTCGCGATGCCCACGCCCTCGCGGCGCGGCGGGACGACGACGGCGATCGACGCGCCGTTCGGGCGGCGGAGCACGGTGAGCTTCTGCCGTTTCTTGGCCACGATGAAGTAGTCGCCGCCGCAGGCCACCGTGAGGTCCCCGGCCGACCTCGCCAGGAACCGCCCCACGTGGTCGGCGAGGGCTCCAAGGAAGGAGTACATGGGACCCACGCCCGCGCTCCGTCCGACCTCCGCCATCTCCTGGATGATGGCCGGGGCGTCGGGCGGGACGTCGATGGGCCGCTTGCTCGTGCGGATGTCGGGGTTGCGGAGGGTGTAGGCCTCGAGCTGCTCCCAGAACGAGAGCGCCGCCGCCCGCGACTCCTCGTCCAGGTCCGTCCCGGCCGTGATGTGCATCACGACGTCCTGGACCTGGATGTCGAACGTGCGTGCCCTCTTCCTCCACAGCCTCACGAGCGGCCTCCCGCGTGCCTGGTCGGGACGGGGCCGATGATAACGAAGCCCCGCCGCCGGGATTCCCGGCGGCGGGGCCCCACCCACGGCGAGCTGGGTCAGGGCGTGAGGGCGAAGTCCTCCCCCGGCTGGTCCTCGCTGTAAGACCAGAACTCCGTGACCTTGCCCCCCGACGGTCCGACCCTGTCGTCGCGCTCGCGCCGAACGCAACGGTTCCTAGCGGATGGACTCGATGATCCTGGCGCCGCCCAGCAGCTCGTCGCCCTTGTACACGACGACGCTCTGGCCCGGCGCCACGCCTCGCTGCGGCGTGCGGAACTCCACTCGAAGCCGGCCGTCCGTCTGGTCCGCAACGGCGGGGATGTCCACCCCGTTGTACCGGATCCGGACGCCGGCCTCGAACGGGCCGGCAGCGGGCGGCCGGCCGGCGACCCACGACACGCGGTCCGCGCGGAGGCCTCGGCGAGCGAGCAGCTCGCCTGGCCCCACCACCACGCGATTCGTGGCGGCATCGACCTCCACGACGTACGACCGTTCGCCGGTCGAGACCCCCAGGCCGCGACGCTGCCCGATCGTGAACCGGAACGACCCCCGATGGCGACCGATCGCGTTGCCTTCCGGGTCCACGACCTCACCGTGGCGAACCATCCCCGGCGCATGCTGCTCGATGAACGCGGCGTGGTCGGCGCCGGGGACGAAGCAGACCTCCTGCGAGTCCGGCTTCGCCGCGACCGGCAGGCCGAACCGCTCGGCGAGCGCGCGGGTCTGCGACTTGGCCATCTCGCCCACAGGGAAGCGCGCCCTGGCCAGCTCGCGCTGCCCTAGCGTGTGCAGCATGTACGACTGGTCCTTGCCGGCGTCGGCCCCGCGCAGCAGATGCCATTGCCCTGCCCGGTCGCATCCGGTCCGGACGTAGTGCCCGGTGGCCACGAGGTCGACGCCGAGCCGGTCCGCCCGCTCGAGGAACGCCCCGAACTTGATGTGCTCGTTGCACCGCGCGCACGGGTTCGGCGTCCGGCCGGCCTCGTGCTCTGCGAAGAAATCGGCCAGGACCGTCTCAGAGAACGTCTCGGACATGTCCACGACCTCGAAGGCGAACCCGCCGATGCGGGCCACGGCCTCGGCGTCGGCTCGGGCGCTCGGCCCGCAGCAGCCGTGGTCAACGCCGTCGGCCAGGTGCACGAGCTTCATGTGCGAGCCGAGCACCTCGTAGCCCTGCTCGGCAAGCAGGCACGCCGCGACCGACGAGTCCACCCCGCCCGACATCGCGACCAGCACGGAACCCTTCGAGCCCATGGTGGCCCGAGTCTACGACCGACGGGCCTTCCAGCCGCTCGGTATCCTGGCGCACTGGCCCCGACCCGAGGGATCGATCCATGAACGTCGTCGTCCTGGTGAAGTACGTGCCCGAACCCCAGGGCGTCCCCAAGCTCGGCGAGGACTTCCTGGTTCAGCGGGAAGGCGTGGAGGGGACCCTGGACCCCGGCGACGAGTACGCGGTCGAGGCCGCGCTGCAGCTCGCGGAGGCCTACGGCGGCGAGGTGGCCCTGATCTCGATGGGGCCGGGGGGCGCGATGGCCGGCCTCCGACGAGGGCTGTCGATGGGCGCCAACCGGGGAGTCCTGGTGAGCGACCCCGTGCTTCGCGGCGCCGACGTCCTGGTCACCGCGCGCGTCCTGGCCGCGGCCGTTCGGCGCGGGGACTTCGACCTCGTGCTGGCCGGCGTCGAGTCCACCGATGGTTCCACGGGAACGCTGCCGATGACCGTCGCCGAGCTCCTTGATATCCCCTCCGCGACGTTCGCGCGCAAGGTCGAGGTGGTGGACGGCTCGCTCCGGGTCGAACGGCAGACGGAGGGTGGCTACGACGTGGTCGAGTCACCGCTCCCGGCGCTCGCCACCGTGACCGGGAGCGCCGCGGACCCCCGATATCCCACGTTGAAGGGGATCATGCAGTCCAAGCAGAAGCCGGTGGAGCAGCTCGCCGTCGCCGACCTGGGTCTCCCCGCGGAGGACGTGGCGCCATCCCAGCGGGTCGTCGCGGTGCAGGCGGCGGCGGAGAAGGGCCCCGGCGAGGTCATGGAGGCCGGCGACGAGGCGGCGGCCCGCATCGCGGATATCCTGGCCGAAGCGAAGGTGATCTAGCCGTGGCCAAGGTGTGGGTCTACGCCGAGGTCGTATCGGAAGCGCCGCATCCGGCCTCGCTCGAGCTCCTCACGAAGGCTCGGTCCATCGCCGACACCGTGGAGGCGGTGGCGCTCGGCCCGGGCGCCACCCAGGCCGCGGCCGCGCTCGGGGACCACGGGGCGCAGGCGGTGTTCGCCTCCGACGACCCGGTCTACTCCGAGTACCTGGCTCAGCCGGCGGCCCACGCGCTGGTCGGCCTGATCCAGGAGCACCGGCCGAACATGGTCCTGTTCGCCACGACGTACGACTCGAGGGACGTTGCCGGTCGGGTCCAGGCCAGGACGGGCTCGACCCTCATGAGCAACGCGACCGACGTCCTCTCCCTCGAGAGTGCGCAGACCCAGATCTTCGGCGGGTCGACGGTCGTGGACGTCGAACTCTCGGGTCCCGATCCCAAGCTCGTGTTGGTACGCCCCAAGTCGTTCCTCGCCGAGGCGTCCGGGGGAACCGCGGACGTCGTGCAGGTGAACGCCGAGATCCCGGAGGACCGGAAGCGAGCCAAGCGAGCCGAGCGCCACGAGGAGGCTGCCGCCGGGCCGAAGCTGGAGGAGGCGCGGGTGGTGATCGCCGGAGGCCGGGGCCTGCAGGACCCGGGCAACTTCGCCATCCTGGAGGAGCTGGCCTCGGCCATCGGGAGCGCCGCCGTGGGGGCGACGCGCGCCGTGGTGGACGCGGGGTGGGTCCCGTACAGCTACCAGGTCGGCCAGACCGGGAAGACCGTCAAGCCCGAGGTGTACATCGCCGTGGGCATCAGCGGGGCCACGCAGCACCTGGTGGGGATGAAGGGGTCGAAGCGGATCGTGGCCATCAACAAGGACCCCGACGCTCCCATCTTCAAGCTGGCCGACCTCGGCGTGGTGGGCGACGCGCTGAAGGTCGTCCCCAAGCTGATCGAGGAGATCAAGGCTCGAAAGCCATGAGGGCCTGCCCGTGATCGAAGCGCGGTTCGACGATCTCCGGCCGGGGCGGGAGCGCTCGTTCCGGCTGGTGCAGCCGGTTGGGGTCATCGAGGCCCGGGCCGACGGCGAGGTCGGGCCCGCCCTGGACCGGGTAGAGGACGCGGCGCGGCGCGGCCTGTGGGCGGCGGGGTTCGTCGCCTACGAGGCCGCGCCGGGCCTGGACCCGGCGCTGTCGGTGCGGGAGCGGGAGCGCGGCGACCCGTTCGCCGCGCTCCCGCTCCTGTGGTTCGCCCTCTTCGAGGGGCGAGAGGACGTTCCCCCGTTCGAGCCCGTCCACGACGACGGCCTGGCGACCGATGGTGTGGCGTGGCGGGCCTCGATCGACCGGCCCCGATACGACGGGTCGGTGGCCGCGATCCGCGAGCGGATCGCGGCCGGCGACACCTACCAGGTGAATTACACGCTCCGCCTGCGGGCCGAACTCGACGGCGACCAACGCTACTTGTACCGAGACCTCTGCCTCGCGCAGCGAGGCGGCTACGCCGCCCACCTGTCCACGCGACGGTTCCGGGTGCTCTCCGCTTCCCCCGAGCTGTTCTTCCGGATCGACGGCGATCAGATCACCACGCGGCCGATGAAGGGAACGGCTCCCCGGGGCCGGTGGCCGGAGGAGGACGAGGAACAGGCGGCCCGACTTGCCTCCTCCTCCAAGGACCGAGCGGAGAACGCCATGGTCGTGGACCTGTTGCGGAGCGACCTCGGCCGCATCTCGCTGCCCGGGACGGTGCGTGCGCATCGGCTGTTCGAGGCGGAGCGCTACGAGACCGTGTGGCAGCTCACCTCGACCGTTCGATCCACGCTTCGCCCCGGCGTGTCCCTGTCCGACGCGTTCCGCGCGCTGTTCCCCAGCGGCTCGGTGACCGGTGCCCCCAAGGTCTCCACGATGCGGCTCATCGGCGAGCTCGAGGACTCCCCCCGCGGCCCGTACTGCGGCGCGATCGGCTACCTCGCTCCACCGGGGAGCGGCGAGCCGCGGGCGAACTTCAACGTGGCCATCCGGACCGTGGTGCTGGACGAGGAGAGCAGGCTGGCCGAGTACGGCGTCGGCGGCGGCATCACGTACGATTCCTCGGCCGCCGGCGAGTTCGAGGAGGCGCTGGCCAAGGCCCGCGTACTGACGGCACGGCGCCCCTCGTTCGAGCTGTTCGAGACCCTCCGCCATGAGCCGGCGTCGGGGTTCCGCCACGTCCGGGAGCACCTCGCCCGACTGGAGGCCTCGGCCAGGTACTTCGGGTTCGTCTTCGTTCGGACCGATGTCGAGGCGGCCCTGGCAAAGGCGGTCGCCGAGCTGGGAGGGGCCGAGGGGCGGGTGCGGCTCGAGCTCGCGCGGGGCGGGTCGATACGGACCGATGTCTCCGAACAACGGCCCTCAGCACAAGGGCCGGTGCGCGTGGCGCTCCATCCAGACCCGGTGGATCCATCCGACGTGTGGCTGTACCACAAGACCACCCTGAGGAGCCCCTACGAACGCCGCCACCACGATCGTCCCGACGTCGACGACGTCCTGTTGGTGAACGACCGAGGCGAGGTGACGGAGTCGACCATCGCGAACGTGGTGGTCAAGCTCGCGGGGGAATGGTTCACGCCACAGCTCGCGTCGGGATTGCTTCCGGGAACCTACCGGGCGGTGCTCCTCCGGGAGGGCCGTATCCGGGAACGCCCAATCCGGGTGGTGGAATTGGCTTCCGCCGGCGGCCTCGCCCTGGTCAGCTCGGTTCGAGGGTGGCGTCCGGCGGTGCTGGTCCCATGAGCGCGCCCAAGCGCTACCCGACCGACCCGGGCGTCATCACCGTGCACCTCGGCCCGTTCACGCGGGAGCACGCGAACGCGATCGCCGGCCGGCTGGAGGAGGCCGGCATCGTATGGTGGTACAAGGAGCCCGGCTCCATCAGCAAGCTCTGGGAGTACGGCGTCCGGCTGTTCGTGGACCGCGACCGCCTCGTCGAGGCCCGCGAGATCGTGGCCGCGGTCCTCGGCGACACACGATCCTAGGACTCGCCGCCGCCTGCCGAGGTGGGCTCCCCCGGCCACGCGTGGGGCCGCATCCGATCCTCGTCGAGTGGGCAGGCGCACAGCGGGCAGCGCGGGGGCTCCTCATAGACGAGGACCACGCGCTCGCAGAAGGGGCATTCGGCCTCGCGCATGGCGGGCGGGTGCGTGTCGGCTGGCATCCGGTCAGACCGCCGGTTGGGGGGAAGCGGTCACGCCTTGATTGTCGGTTCGGGACTGGCCCGCCTTTACCAGGCGGCTATAGCCCGGCCGGGCGGGCCGTCGGGCCGTCGGGTGACAGCCCCGGCCCGCCCCGGCCGGTCCGAGGCTAGGCCGCTTCCTTCCGAGACCGGCGCTTGCCGCGCGAGATGTATTCATGGACCGGCTCGTGCTGCCAGCAATGGTCGAACCGGTTGTACTTCGACAGCTTCGTGCTGCATCCCGGCGTGGCGCACACCCGCCCCTCGCCGTAGGTTCGGTTGGCTCTGGGGAGCTCGCGGACGCGGCCCCCGCGGTAGACCGACTCCTCTGACATCTTCAATCCCCCCACGAGGACGACCCTGCCGCCTCGCCTTCCTGGTCTCCAGCTATTCGAACCGTCGCGGGCCCCGGTTCGTTCCCGGAACGTGGGGGTTGAGCCTTAGTCCTCGGACAGCCGCTGGACCAGGGCTTTGGTCCCCTGGGTCATCTGGACGACCCGGGGGGTGAACCCCAGGCCCTCCCAGAAGGCCATGGCCCCCTGGTTGGGGGCGAAGGTCTTGAGCTCGACCCACTCCACCCCCAACTCCCCGGCGAACCGGGCCGCCTCCTGGACCAGGGCCCGGCCCACGCCACGCCCCCGGTACCCGGTCCGGACCACGACCCCGGAGAGCTCGAGAGCCCGTTCGTCGGAGAACCGGGAGGGGATGCGAACTTCCCCGTAGGCCATCCCCACGATCTCGCCCTCGTCCTCGGCTACCAGGACCACCGCGTTCTCGGTGCTCATGGCCTCCCGGTACTTGAGCCCGACCTCGTCGTAGAAGCCGGGGCGAGGGGTGAACACCCGCCAATCGCTCTGCATCCGGTCGAGCTCCTGGAACAGGGCCACCAGGGCCGGGACGTCCTCGGGCGTGGCCTGCCTGACCTTCACG
>Ga0209887_1000531_pt1 | contig 11498 bp, 11 predicted proteins | sample GWRWN1_30_40_FD_187230 | JGI IMG/M metagenome (GOLD analysis project Ga0209887, IMG submission 187230) | Riverbed sediment microbial communities from areas with no vegetation in Columbia River, Washington, USA - GW-RW N1_30_40 (SPAdes)... | ecosystem: Environmental > Aquatic > Freshwater > River...
CGATCAACCGCCAGGTGACGGGGTTCGCGATGCCCGGGCTCGATATCCCCGAGTTCAAGCAGAAGGCGATCGAGATCGCGAAGGCGGGGATCTACGACCTGCGGATCCACCACGACGAGGTCGTGCTGCCGGTCCTGTTCACGCACTGGAGGATCGACCAGGTGACGGGTCTGACCGACGAGGCCGAGCAGGCCCGCGACGGCATCACGAACTACCTGTCGATGCTCGACGCGATGGCTTCGCACTACGAGGAGAAGCGCGCGGCACGTACGTCCGGCTGAGGGGTCAGAGTATCCCCGTGACCACCGAGCGAGCGGGGAGCCCCATGGTGAATCCGGGGGCTGATATCGACGACGTCGACACGCCAGCCCTCATCGCCGACCTCGACCGGATGGCATCGAACATCGAGGCGATGGCGAGGCTCGGTCGAGATGGCGACCTCGCGCTGCGGCCCCACATCAAGAGCCACAAGATCCCCGAGCTTGCGCTGCTGCAGATGGAGGCCGGAGCGGTGGGGATCACCTGTCAGAAGCTCGGCGAGGCCGAGGTTATGGCGGCCGCGGGCTTGCGTGACATCACGATCGCGTACCCGATCATCGGGCAACGCAAGGTGAGCCGGCTGATCGACCTCGCCCATCGGGTCAGCGTCACGACGCTCGTGGACTCGATGGAGGGGGCGCGGCCGCTGAGCGAGGCCGCCGCTGCGGATGGCATCGCAGTCGACACCCTGGTGGAGGTCGACGACGGCTACCACCGGTGCGGCGTTCCCCCCGAGCACGCGCTCCCGCTCGCCCGGGCGGTTGCGCACGAGCTCCCCGGGCTGCGTTTCGTCGGCATCCTCGCGTACGAGGGCCAGATCTACGACCTGACCGACCGAAGTGCCGTGCTCGGCGCGACCCGCCGGTCGTACGACGTGATGGGGGAGGTGGCCGAGCGACTCCGAGGCGCGAGCATCCCGGTGGATCGGGTCAGCGTGGGTGCGAGCGCGACCGCGCGGGCAGCCGCGGACCATCCGGCCGTGACGGAGCTCAGGCCCGGGAGCTACATCTTCCAGGACCGGTACCAGGTCTCCATGGGCGCGGCGAGCGTCGAGGAGTGCGCGCTGTGCGTCCTCGCGACGGTCGTCAGCGTCCCGGTCACGGATCGAGCGATCATCGACGTGGGGTCGAAGGGGCTCAGCTGGTCGCCTCCCCTGGGATCAGAAGGCTATGGCCTCGTCCTCGGCCACGAGGAGGCGACGATCGTTCGCCTCGCTGACGAGCACGGCATCATCTCCGTGCCCGAGGGAGCCCGGCCCTTCTCGATCGGCGAGCGGGTCCGCGTGATCCCGAACTCGCACCCGCCCGTCGTGAACGCGTTCTCCGAGCTGATCGGCTACCGGGGCAACCGCATCGAGGCCGTCTGGCCGATCGCGGCCCGGGGACGCATGCAATGAGCCAAACCGTCGCCGGTGGGCCTATGTCATACTCCCGGAATCGGAGCCTGCGAGAGGGGTGTCGCACGTGGTTCCCGAACATCCGAAAGCGTTCGATCCCCGGATCCTGAGTCGCCGAGAGTTCCTCCGTCGCGCGGGTGTCGCGGGGGTCGCGATGCCGACGATGGCCGCGATCCTGGCGGCCTGTTCCGGCGGAGCGCAGGAGGAGCCGTCGGGTGAGAACGGAACCGGAGCCAGCGGCTCGAACCGATACGGGACCGGCGGCGTCGGCGGCGCCCCGTACCCGCTGGCTCGGCTGGATGCCCCGGTCACGTGGAACATCCTCGACGACAACCAGCCGATCGAGAGCGGCCTCCAGCCGGAGACCGGCGCAACGCTCAAGTACCTGAGCTGGCCGTACTACATCTCGCCCTCCATCATCCGCGCGTTCGAGGAGAAGTACGGCTGCGCGGTGGAGAAGACCATCTTCCCCGACATGGCCGGCGGCGTGGCCAAGCTCCGCGCATCGCCCGACGAGTTCGACGTCATGTTCGGCGTGCAGATCTTCGTCATCGGTCAGCTCATCGCCGGCGGACTGCTCCAGCCGATCAACCACGACTACGTCCCGAACCTCGCGAGCAACGTGTGGCCCGCGCTCCAGAGCCCGTTCTACGACCAGGAGTCGCGGTACTCGGTGCCGTGGGCGATCTGGAACACGGGGATCATGTGGCGGAACGACGAGATCGACGCGGACATCGCGGCGCTCGATAACCCCTACGAGATCTTCTGGAACGGCGCCCCTCGGAACAAGACGGCGCTGCTCAACAACTCCCGAGACTCCCTGGGGATGGCGATGTTCCGCACTGGTCTGACCGACGTCAACACCGGCGACCAGGCGACGATCGACCAGGCGAAGAGCGACATCGCCGAGGTCGTCGCGGCCACGAACGCCCGCTTCGATCACAGCGACTACGTGGACCTCCCGCAGGGCAAGACGTGGCTCCATCAGTCGTGGTCGGGCAACGTGGGCTCGGCGTTCTACTTCCTGCCGGCCGGCGACACCGCCCCCAACCTGTCGTACTACTGGCCGGGCTCGACGGACGGGATCCCCGGCAACGTGGACAACGACACGGTCGTGTTGATCAAGGGGTCGAAGAACCCGGTGCTCGCGCATCTGCTGATCGACTGGGTGCTCGATGCGCAGAACTCCGTCGCGAACTACACGACGTACTCGGGGTACCAGGCCCCCCTGTCGACGATCAACCCGGAGACGCTGGTCGGGAACCAGGTCGTGCCCGAGCACCTCGCATCGACCGTCGTCACCGAGGAGCAGTTCAGCGCCGGCTACCGATTGCTCGAGCTCGCGCCCGACGTCAGCGCGCTGTGGGAGTCGGCGTACCAAGAGATCCAGGCGGGTGTCTAGCGGCGAGGCGATCGCGCGGGGCCCGAGGGCGCCCGCGCCGGATCGGGACGTCGGCTATCCGCGCTGGTTGTGGCCCTCGTTCGCCGCGCCGGCCATGTTGTACCTCCTGGTCCTGTTCCTGCTCCCCTTCTACGTGATCCTGTCGGTCACGTTCGGGACCCTCGACCCGATCTTCCAGAGCCCGGTGCTGGTGTGGAACCCGCTCGACTGGGACACGGGCATCCTCTCGTTCACGCTGTCGAACCTCACGCACACCGACGGCATCTACCATGCCGCCTTCCTGCGAACGATCGCCTACGTCGTGGGTGCCACGGTCCTGTGCCTGGTGATCGGCTACCCGTTCGCGTACTTCCTCGCGCGGCACGCAGGGAGGGCGAAGGGGTGGTTCCTGGCGCTGTTCTTCGCGCCGTTCTGGTTCTCCTACATGCTTCGCATGCTCGCCTGGATCGGGCTGCTGCAGGACCAGGGGTACGTGAACCGGGTCCTCCAGGACGTGGGTGTGCTGGGGGCGCCGTACCCGTTCCTGTCCGGAAAGTCGTGGGTGCTCGTGACCGGGCTCGTCTACGGGTACGTCCCGTACATGGTCCTGCCGCTGTACGCGGCCCTCGACCGGCTCCCGGCCGCCCAGCTGGAGGCGGCCCGCGACCTGGGGGCGAGCTCGGCGCGGACGTTCGTCCGCGTGACCCTTCCGCAGACGCGCCAAGCGATCCTTGCCGGCGTGATCATCGCGGGACTCCCGATGTTCGGCGACTACTTCACGCAGCAGCTCCTGGCAAACACGGTCGGCACGAAGATGATCGGGAACTTCATCATCGACTCGCTCGATGTCCCGATCTTCGTCTCGCGGGGTTCGGCGCTCATCCTTGTGCTGATGGCGCTCCTGATCGTCCCGATCGTGTACTACCTGCGGAGCACGGCCCGGGCGGCACGGGAGCGCGCGGCGTGAGCGCGCGCGCGTCGGCGAACGCGTCCAAGAGACGTTTCCGCGACCTGATGGCCAATCCCTGGGGGCGGCCGCGGTTCCTGTGGGTGATCGGGATCGCCTACGTAGTCTGGACGCTCGTCCCGGTCATGACGGCCGCCTTGTTCTCGTTCAACAGCACCCGATCGATCTCGCTGTGGGCGGGGTTCTCGTTGCGCTGGTATGTCGGCGACCCCAACGAGTCCGTGCTGCACGACCCGGATCTACGACACGCGGTGCTGCAGAGCCTGAAGCTCGCGACCGGCGCGGTCCTGGTCGCGGTCCCGATCGGCCTTGGCTTCGGGCTCGCGCTCGACAAGTGGCGGGGGCGCGGGTCCGGCTCGTCGAACTTCGTGATGCTGTTCTCGTTCATCACGCCCGAGCTGATCATCGCCGTGTCGCTGTTCCTGCTGTTCGTGAACCCCTTCCGGTTCGTCGGCCTTGGGACCACCGCGCAGCTCCTCGGGCTCGTCCTGCTCGCGATCCCGTACGCGGTCATCATCATCCGCGCTCGGTTGCTCTCCCTCGGCCTGGACTACGAGGAGGCCGCGATGGATCTGGGGGCGTCACCCGTGCAGGCCCTGCGACGGATCACGCTCCCGTTGCTGGCGCCGGCGATCTTCGCGAGCGCGGCGATCATCTTCGCGTTCACGCTCGACGACTTCGTGATGGTCAAGCAGCTGGCGAAGGACGGGTCCAACGAGACCGTGGCGATGGCGATCTACGGAGCCGCCAGGACGGCGCCGTCGCCGGCCGTGAACGCGATCGGCACCCTCTTGCTGGTTACCTCGACCGTGGTCATCGCTTTGGCGTACGTGGTCTTCCGCCGCTCCGCCCGCAGATCGGGCACGGGATTCGCGGCCGACCGCGAAGCGATCCCCGTGTGAGGGCGTTCCACGTCGGGGTATCCTCAACGCGATGGCCGCGTACGACTACCTCTGTATGGCGTGCGAGCACCGGTTCGAGCACCGGCGCCCGATGACCGGCTCGGTGGAGACGGCGCTCGCCTGTCCGTCGTGCGGCAGCGATCGCGTCCGTCGGCAGTTCTCGTTCCTCGCCGGCACCGGAACGACGGACTCGAGCCCCCACGCGACGGGCGGTTGCGCCTGTGGCGGCGCCTGCGCCTGCGGCGGCTGAACCCCCCGAGGCGACGAACCCGTCGAGGTTCCGTTGCGTTTCGGTGGCAGGCCTTGTCCCGCCCCACCCGAACGACGACGATCGTCGGCATGGACGTCGAAACGAAGATGACGCTGGCGCTCGCCCTCATCGGGATCGGCGCCGTCGCGACGGGTGCGCTCGGGATCGTGCTCCCGCCCGGCGAGCGCATCGCGGCCGGTCTCGCGCTCGTGGTCGGGGCCGGGATCGGCTTCGTGGCGATCGCGATCGGAACCCAGGTGGCGGGCGAGGCCGACTCGAGCTATGCCAACGTCGTCCTCGTGGCCTCGGCGCTCGGCCTGACCGGGACCCTCACGAGTCTCGGACTCCTCTGGCGGCGCACCGCGGCCGAACGCGCGGCGCGAACGTCAGCGCCGGGAGAGGGCTAGCGCCAGCCGCTCGAGCGACGCCTCGGTCATCGGCTGCAGGACGGCGATCAGGTGGCCGATGCCGAGTTCGTCGTATGCGGCGATCGCCTCCGCGAGCTCGTCGACCGACCCGCCGAACGCGCGATCCTCGCCGTGCTCCTCCGCCGGCCCGAGCGACGGGTCTCTGATCTCGATGCCGACGGTGCGTTCGAGCGTCGCGGGGTCTCGGCCCTCCGCCGCGAGCGCCGCGTCGAGCGCCTCGAGGCGCCCACGCAGACGCTCGTCGGGCACGCCGTACCAGGCCGTGTTCCACGCGTCCGCGTGGCGAGCCGTCAGCCGTAGCATCCTCGGGCCGAACGCCGCCACCAGGATGGGGATGTCGCGCGACGGCGCGGGTTCGAGCACCGCGTCGCGCGTCGCGAAGTACTCGCCGTCGAACGTCACCGTCCGGCCGCGCAGCAGCGGGACGACGATCGCGAGCGCCTCCTCGAACCGGTCGACGCGATGGTCCTTGGGGAACCCGAACGCGTCGTACTCCGCGTCGTGCCACCCCGCCCCGAGGCCGAGGATCAGCCGACCGCCGCTCACCTCGTCGGCGGTCGCGGCCATCTTGGCCACCGCCGAGGGGTGCCGGAAGCTCGAGCACAGGACGAGCGTCCCGATCTCGACGCGATCGGTCGCTGCGGCAAGGGCGCTCACGACCGTCCACGCCTCGAGCTGCCCGTCGATCGGTCCGCTCGATGGTTTGTGGAAGAAGTGGTCGAACATCCAGACCGAGTCCAGGCCGTGCGCCTCGGCGGCCCGCCCGAACGACGCGATCGCCGGCCACGATGGCCTCCCTCCGTCCGAGTCGCTCGCCGCCGCCGGCACGATCACGCCGATCTTCACGCGCGGAGTGTATGAAGGATCCGATGCCCGGTCCGTTGCGGGTGACCCGCTCCGTCGTGATCCCCGAGCGCGAGCTCACGTGGCGGTTCAGCCGTTCCTCGGGCCCGGGCGGCCAGTCGGTCAACACCGCCGACTCGCGCGTCGAGCTCAGTCTGGACGTCGCCCGGACGAGCGCGCTCGGACCGGTCCAGCGTGCCCGGGTGCTCGAACGGCTCTCCCGCCGGCTCGTCGACGGCGTCCTGACCGTGAGGGCGTCCGAACACCGCTCGCAGCTCCGCAACCGCGAGGCGGCGCTCGAACGCATGGCGAGGATCCTCGCGCACGCGCTCGCCTCGCCGCCGCCTCGACGGCGCCCGACCAAGCCGACCCGCGGCGCCGTCGAACGCCGGCTGGCGGACAAGAATCGTCGTTCGCGGACGAAGCGGCTCCGGCGCAGTGATGAGGACTGAGGCCGTCGTCAGCGGCTCGAGACGCGGAACCGCTGACCGCACGTGGTGCACTTCATCGATGCGCGGGCCGCGGGTCCGGCATGCGTGTACGGCTGCGTCTTGATCGAGCCGCAGAACGGACACGTCGGTCGCGCGGCGACCGGTCGAGGCGCGTCGCGCGTGACCCATTCGTCTCGCAGGTCGACCGAACCGCCCGCCTCGATCAACAGGCCCCGCGCGGCCTCCGCCTTCTCCAGGGTGACCTTCGGGAGCGCGACGAAGGGCAGCTCGATGTCGTCCAGATCCACCGGCGCCGTCGAGATCGCGCCGAGCGCGTCGGCGATCTCGCGCTCGCGGCCCCGTGACCACCCGGTCAGCAGGACCGTCGCACCCCTGATCTCGTCGTGCCGGCGCGGTCGCTCACCCACCGGCTGCCTCCTTCGCGCCCGAACGACGCCGGCAGTGTAGGGGACGGTCGCTGTCGGGTTCGGCCGCGTGCCATCATCCGGTCCTGGAGGACCCTACGGTGACGGACACCACGACCCTGGAGCGCGCCCGGCAGGCGCTCGACGCGCACGCGTGGGAGCAGGCGTTCGAGGGCTTCGCCTCGCTCGACCGGGGCGACCTGTCGAGCGAGGATCTCGAGCGCCTGGCCGAGGCCGCGTGGTGGAGCGCGCATCCGAACGAGAGCCTCGACGCGTTCGAGCGCGCATACGCCGCCTTCTCGGCCGAGGGCAAGCGACGCGACGCGGCCCGGGTCGGTCTCCGGCTCGCGCTGGAGTACGCGGATCGGTTGGACTCGGCGCTGTGGAACGGGTGGCTCCAACGCGCGTCCCGCCTGCTCGCTGACGGACCGGAGTCGGTCGAACACGGATGGCTCGAGCTCTGCCTGGTCCGCTCGGCGTTCGAGCGGAACGACTTCGAAGAGGTCGAGCGGCACGCGCTCGCGGCGCAGGAGATCGGCGCGCGGCTGGACAACCGTGACCTCCAGGCGTTCGGCCTGGCCCTGCAGGGCGTGATCATGGTGATGCACACGCAGCTCGAGCAGGGGCTCTCGCTCGTGGACGAGGCGACGCTGGCCGCCGTCGGCGGCGAGCTCACGCCGTACATCGCCGGGAACATCTACTGCCTGACGATCGGCGTCTGTCGGAGCGTCGCCGACTTCCGCCGGGCGTCCGAGTGGACCGAGGCGGCCGCGAGGTGGTGCGAACGCGAGGCGATCACGGCCTTCCCCGGCGTCTGCCGAGTGCAGCGGGCCGAGATCATGCGGCTCCGCGGGTCGTACGCGGAGGCCGAGGACGAGGCAAGCAAGGCGCGGACCGAGCTCGAGGCGTTCGGGCGACTCCCCCAGGCGGGCGCCGGCGCGAACGAGGTCGGCGAGGTGCGTCTGCGCCGTGGCGATCTCGACGGCGCCGAGGAGGCGTTCGAGCAGGCTCACCGCCTCGGGAACGAGGCACAGCCCGGGATCGCGTGGCTCCGCCTCGCGCGGGGGCAGATCGACGCGGCGCGATCGTCGATCGGCACGGCGCTCGCCGACGTGGGGGACCCGCTGGACCGAGCGCGGCTGCTGCCCGCTCGGGTCGAGATCGCCCTCGCCGCCTACGACGTGGCCGAGGCCCGCGAGGCAGCGGAGGAGCTCGCCGCGACCGCCGGGGCGATCGGGGCGCCGATGCTCCAGGCGGCCGCGCACCAGGCGCTCGGTGCGACGCTCACGTACGAGGAGGACGCCGCGGCCGCGATCGCCGAGCTCCGCAAGGCCGTCCGCGCGTGGACCGGGTCCGATGCGCCGTTCGAGGCCGCCCAGGCCCGCCGCTGGCTGGCGGTCGCCTTCCGCGCGGGCGGCGACGAGGCCTCCGCCGTCCTCGAGCTCCGGGCGGCCAAGGATGCGTTCGAACGCCTGGGCGCCGTCCGGGACGCCGAACGGTGCGAGGAGATGATCCGGGCAGGCGACGCGAACCACGCCGGACGCCGCGTCGTGCGCACATTCATGTTCACGGACATCGTGGGCTCGACCGACCTGGTCCGCACGATGGGCGACGAGGCGTGGGAGGGGATCCTGCGCTGGCACGACGAGACGCTCCGAACCCAGATCGGCGCGCACCGCGGCGAGGTCGTCCACACCACCGGCGACGGGTTCTTCGCGTCGTTCGGCGACGCGGCGGCCGCGGCGAGCTGCGCGGTCGCGATCCAGCGGCGGCTCGTCGACCACCGTCGCAAGCACGGGTTCGCGCCGCAGGTGCGGATCGGGCTGCATTCGGCCGAGGCGACGATGATCGCGGACGACTACGCGGGCCTCGGCGTGCACGAGGCCGCGCGCGTCGGCGCGATCGCCGAGGCAGGCGAGATCCTCGCGACGGCGTCGACCGTCTCCGGGGCGATCCCGTTCGGCGTCGGCGACGTGCGCGAGGTCTCGCTGAAGGGGCTCGACGAGCCCGTGCAGGTGGTCGCGATCGACTGGCGGGTCGGCGCCTAGGCGGAGCTGGACGCCTGCCGGCGAGCACGCTCCTGGGCTCGCCTCTTGAGCCGGAGGTCGGCGAGGCTCATGACGAGACGCGCGACGAGGGCGTCTCGGTAGCTCGTGTCTGGGCGCCGCGCCCTCCGGCGGCCGAGCCTGTCGCCGAGCTTCGTCCGGGCGGTCTCGCCGTGGGAGCTCACATGGGATGCTTCGGCCCGATGACCGCTTGGCTTGACCGGACGGGTCAGGTCGTGGGTTCGAGCGCGATGACCGGGATCCACCGAGAGGTCTTCTGCTTGTACTCGGCGAACCCGGGTCGCCGCTCCACCTGCCGCGCGTAGAGCTGGTCGGCCTCGGGGCCGGTGATCTCGACCGCCCGCACGGGCACCGTGCGATCGCCGAGCTCCACCGAGGGCTCGGGGTCCGCGAGCACGTTGCGCACCCACTTCGGATCGGTCGGTGCGCCGCCCATGGTGCCGAACACCACGAACCGCTCGCCGTCGGGCAGGTACACCAGCGGCTTCTCGCGCGGGAGGCCGCTCCTGATGCCTTTGGCGTGGAGGATCAGCAGCGTGGCGCCGTCGAAGTACCCGCCGACCCTGCCGCCGTTCGCGCGGAACTCCTCGATGATCCCGGCGTTCCAATCGCTCGGTTCGGGCATGAGGGCCTCCTTCGCCGCACCGCGGATCGCCCGCGAGACGGACCTCCTCGGATTCGCGACGCCGAGTAGGGTAGCTCGATGCGGCTGATCGTCGGGACCGGCTCGGGGATGCTCGAGCTGACGGACGAGTCCGGGACGACGGATCCGTCGTTCGGGCCGCGAGACGTGACGGCGCTCGCGGTGCGCGACGGCCGGGCATGGGCGGTCGCCGACCGGCGCTCCATCGTTCGGCGTGAGCCGGACGGGACGTGGTCGGACGTCGCGCTGAGCGACGCGTTCGATCTCGCCTGCGTGGCCCCCACCTCGGAGGGGGTACTCGCCGGCACGGAGGAGGCCCACCTGCTCCTCCTCGTCGGCGACGACGGCACCCTCGCGCCGGTCGAGGCCTTCGACACGGTGCTGGGCCGACAGACCTGGTACACGCCGTGGGGTGGTCCGCCGGCCGTCCGCTCGATCGCCCAGGACCTCGCGGGGCGGATCCACGCGAACGTCCACGTGGGCGGCATCCCTCGCTCGGTCGACGCGGGGGCGAGCTGGGCGCCGACGATCGACATCGAGGCGGACGTCCACCAGGTCGTCGCCCACCCGACCCAACCCGACGTCGTGCTCGCAGCGGGCGCCGTCGGGCTCGCCGTGAGCGTGGACGGAGGTTCGAGCTGGCGGATCGAACGCGACGGCCTGCACGCCACCTACGCCCGAGCCGTCGCGGTCGCCGGTGACCGGGTCCTGGTCTCGGTCTCGAACGGCCCCCGAGGAGGCCGTGGCGCGGTCTATCGGGGCGGGCTCGAACCGGGTGCCACGTTCGAGCGCTGCACCGAGGGGCTGCCCGAGTGGTTCGACGGCAACATCGACTCCGGCTGGCTCGACGCGCGAGGATCCGAGGTCGCGTTCGGCACGGGCGACGGCGAGGTCTTCGTCTCGCAGGACGCGGGCGAACGCTGGACGCGCGCCGCCACCGACCTCCCGTCGATCCGGGCCGTCCGTCTCCTCTGAGTCGACCGCGAACCCGGACCACCCCGGGCTAGCCGCTCGGGATCAGGCCGAACACCGTTCCCGGCGCCCCCGACCCGTTCGCGTTGCGCGGGCTCCCGAGGACGACCCACGCTCCCGTCGGCGGGAGCGCGTCCAGGTTCGTCAGGTTCTCGATCGTGAGGCGGTGCTTGCGCAGGGTGAGCCAGGTCGGCAGGAAGGCGGCGTCGGACGACGGGTCGGGCCCGAACGTGTCGGTCCCGAGCGCACCGGTCCTCGCTAGGACGCCGGTCCGGATCAGCCACCGGACCGCGTTCCGCGAGAACCCCGGTTGGTGGACTCCCGCCCTCCCGCCCCCGCAGTTGAAGTAGTTCGGCCCGCCGCCGCGATCGCCGCGCGCCCAGAAGTCCGAGCATCCGGTGAGCAGCAGCACGGCCGCGCCCGCCGGCATCTGACCGAACTCGTCCTCCCACGCCCGCAGCTCCGCCACGCGCACCACGTGATCCGGGTCGTTCGAGACCTCGTCGCGGACGTCCACCACGACCGCCGGGAGCACCAGATCGGAGGGGGAGAGGTCGTCCATGCACAGGGCCCCGTCGTGGAAATGGCACGGCGCGCTGTAGTGCGTCCCCGTGTGCGCGCCCTCGCGCACCAGCTCGAGGTAGAAGCCGTCGTCGGGGACGGTGAACACCGTGTGGATCGAGAACGCCGGGTCGCCCGGGAACAGCGGCGTCCTCGCCGGGTCGTTGACGTGGCTGAGGAACACGGCGCGATCC
>Ga0209887_1000533_pt1 | contig 11458 bp, 12 predicted proteins | sample GWRWN1_30_40_FD_187230 | JGI IMG/M metagenome (GOLD analysis project Ga0209887, IMG submission 187230) | Riverbed sediment microbial communities from areas with no vegetation in Columbia River, Washington, USA - GW-RW N1_30_40 (SPAdes)... | ecosystem: Environmental > Aquatic > Freshwater > River...
AGGCGGTCCAAAAGATGTGGACCGACAAAGAAGCCACGATCAAAGCTTTAAGCAAATATATGGGCAGCGGAGTTGACCGTGAAACCCTCGAGAAGAGTTATGATAACGTCATGACGGAAGCGCTTTACCCAAAAAAGCAGTATCCAAGCCTGGAGGGGCTGAAGACGGTCCTTGAGGACATAAGCGAGCGTGACCCGAGGGCAAAGACGGCCAAGCCGGAGCAATTCGTTGACTTTAGCTTCATCAAGGAACTCGATGGGAGCGGCTTTATCGACGGTCTTTACAAAAAGAAATGAAGGCGCCTATCGGAACCTGGCAGTGATAAGCCCCAAACAAGGCGAGGCCGCTTCGTCTGATATTCAGGACTGGGCAAACAGTGTTGCTCGCCAAGTGGACGATACGGTTGCCGTCGATGTTTACTACGACGGCGATTCAAGCACCTACGTTTTAAGGCTGGTTAAAAGGGCCCGTGTCCTGGTCTTCCGGCTATCCGAAGCGCAAATCAGAACTTCCGGACGGGAAGCGGAATGCGAACGAACACTCAAGCGTAAGGTCAAAGATCTCTGGAATCTGATCTAAAGAACCTTCGGGTTCAAGCCGTTCCAACCGTTCCAGTAGTTCAAAATCGTTTCCGTCGACTTAACGGATTGAACATTTTGAACGGCTTAAACGACTTGAACGGTTATTGACCGTGAAGTAGCCGCGCCACATCTTTGGCAAAGTAACTCAGGATCATATCCGCGCCCGCGCGCCTGATGGCGAACAGTACTTCCATCATGATTCTCTCTTCATCGATCCAGCCGTTCTGCCCGGCTGCTTTGATCATCGAGTACTCCCCGCTCACGTTATAGGCAGCCACAGGATAGCCAAACTTTTGTTTTACGCGATAAACGATATCGAGGTAAGCCATCGCCGGCTTCACCATGACGATATCCGCGCCTTCACGGATATCGAGTTCGACCTCGCGCAGGGCTTCATCCGCATTGGCAGGGTCCATCTGATAGGATCGTCGATCACCGAACTGCGGCGTCGATTCTGCGGCTTCTCGGAACGGTCCGTAGAATCCCGAAGCATACTTCGCCGCATAAGCCATGATGGCAACGTATTCAAAGCCGTTTTGATCGAGGGATTTTCGAATCGCTCCCACCCTGCCGTCCATCATATCGGACGGCGCCACGACATCGGCACCAGCCCGTGCATGCGACAACGCTTCTTTGACGAGCTGCTCCAGCGTGCTGTCATTATCAACGTCGCCGTTTTTGATCACGCCGCAGTGGCCGTGGTCGGTGTATTCGCACAAACAGACGTCGGTCATAATCAGAAGCCCGGGAACCTTTTCTTTGACGGCGCGGATCGCCTGCTGCACGACGCCGGTGTCTGCATAGGCCTCCGTGCCCACGGAATCTTTGTGTTCGGGAACACCGAAAAGTATGATCGCGGGGATGCCTAGGGCCTGAACTTCTTCACATTCTATAACGGCGCGATCCACAGAGAGTTGGGAGACGCCGGGCATTGAAGACACCGGTTGAGCCCTATTCTTCCCCGGCCCGACAAAAATCGGATAAATGAAATTCTTGGGACTCAGCGTGGTTTCGCGCACCAGCTCCCTGATCTTCTCGTTACGGCGCAATCTTCTCGGACGGTAGGCGGGAAAGTCCATCATTTTTATCTACCAGCGGGTCTTTGGTTCGCGATACGGGCAAAATAATCTACCATCGCGCTAACCAACCCAGGAATTGTGAATTCTACTGAGACGACCTCTGATCGCATGCCTAAGTCTTCCACGGTTTTTCTTGTAATCGGACCGATACACGCAATAACCGCTCTAGAAAGCAGCCCTGGCAGATCCTGATCGCGTAGCATGGCTGCGAAGTTCGTTGCCGTGCTGGAGCTCGTGAAAGTAATCATATCAATCGTGCCTTCACGCAATAACTGGCACAGCGCCGAAACATCCACTTGAGGCAACACGGTTTGGTATGCCTCCACGACATCAACCCGGGCTCCCCACTGGCGCAAAGTTTCCGGCAAGATATCACGCGCTTTAGCTGCCCGCGGGATCAATATTCTTTTCCCTAGCACCGTTTCGGAGATCAACGCCTCAAGAATACCCTCCGCCTGATATTGCTTCGGCACGAGGCTGGGCTGAATTTGTGTCGCGGTTAACCTTTTTGCCGTCTCAGGACCAATGGCACCAACCTCGATACCAGCTAGGTCGGCGATGTTTTTTCCAAGCTTTTCGAACCGGTCAAGAAATTGTTCGACGCCATTGACACTCGTGAAAATAAGCCAATCGTAACTTCCAATCTGATTGATCGCCTGGTCCAAAGGGCCATAACTCTCGGGCGGTCTGATTTCTATCGTGGGAAATTCAACCACTTCACCACCCAAGCTCTCGATCCTCTGTACCAAACTCAACGCCTGAGATCGGGCGCGCGTAACTAGGATGCGCTTGCCCCTAAGCACATCGGACGAAACCGATTGTTTATCTGCCGTTTGGAGAGCCATAGTCCAAAGCCACGATCTCCTTCTACGAAGCAATCAAAATCTGTTGCGCACCTTGGGACAACAGGCGCTCAGCGAGCTCACGCCCCAATTCCTCTGCGTGCGCTACACAGCCGGATGTTTCGCCGCGAAAAAGGGAACTTCCATCCGGATTGGCGACCACGCCGAAGAGCTTAAACTTTTCGCCCTCCGCAACCCCTCGCGCCCCCACCGGAACGTGGCAACCACCGCCCATTCGATTCAAGAATGAGCGTTCCGCGGCGATTTCGGCAAAAGTAGCCGGATCATGCAAGAACGAAAGCTGCTCGCGGATTGAGTCGTCTTCCCGAGACTCCAAACCCAATGCCCCTTGTCCGGCTGCGCCGAGGCAGACCTCGTTCGAGATATACTCTGCGATCCTTTCTTCCCGAGCTATCCGTTTCAACCCGGCAGCGGCCATGACCAGCCCATCGCACTCTCCTTGATCAAGCTTCTTCAAGCGCGTGTCGACATTTCCCCGAATCGGCACGATTACCAAATCCCGGCGGTAGTAGAGGAGCTGTGCTCTCCGGCGCAAACTCCCGGTACCAATTTTTGCTCCAGCAGAAAGGTCGCTCAGTTTTTTTGCCCCGGTGCTCACCAAGATATCACGCGGATCCTCCCGGTGAGGCACCGCCGCCACGATCAATCCTGCGGATAAGTTGGTGGGCAAATCTTTCATGGAATGAACGGCAATATCGATCTCGTGTCTTAATAAGGCATCTTCGATCTCCTTGGTAAAGATACCTTTACCACCAATCGCTTGAACGCTCGCTTCCAAAAACCGATCCCCGCTCGTCTTGATGAGAATCGTTTCGATTCGTGCGTCCGGAAATTTCTCTGCGAGTTTTCCTTTCACCCAAGCCGTTTGAGCCAAAGCCAACGTGCTGCCGCGCGTTCCGATCCTAATCGACTTCATCTCGCGGTATCTCAGTTCCCTAGGCCCGGACTATTCATAGACCGAGGAGTAAGCATCGTAGCGAGCGGGCACAGGAACATGGATCTGCAATGACTTCTAGGGAGCTTGGCTATAAGCTCGCATTTCTTCCTCACCCTGCGCTCCGTCACTGCTGTTTGCAGGCCTCCTCAAGGCACAGGCCCATTGCCCGCGACCAGAGAGGCTTGCTCCTCGGTCGCTCTTCCGTCAATAATTCAGGCCTCCGCATCATTCAGAGCTCACCGCTCCAGGTCAAAGAGTTTCTTCAAGGCGGCAATATAGAGAGTTTTCTCGTCCTCGTCGTTGGAGCTGAGCTTTAGGTGGGACATCGGAGCGTGAAGAATCTTGTTCATCATGGCGGTGGTCATGTCTTCCAAAGCCGCTCTCTGCTTCTCCGACAGGTCTCTCAAGCTGCCGCCAAGAGATCTTTCTAGTTCCCGCTGCCGTATCTCTTCCAGCCGTTGCCGTAGAGCCGTAATCGTCGGGACTTGCTCCAAGGAATCGATCCAGCGCGTGAAATTATGTACCTCTTCTTGAACGATTCCTTCCGCCTTCTCAGCCTCGTTGGACCTTTCCTGGAGATTCTCCTCGGCGACACCCTTGAGATCATCAATATTGTAGAGATACACGTTGTCGATTTCGTTAATCGCGGGATCGAAATTTCTCCGGTCGCCGATGTCAATCAAGAACATCGCCTTTTGCTTCCGTTCGCGGAGCACCTTATCGACCGTGGCAGCGTCTACTAAGATCTCGGGAGAACCGGTGCAACCAATGACGAGATCGGCCAGTGTGAGATAACGGGGAAAATCCTCGAACAAAATCGGGCTGCCATGAATCCGGCCGGCAAGTTCCACAGCCCGCTCGAAGGTTCGGTTGGTAACCATCAAGCTGTGCACGCCGCTGCGTTGGAGGTGTCGAGCCATAAGATCGCCCATCTTGCCCGCGCCGATGAGCATTACCGTTTTGTCCTCGAGACGGTCAAAGATCCGTTTGGCCAGCTCGACAGCCACAGAGCTCACGGATACCGCTCGACTCGCAATCGCCGTCTCGTTCCGCACTCTCTTGGCAACGGAAAATGAACGATGAAAAAGACGATGCAGTATCGTCCCGACGGTACCGGCCGCTTGAGCGGCGTTATAGTATTCCTTTAGCTGACCCAAGATCTGCGGCTCCCCCACAACCATAGAATCCAGACTCGCAGCCACGCGGAACAGATGCCGAACCGCTTCCGGACCGTGATGAATATATACATGGTCGTCTAAACTATGGCGATTTTTCCGGGCTCTCTGCTCGGCCAAGAATGCTTTGATTTCTTCAGAAGCCGACACACCATTCAACGCCGCTGCCACAACCTCGACACGGTTGCAAGTCGATAGGATGACGCTCTCCTGAATCGAGGGGTAGGTCCGCAGCCGCCCCAGCGCCTCATGGACATAAGGAGTGTCGAAGGCGACGCTTTCTCTCACTTCGATCGGCGCGCTCCGATGATTCATGCCAACGATGATAATTTCTTTGTGCACCTGCTATTCGAACCGGCCTCCATGCCGGCTGGGAAAAATCGAATCTCCCAACAAAAAGTAGCCGATGACCACCGCGAATCCCACCATCGTGAGGAGCGCGGCCTTTTTTCCCCTGAGGCCGGCCGTAATCCGGCCATGCAAAATAACGCCGTAAAACAGCCACGCAATGCCTGAAGAGATCTGGCGGGGCTCCCACGACCAATAATTGCCCCAGTGGATACCGGCCCACATGCTGCCCGTCAGGATGCCTAAAGTCATCAACGGGAACCCCCACACTAGCAGCACATAGTTCAATTTGTCTAATGCCTCCAGCGACGGGAATCGTTTCATTACGGACGTCATCTTCTTGCGCTTGAGGTAGTTTTCCTGAAGCAGGTACATCAGGCTCACGCCGAAGGCCAGGGCGAACACGGCATTACCGAGAAAGGCCAAGGTCACATGAACCGGCAGCCAATACGTCTTCAGTCCCGGGGGCAACTCGCCGCCGCCGGTGCCAAATGCGAAAGCGGCAAGGGTCATAAGAAACGCCAGGGGCGCGATGATTGCTCCCAAGATCGCTAACCGGTACTTGAGCTGGATCAACAGGTAAGCGGCGACAAGGAGCCAGGCGTAAAATGACAGCGCTTCACGAAACTGAGCAACGCCCGGATAACCGGTTTGCAAAAAATGAATCCCGAGGGCGGCCGTATGGACGGCAAACCCGGTGAATAAAATAATCGGTGACAAACTTGAAACGAAGTCACGCACAAGAAAAATGTAAACGATGAAACTTGCGCTCGCCAGGAGATAAAGCACTGCTGTAACTTTGAGGAGCGTCACGTCCATAATACCTCGATTATTATAAGCTAACGTCTTGCGCCTTCAAGCCCATGGCAGACCTAGAGTGACACCCTGATATGAGCTTGCCGAAGTTCAATAGACAAGAGTGAAACCAACCATCTCAAACCGAATGAGACGGTGGTTAACGACTGGCGATTTTGAGACGCTGAGCAGCCGTAGTCGATTTGCTCTTGGATGATCCGCCTGCTGATCGAGCATGCACCGATGCACCGCGGGCCTTCTTGTTCTTGGCCGCAATTTTCCCGCTTGCCGACCCGGCATCATTTTGCGTGGTGATCACCCCGCTCTTTTTCTTCGCTGGGCTGTCGAGGGTACGTCGTTGTAAGATTACAAAGCGGCCGGCTTTTTCGGGTGGAACTTTAAGGCGATAACCCGCCGGAATCATTGTTGCCGCCGGACTGAGAGCCGGGTTCCATTCAAAAAAATCACTTTGGGAGACAGCTGCCGGCTTCAGCAACGATTGAATTGGCACTGAGCGTTTGATCTCGATTTCATGGAGGCTCAGTGGCGGGTGGGGCCGCAAAAAAGGGAAATGGACTTCGCTATTCCTGGCAATATCCGCGGCGGCAAGAAACTCAGCATAGAAATTCTTCGACGCGAAACCGAATGTGGGCGATTGATAACGTCGGATGATCTCCACCAAATCTCGCGTACCCACGACGTCGATGGCGCGGAAGATCCCTTCAGTCCCATGATTATAAGCGGTAATCGCCAAGGGCCAATTACCGAGGAGCCTGCGATTTTCACTCAGGAGACGGGCCGCGGCACGAGTGGATAGCAGGGGATCGCGTCGCTCATCCATAGTATCGGTGATGCGAAGAAACTTCTTCCCGGTATCTGGCATGAACTGCCACATACCAACCGCACCAGCGGTGGAACGTGCGCGCACATTGAAGGAAGACTCCACCAAGGGCAGATAAGCGAGCTCCACCGGCAATCCCTCAGCGCGAAAGATCTGCCGCATCTGGGACATGTATCGTCCGGAGATCTTGAGACCGGCAATAAACTGTTCCTTGACGCCCCGCTGGGTTTTAACTCTTCCGTCTTCCTCGTTCAAATCGTGGTTAGCAAGGATTCGTGCCCGTTCTCTTTCAACCAGCGCCCGCCCCTCGTCCGTATCCGGAACACGCAAAACGCTATAAATCATTCCGTGATCGAAGGGATCGAAAAATACCACATCTCCCGCTCCGTAACGGGTAAAGATCTGCTTCCAGAACGCCACCGCTCCCTCGAGGCCTGGAAGAACCGCAAACGGCGACTCGGCTGCAACCGCGCGCCCGAAAATCGCCGTTAGCAGCACGACAATAAGGCTTGAGCAAAGCGTGAACTTAAGGCGCATGATACCGATTAAACACGAAAAATTGACCCATCGTAACAAACGGGATATGGTTAGTCAAAATTTTACCTCGGAAAATTCCCGGTTGATAAGAAACAACACTTACCATCGCTTGCTTGTCGCCAGCCTCATCGTCGTGTTAGGAGGCTGTCGCTTTTCTTCCTCAGCCAACCATAAGCCCGGTTACTTGGTCGTTGGCATCGAAAGCAATCCGCTTCAACTGGATCCGCGTTACTCGACGGATGCGAATTCCGTGCGGATCGGCGGCCTGATCTACAACTCACTGCTGCGCTCCGATGAGAACTCGCGGTTGCAGCTGGAATTGGCTGAGAACTGGCAAAGGATGGATCCCCAGACATACATTTTTGATCTGCGCCGGAATATCACATTCCACAATGGCCAGCCGCTTACAGCCGCGGATGTCAAATTTACCTATGAGTCGATTTTGCAAGCCAAGAATCTCTCCCCCAAGCGGGCACTCCTAAAGCCCCTTCAAGCAATCGACCAACTTGGGCCCTATCGGTTGCGCTTCCGTTTGGCTGCACCCCACGCGCCCTTTCTGGAGCACTTTACCATAGGCATTGTTCCCGCAAGTTCTGCTGGGGATGTCGTGTCGAGCGCCACTCCGCCAGCCGGCTCCGGACCCTTCATGTTGGAATCGCTCCAGTCGGGAGAGACGGTGACCTTGAAGGCGAATCCGTCTTATTGGGAAGGGAAACCTTCAATCGCGGGACTGGTTTTTAAAGTCGTTCCGGACGCCATGGTGCGGGTCCTCGAATTCAAGAAGGGAAGCATCGGTTTCATGCAGAACGATCTGGAACCCGACGTGCTCCCCTGGATCAAGCGCAACACCGACGCAGACGTCGAAGCCCGTCAAGGCACAACGTTTCAGTACATCGGCATCAACCTCACTCACCCCATTCTCATGCACAAGAAGGTGCGCCAGGCGCTGGCCCATGCGATCGACCGCGAAAGCATCATTCGCCATCTGATTAAAGATCTCGGAACTCCCGCCAGCGGCCTGCTTTCGCCGCTGAATTGGGCCTATGAAGGTACGGTCAACCAATGGCCTCACGATCCGGAGAAGGCGAAACACCTCCTGGATGCGGCTGGATTCCCTGATCCGGACGGCGACGGGCCGCGGCCTCGATTCAAGCTCTCTTTTAAAAGCACCAATCTCGATCTGCGAAGAAGAATTGCCGAAGCTCTCAAAGAGCAGTTGCGGCGCGTCGGCATTGAGTTGGAGATCCGAACCTATGAATGGGGCACTTTCTTTAGCGACATCAAAAAGGGCAACTTTCATCTCTATTCTCTCGCTTGGGTCGGCATCCAGGATCCGGACATCTACCATCAGATTTTTCATTCCACCAGCATACCGCCTAACGGTGATAACCGAGGGCATTACAGCAATTCGCAATTAGATCGGCTATTGGAAAAGGGACGAACGACAATCGATGCAGCGGAGAGAAAACGCATCTACGCCGAGGTCCAGCGAATTCTCGCCGAAGATCTCCCTTACATCCCCCTATGGTGGTGGAAAAACGTAATCGTAAAAACGTCCGCTCTCCACGGTTTTGTTCCCTATCCTGACGGCGATTTTACCGCATTGAAAAAAGTCTCGTTTCGATCACCAATTCCGGCCCAGTGAAACGTTATCTCCTCCAGCGCTCGTTGTTGCTGCTGCCAACTCTGTTCGGAGCGCTCACGTTGGTTTTCTTCTTGATTCATCTGGTTCCCGGGGATCCCATCGAAGTCATGCTGGGCGAAACCGCAAGCACTGCGGACAAAGACGAACTGCGCCGGAGCCTGGCTCTCGATCAGCCGCTAATGGTTCAATATCGGAGTTTCTTGACCGGCTTGCTGCGGGGCGACCTCGGGCGTTCACTCTATGAGCAATCCTCGGTCACGGACCTGATCCGCGCAAGATTGCCCGCCACGATAGAGCTAACTTTATGCGCCATGGCAATCGCAGTAATCATCTCCTTCCCTCTCGCGACTCTAGCCGCAGTCAAGCAGGGTTCCGGGATCGACCGGGGCGCGCTATTATTTTCTCTACTGGGCCTTTCGCTGCCCAATTTTTGGCTTGGCCCTCTGCTCATGATTATTTTTTCCATCCAGCTGGGCTGGACCCCGGTCTCTGGTCGCGGTGGGCTCGATCATTTAGTTCTCCCATCGCTCACGCTCGGTATGGGGATGGCAGCGATACTGACCCGCATCCTTCGCGGAAGCTTGCTCCAAGTCAGCAACGAAGACTACGTGCGCAGCGCTCGGGCCAAAGGACTGAGCGAAAAACAGGTCTGGCTCAAACACACGCTGCGCAATGCCCTGCTTTCGGTCATCACGATCATGAGCCTGCAGTTCGGATCGTTGCTTGCCGGCTCGATCATCACGGAGACGGTGTTTTCTTGGCCAGGGATCGGGCGGTTGACCGTGCAGGCGATTCAGACCCGCGACTATCCTTTGGTCCAAGGCTGCGTGCTGGTCATCGCTATTTCATACCTCTTGGTAAATCTCCTCACGGATATCTTTTACCATTTGGTGGACCCAAGAATCACTTATGGAAAGTAAGCGCTGGTTCTACGTTGGTTTGGCTATCCTGACCCTGCTCGTCGCAGCCGCGCTACTGGCGCCGCTTCTGGCGCCCCATGATCCAACGCGACAAAATCTTGATAATGATCTACGCACCTATTCGATGGAAAACCCGCTGGGGACAGACAAGTTGGGCCGGGACATCCTGAGCCGGGTTCTCTATGGGGGGCGAATCTCGCTTCTGGTGGGTGCGACGACTGTTGCGATTTCTCTTGTCATCGGTTTGGCGATCGGCTCGCTGTCAGGATATTTCGGCGGATGGGCCGATCAATTGCTCATGCGTCTGGTCGATATTCTTATGGCTTTTCCGGGAATTCTCCTTGCCATCGCCTTCACGGCTGTTCTCGGCCCCGGTCTCGATCACGTCATTCTGGCCCTTTGTTTGATCGGCTGGACCAGCTACGCACGATTGGTCCGCGGCGAGATTCTTGCCCTTAGGGAGCGCGAGTTTGTCCAAGCGGCAAGGGCGCTCGGCTGCAAGCCCGGCCGGGTTATTGCGCGACACTTGCTGCCAAATCTTCTTCCTCCCGTGCTCATCCAAGCCACCTTTGGATTGGCGGCAGCGATTATCGCCGAAGGCAGCCTGAGCTTCTTGGGATTGGGAGTCGAACCGCCGACACCATCGTGGGGATCGATGTTGAATGACGGACGACAGTTTCTACTGGTCGCGCCCAACCTGACTACCTACCCTGGGATTGCAATTATGATCACGGTCTTTGGGCTCAATTTGGTCGGTGACGGACTTCAGGATCGTCTTCAGGCCAGAATCCGATAGGCCAGACGCTACATTGTCATCTTGGTGGTAGGATGGTAAGTAAGGCATCAGGAGGTGCGCCTCATGAAACTTTACTCCAGCCATGGTTGACCCTACGCCCATAGGACAAGGATTGTCCTGGCGGAAAAAAAGATTCCCTACGAACTCATCGAAGTGGATCTTAAAAACAAACCGAAGGATCTTCTAGAACTCAATCCTTATGCGAAAGTTCCAGTGTTAGTTGACGGTGAGGGGGTCATTTATGAATCGGCCATCCTCAACGAATATCTGGATGAGAAATACCCGACGACACGTCTGATGCCCGATGATCGTTTACTGAGGGCGAAGACACGGATCTGGATTGACTTCTTCAACAGTCGGATCCATCCGGCGGCACATGACATAGCACATGATAAAGAGCCGGAGAAGGCGAAAGAACGAATGAGAAAGCATCTCGAAACCCTTGACCAGGAGATGGCCGGCAAGAGATACATCGTCGGCGATTATTCCCTGGCCGACGTGACCTTTATCCCCTTCTACACGCGGCGCCAACGATATGGCGTGACTATCGATGACAGCTTGTCCAACTTGAAACGCTGGGGGGAAGACCTCATCGCCCGCCCGGCTGTCGCCTCTACGCTATAGTTTGGAAATCTCACGATGCGTAAAGAGCACGATGATCTATGCAGCCGGTATTAATCCTTCCACAGGAGATTCGCGGCATCGTCTGCATGGAAGCCGCCGTCGAGGCGGTTCGCGCCGGTTTCCGTGAATGGGGTGAGAATCCCCAACTCAACGCCCCGCGCCGAAGGATTCACATTCCCACCGGGGTTCGGGTGAGCGTTCATCAGGGCGGCGTTCCCGTCGCCGGCGCCACTGGCCTCATGACCCATTGCGAATGGGTCAAACCCATGGCCGAAGAGCAAGTCTATCCGCGCCTGAACCATCCCGTGATCGTGCTC
>Ga0209887_1000535_pt1 | contig 11434 bp, 10 predicted proteins | sample GWRWN1_30_40_FD_187230 | JGI IMG/M metagenome (GOLD analysis project Ga0209887, IMG submission 187230) | Riverbed sediment microbial communities from areas with no vegetation in Columbia River, Washington, USA - GW-RW N1_30_40 (SPAdes)... | ecosystem: Environmental > Aquatic > Freshwater > River...
GAGCTCCTGCGTCACGAGGAGATCACCGACCCGCGCGACGTGGCCGAGATCCGCCGCTCGCTGTGGGCCGTGGACGTCGGCGACCTCCCGGACGCCGAACCCGAGCTCCCGCGCGCCACGATGACGGGCGGGCCGCGTTCGTACGGCGCGTGCCGGCGCGAGGCCGTTCGGCTGCGCGAACGCGGCCGGGACGGGTTGGTCGCGCCATCGGCCGCGCTGGTCCGCGGCGGCGCCCACGGGTGGCGGGTCGAGGGCGGCCTCAAGCCCGGGCCCGAGCGCGACGGCGCCGTGATCGTGCTGTTCGGCGCGCGTCCCGACCTCGTCGGGTGGGAGGCCCTGTACGAGGGGCGGCCCTCGGACGAGCTGGTCTCGCGCGTCCGACACTTCGGCCGGCGCTAGGACACCGTTCGCCCGTTCCGGCCGCTCGTCACTAGGATGCGGCATGGTCTGCTCGCGGTGCGGGACGGTCGCCCCCGAGGGAGCCCGCTTCTGCGCCTCGTGTGGGAACGAGCTCGGTACGGTCGGGCCGCGCGAGGAGCGCAAGCTCGTCTCGGTCCTGTTCGTCGACATGGTGGGTTCGACCGCGCTCGCCGACGGCGCCGACCCCGAGGACGTCCGCGACCGCAACCAGCTCTACTACGACGAGGTGCGCTCGCGGATCGAGCAGTACGGCGGGACGCTAGAGAAGTACATCGGCGACGCGGTGATGGCGGTGTTCGGGGCGCCGCTCGCGCGGAGCGACGACGCCGAACGCGCGGTGCGCGCATCGCTCTCGATCCTGGACGGGATCCGCGAGCTGAACGAGCGGGAGCCGGGGATCGCGCTCCAGGTCCGTGCGGGCATCACGACCGGCGAGGCGCTTGTGGCGGTCGACGCCGCGCCGGAGGACGCGCTCGCGACCGGCGACGTCGTCAACACGGCGTCCCGCCTGCAGACCGCGGCTCCGGCCGGTCGCGCGATCGTGGACACGCAGACCTACGACCTGACGCGACGCGCGTTCGCGTTCGAGGAGCTGGCGCCGATCGAGGCGAAGGGCAAGCGCGAACCGGTCACCGCCTGGCTCGTGGGCGAGGCGCTCCGGACGCCGGCCCGGCCGACGTCCGAGACACCACTCGTCGGCCGCGACCATGAGATGTCCCTGATCGCCTCGGTGTGGGACCGCGCCGTCACCTCGGGGCACCCGCACCTCGTGACCGTGCTCGGTCCCGCGGGGATCGGGAAGTCGCGGCTCGCGCACGAGTTCGCCGAGGACGTCCGGTCTAGGGGCGGTCGCGAGCTCTCGGGTCGGAGCCTGCCGTACGAGGAGCAGAGCCCGTACCGCGCCGCCGCGGACATGGTTCGGACCGCCGCCGGGATCTTCGAGGCCGAACCCGTGACGGACGCGCGGGGCAAGCTCGCGACGCTCGCTCGATCGCTGTTCCCCGAACCCGACGTCGCGGAGGCGACGCGGTACCTCTCCCTGGTGCTCGGTCTGGGACTCGACGAACCGCCGGACGAGCCGATCCATCTGCTCTTCGCGATGCGCATGCTGATCGAGCATCTGTCCGAGCGCGAACCGCTGCTGCTCGTGTTCGAGGACCTGCACTGGGCGGACGACGCGCTGCTCGAGCTGATCGACTACCTCGTGACGCACGTCCGGGATCATCGGGTCGTGTTCCTCGCGCTCGCGCGTCCCGAGTTCCTCGAGCGGCGGCCGACGTGGGGCGCCGGGATGATCGGCCACACCACGTTGCCCCTGGAGGCGCTGACGCCCGCGGAGACCACCGAGATCGTCGCCGCGCTCCTCGCCGACGCGGAGGCCGGCGCGGTCGAGCGGGTCGTCACCACCGCCGGAGGGAACCCGCTCTTCATCGAGGCGCTCGTCGCCGCGCTCGAGGACGATCCGGGCGCCGACGAGCTCCCGGCGACCGTGCGGGCGGCGATCGCCGCGCGGGTCGACGCGTTGTCGCCGCTCGCGCGGACCGCGTTGCTCAACGCGTCGGTGATCGGGACGACGTTCTGGCGGGGCGTCGTCGACGGGCTCGGCGGCGTCGAGGAAATCGACGAGGCGCTCGACGCGCTCGAGGCCCGGGGCCTGGTGCTCCGTCGCGGCGAGAGCCGGGTCGCGGGCGACGTCGAGTACGCGTTCAAGCACGTGCTGATCCGCGATACCGCCTATGGGACGCTGCCGAGGGCGCGGCGCCGCGAGCTCCACGCGGCGACCGCGCGGTTCATCGAGGGCGCGACGGGCGGGAGCACCGAGCTCGCGTGGCTCCTCGCCCACCATTGGCGCGAGGCGGGCGATCCGGGACGGGCGATGCGGTACCTGCTGGCCGCGGCGGATCGCGCGCGCGACGCGCTCGCCACGGAGGAGACGTACGACCTCTACACCCGGGCGCTCGAGATGGCCGAGACCGCCGAGGACCGCCGCCGGATCCGGCTCGCGCGCGGGCTGGCGCTCGCGAGGCTCGAAGACTACGCGAGGGCCGACCGCGAGCTCGCCGAGGTGCTGCCCGAGCTCGAGGGGCTCGACGAGATCGAGGCGCTGATCGCGCGAGGGCATTCGACGCTGTGGACCGAGCAGACCGACGAGACCCTGGCGATCGCCGAACGCGTGGTCGCGCTGGTCGCCGGATCGGGGGTCCCCGAGCTCCAGGGTCCGGCGCTCTCGCTCCTGTCGCAGGGTCACGCGATGCGGGGGGACGAGGGCGATCTCGACGCGGCGCTCGAGCTCGGCGACCGGGCGCTGGAGGTGTGGATCCCCGGGACCCGGCAGTCGGAGCTGGCCGAGCACTACCACCTGCACGCCGACGCGTACTACTGGACTGGCGGGTACGAACGCGCGCTCGAGTTCTCCCGGCTCACGCAGGAGACCGGCGGGCTCGAGCCGCACACCGCCGAGTTCGTGCTCCGAGGCGCGGGGATGCGTGGGCTGATCCTCGCGGGGATGGGCCGGTACGAGGAATCGATCGCGGCGGCCGACGCGGCGATCGCGACTGCGCGTCGGCTCGGCCGCAAGGACAACGTCGTGCTGAACTACTCGACGACCCCGCTCCGCGAGGTGTTCGCGGTCGAGGAGGCTCGGATCCGCAGCGAGACGGTCGTGGATCGCCTCGGACCGTCCGACTTCAACATGCCCTGGATGAACGCGCGCGCGGATCTGATCGACGCCCACCTGCTCGTCGGCGATCTCGGCCTCGTCGAGAAGGAGTGGCCCAGCGCGTGGGACGACGCGCTCGCGGTCTCGGCCTGGGAGCACTGGCTGATCACGGGCCGGCTCGCCGCCTACCGAGCCGAGTGGGAGCTCCGGGCGGGCCGGTTCGACGACGCCGTGACCTGGGCTCGGCGCGCGCTCGAGGGCGCTCGAGGGGTCCACCGGCGCAAGTACGAGGTCATCGCCCTGACGCTGCTCGGCCGGGCCCTCGCCGCTCAGGGTCAGGGGGATGCCGCGGCGAGCGAGCTCGGGACCGCAGTCGAGTTCGCGGACGCGCTCGGTTCGCCGCTCTTCCGCTGGCATGCGCGCGCCGCGCTGGCGCGCGCGTTGGCAATGAGCTCGGACGGCGCGGACCCCGAAGTGCCGCTCCGGGAGGCGGTAACGATCATCCGCGAGGTCGCGGCATCGTTGGCACCCGAGCGTGGGGCGGCGTACGTCGACGCGCCGCAGGTCGCCGAGGTGCTCGAGGCCGCCGGCTGACGCCTAGCCGGGACGCCAGGCCGGGCAGCAGTCGTTCGCGGAGCCGCTCACGCCCTGGAGCCGATGCTGGTCGTCCCCGTCCGACTGCATGATGTAGATCTGCGCATGGTCGGTTCGGCGGGTGAACGCGATCGAGCGACCGTCCGGCGACCACGCGGGGTCGCCGTCCCACGCGGGGTTCCGACTCAGGGCGACCTTGTTTCGACCGTCCGCCCGCACCGCGAAGATCTCGGCGTCGCCCTGACCGATCGTGAACGGGTCGGCGCCATGCAGATACGCGACGAACGCGATCGACCGGCCGTCCGGCGACCATGCCGGCGCGTCGTCCACGACGGGATCGTCGCTCACGTCGATCTCGGCGCTCCCGTCGGCGGCCATCACGACGATGTCCTGGTCGCCGTCGCGCTCGGACACGAACGCGATGCGTTCGCCGTCGGGCGACCAGCGCGGCGAGTAGTCCGGTCGAGGATCGCCGGTGAGCCGCGTGACGTCGGTGCCATCGCTGTCCGCCGAGTAGATGTCCGTATTCCCGTCGGCCTCGGCGAAGTACGCGATGCGCGAACCGTCGGGCGACCACGACGGCCCCGCGCCCGGGAGTAGCTCGACGGGCGCGCCCGGCGTCGTCCCGGAGACGTCGACCACGAAGAGGCTCCGGGTCGAGACCGACTCGAACGCGATGTGCGAGCCGTCGGGAGACCACGCCGGCGCCGTCGCCCCCTCGACGTCGGGTGCGAGCTCTACCGGCTCGGCACCGGGGCCGTCCAGGAGGAACAGCGTCCTGGGTCCCGACGCGCAGCAGTCGACGACCAGGCGCGTCCCGTCCGGCGACCAGAACGGCTGGGCGATCGTCTCCATCCCGTCGGTAACCGCCGTGACCTCGCGCCCGTTTGGCGCCATGACGTAGGTGTCGTCGCTCCCCGCCGGGTCCGAGTGGAACGCGATGAGCGCCTCGCCCGCCGGCCCGAAGGACGCCGCCTCGACCGTGGTCGTGGGCGTGCGCGGCGGTCGGGAGGCGTCCACCGTGCACGCGACGCCCACCAGGACGAGCACGAGCACGCACCGAACGGGAGCCATCGGCCCCTTCTACGCGCGCCGGATCGGTTCGGTTCCCTCGGCGAAAGGCTCGCGCCGCTACCGACGAGGCAGCCGTTCCTCCATCCTGGCGAGCCGATGGTCGATCGCGCGCAGGTGGCGGTCGGTCCGACCCTCACGCCACCGCCGGAGCGCGAACGTGAGCAGCGCCAAGCTGGCCACCACGCCGGCCCCGATCGTCGCGGCGCGCTTCATCCACGCCGTGGTCGGCGGCAGGTAGGTCGCAAGCTCCTCGAGCTCCGAATCCAGCCGGCGCCTCGTCAGGTCGATGTCCGCTACCGCTGCAGCTTGCGTTTGGCCCATTCGAGGTCCTCCTTGACCGTCTGCTTCGTCCGCTCGGGGGTCGCGGGAGCCGCGAGCGCGTTCCGTCCGATCACCACAGCGATCACGGCCAGCACCAGGTAGATGCCGGCCACGATGAGCAACGCGGCCCACCGGGGCAGCACGAGGTCCAGCGCGGCCGCGCCGGCCAGGCTCACGAACCCGAGGACGAACAAGGCGAAGACGGCTGCGGCGGCGAGCAGCGCGCCACCGGTGGCCTTCTCGGCCGCGATCCCGCGGACCTCGTCCTTCGCGAGCGCCACCTGCTGCCGGATCAGCAGCGACAGATCGGCCCCGATCGAGCGGATCAGCTCCTGCAGGCGCATCCGATCCCGTTCATCCGTCGCGACGTCCATCGATCATCACCCCTTCCCCGCGCTCCTCGCGCGCTCGAGCGGTTCCTACCCCGTCGAGGGCCGCCGAACCCGCCCGCGTCCGAGTGCGTTCCACACGTCCTCGACGTCGAGGCCCTCGAACGTCGGGACCAGCAGGTCGGCCTCGGATAGGCCGAGCCCGGAGGTGGCCTCGTTCGGGACGCAGACGCAGGGGATCCCGGCGGCCTTCGCGGCCCGGATCCCGTTCGGCGAGTCCTCGATCGCGAACGTCGAGCCGGCCGGGGCCTCGAGCAGCTCGAGCGCGGCCAGGTAGAGGTGGGGGTTCGGCTTGGCCCGGCTCGCGTCGCCGTCGGCGCACACCATCGCCGCCCAGCCGTCCGGCCAGCCGAGGCGTTCGAGATGCGTGACCAGCCACTCGCTCCGATCGCTGCTCACGAGCGCCCGCGGCACCCCCGCCTCGTCGAGCTGCCGGAGGAAACCGGCGACCCCCGGGCGCAGCGGCACACGTTCCGCGGCCTCGCGGATCCGCTCCTCGGTGCGCGCGCGGACCTCGTCGACGTCGAAGGGGAGGCCGCGCAGGCGGCCGAGCTCCGCGTAAGGGTCGAACCCGCCCACCGTGCCGATCGCGGCCGACCACGTCGGAAGCGTGAGCTCGTGGCCGTGCTCCTCGTACAGATCACGGAAGACCCCGTACACCGCGGTCTCGGAATCCCAGAGCGTGCCGTCGAAGTCGAATAGCACCGCGCGCAGGTCGGCAGTCATGTGGGGCCGGGGCGAAGGAACCCGCGGACCGAGTCGAAGAACCGGTCCGCCGCCGAGGTCCACGTCGGGAGGGTCTGGGCGCGTCTCCGCGCGCCGGCCGCGAGTCGGTCGCGCAGGCTCCGATCCGTGGTGATCGCTCGAAGCGCGGATGCAAGGGCGACGACGTCGCCGGGCTCGGACATGAGCGCCTCCCGACCGTGGTCCGCGAGGCGCGGGAGATTGCCGGCGCGCCAGCCGATCACCGGGAGGCCCGCCGCGAGCGCCTCGGCCCACGCGGTCCCGTACGCGTCGGAGAACGAGCAGAGCGCGAACACGTCAGCGGAACGGTAGAGCCGGCCGACCTCCTCGATCGGCACCGAGCCGCGCACGACCACGCGGTCGCGGAGGTCCGGCGCCGAGATCCGGCGTCGGACGCGTTCCGCGTACCCGCGATCGGAGCCCGTCTCGCCCACCAGCCACAGCGTGGCGGATGGCTGCGGCGGCGTCGCGAACGCCTCGACGAGCTCGAGGATCCCCTTGGCCGGCGCCCAGTTCGCGACGCAGAGCACCGAGGCGGCGCGGCCGCGGCGCAGATCGAGCGGTGGTCCGGGCGCGACCGGGACGTCACACCCGGGCGGGACGAACGCGATCCGCTCGGACGCGATGCCGATCGCGAGCAGGTCGTCGATCAGTCCCTCCCCGGCGACGATGACCCCCGCCGCCGATCGGTACGCGACGCCGTCGAGCGCGCGCTGGGCGGATGCACGGGCCCGCCCGTGGCCGAGGCCGCCCAGCGGCTGGTGCGCGACCGCGATGATGGGCGTGCGCACACAGCCGATCCAGAGCGCGACGAACGCCGCCGCGATGCTGTCGAGCAGGATCGCGTCCGATCCCTCGGCGGCCGCTCGCAGTCGCCACGCCGCCGGCAGCGCGGGGATGGGCCAGGGGAGCGACGGGACGGATCCGAACCTCAGCTCGGCCCCATGCTCCGGGGCGGCTGAGGCCATCATCCGGTGATACCGGTATCCGCCGGTCCTCCGATTCGGATCGCCGAGCGTAAGGAGCGCGAGCCGCAGCTGCGCGACCTCGACGTCAGACCTCCGCACGGACCCCTCCGAACGCCTCGTCCGACTCCCACACGCGCACCGCCACGACTTCGGCCCCGTCACCTCCGAGCGGCTTCGCCAGCCGGCCGTGGATCCACGCGGCAAACACCTCGACCGTCACGACGTCGGTCCCGCAGACCTCGGAGAGGTCCTGGTCGCGAGCCTCTCCGGTCACATCGGCGAGCGAGCGTGTGAGGACGTCGAGGTCGCACACCATGCCGCGCCCGTCCAGGCGTTCCCGTTCAGCCACGACCTCGACGCGGTAGTCGTGCGGGTGCCGCTCGTTCTCCGGAGGAGGTCGATCGGGCATGGCGTGGAACGCCCGGAAGGACGTCGAGGCGCCCACCTCGAACATCAGTACCGCAAGGCTACGTGCATCACGCCTTCGTCCCCCCGATCCAGGGCGGCGTAGGCGTCCGCGGCCCGCTCGAACGCGGTCTCGGTCGTCGCGAGCAGCTTGAGCGGGAGCTCGGTCATGAGGCGGGCGGCGGCACGTCGCCTCCTCGGCACGTCCCATCGACCCGCCTGGCGCGACGGGATCGTCGAGACCTGCGTGCTCCGGATCTGCAATCGGCGCCGGTGGAACGCCCCGCCGAGCGGGAGCGCCACCTCCTTGGTCCCGTACCAGCTGCAGACCAGCGCCTCTCCCTCGTGCGCGAGGAGCTCCAGCGCAAGCGGAAGGGCCCCGGGGGTCCCCGTCGCGTCGACGACCAGCGGCACGCCGGCGCCCGAGGTCGAGATCTCCACGTCTCGCCGGATCTCCGAGGCGTCCACGGCCCAGACGCCGAACCGGATCGCGGTCGTTCGGCGGTCCGCCCGGGGATCGACGCCGACCACGTCGGCCCCCGAACGCTGCAGCAGGGCCGCCGTCAGCACGCCGACCGGCCCGAGCCCCAGGACCACGACGGGCTCCTCGATGCGCGCGCCGGCGTCCAGGGAAACCTGGAGTGCCGTCTCGACCAGGGGGAATATCGTGGCGACCCGCCCGTCGACGGCGTCGAGCGCCACGATCTCCGAGGCTCCCACCGTGAACCGATCCTGGTGGGGATGGAACGCGAAGACGGTCGTACCCTCCTCGATCCCGGGCACGCGGGAGCGCTCCACCTCGCCCACGCAGCCGTAGCCGTACGCGAAGGGGAATCGGAAGCTCCCGCTCAGCGACGGGAGCGTCTCGTCGACCTCGAGGCCGGGGTCCAGCTCCCCGCGATAGGCGAGCAGCTCCGTCCCGCCGCTGATGCCGGACCATCGCGTCCGGACGAGGAGCTCCTCGGAAGCCGGAGGGTGAACCTCTACGCGCTGGATCTCGACACGGCGGGGGGCGACGAACCTGAGCGCGCGTCCCTCCACGCCGTTCCGGTACCCCTCATCGGCGGCATCCAACCGCCCGGACGATTGCGGCGAGACCCGGATGGGAACACACCTGCCGGTGTCCGCAACCACGATCGCCCCGCGAGAGGTCGCGAACCTCACGCTGCCCACGCCCTTCGGAGGATGGGAGACCCACGCGTTCGAATGGGCGGGGTCGATCCACCTGTGTCTGTGCCGTGGCCGGATGGGTGACGGCGAGGACGTCCTGGTCCGGATGCACTCCGAATGCGTGACGGGCGACGCCCTCGGCTCCCTGCGGTGCGACTGCGGGATCCAGCTGCGACACGCGTTCCGGGCGATCGCCGCCGAGGGCCGCGGCGTGCTCGTCTATTCGACGGGTCACGAGGGCCGAGGGATCGGCCTGGCGAACAAGCTCCGCGCCTATGTGCTCCAGGACACGGGCTTCGACACCGCGGAGGCGAACGAACACCTCGGGTTCCGCGTCGACGAGCGGACCTTCGGCGACGTCGCGGCGTGCCTGCGGGCGTTGGGTGTCCGTTCGGTCCGCCTGATGTCGAACAACCGGGACAAGGCCGCCGCGTTGGAGGCGGCGGGGATCCCGGTCCGGGCGGTCGTCGGTCTGCCGACGGCGGCACACGCTCGGAACGTCCGCTACCTCTCGACGAAGCAGGCCGTGATGGGTCACGAGGCCCCGATGGGGGTGCCCCTCGCCGACGACACCGGCCCGCCACCGGACGTCGGTTCCCTCCTCGGCGAGGTTCGGGCGACGACGACGCGCCCCTACGTCGTCGTGAAGTACGCGCAGACGATCGACGGACGGATCGCGACCTCGACCGGGGACGCCCGGTGGATCAGCGGGGAGGAGGAGCGAAGGACCTCGCACGCCCTGCGCGCCGCGTGCGACGCGGTGCTCGTGGGCGTCGGGACGATCCTCGCCGACGACCCCCGGCTCACGGTCCGGCTGGTGCCCGGCGCATCTCCGATCCGCGTCGTCCTCGACCCGCGGCTCCGGCTGCCCGATGATGCCCGCGTGCTCGATGCCGATGGCGTGACGATGATCGTCACCACCGACGCCTCGTCGGCGGAGCGACGCGATGAACTGCGCCGACGCGGCGTCTCGGTCGTCGTGGTGCCGGCGGGTCCCGACGGCCTCGATCTGCACGCGACGCTCGAGGCGCTGTTCGACGACGGGATCCGCTCCGTGCTCGTGGAGGGCGGAGCGCGTGTGATCACGTCCTTCCTCTCGCTCGGGCTCGCCGATCGACTCGTGGTGGCGATCGCCCCGCGCGTGATGGGCAGCGGGACCGACGCGGTGAACGACCTCGGCATCACCGAGGTCGCGAGCTTGATCCGGCTCGAGCGCCGAGCGGTCCACGTCGCCGGTGACGACGTCCTCATCGCCGGCGACCTGCCCGGCTGAGGGAGCGGTCGGACCGGGTCAGCGCTTGCCGCGGCCGGAGGCCGCGAGAAGGATCTGCGTGACGAGGTAGGGGCTCACGCCGAGCTTGCCGGCGATCTGGTCGGGCGTCATCCCCATGGCTCGATAGGTGAGCGCCAGCCGCTCCTGCGCCCGGCTCCATCTCGGACGCGACGGTCGGGCGGAGGACGTAGGGACCAGCTCGGGGACCGAGGCCGAGGTGTGGGTCGTCGGAGCTCGAGGGCGGCTCCGCGGCGCGCCCGAGGCCTCCGGCTCCTTCTTGAAGCGGCCCCTTGCCATGTCCCGCTCGATCCGCTCGTCGAGCACCACGAACTGGTCGGCGGCCTTGTTCACGCCGACCGAGGCGATGGTGAGCGCCTTCGCGGCGCGCTCGCGGCACGAGCGCTTGGTGCAGTAGTCGTACTTCTCGGCTCGTTCGGGATGCAGCTCGTCGCCGCAGATCGTGCAGGTGGCCATGGCTCCTCGTTCGGGTCGGGTGGGTCGGCGGGCCCCTCTTCAACAGTGCACAACCCGCCGACATTCCCGTCGGGACGGAAGCAGCGCGTATACTTGTTGGGCGCCCACGTCCGTGGGCGGGTCCGCGGCCCAAACCGTCGGCCGCGCGCGCGTTCAGCCCCCAACCACTCGGCTGAAGGCTTACCGCTGGAGGCACGAGCGATCACGAACGAACGCACGACCCCGCCCGCCGAGATGCTGGCGCTCCTCGAGCCCACGATGCTCCGTGGCCTCGAACGCCACCTCTCCGCCGCCACGGAATGGTTCCCCCACGAGTACGTCCCCTACGAGGTTGGCCGCAACTACGTGGCCGAGCCGTGGGAGGAGACCGACAGCGCTCTCGGGATCGTCTCGCGCACCGCGCTCGAGGTGAACCTGCTCACCGAGGACAACCTCCCCTTCTATCACCTGGCGCTGTGGGAGATCTTCGGCCGGGGCGGGGTGTGGGGGGAGTGGGTCCGCCGGTGGACGGCCGAGGAGGGCCGCCACGCGATCGTGCTACGCGACTATCTGACCGTCACGCGCGGCGTCGACCCGGTGCTGCTCGAACGCGGGCGCATGGACCAGGTCTCCCGCGGCTACTACCCCGACGGGAACGGCGGCGCCCGCGCGCTCGGCCCGCTCGACGGGGTCGTCTACACGACACTGCAGGAGCTCGCCACGCGGATCGCCCACCGCAACACCGGGACGTTCACGAAAGACCCGGTCATCGAGCGGCTCACCGCGCGCATCGCGACCGACGAGAACCTGCACTACGTGTTCTACCGAGAGCTCGGCAAGGCGGCGCTCGAGATCGCGCCCTCCGAGATGATGCTCGCGATCAACCGCCAGGTGACGGGGTTCGCGATGCCCGGGCTCGACATCCCCGAGTTCAAGCAGAAGGCGATCGAGATCGCGAAGGCGG